>Ga0181521_10003071_pt1 | contig 19799 bp, 18 predicted proteins | sample PEATcosm2014_Bin_32_FD_119764 | JGI IMG/M metagenome (GOLD analysis project Ga0181521, IMG submission 119764) | Peatland microbial communities from MTU Mesocosm Facility, Houghton, MI, USA - PEATcosm2014_Bin02_60_metaG | ecosystem: Environmental > Terrestrial > Soil > Wetlands > Peat | place... | reverse complement strand
CCGAGTCGAGTCGCTATGGAGCTACTACCGATTCCCTTTGCAATGAGGGGCTTGCAGGAGAGTTGATGGCTCTTGGCGAAGGGAATTCCGCGCTGCAATGGGCTGCCACTTCGAACAGAGGATAACACGCGCGCAACAGCCGTGGCCGAAGGCCACTTCGTTCAAAGTCGGCTTCGGTCCGCCGATCCGGCGACTGGCAAGTTGATGGATCACGCCCGTCGCTGAGGTGTGACAGGCGGACTGATGGAGCCTCGCTGGCGCCGCTGTGTTGAATGACGACTGGGTAATCTCGGGCGGTAGGCCTAAAGCATGCCCCGCAAAACCTTTTCCACGCGCTCGTAGGCCGCGCGGCCGAAGACCACGAACAACACGCATTCGATGCCGCTATCGGCCCGTTCCAGATGCCGCTGCACTTCGCGCATTGCAATGCGCGCCGCCTCTTCCAGGGGATAGCCGGAAACGCGATGCTGCCGACGCCGTGCTCTTCGGCCAGCTCGAGGCACGGGCGATAACAGGATGCCAGCAGCTCCACTTCGCCGTGACGGCCATCGCGTAGACCGGGCCAACCGCATGGAACACGAACTGCGCCGCCAGGTGCCCCTCGCCCCTGGTGGTGGAAGATTCCGCCGCGGGGATTGCCTCCGGCCGCGCTGCCGGGTTCGAAGTGCTGGAAATCCGCAGTACGGCGGAATTGCCGGAGGCGTTACGGGCGCGGCTGATGTGGCACGCCGGCCGCCAGTTGGACTTTGTCCATGCGGATTGCTTCGCGCCCTCCGCCGTTGCCCCACTCGGAGGGTCTGCGACCGCCGGGCCCGACTTCCAGGTCGCGACTTTTCAGCCAGCTAACTGGCTGGCAATTAAGACCTTGTGCTATCGACGCAGCCCGCCGTTGAGCCCCGTGGGGAAGCCGCTTTATCAGAGCGGAGTGAAGCCGGCCGACTTACGCCACCGGTATTTCCACTTCCGGATAGCTGCCCGGGCTCAAATGCCGATACACCAGCGCCACCGGCAGCCCCACCACGTTGAAATAACAGCCATCGATTTTCTGAATAAACTTCGAAGCCAGTCCTTGAATGGCATATGCGCCGGCTTTGTCCATGGGCTCTCCACTGGCCACATAGTCATCGATCTCGCGCGCGGTCATAGTGGCAAACCAGACCTGCGTCGCCGCCCAATCGGCGATGACTTCGATGCCGCGCTTGAGGCAAATGCCGGTCAGGACTTCGTGGCGGCGGCCGCTGAGGAGTTCGAGCATGCGGCGGGCGTCAGCGGCATCGGCGGGCTTGCCGAGCATTTCGCCGTCGATGACGACGGTGGTGTCGGCGCCCAGCACGACATCCTCGGGCGCGGCGTGGATGGCCCGGGCTTTGGTTTCGGCGAGGCGCTGGACGTATTTCTCGGGCGATTCTTTTTCGCGCGGGGCCTCATCCACCTCGGCGGCCCGCACGACGAAAGGGATGCCGGCCTGGGCGAGGATTTCGGCGCGGCGCGGGGATCGGGAAGCCAGCACTAACACGATACCAGTGTAGAATGGGCCCGGAATCCGTTTCGAATAGCGGGTTATTGGCGCACCAGGACCGCTTTAAGTTTTTCGTTGGTGGCAATCGAGCCGCCGGTTTCGGTCATGGTTTTTCCATCGGCCGAAGGGGTGTAGACGTATTTGTACATCGGCTTGCCGTCTTTCTTCACAACCAGACCCAGCGTGCGCGCTCCGGTTTTGGTCAGGGCGATGGTCCATCCGGTCCCGAGTGTGGGACCGGAACAGGGATAATCCTTGCCATCCAGCTTGGAATCGCAGGTCATATTCATGTCGACCATTTTGAAGGTCAGGCCATCGGCGCCGGAGGGAATGAATTCGAGCACGCCGGGCGAACTGGATTTATAGCTCTGGCTTTTCCATTTACCGGCAAGGCCCGGGCCACCGGAAACCCGCTGGAAAGTCGAAGTATCGTCTATCTTTTCGCCGTTGGGCTTGGTGCCGGTGGTTTGGATGGTGAGGGTCTTGCCGCCGGACGATACCTTTAAGGTATCGGTGGAAAGTGTTTTGCCGTTGAGCTTGGAGACCGTCCGCCAGGTATTGGCATCGATGGCCGACCAGGCTTCGGTGTCGCCTAACCCGTCGGGATAGTCGTTGCCATCCAGCTTGAACTTGTAGGATACGCCTTCGGCGCTGATTTCCATTTCGCCGGAAGGGAGTTGCGTCAAGGTCATCATGGTACCGGCCAGATTGCTCTTGGAGGGATCTAATTTCCATGTGCCGGCGTAGGGCGGGTCGGCGGCGGCGAGAGCGCCGGCTACAAGAAGAATCAAGAGGCCCGCGTTTGAAAACTGCATGGGTTCACTCCTTCGTCCCGAGATTATATCCCATTCGGCGCCGGCCAACTGGAGGGAGGGGGCGCTACCTGGCATTCATCAGAATATCTTTGCGCCGGGTGAAGTCCCCCACCAGGGAATCGATCAGCCGCTGGACGGGGATGGCGTCGCCGTCGGGCGTGCGCGCGGTGCGCAGGGTGGCGATCACCTGCCCGCGCACCTGCTGAATGCAGTTGGTCATTTCGGGGTCGAGCCCCAGGCTGGCTTCCCGGTTCAGCTCCCGGCTGAAATTGGCAAGGATCTGCTCGCGTGGCAGCTTGTCGGCGGAGGCTTGCTGCAACTCGGCAAGGGATTTTCGCAGGCTGACCAGCATAAAGTTGCGGCGATCCAGGATGTGCTGCACAGTGGCTTTATCGCCGAAAGTGGCGCCGTCGGCGAAAATGCCGGCGCCCACGGCGACTTTGGCAAAGAAACCGTTGCCGCCGATGCGGTAAGGGAGGGTCAGCTCCCCTCCGGGCGGAATCGGCCTGGCGAATTCCGGATCGGTGGCCGAATCGTAATACCCGGTGTCGGCGAAGTTGGCGCCGCCGTTGGGGTCGCGGTAGAGGGTGTAGAGATAGAGGAAGGCGGTCAGTTCGCTCTTGCCCACGTTGCGTACGGTGAGCTGGGCCGAGCCGGCAGTATCGTTGGTCACGGTGGCCGTGACGGGTTCGTCCGGGCGATTTTGCGCCGCTGCGCAGAACGCGCAGACGAGCAACCCTACGGCCATGCTTTGAATTCTCATGCGCTGCCCTACAATCATAATCCCTGGCAATCCCTGGCGATTTCGCTCGTAACCGAAAGGGCGCAGGCATACAATACCGTCCCAAGTGTGCGAACGCGTACATTGGCAACTCTTATTGCGCTTCCCCTGGTGGCAGCCGCCGGCGGTTCTGCTTTCGGGGCGCATCTTCCGGCGCGCGGACGTGGCATTGCACTGGGTGCAGTACCCGCGGAAAGGGCGGGGAGCTTGGGTTGCGACGGTTTTCTACAATTCCGTGAGCGATGCCGCTCGCCGTGCGGGAGTGCCTCCAGCGGTGGCGCTGGGCAGCGTGGTGACGCACGAGATTACGCATCTGCTGGGGCTGGCCGGCCACGGCAGCGGGATCATGCGCGCGGTTTTCGGCAAGCGCGACCGGCTGCGATTTTCGCTGCTGGCGCGGGCGGCGCGGCGAAACGCAAAAAATGCAGAGAGCGCCGGCGTGGCCATGATAAAATAGGCGCACCGCCCACATGGAACGTGTCAGCAAGGTCATCCGCGGTTTCGGGTTACCCGGCGGAGGCATGAGCCCCGAGGAACTGGCTTGCGCGGCGTGGCGCGCCGCCGTGGGCAAGCACATCGCGGCGCATACGCGAGCGGCCAAACTGGTGCGCGCCCGCCTGGTGGTGGAAGTGGAAGACCGCACCTGGCAGCGGCAGTTGATGTCGCTTTCGTCCTTCATCTTGCGAAACCTGGCGCGGCACGTGGGAAACGGGCTGGTGGAGGACCTGGAATTCAAGGTGGTTCCCCGCCGGCGCGAGCCGCAAAGGGCGGAGCAAGCCATGCCGGGGCTTTTCGCCGACGAAGCCAGCGGCATCGAAGACCCGGTTTTGCGCTCCATCTATAAAGCGTCCAGAGCAAAGGCACAGGCGTGAAGATCACGGAAAAGGAAGTCCGGTACGTGGCCGGGTTGGCTAATTTGAAGCTGACGGAAGCGGAAATCGCCAAATTCCAGGTGGACCTGAACGGCATTCTGGAACATTTCGACAAACTCAACCTGGCGGACACCGATGGCGTGGAACCCATGGCGCAGGTGCTGTTCGACGCCGCGGAGAGCGCCACGCTGCGCGAGGATGCGCCGCGAGAGCCGCTGGGAAACACCGCCGCGCTGGCTAACGCTCCGCAGCCGGGAGCAGGGTATTTTAAAGTGCCGCTGGTGATTGAAAAATAAGAAGGGTGTGGCCGGGCCTTGCCCGGCTGGACCGATTGACAATCGGTCCGCAGGTTTTCAACCTGCCCTACATGCATAATATGGACATTCCCACACTGAGCATCGATAGCATTCGCGAAGGGCTTCTGGGGAAGCAGTTTTCGGCTGCGGAGCTGGCTACGGAGGCTTTGCGGTTTGCCGAGGCGGAGAACGCGAAGACCAACGCGTATCTGCTGTTTTCGCCTGAGCGCGCTCTCGAAGCCGCTCGCCGCGTGGACGAACGCATCGCCCGCGGCGAAGATCCGGGACCCCTCGCCGGCTTGCCGGTCGCGGTAAAAGACGTCATCGTGACCAAGGGCGTGCGAACCACTTGCGGGTCGCGCATGCTGGCGAATTACATTCCGCCTTACGATGCCACGGCCATCCAGCGCGTGGAAGCGGCGGGCGGGATGATTTTGGGGAAAACCAATTGCGACGAGTTCGCGATGGGCTCTTCCAACGAGAATTCGGCCTTCGGAGCGGTGCGCAATCCGGCGGCGCCCGACCGTGTGCCGGGCGGATCGAGCGGCGGATCGGCGGCGGCGGTGGCGCAAGGGACGGCGGCGGTGGCGTTGGGGTCGGATACGGGCGGCTCGGTGCGCCAGCCGGCTTCGTTTTGCGGGGTGGTGGGGGTGACCCCCACGTACGGGCGCGTATCGCGCTACGGGCTCACGGCGTTCGCCAGCTCGCTCGATCACATCGGGCCTTTCGCGCGTTCGGTAAAAGACGCCGCCACGGTGCTGCGGGCGATGGCGGGGCGCGACGCGTGCGATTCCACTTCGGCGGAAGCGCCCGTGCCGGATTACGCGGCCGCTCTGGACGGCAACGTAAAAGGTCTGAAGCTTGGAGTGCCGCGCGAGTATCTAAAAGACTTGACGGGCGAAACGGCGGAGATTTTTGCGCAGGGAATCGAACGTTTTCGCGCGCTGGGCTGCGCGGTGCGGGAGATCGACCTTCCAGCGACGGAATACGCCATCGCGTGCTACTACGTGATTGCCACCGCGGAGGCCAGCTCCAACCTGGCGCGTTATGACGGCGTGCGCTACACGATGCGCTCCTCTCACGCGGAAACGCTAGCCGAAATGTACCGGAACACACGCGGCGAGGGGTTCGGCGCGGAGTGCAAGCGGCGCATAATGTTGGGTACGTATGTGTTGAGCGCGGGCTATTATGACGCATACTATTTGAAGGCGCAGAAAGTGCGGTCGTTGATCGCCCGCGATTTTGCGAGGGCCTTCCGGGAGGTGGAAGCCATCGTAGCGCCGGTTTCGCCGTTCCCCGCTTTCCAATTGGGGGAAAAGGTGGACGACCCCGTGGCCATGTACCTCTCGGATATTTATACGATCACCGGCAGTCTGGCGGGAATTCCGTGCATGAGCGTACCGGCCGGAACCACCGCCGCGGGATTGCCGGTCGGGATGCAGATTTTGACCGGACATTTCGACGAGACCGGCATGTTCCGGCTCGCCGAGGCATTTGAGAGAAAGAGAAAAGAGGAAAGCTGATTATGCCATTCACACTTCCGCCGTTGCCTTACGCTCCGGACGCACTGGAGCCGCACATCGACAAAATGACGATGGAGATTCATCACGGCAAGCATCACAACGCATATGTCACGAACTTGAACAAGGCGCTGGAGTCGGCGCCCGATTTGCAGCACAAAACCATCGAAGAGCTGCTCGCGGACCATTGCGCCATCGTGCCGGAGAACATCCGCACGGCGGTGCGCAACAACGGCGGCGGCCACATCAACCACTCGATGTTCTGGAAGATCATGGCGCCGAATGCCGGCGGGCAGCCCATCGGCAACGTGGCGCAGGCCATTACCGGCGCGTTCGGCAGCTTCGGCGCTTTCAAGGAAAAGGTGAACCAGGCGGGCGCGGCGCGCTTCGGCTCGGGTTGGGCATGGCTGGTGAAGAGCGGGGACAAGCTCGAAATCATCTCCACGGCCAACCAGGACAGCCCGCTGATGGAAGGGAAATTTCCGGTGATGGGAGTGGATGTGTGGGAGCACGCCTATTACCTGAAATACCAGAACCGGCGGCCGGATTATCTGGCGGCCTGGTGGAACGTGGTGAACTGGCCGGAAGTGGAAGCGCGGTTCAACCAGAAGTAAGACAGTTGCGGCGGCCGGCTGGCCGGGCTCGCGCCCGGCCGGCAAGCTAAAGCATGTCCACCATGCGAAGCTTCGACATCATCGTCGTCGGCTCAGGGCCGGCGGGACAGCGCGCCGCCATACAAGGCGCCAAGTGCGGGCGGCGGGTAGCCGTCATCGAGCAGCGCGAAATCGTGGGCGGGGCGTGCATCAACACCGGCACCATCCCCAGCAAAACCATGCGCGAGGCCGTGATGCATCTCTCGGGCTTCCAGTTCCAGGGCATCTACGGCGTCAACTACCACGTGAAGGAGAAGATCACCATGGCGGACCTGGGATTCCGCGTCAGCCAGGTGATCAAGACGGAAGTGGATGTCACGCAGGCGCAGCTTTCGCGCAATGGTGTGGAGGTGATTTTCGCCAAAGCGAGTTTTCTGGATGCCACGCACGTGCGCATCGCAAACTCGCGCGGGCAGGACGATCTCGAGGCGCCCATCGTCATAGTCGCCACCGGAACCAAGCCGGCCGATTCGGCCACGGTGCCCCTCAACGGCAAAACCATCGTCAACAGCGACCAGATTTTGCAGATTCCCGATATTCCGAAGACCCTCATCGTGGTGGGCGGCGGCGTGATCGGGGTGGAATATGCCTGCATGTTCGCGATTCTGGGAGTGCGCGTGATTCTGGTGGAAAAGCGGCCGCGCCTTTTGGAATTCGCCGACAGCGAGATTGTGGAAGCGCTGTCCTATCATCTGCGCGATCACCGCGTCACCATGCGGCTGAACGAAGAAGTGGCCAGCGTGGCGGAGGCGCCGGATGGCGGCGTGGTGGCCAACCTGAAAAGCAATAAACGCATTGTGGGCGATGCGCTGTTGTACGCGGTGGGGCGGCAGGGCAATGTGGACGGGCTGAACCTGGCGGCGGCGGGACTGGAAGCGGATAGCCGCGGGCGCATCGCGGTGGACGCGGACTATCGCACCAAGGCGCCCAACATTTTCGCGGTGGGGGACGTGATCGGTTTTCCCAGCCTGGCCTCGGTTTCCATGGAGCAGGGGCGGCTGGCGGCGGCCAATGCCTGCGGTCTGAAAATTCAATCCAACCCGGCCAACTATCCTTACGGCATCTACACGATTCCCGAAATTTCGTTTATCGGCAAAACCGAAGAGCAGTTGACCGACGAGGATGTGCCCTACGAAGTGGGAGTGGCCTACTATCGCGAAACCGCGCGCGGGCAGATTCGCGGCGATACCACGGGCCGCCTGAAGCTGATTTTCCACCGCGAGACGCGCGCCATCCTGGGGGTGCATATCATCGGGGAAGGCGCGACGGAGTTGCTGCACATCGGGCAGGCCGTGCTGGTGCTGAAGGGAACCGTGGATTACTTCGTCGAGACGGTGTTCAACTACCCGACGCTGGCGGAGTGCTACAAACAGGCCGCGTTTAACGGAATCAACAAGCTGATGAGGTTCTAAATGGCACGCAGCATCGGGGTGCTGGCCACGCGATATATCTGGGCGGGAGTGGTGGAGGGGACCACCCTGGGCGAGGTGCGGATGTATCCCGAGCCGGGGCAGGAGACGGATCTAAAATCGGTCCCCGCCGACGAAATTGTGGGGCGCATGCGGGAGGCCATCGCGGCGCTGCTGGCCGCGGGGCCGGTGGAATCGGTGGGCGCGGGACTGCCGGGAATCGTGCGCAACGGCATCGTGCAGGAGGCGCCCAACCTGGGGCAGTTGAAGGGCCTGCACATCGAAGAAAAGCTGGCGGCGGCGTTGCGCGAAGAGGGCATCGACGTGCCGGTGAGCGCCATGAACGATGCCGATGCGCTGGCCGCCGGCCTGGCCGCCACGCGCGGCGCCATGGAGAGCCTCATCCGTGTGTGGTACCTGGGAGACGGCGTGGGATTCGGCCGGTATCCGCGCACGGAAAGCGTTTGGGAAGGCGGACACATGGTGGTTTCGCTGGACCCCAAGGAGCGCTACTGCGGCTGCGGCGGCCAGGGACATCTGGAGGGCATCATGGGCAACCGCGCCATGCGGCTGCGCTTTCTGGACCTGGAGCCGGAGGAGATCTTCGCCGCCGCGCACCACGGCGACGAGCGCGCGGCGGCGTTTGTGAAGCGCTGGCATCGCGCGCTGGCGGCGGCCACGGCGGGGATCATTCACCTGGATGGGCCGGGAAGGTTTTATCTGGCCGGGCCCAATGCCGATTTCGTGGATCTTTCGCTGCTGAACATGGACTTGCAGGACATGGTCAAGATGAGCCCGCTGCAAGGGAGCTATTTCGAGATCGTGGGGACCAGCCATGACCTGGCGTTGATTGGCGCGGCGGTGACGAGCCGGTAGTTCCCGTGCCGCGCCGGCACTCGCGCCGGCGCCTGGTGCTGCGAGGCGCCACCCTGCCCTACACTTCCAGAATCACCGGCATGATGAGCGGCCGCCGCTGCGTCTCCTTCACGATGTAGCGCTTCAGATCCGCGCGGATTTTCTCCTTCATCACGCCCCAATCCGTCTTCTCCTCCCGGTTCGAACCTTCGAGGGTTTTGGCCACGACCTGCCGCGCGTTCTGCATAAATTCGGAGCCGTCTTCGGCCAGCGCGAAACCGCGGCTGACGATCTCCGGCAGGTTTTCCATGCGGCCGGTATGGCGGTCGATGGCGATAATGGGCAGCACGATGCCGTCTTCGGAAAGGTGCCGCCGGTCGCGGATGACCATCTCCTGCACCACGTCGTCAATGGAGCCGGAATCGATGCACACGCGGCCCACCGGGGCCTTGCCGGAGATACGCGCGCCGTGGTGGTCGATTTCCAGGATGTCGCCGGATTCCATCACGAAGCTGTCTTCCAGGCCGGCGAAGCGCAGGTGCTCGGCCAGGCGCGCGTGCTTGGCAAGCTGGCGGAATTCGCCGTGAATCGGCATGAAGTAACGCGGCCGCACCAGGTTGAGCACCAGCTTCATCTCTTCCACGCTGGCGTGGCCGGAGACGTGCAGCGGCGGGTTCATGCTGCCATACAGAACGTCGGCGCCGCGCTTGGCCATGTGGTCGATCATGCGGAAAATGGCCTTTTCGTTGCCGGGGATGATGCGCGCGCTGAGCACCACGGTATCGCCCTTTTCCACCGAAACGTGCTTGTGATTGTCCACCGCCACGCGCGCCAGCGCCGACATGGGCTCGCCTTGCGTCCCGGAGATCAGGAACGCCACTTTATCGGGCGCCACCTCCATGGCGTCTTGCGGGCGCAGCAGAATGCCGTCGGGAATATCCAGCAGCCCGAGGGAGTGGGCGATCTCGGTAACCGACACCATACTTCTGCCGAGCACGGCCACACGGCGGCCATATTCCTGGGCCAGGTCCAGCACGAGCTGAATGCGGTGAATGGAGGAACTGAAACAGGAAACCACCACGCGCCGCTCCGAGCGGTTGAAAACCTCTTCCATGCGCGGGCGCACGGCGCGCTCCGATTCGGTGTAGCCGGGCCGGTCGGAGTTGGTGGAATCGGAAAGCAAAAGCAGCACGCCGCGCTTGCCGTAATCGGCCAGGGTGTGCAGGTCGAACAGCTCGTTATCGGTGGGAGTGGGATCGACTTTGAAATCGCCGGTGTGGATGATGACGCCGAGCGGGGTGGTGATGGCCAGCGCGACGGCGCTCACAATCGAGTGCGTGACATGGATAAACTCGATTTTGAAGGGGCCGATCTCCACTATCTGCTTGGGCTTCACTTTGATGAAGGTGGGCTCCTCTTCGAGCTCGTACTCCTCCAGCCGGCGATCCACCAGCGCCAGGGTGAAAGCCGTCCCATAGACCGGAACGTTGATCTCGCTGAGGAAATAGGGGACGGCGCCAATGTGGTCTTCATGCCCGTGCGTCAGCAGCAAGGCGCGCACCTGCTGCTGGTTTTCCTTGAGGAAGGTGAGGTCCGGCATCACCAGGTCGACGCCCAGCAATTCGGCGTCGGGGAACATCATCCCCGAGTCCACTACGATGATGTCTTCGCCATAGCGGATGGCGGCCATGTTCATGCCGAACTCGCCCAATCCGCCCAGGGGAATTACCTGTAACTTCTGATCAGTCATTCAGTGTCACTTTCAACGATAACCTGCCGCTTGAAGTTCGAAAAGCTCCGCGTAGCGCCCGCCCAGAGCGACCAGTTGCCGATGGGTTCCTTGTTCCCGGATGGCGCCATCGGCCAGCACCAGGATGCGGTCGGCCATCCGCACCGTGGAGAACCTGTGGGAAATCAACACGGCCATGCGGCCACGCGTCAGGTCGGCGAAGCGCTGAAAAACCTCGAACTCCGCGCGCGCATCCAGGGTCGCGGTGGGCTCGTCCAGAATCAGGAGCTGGGCGTCGCGCATATACGCTCGGGCCAAAGCCAGCTTCTGCCATTCACCGCCGGAGAGATCCACTCCACCTTCGAAGCGCCTCCCTACCATTTGATCGTAGCCCTTCGGAAGGCGGTCGATCAGCTTTTTCGCCAGGCTTTTCTGCGCGGCGTGTTCCATCCGAGGCTCTTCGGAGAGCGCTTCGATTTTCCCAAATCCGATGTTCTCACGGATTAGCATGTCATATCGCATGTAATCCTGGAAGATGACTCCGATTTCGTGGCGAAGGTCTTCGACGTCGTATTCCCGCAGGTCTACGCCATCCAGGAGAATCTGGCCGGCGATGGGGTCGTAGAGGCGGGCGAGCAGCTTGACCAGGGTGGTCTTGCCGGCTCCATTTTCGCCGATTAAGGCAAGTTTTTCAGCGGGATTCAGCCGGAAGTTGATGTTTCGCACCACCAGGCGGTCGGAGCCGGGATAGGCGAAATCGACATGGCGGAATTCGAAACCGTCGCGAATGGGGCGCGGCGCGGGGATGGGGTGGGGCGGCGACTGGATAGTGGGCTGCATCGCGAAGAAGTCGAACAGGTCGGTGAGGAACATGGCCTGTTCGGAGATGTCGTTGAAGCCGGAGAGGATCCGTTCGATGTAGCTGCGGGAGCGGTTGAAAGAGCCGGTGAGAAAGGTGAACATCCCGACCGTGATTCCGCCCGCCAGGACGCGTATCAACACCACCGCATAAGCGCCATAGTAGCCTCCCGTCGAGATCAGGTTGAGGGCCGAACCGGCGATGGCGCGACGAATAGCGAGTATCTTATTTTCCGCGTCGATAGCCTCCGCCACCTCATAATATTTTTGAGCCAGGTGGCGGCCCAGCCCGAAGATCTTGACCTCCTTGGCGCTTTGCGCGCTGGCGCCCAGCCAGCGGAGGTAATCGAGCTGGCGCTTTTCGGGCGTGCGGCGGTACAGGACCGAGTAGGCCAGCGTGGTGAAATGGGTTTCGCCGAGGAATGCCGGGATGACGGCGGCGATCAGCAGCACCATCAGCCAGGGGGAGAACACGATCAGCGCGGCGGACAGCGAGAAAAGCGTGAGGCCGTCCTGGCAGATATTCAGCAGGGCGGCCAGCAGTCCCAGGCGGCCCGTGGTTTGGCGGCGGGCGCGTTCCAGCTTGTCGTAGAAGACGGGGTCCTCGAAGCTGGCCAAGTCGAGCGCCGTGGCGTGTTGCATGAGCTTGACGCTGATGCGGTTGGTGAAGCGGTCGCCCAGCAGGCTGTCGAGGAGGGTGTTGGCGCGGCCCAGGACGTCGCTGGCAATGGCGAGAGCCAATTCCAGTGCAACCAGCTTCCAGAGGTGCCGCAGATCGCCCGTTTTTCGCATCACGCGGCTCACCACGGCATCCAGGATGAGCTTGGAGACCCACAGAGTGGCTACCGGCAACAGAGCCCGCACAAGCCGCAAAACGGTGGTGGCGAGCACCAGCGGAGGGCTGGTCTGCCAAACCATGCCGAGCAGCGGAAAGACGTTTTTGAGGGAAGCGGCCCGCGCGCGCCAGGTTAATTCCTCGGCGGGCTGTTTCGGCGCGGGCGGGTGCATGAAAATAGTATGGCAGAGGACGCCGGGGGTCCAAAACGAAAATGCTCACCCCGAAGGGTGAGCATTTGGTCCCCCGGTTCTACCCGGGGTGATGTTCGATGGGAGAATCATTTTCGACGGAATCGCAACCGCCAAAAACTTTGTAGTTGGATCTTATTTCCCTACGGGCCTCAAGTCAAGTGAAAATCCGGCCTCAATTTTTCGCCTGTAAGCTGTTCGTAGCTGGCCACTTGCGGGGATAGCCGATTTCCTACAATTGTCCCAAGTTGGTGCAAAAGGGCCGTTTCGGAGCTGAGGATTTCGTTCTAAGGCCAAGAAAAACCGCCCGTTAAAGGTGCAGACTTACGATCGTATCGGCATCCGGATTGTCGCTGCCGCGCCGCTGCCAGACGCGGATGCCGCCTACGAGGAGTCCTCCGACGACTGAGAATATCAGCAGTATCCCCGTGAGAATAAAGGCATTTATGATCAAGTCTCCGATATTGTCCTTCTTCGTCGGGATGTGCTCCTGCATGGTCACTTCGGCGCGGTACTGGACTTTCGAAAGGAGCTCTTCGGCCAGATCGGGGTCCGGCGGATTCAGCGTTACAGCCACCAGAGGGCCGCTCCGTTTGGCCACGGCGCCCGGTAATTTCTCGAAATCCGCAATTCGCTGCATGGCGATCTGGAAGGTAGGGTATTCAAAAATCGCCAGCGTCAGATCGCCTTTTTTGGCGTGGAAGGTACCGACGGCAGCTTCCGCTCCGAGACGGAACGCGGCCACGGATGGGGGGATCCCCGGAGCGAACTTCTGCAGGCTTTCGGGGCCCAGAACGTAGCGGTCGCTGCCGGCGACGGTGTCTTCCTCCGGCAAATAGCCGGGGAGCAGTGGCAGGGAAGTGAGGTCGGTGTTTTTGAGAGCGGCGTAGATCTGGTCGAGCTCGGCGGCGTCGGGCTTGTGGCCGGCGAAATCGAGCAGGTAGTTGCCCCGCACCAGCAGGGCGCCAGTGGGGGTTTCCACGGCCAGGGGCGCGAGCTTGGAGGCGCGGGCTTTCTCGGGGCGCCGCCAATCGAATGCGGCCATGGCGCCGGTGGAATCCTGGAGCTGCCAGGCGGTGAGGGTGAACTTGGCGGCGCCGTTCTGGAAGACGGCGGATTCCGTGTCGCGCAGGCCGTATTCGTCCCAGAGCGGTTTGTCGGCGAGGGCCACCGGCGCGGTGGAGACCTGGTGGAAGGGGCCGATCGCGTCGGGGAGGATGGCGGCCGCGCCGAGTGCCGGCAGGAGGGTGGCGAGTAGGAAAAACTTCATGCTTCTATTAGACGCCAGAGAGGGGCGCCGGGGAGTCAAGGGAATTTACCTGGGTGTCGGCAACTTCCAGGAGAGCGGCGATCTGAGCGTCGTGCGCCTCAATCTGCTTTTGCTGGGTTGCCGCAAGGTCAAGCATGGCCCCGATCTGTTGGGTGTGCGCGTCGATTTGCCGGTCATGCGCCACGACGCCGCCGGCCAGGGATTCCACGATTCCGGCAAGCCGATCCAGTTGCTCCTGCGTTGTCATTCTTCTCCTTTTGGCTGTTTGGCGACAGGCGGGCAATCGGACCAGTCGATTTTTTCTTGCGCGGCCATTGGCGGACTCACCGTCCATTATGACTCCACGTTTTTAGCGGAAAGAGAAGCGAGGCGGCCGTACGGGCGTCCGCCGTCTCCCCGCGCCTACCCCGCCCCGTGGCACTTCTTATACTTTTTCCCGCTGCCGCAAGGGCAGGGATCGTTGCGGCCCACTTTGGCTCCGCCGTTGACGGGGGCCTTGTTCGTCGAGCCGTCGCCGCCCACGAACTGCAGGTCTTGCAGTTCCCGTTCCTTCTTGCGCTCGATCTTGCGCGTGAAGTCCTCCATCTGGCTTTTGGCGGCCTGGCGCTGCTGCTCGTTGGGATCGGGCCTGGACTGCTCGACCTCTTCTTCCTCTTCGTCTTCGTCGGGGAATGGCAGAACCGGCGCGGCGCCGGCGTTGACCTGGAGGAAATAAAGGTAGCGGACGGTATCGTCCTCGATGCGGTCCATCATGGCGGTGAACAGCTCGTAGGATTCCCTTTTATATTCGACCAGAGGGTCTTTCTGGCCATAGGCGCGGTTGCCGATGCCCTGCTTCAGCTCGTCCATGCTGAGGAGGTGATCTTTCCACTGGTTATCGATCACCTGCAGCATGACGATGCGCTCGGTCTGCCGCATCACGTCGGCGCCCACCAGGTCTTCCTTTTCCTGATACTTCTGCTGCAGGCGGTCGAAGACGGCGTCGCAGATTTCGAGTTTGCTCAAACTGCCGAGGTCGGTCAGGTCGATGCGCGCGCCGAAACTCGTCAGAACGTCGTTGCGCAGCGAATTCAGGTCCCAGGTATCGGGATGCTTGTTTTCGGGGCAGCGCATATCCGCGAACTGCTCGACGATGCCGCGCACCATATCCATGACGCGCTCTTTCTGGTCGACGCCTTCGATCAACTGGCGGCGCATGCCGTAGACGGCCTGGCGCTGCTTGTTGTTGACGTCGTCGTATTCCAGAAGGTGTTTGCGGGATTCGAAGTTCTGCACTTCGACGGCTTCCTGGGCTTTGGCGATGCGCTTGGTGATGAGCTTGGATTCGATGGGCACGTCCTCTTCCATGCCCAGGCGCAGCATGAGATTCTGCATGCGCTCGCCGCCGAAAATGCGCAGCAGGTCGTCCTGCAGGGAGAGGAAGAAGCGCGAGCTGCCGGGATCACCCTGGCGGCCGGCACGGCCGCGCAACTGGTTATCGATGCGGCGGGATTCGTGGCGCTCGGTGGCCACGATGTGCAGGCCGCCCATCGCCACCACTTCATCGTGCTCTTTGTCGGTCTGCTCCTTGAAGCCGGCGAAAACTTCGTCCCACTGGTCGCGGCGCACGCGATAAAACTGGTCGTGGTGCGTGAAATAGTAGAAGTGCTCGTCGGCTACGTATTGGGCCTGATCTTCGGCCAGGCGCTCGGCCAGTTTGTCCTTGAGGCAGGCGTCCTTGGTCATGAATTCGGGATTGCCGCCCAGCAGAATATCGGTGCCGCGGCCGGCCATGTTGGTCGAGACCACTACCGCCCCTTTGCGGCCGGCCTGCGCCACGATGGAGGCTTCACGCTCGTGGTTCTTGGCGTTCAAAATTTCGTGGCGCACGCCCATGCGCTTGAGGATGGCCGAAAGCTTCTCGGATTTTTCCACCGAGATGGTGCCCACCAGAACGGGCTCGCCGGTCTCATGGTACTTTTTGATTTCCTTGGCGGCGTTGCGGAACTTTTCCTCCTCCGTGCGGTAGACCAGATCCGGATACTCCTTGCGGATCATGGTGCGGTTGGTGGGAACCACCGCGACATCGATGTTGTAGGTCTTCTGGAACTCGGCGGCTTCGGTTTCCGCGGTGCCGGTCATGCCCGAGAGCTTTTTGTACATGCGGAAATAGTTCTGGAAGGTAATGGTGGCGAGGGTCTGGTTTTCGCGCTGGATCTTGACCCCTTCCTTGGCTTCCACGGCCTGGTGGAGGCCATCGCTCCAGCGGCGGCCGGGCATGAGGCGGCCGGTGAATTCGTCCACGATGATGACTTCGGGACCCTCGTCGCCATCCTTAATGACGTATTCGCGGTCGCGCACGTAGAGCACGTGGGCCTTCAGGGCGGCTTCCACGTGGTGCTTCCATTCGATGGTGTCGAGGCTGTAGATATCGGCCAGGCCGAGCAGGCGGGCGCACTTGTCGAAACCTTCTTCGGTGAGGGCCACGGCTTTGTGCTTTTCGTCGATGGTGTAGTCGCCGGTGGTGTACTGCTCGCCGGGCTCTTTGCCTTCGATGACTTCGCCGCGGATCAGCTTGGGGATGATGCGGTTGGCTTTGTAATATTTGTCGGTGGATTCTTCGCTGGGGCCGGAAATGATGAGCGGGGTGCGGGCTTCGTCGATGAGGATGGAATCCACTTCGTCCACGATGGCGTAGTGGAACTCGCGCTGCGTGCAGTCCTCGATGCGGAACTTCATGTTGTCGCGCAGGTAGTCGAAGCCGAATTCGTTGTTGGTGCCGTAGGTGATATCGGCGGCGTAGGCTTCCTTGCGCTCCCGGTCGTCCAGGTCGTGAACGATGACCCCCACTTTCAGGCCGAGGAATTTATAGAGGCGGCCCATCCATTCGGAGTCGCGTTTGGCCAGGTAATCGTTGACGGTGACCACGTGGACGCCCTTGCCGGCGAGGGCGTTGAGATAGCAGGCGAGCGTGGCGACCAGGGTTTTTCCTTCGCCGGTTTTCATTTCCGCGATGCGGCCCTTGTGCAGCACCATGCCGCCAATCAACTGGACGTCGAAATGGCGCATGTTGAGGGCGCGGCGGCCGCCTTCGCGAACCACCGCGAAGGCTTCCACCAGCAGGTCGTCGAGGGTCTCGCCTTTGGCGAGGCGTTCTTTGAATGCGATGGTCTTGGCGGCCAGATCGATATCGCTCAGAGCCTGCATCTGGGCCTCGAGATCACCGATGGCCTGCACGGTAGGCATCATCACTTTGATATCGCGATCGGTTTTGGTGCCGAAGACCTTTGCCAGAATGGTGTCGACAATCATGAATTAACTTCGAGTTCGGGAGGGAATTCCACAAATTCCGCAGCTACCATTTTACCAGTGGGAGCGGCCGGCGGCGTAGGCTTCGAAATACGAGACGGTTAGCCGGTTCTGGAGTTAGCGGGCTGGGAGCAGCCGGGGGTTCAGCTATTCTCGAAGATATGACGACGGTCGTCAAAGCCAAAGCGGAGGTCGTGGCGCCGCGAAGCATTCGGCGGCAGGGAATCAAGCCGGGGGATCGCGTGGAATTCAAAGCTTCTTCAGGGACGATCACGATTACGGCGTTGGAACCTGGGTACACGCCCACGAAGGCCGAAACCGGGGCTATCCGAAAGGGCGAAAGCGAGATTGCGCGAGGGGAGTTCGTTGCCCTGGGCGATCTTCTCCATGACCTGGACAATCGTCGTCGCAAAGTCGGCGCAAAAACAGCTCGCAAGAATCCCCGCTAGAGACGCGGACAGAATCGTCGCGGCGCTGCGCGGAATGGCCCACGATCCCTTCCAGGGGGACCATGCGACCGCCTCGATGCGGCGGATGACGGCGAAATTCGCAATTGAGCGCAGCGGCCCCGCAAAATCAGCAATACACGTCGCAATCCAAAGCCGCTCTGACGCGCCCGCCGTTGTCTTCGAACGTAACGGCGATGGGTTGTTCCTTCTTGTTGCGGACCACGGTTACGGTTTTGCTTCCGTGGGCGGCGCGCAGGGCCATGGCGATGTCGCGCGTGGTGGCGATGGGGGTATCGTCGATTTTGACGATAACATCGCCGGCTTTGATGCCGGCTTTGGCGGCGGGCGAATTGCGGGTGACGGATTTCACCAGCACGCCGTCTTTGACGCCGAAGAATTCGGCGAGTTGCGGTTCCTGGCCCAGCGCTTCGCCCATGATTCCCAGCGCGCCCGTTGGCGTGAAGAACGGCAGGTTCGGCAGGTTGGGCATCATCGGCATGGAGGGTATGGCGGGCATCGCGGGCATCGCGGGCATCGCCGGCATGTCGGGGATGGTTACGTTCCAGGGCGAGCGTTCGCCGATGGTCGCGCTGAGGGTTTCGAGCCCGCCGTTGCGGAAGACCGCTAACTTCACCTGCCGGCCGGCGGGGGTTTCGCTGACCATGCGCTGGAGCTGCGCGGTGCCCTGGATGGGGGTGCCGTTATACTCCATGACGACATCGCCTTCCTTGATGCCGGCTTTGGCGGCGGGACCGCCGGGGGTGACGCTGGTGACCAGGGCGCCGCGCTCCTCTTTCAGCTTGAGAGACTTGGCTTTTTCAGAATCGATATCCTCGACGCCGATGCCCAGATAGGAGCCGCGCTGTTGCACCAGGACGGCGCCGGCGGAGTTCGCTTTCTGGGCTAAGGCAGGGCGCGGCGCGGCGGCCGCGGCCAGCACGAGTAACGCTAATCCCGGACTTTTCATAACTAAGAACCTCGCATCACTGGCGCCTGATAAAAATGGTGCCGCCGGTTCCCTCGATCTGGAGCAGCGGACCTCCGCCGTTGACGGCGCCTTCGGCGACCACTTGCGTTCCGCGGCGGCGCGATTGCAGCGACGGAAAATCGGAAACGATGCGGCGGATGGAATCGGCCGTCTGGTTGGCGGCGCGAATGGTCACCCCCACATTAGACGGAATCAGAACCACGATGTCACCATTGCCGGTGGCAAGAAAGGAATCGGCCAGCTTGCCGCGCAGCAGGGTGGCGAAGATGCTGCCCATGGCGGTGGAGACGCGCATGGCGCCGGCGATGTTGCCGACGCGAATGCCGCCCGAGCCGTTTTCGCATTGCACGCCGGCGGCCGCGCCCACCTGCACGGGTCCGGCCATGTTGCGCGCGGTGACGATGCCGCCGGCTTTTTCGACGACGATTTCGCCGCCCCCGGTGACGGCATTGACGGGACCTCCCGCGCTGCGGATTTCGACGCGGCCGGCGCCGGTCTGGGCGCGCACCGAAGCGCCCATCTGTCCGGCCACGATATCGCCGCCCAGGGTTTCGAGAACGGCTTCGCCGGCCGCCGAATTGACGCTGATGCGGCCGGCCCCGGTGGCGCAGCGCAGGCCGGATTGGACGTCGCCCACGCGCACATCGCCGCCCCCGGTGGAAAGCGAGCAGGGGCCGTGGATGGCATCGGCGAAAATCTCGCCGGCGCCGGTGTTGACGTCCAGCGGGCCATCCACGCCGCGGGCATCGACGGCCCCGTCGCTGGTCGAGATTTCCACCGCGCCGAAGCGCGGACCGGCCAGCGTGACGGTGGAAAGCGCCGCGCCTCCGGGAGCGGTGATCGTCAGTTGGCCGTGCCCGGAAGCAACTTGCACCAGGGCGCCGGCCAGCAGACGTTGGGCCTCGGCCTGATTGCGGGCTTCCACTTTCACCGTGACGGTGTAATTCAGATAAACGGCCGCGCCGCCCCGCAGGGTGACGGGGCCGTGGCCGACCACGCGCAGACGCGGCTGCGGGACCGCCGTACCGGTGAACGTGCGCACCCAGGCGCGGCCCTCGCGGCGGAGCCAGGAGGGTTGTTCGGCAAACAGACAGGCCACGAGGCCCGTCGCGCCCAGCAGACAGGCCAGCAGGCCGCTAAAAAATGCCAATCGACGCATTCATTTCCTTGAGCGCTTTTTCGCACTTCAGGCGGACGGCGCGGTTGTCTTCTTTCTGTACCACGTTCTGAAAAATTCCTACCATGGATTCGTCGCGGCGCGCCACCAGCAGGTCCACGGCCTGCATGCGCACGGCGGGGTTGTCGTCGGCGAGCAGCACTTCGGCGAGGGTTTTGCGAACTTGCGGATCGGCGGCCAGCGGCTTCAAACCCTCCAGGGCCTTGAGGCGGACGCCGGGGTTGGTATCGTGCGCCAAAGCGTTGAGCAGGGCATCGCGCACTTCCAGGGAGCCGGAGCGATCCTTGAGCAGAT
>Ga0181521_10003070_pt1 | contig 19800 bp, 19 predicted proteins | sample PEATcosm2014_Bin_32_FD_119764 | JGI IMG/M metagenome (GOLD analysis project Ga0181521, IMG submission 119764) | Peatland microbial communities from MTU Mesocosm Facility, Houghton, MI, USA - PEATcosm2014_Bin02_60_metaG | ecosystem: Environmental > Terrestrial > Soil > Wetlands > Peat | place... | reverse complement strand
TGATTGACGCTGCCCGCGAAGACCTTCAGCACGGCGTCCAGCGTTTCGGGACTGGTGACCCGCAGCCCGCCCACAAAGCGGCTCGCAATGCCGCGCTCGGCAAGGTACCGCGTCATCTGCTTGCCGCCGCCATGCACCACCACCATCTCAATTCCGCGTCCGCGAGCCGCCGCGATCTGCGCCGCCAGGCGATCGCGGGATTCCGCGCCATCGAGCAGCGTGCCGCCGAGCTTGACCAGGACCTTCACAGCAAACCCTCGGTCTCGGGACGCCCCAGCATGAGGTTCATGTTCTGAACCGCTTGGCCCGCCGCGCCTTTGACCAGGTTGTCGATGGCGCTCACCACCACCGCGCGCCCGGTTTTGGCATCGAGGGTGACGCCGATATCGCAGAAGTTGGTGCGCGCCACGCCGCGCAGATCGGGCATGTGGCCGGGGTTGTACAGCCTGATAAACGGCTCGCCGGCGTACCGCTTCTCGTAGATGGCGAGCAGTTCTTCGGCGCTGGCGAGGCCGGATGCCCGGAAGTAGATGGTTTCCAAAATGCCGCGTTCGAGCGGCAGAAGCTGCGCGGTGAAGCTGAACTCGCTTTCCTCGAGGCCAGAGATTCCCAGCACCTCCGGAACGTGGCGGTGGTTGAAGATGGAGTACGCCGAGAAGTTCTCTGTGACTTCGCAGAAGCTGGTTTTGAGGCTGGGCCTACGCCCGGCGCCGCTGATGCCCGACTTGGCGTCGCAGACGATCCCCGCAGCGCGGTCAACCACGCCGGCCTCGACGAGGGGACGGATGGCGAGGTTGGCGGCCGTCGGATAGCAGCCCGGGTTGGCGAGCAGCCGCGCCGCCGGAATACGCTCGCGGAAGTACTCCGGCAGCCCATAAACGGCCTCCGCCAGCAGCCCAGGCTGGGTATGCGGCTCGTTGTACCAGGCAGTGTAAGTCTCCGGGTTGCGGAACCGGAATGCGGCGCTGAGGTCCACCACGCGCGCGCCAGCCTCCAGCATGGCAGGCGTCAGCTCCATGGAAACCCCCTGTGGAGTAGCCAGGAAAACCAACACAACTCCTTCGGCGCGAACAGTCTTGGGGTCGCACGGCAAGCGAGACGGCCCTTGGGCGCGGCGGAAGGAAGCGGCGTCGTCCTGGTCGTCGAGGTCCGACCGCAGGAGCGGCTGGACGTGAGGGTGACGTTCCAGGATACGGAGGAGTTCCGCCCCGGCGTAGCCGCGATAGCCGACAATACCAACGGGCAGCTTCATGATGTTTGATTATTCGTTCCTACGAATAAATATACCACAGAGCGCGAGGCGGGTGCGAGTACAAAGCCGGTCTCGATGTGCTAAATTTTTAGCATGTCTCGGGTTCTCGCGGCTACCCTGCTTCTATCCATCGTCACCACCGGATGCGCTGTCCGCCAGACGTATCGCCTGGTCACACAAGATGCCGGCCGCGTCCTGATTCCGCCGGGGGTCTCCAGGCCGGATGTCGGGCAACGCACTTTTACCGCCGACATCGCCGCTGGCCCTGGTGCCTGCGCGCCCGTGGAAAGTGGCATCGCCATCCAATCCCGCAAGGGCCGCGTGCGCGTCACCGTCACTCGCGACCCGCTGCTTAAACAACCACCGGGGTGGCTGAGCGCCTGGACCGCTCAAGCTGAATCGCAAGGCTGCATCGCCGCCGGCGAAGGTCTGAAACTGGCCGCGCGCATTGTGGAATCGCTTCCGCTGGACCCGCGCGCGGCCTGGCGGCTTGTGCACGCCGACGACCGGCAAACCGGCTATGTCGATCTCGGCCCCGAGACTCGGCTCCAGGTGGTCAGCCCGATCATGCGCGAGGGAGCACCACCCGATGCACCGATTCTGGATGTGTCCGACCTCACCGGCGAGGGCAACCGCCTGACCCTGACCCTGAAATCCACCCCCAACCTGGTCGGATACGAAACCGCATGGTACGCCATCCAGCCGAAAGCCGGTCAGATTGGATTCGCCATCACCCCACTCTCCGCCGAGAAGCACATTGAAGGCAAGGTCGAGCCTGCCATCGCTCCCACCACCAATTACCTGAAGTTCGGGCCGCAAGCGGCTTACTACCGGCTGTTCTACAAGGCCGATCAGGGAGAGGTGGTGGAAGTGGTGCTGGCCGCTCCCACGCGCGCCGAACTGGACCGCCAGACCCAGGCGTTCAACTCCGGCCCCGCCCTGTGCGCCCAGGTCCCCAGCCAGACGTGCGTGGTCATTCCCAAGCGTGTGGCGCTGAACCCGTTCCTGGCGATCGCCGTAAACGGCAGTGAAGCCACGGTCCCCGTAGGATCGACCCTCCGCGCTGCGATCCACGTCGAGCGCGTGCCGCCGGATCTCAAGGTGTATAAGCTCTATGCCGGGAAACCCGTACCCGTGGAGTTCGACCGCGCCAGCCCCGAGATCCTCGGTCTGGTGCTGACCGGAGGAGAAAAGATCTCCTGGAAATGATCGGCTGGGTGCACTGTCAGGGAGGATCTGTACTCGATCCTCGACCGGCCACATGTCGGCAAGGGCAGTGCCCTACTCGTACCGGAGCGCGGAAACCGGGTCGATGCGCGAAGCCCGCCGGGCGGGCACAAAGGCCGCCAGCGCAGCCACCGCGGCTAGCGTACCCGCCGCGCCGGCGTAAACCATGAGGTCCGCCGCCTGAATGCCGAATAACTGCGACTCCACGTAACGGCTGAGCACAAAAGCGGCCGCCAGCCCGATCACGATTCCCGTGGCCGCCATGCGGCCGGTATCGAGCAGCACCATCCGCACCACGTCGGCAGGCAGGGCGCCCAGCGCCATGCGGATGCCGATCTCCCCGGTGCGCCGCGCCACCGCAAAGGCGATGACGCCATAAAGGCCGATGGCGGCAAGCAGCGTCGCCAGCATGCCAAATGCCGTCGATAAGCCGGCGACGAGCCTGGCCGTGTACAGCGATTCGCTAATCCGCAGTTCAACCGGCGTGATCTCAGGCGTGGGCAAGCCTGCGTCTGCTTCTCGCACCGTCCGGCGGATGGCGGCCGCGAGGCGAGTATCGTCACCGGTGACGCGGACGTAGAAAGCCAGGCGGGCCGGCTTCTCGCGCTGGGTGTACGGGAAGTAGATCGTGCCGCCGGCCGGGCGGCGCACATTGGTGCGTACGTCCGCCGCGATGCCGACGATTTCGCGATCGAGCACCGTCGCCTTGGGACCCGCGAACGCAACGTGACGCCCAATCGGGTTCTGGCCGGCGAAGTAGCGCTTGACGAAGGCCTCGTTGACCACTACGGCTTTGGGTGCCGCCGCGGTATCCCGATCGTTGAACTCGCGGCCGGCGCGCAGCGGAATCCCCAACGCACGGAAGTAGCCGGGGCTGATCGCTTCGAGCGAGGAACTGGCAAATCCCTTTTCGCCCGGATGATAGCCTTCCACCTGAATGCTGCTACCCCAGCCGGCGCCGCTGTACGGCCCGCCATCGCCCGCGGCAACGCCGCCCTGCTCTGGAAGCGCGGAGAGACGATCCAGCAGATCGTGGTAAAAGGCGGTGGCCGCGGCCGCGCCGGTGCGGATGAGCGTCGCGTCCACAGAAAACATGGACAGGTGCCTGGTGCGGAAGCCGCGGTCGGCGTTGATCAGGTTGACGGCGCTGACGCTGAAAAGCCCGGCGCCCACCACCAGCAGAAGAGAGAGCGCCACCTGCGCCGTTACCAGCATGCGCCGCAACTGCGCCGAATAGCCGTGGGAAAGGACGTTGGCGGCCTGGTCTTTCAAGGTATTGGCCACATTTGGCCTGGTCGCCTGCAAAGCCGGAACCAGGGCGAACAGCAGCGCGCATATCATCGACACTGCCAGCGAGTAGCCGAGCACCCGCAGGTCGAGCGAATTCGTCACCCAGCCCCCGGTGGCATTCCGCGGAAGAATGCGAAGCAACGCGGAGGTGCTCCAGTGTTCCAACAGTAGGCCGGCTACCACGCCCGCTACGGCCAGCAGCACACCTTCCGTGAGCAACTGCTTCACCAGCGTCCAGCGTTTCGCCCCCAAAGCCAGCCGGATGCCGATTTCCCGCTGCCGGCCCGCAGCGCGCGCCACCAGCAGGCCGGCCACGTTGGCGCAGGCGATCAAAAGCACCAGTCCGACCATGATCATCAGCACGGTGAGCGGTTCTTCCCACTTTTCCCGCAGTTCGGTGATGCCGTGTGCGGCGGGACGCAATTCGAGGCGGCTTTTGAGCAGCGACTCGCGCGCTTTCTGGTCATGCGGCGCGCCACCCTGATTCAGGTCGGCTTCGCGGATGGCGTGGAACGCGACGTCCGTCGCCGCCTGCGCCTTGGCCTGGCTTTCGCCCGGCTTGAGGCGCGCGAAGATAGTGAGCCAGCTAAAGGTGCGATCTTCGATCGAATTGATCGTTGGGGCAATCGCGGGCTGCATGGCGATCGGGACGAAAACGTCGGGGGAATCGCCCTGGACCAGCCCGTTGAAATCGGCGCCGGCCACGCCGATCACCACGAACGGATGGCCGTTGATCGCCACCGTTTGATTCACGATAGCGGGATCCGCACCGAGATGGCTCGCCCAGAATCCGTGGCTGAGTACGGCTACCGGATTGGCGCCGGCCGCGCCGTCGTCTTCCGGCGCGATTACCCGGCCGAGAGCCGCGAGCGCGCCCAGCGTAGTGAAGTAATTGCCTGTGACGATTTCCGCCTCAGCAGCTTGCGTGCTGGACCGCCAGGTGATCCGCACCGGCGCAATGGCACAAGCCAGAATGCCGGCGAACGCGGGATCGTGATCGCGCAGGTCGCGGTAAAACGGGTACGGGAAAACGGACTCGGAGTTCGTCGACCAGCTCGACGAGCTGTCGCCGGGCCCTGAATAGCTGCCATGCACCGCAACCAGCCGTTCGGGGTCCGCAATCGGCAGCGAGCGAAGTACGACTTGATCCAGGAGAGAAAAAATGGCGGTATTGGCGCCGATCCCTAGAGCCAGCGACAGCACGGCGGCTGTCGTGAAGACCGGACTGCGGCGCAACGCGCGCACGGCGTGCAGCAGGTCGTTCCACACAACTCCATTGTGACTCATTCGGCCGCGGCGGTAAGAATCTTCCGGCTGAGCTCCGCCGAGCGCTCGTCATCGGGCAGAGTTTCCAGAAAAAGTTCGATTGCCTCGCGGATATTGACGAGAGTTTCCTCGACGGTCTTGCCTTGCGATTGGCATCCCTTCAGTTGCCGCCGCCCTCAGCTCTTCATCCGCAGCAGCAGGTACAGCCCGGTCAGTGAGAACACCCCGTCGGGCGACCAGGCGGCGATCACCGGCGGCAGCAGGTTGACGTCGCCCACCTTCTCGAATAGCGTCCCGATTCCCCAATACGCGACTGCAATCGCAATGCTGACACCAATGCCCGTCATCGCTCCGCGGTTGCCCACCAGAAAGGCGAATGGCACCGCGATCATCGCCATGATCAGCGCCAGCAAGGGCACGGAGAATTTGCGGTAGAACTGCACTTGCAGCTTGACCGTGTCGAACCCGCTCCGCTGCAGGTCGCGGATGTAGCGGTCCAGTTGGAAGAAGTTCATCTGCTTGTCCTGCACCGCTTCCTTGAGGAAATAGTCGGGCGGTTCGGTCAACTCGGAGAATGTCGTGGCTTGCGAAGGGAACGGGCTGTAGGAAGTGCAGGCCAGGCCCCGATATCCGCAGCTCCAGCCGTTTTCGAACACCCACGTCTTCAGAGTCGGACTCCAGCGCGCCCGCTCGGCCGAAATCTGCCGCGTGAGGCGGAACGTGTTCGGCTCGAGTTCGAATACGCTGACCCCCTCCATCACCTTTTCCGTGGTATCGAAGTACCGGTAGTAGTAAATGCGCGACCCGTAACCCATGATCCACTTGCGGTCCGGTCGCAGATAGGTCTGCGTGGCGCGGCCTTTGATTTCGTCGCGCAGCGCGTCCTGCTTGCGGTTCGCCCCGGGCACATAGTAGAAGTCGAACAGGAACAGCCCCGCGCAGAACAGCGCGCTCCCGATGAACACCGGCAGGGCCAGCCGGTGCAGGCTCACGCCGCAGGCTTTGAACGCCGTCACCTCGTTCTGCTTGCTGAGCACTCCGAAAGCCACCAGCACGGCCACCAGGATGCTGATCGGCAGCGTGTCATAAATCAGTTTCGGAGTGAGGAAGAACAGGTACGTGAACATCTTGACCAGGGGGATCTTGTTGCGGATCATGTCGCCGATCAACTCGAAAAAATTGTAGATCAGCGTCATGGATACGAAGCTGGCCAGCAGAACCACCAGGTAGAACAGGAAGTTCGACAGGATGTAGGTATCGACAAGCTGCGGCAGCAATGGCAGTCTCCCGGCCACCCGGCGCGGCCGCCCCGGTTGGCCGGCCTTCCGCGATTTGAACCGCTCGAACAGCCCGCCAAAGGCCGCTTTCACGCCGCTGAGCAGATCGCGATCCCCGGGCCGCTCCATGCGCGCCAGGAAAATCAGCCCCGCCAGGCCGAAGACCACGTCCGGAAGCCAGATGGCTACCGGCACGGGCAGCGTCCGCTGCCTCGCCAGGCCGATCAGCGAGACCGAAGAAAGGTGGTAGCAGAAGAACGCCAGGAACAGGCCAATCACATAGCCGGCCGATTTGCCGCCCTTGCGCGTGGCGATGCCCAGAGGAATTCCCACCATCGCCAGCATGATACATGCCACCGGAAGCGCGAAACGGCGGTGCAGTTCCACCTGGGCGTCGATCCAGTCCGGCCCGGTGTAGCGCATCAACTGGCGCGTGTTCATGGCGGCGGAGGCCAGCGGCTTGGGCACCGGCGGCGACGCGTACAGCGCCTGGTCCCAGGCCGGGGAAAAGCTGTCGTTGGCCTTGCTGTCCTTGCCCATTTCATGCACGGCGCGATCGCGCATGGAAAGCTGGATGCGGTTGTTCTTGGGATCGGACACGGCGAAGGCTTCGCGCGCCACGGTGATGAGAGGGCCTTCGGCCTTGTCCCGCATGCCGCCGGTGCGCTGCTCGGGCGGGGTGAGGTCGGCAATGAACACGGCGTGCCAGAGCGTGACCGGGCCGGGCCGCACATCGCCCACGTAGAGGATGGTGTTGGGGAAATCTTCGTCGAAAACGCGCGGCTGGATTTCCGCCGAAAGCTGCGTGGCCATCAGATCGTTGATGATGCGCGTGCTCTCGCGAATGGCGAACGGCGTCAGCCGCAGCGAAGCATAAGCCGCCAGCCCCGCGCCGATGGCCGCGAACACCAGCACTGGCGCGATCACCCGCCGGCTGGAGACGCCCGCCGCCCGCATGGCGGTGATTTCTCCGTCGCTCGCCATGCGGCCCAGCCCGATCAGAATCCCCACCAGCACTCCGAACGGAATGGTCAAGGGCAGCACCGGGGGCATGGCCAGGGCGAACAGCGTGATTACGGTTTTGAACGCCGCGTTGCCGTTGCCCACCAGCACTTCAAACAGCTTGTCGACGCCATGCAGGAAGATGACACACGTGGCCAGCAGCGTGCCGAGCACCGCGCTCGAGAGGATCTCGCGAAAAACGTAACGGCCGATCAGGCGCAACTCTGCCCTCCGCTCAGCGCACCAACTCCGGCGCCGGCGCAACCGGCAGTTTGGGCAACTCCTCCTCCACCGGATCCAGCTCCAGATCGTCGATCAGTATGGAGGGCGCCACCACGCACGTTTCAGCCGTGAAGGAAGAGGCGCCGATCAGGGCGAACGGCGCCGGGCTGTTCATGAACTCGAATACCGTGCTGTCATCCCCCGCCGCCAGAATGTCCTTCAAGGAACGGACATTCAACCCGCGGAAGCGCAGGCCCCGCACCAGCTCTTCACGGCCATCCGGGTAGACCTTGTACACCAGGATCGGAAGGCTGACCGGGCGCGCGCTCCCCTGCGAGCCGGAAAGCAGCCGCCGCGCCTCGTCGAGCGAAGCCGAAGAGGGGAAATCCATCTTGCGGACGATGATGCCGTAGGGCTTGTCGCGCGTCTTGCAAAGATCGATCAGCGTCTTCTTCAGTTCCGCCGCCGGGGTGGTCTCCGCAGAGGCGACGAACAGGTTGCTGACGCCGGCGGCAGCGGCGCCGTAGTTGCCGGGCATGCGCGCGCGGCCGTTCGACCCTTCAAACCCGCGGACGGGCTGGCGCGTCAGCAGGAATCCCTTGAGCACGCCCTTGTCGATGAGGTGCAGCGGCACGGCCGCCACGCCTTCGCGATCGACGTCGTAGCTGCCGAAAAGCGGCCGGCCGCGCCATTCCTTCTGCGTGGGGTCGTCCACCACGTCGAACGAATCGGGCAAAATGCGCGCTCCAATGCGGCCCTCCAGTTCGCTGGGCGAAAACCCGCCGCCGCGCCCCTGCTCCATCGCCGGCCGCCGCGCGATCGCCAGGTTCCGGCCCAGCACTTCCGCGAAAATCTGCGCGCCCGCCACGCCCGCGAACAGCACCGGCCCGCTGTAGTCTTCGCCCTTGGGCGCGTGCGCCAGCGCCACCACGTTCTCGGCCAGCGCCGTAACGCCCCGGTTCAGCTCGGCGTCGGTGGGCATGCGCGCCGCCTCCAGCGAGTGGAACGCCACGGCATCCCGCACGGTCATGCCGTCGGGCGCCTGCGCGGTGGCTTGCGCCCGCAAGTAGGTGGCGCTTTCCGGGGCGCGCACCTCGGCGCCCTCGGAATTCACCAGGTAGTACCCGCCGTCGCCGGATTCCAGAACCACGGTGGAATTCTTCACCTCGGGATACTGCGCGAAAATCGCGGAGAGCGCGCGCACCCGGTCGCTCCATGCCTCTTCATCGATGGCCAGCTTGGGGAATGGCCGGATGTAGTGCACCGGCTCGGCGTGCGCGAAATCGTCGAGCTGTTCGCCGGCCGTGAGGTTGCGCAGGGCCGCCCGCTTGCGGGAGATGGCTTCCACCGCCGACTTGTAGGCCGAATCGGTCTGCAACCAGAAATACCGGCGCAGCACGGGGTAGTCGTCTTCCAGGGGAAACCGTTCCAGGTCGTAGCGCGCACCGAATGTGAAACTGCTGCCCGAGTAGTTGGTGTTGTCGAACTTGTAATCGCCCACGCGCACGTGGACTTCCGGCGAGCGAAAGTGCCCGTGGCGCCGCGCTACCAGGCCGCCCAGGCTGGCCGTGACGCTAAAATCCTCTTCCTCATCCATCAGGTATTCGATGAAATACGGCGCCTCGAGGTTGGAGACCGTCAGCGTGCGCGAGCGCTCCATCTCATCGTGCATGGCCCGGAGCACTGGATCGGGCGCGGGCGCCTGGCCGCTCCATGCCATGGCCGCTCCCAGCACCACGGCGGCCGGCAGCAGGCGCCTCACTGGGAGCCTGCCTTGCTCTCCATGGAGGTGGGCTCGGGGAGCAGAGGGGGCCGGTCCTGCGACTTGGCCTTCTTTTCAATCTCGATTTCCGACACCAGTATCGCGGGCGAAACCGCCGACACCGGGACGCTGCCCGATTCGGCGCCGCAATATCCGTTGAATACTTCGGGCTTGTCGGAAGTCGCCAGGATCTTGGCGAAGCTCGCCAGCGGCGTGCCCACGATGTCCGCGCCGCGCACCAGCTCGTCCGGCCGGCCGTCGGCATACACCTTGTACACCATCACCGGAATCACCTTGAACGCCTGCAACCCGGTGCGCTGCGTGGTGGTGAAGCCGCCCGTGATGTCGCGGAAGTAGAGGCCGTAGGGCTTGTTCTGCTTCTTGATTTCGCCGATGAGCATCTGGCGCAGCGTCGCTTCGGTCACCGCGTTAGTCGATTCCACGAGCAGGTTCGACTGGCGCGATACCACTTCAAACCCCGGCTGCCGCCGGCCGTGCCCGTTGGAGCGATCGAAGCCGCGGATGGGCGAACGCGACATCAGGAACGTCTTCAGCACGCCTCTGTCGACTACCGTCACGCGCTGCCCCTTGACGCCCTCGTCATCGTAGTCGTACCAGCCGTTCAAGTCCACCCCGCCAACCTTGCGGAGAGTGGGGTCGAACACCACCGAGAGGAAATCCGGCAGGACTTCCGTGCCCACGCTCTTGGTGAAGGTCTGGCCCTCGCTTTCGTCCTTTTGCCGGTGCCCTTCGACGCGGTGCCCGAAGATCTCATGGAAGAACACGCCCGCCGCGCGGCCGGAGAAGATCGCCGGACCGACGAACGGCTCGGCTTCGGGCGCGCGCAGAAGCGCCGAAACGTCGTTGGCCACGCGGTCGATGGCCGCCAGGATCGCCTTATCGTCGGGGAGGCTGGCCGCATCCACGGCTTCGAATGTCTCGAAGGCGCTCAGGTCCGTGCCGTCGGCGGCCCTGGCCGAAGCCGCGATCACCACGCGCGCGAAACCGCGCCCGTGCTCGATGCGCGAGCCCTCGGTGTTGACGAAATAGCGCGTGTCCGTCTGGCAGAGCACCGCAACGTGCGAGGTCAGCACGCTGGGGTAGTGCTGGAAGCGGGCCGACAGCGTGCGGATGCGGCCGCTCCACGCCGCCTCGTCGAACTTCAACTTGGGCGGCGCCTGCTGAAACACGGACGGCGCCTCAGTGGAAAAATCGTCGGAATTGTCCTCTTCCGCCGCCTGCACCTGGGTATTCGTCTTGATCCGGATCAGCCGTTCAGCGGCCGTGCGATAAGCCCGATCGGTTTCCAGCCACAACCGCCGCTTGATGGAGTTGACGTTGTCTTCGTAGGTAATTGAGGCGCCCGAGGTAAACTGGCCGCGGTCTCCCCGCACCCGGTGATAGTTGTCGAGCTTGTGCGAGCCGACGCGCACCGAGACATCCAGCAAGCGGTCTTTTTCGCCGTCGGAGGCCGTAATCGCCCCCAGCACGCCCGAAACCGAACGAAGCTCCCGTTCCGTGACCTCGTAGCTGATGAAATACGGCGGAGGGTCCGCTTTCTCCTTCAAAACGCTGAAGTTACGGTTCAGCTCCTGGGACATGGCGTCGAGCAGGACCGACGGCTGGGCAGAGGCCATGGAGGCCGCGACAACCAGGAATGTGAGACGCAGCGAGACTAAGCGGATCAAGTACTTAGGATAGCATTGCCGTCGAAGCTGCGGCGTTGGGAGTGTGAAATGTGCGATCATCGAATTGACACCGGCCGAGAGCCGCCCACGGTACGCTCATGACCATTCATCTCAAGCCCGAGTACGAGGCCCTGATTCAGAAGGACGTGGCGCGCGGTGCTTACCGAAGCGTCGAAGAGTTTGTGGAACGAGCCGTTCAGTTGCTCCACGACGATGAGGCGCTTCTTCACGAGAGCAGGCAGGCTATACAAGAGCAGATCGGGCTCGGTCTCGCTCAGTTGGATCAGGGTCAGGGGATGTCCGGCGAAGTATCTCGGACACGGCTTGTGGGGAAGAAAGCCGCCTGGCTGAAGCAACAGCAGCGGCCAGCATGAGCAGCTACGTCGTCTCGCCCCAAGCGGACGAAGACATCTTCGAGATTTGGCGGTACCTCTGTCAGAAGGCCAGCCTTGACGTGGCCAATCGGGTGGAAGAGGAGATCTACTCAGCGTTCGAGGCCCTGGATCACAACCCCGGACTCGGCCACCAGCGATCTGACCTGACTTCACACCCCGTGCTCTTCTTCACAGTCTATTCGTACATGATTGTCTACCGCGTCAAGACACGCCTGGAAATCGTCCGTGTGCTGCACGGCAGGCGCAACGTCAAGCGAATCCTCACCCAGTAAAACCGCCGCCCGCACCGGCCGCCGCCGCCGCGCCGGCCGCCATCCGGCCTCTCTCCTTCAGCCCCGAAAGCGCCAGGCCGTACCGGCCGCGGATGCCGGTCTTTTCGAAAATGTGCTTCACGTGAATCTTGACCGTGCCGGTGCGGATGCCCAGTGCGACGGCGATTTCTTTGTTCTTCATCCCGCGCTCCACCAGTTCCATCACCTGCAGTTCGCGAGCGGTGAGGGCCGAACGGCCAGTGCGCACCGGCTGGTCCGGCGTGGCAACCAGATCCTCTTCCATCCACGTGCTTCCGCCAGCCACCTGGCGGATGCAATCCAGCAGGGTGTCCAGCTCGGCGGTCTTGTGAACCACTCCGGCGGCGCCGGCTTGCAGCAACCGCATCGCCTCGGCCTCCGACAGTGCCACGCTCCACACCACTGCCGCCGTGCGAAACTCCATGTGGCGCAGGGTCCTGAGGCACTCCATCACCGCTTGGATGCCGAAGGACTTGTCCACCACCAGAACGGCCGGCTGCAACTCGCGCACCGCATCCATGCCACCCTCCAGCGAGGTCTCGGTAGCGATGACACACATCCCCTCAGCCGATTCCAACAGGCTGCGAAGTCCTTCCATGGCAATCGGTTCGGTGTCGCAAACCACGACGCTATCCATAAGACCACCCTTCGCGCACGGCGCGCGCTCTTCTATCTCTGACCCTATTATCGGCCGAAAGGTCTCCATACTGTAGTGGCGCTTGGAGGGATACGTCTCAAGTATTCACCTGACCGCCACTGCGCCCAGCGAGTACTCGGCCAGGTCGCGCCAGCAGTTATCCAGCGTGTTCTGCACAAATACCGTCCGCTCCGCCCGAAACACACAGCCGCCCCCGTATTCCTTCCATCGCCGCCGGGCGAGCTCATGGACGGCCCGGACCTCTTGCTGCGGAATCTCCTGCGCCAGCGTGATGTGGGGATGGTACGGAAACGGTTCCTGGAACTCCAGCGCGCCGGTGTTCATGGCGGCGTGCATGCGCCGCAGGTCCGCGGCTCCCGCACCGATTTCGATATAGATCACGCTGGTGGCGGGAAAGATCTCAAGCCCGGTCAGTTCAATTTCGAAAGGCGCCCACCGCTCCGTCAAGGTGCGGGCTTGTCCGGACGCCGCCTTCCATTCCACGGCCAGCGGCCGCGGCGGCAGCACGCTCACGTGCGCGTGGGGATTCGAGGCCGGCGCCAGTTCCCGCCGAAGGTCGTCCAGGAAACGTCCTAGCGGCTCGGGAACATAGATCACCACGGCAAAGACATTGAGCTGCTCCTCGGGTGGGACACGACCCGGCACCCCATTCTCATCGGAACCCATGCTCTCTCTATGGTAACCGTTTTGGAGCTCATTGAACGCACCTGTTACGCTTTGTATAGAGTGCCGAACCCCAGCCAGCCGAATCCGCTCCTTGCGCTCGAGTTCCGAATTCCATTCGACCGCATACGCGCCGCCGACGTCGAGCCCGCCGCCGCGGAACTGCTGCGAGAGGCGCGCGCGCGCCTCGAGGCCATCGCCGCCCAGCCCGGCGAGCGCACCTTCTCCAACACCATGCGCGCCCTGGACCACCTGACGGAACCGCTGGATTGCGCCATGGGAGTGGTGCGCCACCTGGAATCGGTGGCCACCTACCCGGAACTGCGCGCCGCGTTCAACGCCGTCGAGCCGGAGGTCAGCGCGTTTCACTCGGGCATCCCCCTTCAGGAAGGGTTGTGGAAAGGGATCAAGGCGTATGCCGCCACTGCGGAAGGCGCCGGTCTCACAGGCGAGCGGCGGCGCTTCCTCGTGAAGACCGTGGACGATTTCCGCCGTCACGGCGCCGACCTGGACGCCCCCGGCAAGAAGCGGCTGGAAGAGATCGACGTCGAGCTCACCCAGCTCACCACCAAGTTTTCGGAGAACGTGCTGGATTCCACCAACGCCTTCGAGCTCCTCGTCGCCAACCAGGCGGAGCTGGCCGGGCTGCCTGCCACCGCACTTGCTTCGGCGCGCGAGAGCGCCGCGCGCAAAAACCGGGAAGGCTGGCGTTTCACCCTGCAATCGCCCGATTACTTCGCGGTGATGACTTATCTCGACAATGCCGCCATCCGCCGGCAGATCTACCTGGCCCACTCGGTGCGCGGGACGGCGGGCGAGTGGGACAACCGCCCGCTGGTCGGCCGCATCCTCGATCTGCGCCGTGAGAAGGCTCGTCTCCTGGGATTCGCGGATTTCGCGGACCTGGTGCTCGAAGACCGCATGGCCCACAATGGCGCCCGCGCCATGGCGTTCCTCGAAGATCTCAAAGCCAGGACCGAGCGGCGCTTCCGGGAGGAGAACCGGGAACTGTTGGAGTTCCGCCGGTCCCTGGAAGGCCCGGACGCTCCCGAACTCCAGCCCTGGGACGTGGCTTACTACGCCGAGAAGCAGCGGGCCGCTCTCTACGACTTCGACGAGGAGGCCCTGCGGCCCTACTTCCCGCTGGAGCGCGTCACCGTCGGCCTGTTCGACCTGGTGAACCGTCTCTATGGCATTCGGGTCTCCGAAGAGCCGGGCGTGCCGGTCTGGGACCCGCAGGTTCGCTACTACAACATTCACGACCAAGACGGCGCGTTCCTGGGCGGCTTTTACACCGACTGGTATCCCCGCGAGAACAAACGCGACGGCGGCTGGATGGATGCTCTGATTACCGGCGGTCCCTCGGCCGGCGGATTCCAGCCGCACCTGGGCCTGATTTGCGGAAACCTCACGGCCCCGGTGGAAGGCCGGCCGGCGCTCCTAACGCATCGCGAAGTGGAGACCATCTTCCACGAGTTCGGCCATCTGCTGCACCATTTGCTCAGCCGGGTGGAAATCCGCACGCTGGCCGGCACCAGCGTGGCGTGGGATTTCGTCGAGCTGCCCTCCCAAATCATGGAGAACTGGTGCTGGGAACGCCAGGCGCTGGACCTGTTCGCGCGCCACTGGGAAACCGCCGAGCCGATTCCCGACGCCCTCTTTCAGAAGATGAAGCGCGCGCGCACCTTTCGCGCCGCCAACGCGCAGATGCGGCAACTCGGGTTCGCTTTTGTCGACCTGCTCCTGCACACCCGCTATTCGCCGCAGCGGGATGGGGACCCGGTGGAGTACACCCGGCGCCTCTTGCAGGAGTTCACGCCCGCGCCGCTGCCGCCCGAGCACGCCATGATCGCGGCCTTCACCCACCTGTTCGGCAGCCCGGTAGGCTACGGCGCCGGCTACTATTCCTACAAATGGGCGGAAGTCCTGGATGCCGACGCGTTCACCCGCTTTCGGGACCATGGCATCTTCAGCCGTGAGATCGGGAGCGAGTTTCGCGAGAAGATTCTCTCGAAGGGAGACAGCCAGGACCCGGCGGAGTTGTTCCGCAACTTCATGGGACGAGACCCCGATCCGCAGGCGCTGCTGGAGAGATCGGGGCTGGGGTGAGCGGGGCGCGGTCAAACCGGCAAACCGTGCTCGTCAAAGCCGATGATCTCTTCCGGGCTGCGCTTGTCGCGGTCTGGCAGAGCCGAGCAACGCTCACTGATGGCGCGCAGTTCTTCCGTCCGGCGGGGCGCGTTCACCAAGGCATCGGTAATCGTCTGGCCGGTGAGCGCGGCCAGCGCGCGCGCCAACTCGTCGGCCTGAGCGTTGTTGATGTTCAAGGCCATTTGCAGATTCTTCCTAAATGTATGCTTTCTTCCTGAACGGAGGCTCGATCTAGGCGGCGGTCCGTGGCAGTACTTCCTTTTCAATCCGTGGCTGAATCTCGTGCCCGGCGACCTCGAGGTCGTACGCGACCTGGAGATTCAACCAAAACTGCGGCGATGTGCCGAAATACCGGGCCAGACGCATCGCGGTGTCCACGGTGATGGCCCTTTTTCCGTTGACGATCTCGCTGATCCGGTTCATCGGAACCCGGAGCGCGCGCCCCAGTTCGTTCAGGCTGACACCGATCTCTTCGAGTTCATCCCGGAGTAACTCGCCCGGATGGACGGGCGGCAATTTCCTGCGCTGTGCCATGGTCCTCCTCTCAGTGGTAATCCACTATCTCGACTTCGTGCGCGTTGCCGTCGCGCCACGTGAAGCAGATCCGCCAGCGGTCATTGATCCGAATGCTGTGCTGGCCCGCCCGGTCCCTTTTCAGCGCTTCCAACCGGTTGCCCCGAATGGCCCCCAGGTCGGTAAGACTCGTGGCGGCGTCCAGCCAGCGTAGCCGCTTGCGCGCCTGCTCCTCGATCTCACGAAACTTCCGGCTCCCAAATCCCTCGTGGATAGCCATGGTTTCAGGGCATCGGAACGAGCGAATCATACACGTTAAACATACTATGCGCCGCGTACTGAGTCAACCGGAATCGGGCATGCGGTTCCGCCGGGTCCTCGTCGATGTAGATCTTGATCCGGCTCACAGGTGAGGATCAGCGCCTGTGCCGCTCTTCGAGGGCCTCTGTCTCCCGCGCCTCGGATTCCAGGTCCCGGTCGATCTCCGCCTGGTTGGCGTGATAGTAGGCAAGAGCCGCATGAACCTGCGCCAGCGAAAGGTGGCCGAATTTCCGCGCGATTTCCTCCGGAATCAGGCCCATGTTGTGCCACTGAGCGATCCGGCGAACCGACACGCCCGTCCCGGCAATGCACGGCCGGCCGCCGCGGATCTCGGGACGTCGAGAGATCAAGCTGCCCATCTCGGTGACGGTTGCCATCGACTTCGAGTATAACGCACTAGAACCGCGTCGCCTCCGTGAAGTTGAAATCCCGCTTCTTCACGGCGGGCGCCACCATGTCGCACGCTCTTCTTCCGACGCGCGCACCGCCGCCGGGAGCGCCTGTAGAAAAGCTACAGCCAGGTCATCGAGGAGGAAGCGCGCGAACAGCGCAGGAAGACGATCCAGCAGGCGTCGGACGAGTTCCTTCTCGAATACAAGGTGAAGCACGAATCGCCCACGTTCGCGGTCTACGCTCTCGGACACGTAACGGACCACCTCGGCAAGAGGCTGGTCGTGGAGATCACGCCGGCAGCCGTAAAAGGCTATCAGACGAGCCGGCCGGCGGAAAAGGCCGGCCCGAAAACCATCAACAACGAGGTGTTCCTGCTGTTGCGGCTCTGCGGCGACCAGGGAGATCTGATCCGTGCGAGGTTGCGCTGCGAGAAGGCCATGAAGCTCGCGACCCCGCCATCGCCCGCACGCGCCTACACCGCCGACGAGAAGGCGTGCATGCTCGCGGAGGCTGCGAAGTTGCGGAGCAAGAACATGTACCCCGCCCTGGTGGTGGACCTGAACTGCGGATTGCGCGACAAGGAGCTGCGCGAGCTCCGGTGGCGGCAGATCGACCTCGTCCATAAGAAGCAGTTCACGGTGGGCAAGTCGAAGACCGACGCCGGCACGGGGCGCATGATCCCGCTGAACGACACGGTCAGGATCGCCCTGGAGTGGCACGCCGCCTGGTACATCCGGCGGTTCGGGGCATGCAAGCCCGATTGGTACCTATTCGCCGCTGGCAAAGGCCAGCCGAATGATCCCACCCGCCCCGTCACGACGTTACGGACGGCGTGGACGAAGGTGCGCGACAAAGCGAAAGCCGTCGGCCGGTGGCACGACAACCGCCGCACGCTGGTCACAGAGCTCGCCGAGTCGGGCGCGGGCGACGAGGTGATCATGAGCATCGCCGGGCACGTCTCTCGCGCCATGCTCTCGCGCTACTCCCACGTGCGAATGGAGGCTAAGCGGCGCGCTCTTGACGAGATCGCCGCACGCCAGCGCGCGGTCGACGAGAAGCGCCGGAAGGATGCCGAACAGCGGCAGGTCGCGGCGGAAGCCCAGGCAGCAGTGGTCCAGTGATCTTCTGGGTCGGGTTTGGGCGACGCCAAAACCACCTTACGTGCGCGGTATACTCAATTGGGGACACAGAATGGCCACGGAGAGCTTAACTAACGTTGTCCAGTCGCTCACGCCGCAGGAGCAAGATGCCGTGCTTCGGTTCATCGATTACCTGAAAAGGCGGGACGTGTCCCTCGGCTCTGAATCGCCGTTCCTGCAGGCTGCCGATGAGTTCATCGCCAAGCATCCGGATCTCCTGCAGCGCCTCGCCCAGTGACCCGGTATCCCACGGTCGCAGAGACAGTCGCGGTTCACGCACGATTGATTGCACGCTTCGGTGGCTCGGACGGTATCCGGGATCACGGCGCTCTGGAGTCGGCCTTGGCTCGACCCCGCAGCGGGTATTACAGCGACCTGATTCAGGAGGCGGCTGCTCTCTGGGAGAGCCTCTCGCAGAACCACGCGTTCGTTGATGGAAACAAGCGGGTTGCGGTGACCGTGACGGCAGCGTTCTTGCGAGTCAACGGCTACCGGCTGGAGTTCGACGATCTCGATGCGTTTTCGTTCTTGACGGACCTCTACGAGACCGGCCGAATGCGGTTCGAAGAGCTGGATCGATGGCTTCGGCAACATGCCACACGATAACCGTCACACCATGGTCACGGAACTCTCCGAGTCGGGCGCCGGCGACGAGGTGATCATGAGCATCGCCGGGCGCGTCTCTCGCCAGATGCTGGCCCGCTACAGCCACATCCGCATCGAAGCCAAGCGCGAGGCCCTGGAAGCCATCGTGACCAGGCCAGCGCCCGCGCCACAGGCACCGCAACCCACGCAACAGCATTAGCCTAGTGACACCACGCCCCGAGGGGCCCAGTAGCGCCCACACAGCGCCCAAACAGGCGTACAATGTATAGAGCGGAGACGGAGACGCTAAATTGGCAAAGCTCTTCAGACATCCACCCGGCTGGCCAGTAACCTTCACGAACCCAACCACGGGGGAACCCTGTCAAGGTCACATCGTAGATGAGGTTTGGGCCAGGGAGCCAGATGAGTTTCTTGATTACGCTCCTGCAAATGACGGCTGGCGAGAGGGGGCGTTTGTTGCTCAGTTGATTGAGTGGGAAGATAAATATCGCAGTGTTCGGTTCACCTACTACCTGCGGCCCGAGGGTGGGGACTCGAAATCCTGGTATTTCGGCGGGCAGTACGCTCCCTCTATGTCTCTGGACGATTACAGGAGTCTGCTCGCCAAGCTCAACGGGCGCCGGAACCCGGACTGGCTCGGGGCGAGTGGGTAGACACCAACCATCCCTGGTGCGGAAGCGCTGGCATTTTCTACTGAAACAATCGCCCCTGTTAACCGTACCCGGCAAAACTGCTGCTGGCTCGTTACGCTTTTTACTACAGTGCGACAATTCTGCGGTGACTTTTTGTTGATGCCAAAGCAGCTAAGACCAACCCACCGGAGCGACTGTTAACCGAAGAGTTGTAGGTTCGAGTGCTTCACTGATGGCTGCCGATGGACCTTATGCCGCTGCCTGCTGCCCCTCCGGGCGCAACGGGACATCAGACAACGGCGCCCGTCGCCCCCTACCGGATCTCCATGATCTCTTTTTCTTTGTTCCTGGCCGCCTGGTCGAGCTTCTCCATGCACGCGTCGGTCAGCTTTTGGATCTCGTCGTGCGCCTTCTTGTCGTCGTCTTCGGTGATCTTCTTGTCCTTCAGCAGCTTCTTCACCGCTTCGTTGCCATCCCGCCGGATGTTGCGCACCGAAACGCGATGGTGCTCGGCTACCCCGTGCAGCTTTTTGACCAGTTCCTTGCGGCGCTCCTCGGTGAGCGGCGGAATCGGCAAGCGGATGACCTTTCCGTCGTTGGCTGGATTCAGACCCAGATCGGAAACCCGGATGGCCCTTTCGATAGGGCCTATCTGCGAAACGTCCCACGGCTGGATGGTGATCAGGGAAGGCTCGGGAACGTGCAGGTTGGCCACCTGGTTCAGCGGGGTGGGCGTCCCGTAGTAATCCACCCGGATATGATCCAGAATCCCCAGTGAGGCCCGCCCGGTCCGAATGGAGGCCATCTCGTGCTGCAAATCCGAAACGGCCTTTTCCATACGCGCCTTCAGGTTGCCCTCGACTTCCTTCACGGAGTTGAATATTGGACTGCCGGGTGCTGGTTGTTGTTCGGTTTTCATGACGCAGTGTCTCCGAAAAGCGGCTAGTGAATTACCGTGCCGATGGGCTCGCCCATCGACATACGCATTATATTGCCTGGAGTGTTCAAATTAAAGACAATAATCGGCAGCTTGTTGTCGCGGCACATGGCGAT
>Ga0181521_10003067_pt1 | contig 19820 bp, 12 predicted proteins | sample PEATcosm2014_Bin_32_FD_119764 | JGI IMG/M metagenome (GOLD analysis project Ga0181521, IMG submission 119764) | Peatland microbial communities from MTU Mesocosm Facility, Houghton, MI, USA - PEATcosm2014_Bin02_60_metaG | ecosystem: Environmental > Terrestrial > Soil > Wetlands > Peat | place... | reverse complement strand
CTTCGAGGGATTGCCCACATCCGGGTGACATCGTTCCATACATTGATGTTCCGGGAACATCTATTGAAATGATTCCGTCAGGTAGGCGTTTGCGTCCCTCAGAGTCGCCGTGGTCGTGCCGCCGTCCAGTTGCGGCCCCCAATGATGGGCAGACCACTTACGCCGGCCTTACCGGCGGCACGCTTCCGATATTGGTAAATAACGCTCGGGCACGGTTCGAGCCGCGGCTACCCCTGTCAGCCCAAGAAATGGGGGCGATGTGCCGTCGGGCGAAGTCGACAAAAACCTGTTTTCCCGCCCCTTACGGTTTTGCGCCAGGTCAAGACGTCGGTAAGCACTTGAGACTGATCGCGAGTTGACTCCTGCTAGCCGAGCGAAACACGCGAAGGCTTTACCTTATGCACCGCGGCCTTTAAGGCGGAATACCCGCCGGCGGCGAAGCCAAAGAGGAGACCCCGCTTGACTTGGCCAATCGCCAGCCTTGAGTGCGGTGGCGAATCCAGAACCCGCAAGCGGCGAGGGCAGTGGCCCAGGCTATAGGCAGCCTTCGGAACAGAGACTGATTCCTGAGAAAACATTTGCGCCTCTTTTGACCGTTACTTCGCCATGAAGTACCTGATACCTCCTTCAAGCCAAACCGCAGCGGCGGAAATTTCAATGCATGGAAATGTCAGGTGGCAGAGAATTCCAGCGCGTGCGAAACTGAAAGCTGTCCTATCTTCGGAATGGCTCACCAGTGCATTCCTCGAAGGACAGACGGAGGGGAAGCAAATGGGGAGCGAACGAACTTTGTCAGCCCACGCCGGCTCCACGGCGCGCACGGCCGGAATCATCCTGATGTGCATGGTTCTTTGGAGCTTGACGGCCGGGCAGATATTCGGGGATTCACCGGAAAACCCGACCAACGCGAAACCGGCCAAGGCGGCCCTCCTGGCCGTGCCCTTGAGTTTTGAGGCCAATCAGGGCCAAACGGATCGGGTGGTGAAGTTTCTTTCGCGGGGCAATGGGTATGCGTTGTTCTTAACCCGGGACAGTGCCGTGTTCAAGCTCCGCCCGGTCCGGAAGAACTCGCCGCCGGCCGTGGTGCGCATGAAACTGGCAGGAGCCAATTCCGGTACCAGGATCGAGGGCGCGCAGACACTCCCCGGGACGGTGAACTATTTCATGGGCAACGATCCCAATCAGTGGACCAACGGCGTCACAACCTTCGGCGAGGTGAATTATCGGCAGATTTATCGGGGAGTCGACTTGGTGTACTACGGAACGCAACGCCAACTTGAATACGATTTCGTGGTGGCGCCGGGGGCCGATCCCGGGCAGATCGCACTGGAGTTTTCGGGCGCCAGTCCCACGCTCTGCCCGGACGGCAGTTTGGTGCTGATGATCGATGGCGCTCCGCTCACTTTCCGTAAACCGGTGGTCTATCAAACCATCGCGGGCAAGAAGGAACTGATCGCGGGCAATTACGAGCTGTCCGGCGAGCGCGTGCAATTCAGTCTGGGTAAGTATGACCATAGCCGGGTTTTGGTGATCGATCCGGTACTGAGCTATTTGACCTACCTGGGTGGGAGTAGTGCCGACATAGTGGGTTTCACCACCTACGGCGGGAATACGACGCAGGGAATGGTTGTCGATCAAGCTGGAAATGTGTATGTGACAGGTTCCACCCAGTCCACTGATTTCCCGCTGCAAAACCCTATCCAAAAGGTAAATAACACGAACGCGCCCACGGGCTTTGTCGCCAAGTTGAACCCGGCGGGCTCGCAGCTGATCTACTCCACTTATATCGGTGGAGGTGTCTTGAACGACGACACGATAACTCGACCTTACGCCATTGCCGTCGACGGCTCCGGTAACGCCTATCTCACCGGATTTACCAGTGCGCCCCAATTTCCGATTACCGCGGGAGCGTACCAGACGATTTGCGGAACCCTGGTCAATAACGTAACCAACTGCCCGGCCACGCAGAGCGCATTCCTGACCAAACTCAGTCCGGCGGGCGGCCTGGTGTATTCGACTTTCCTCGGACATAGCGGCGAAACCGGCGTTGCCGTCGCGGTCGATGCTAAAGGACAGGCCTATGTCGCGGGAAATTCGAGCGCCTACTGCGCCTCCAACGGTCCAAACTCCTGCTTCCCGACGACGGCGAATGCGGTGCTGCAAGGATCGGCTTTTAACTACACGACCAACCCGAGCAACTTTAACCAGGGCTCTGCCTTCATCTCGGTTTTGGATGCTGCCGGCGCCAACCTGCTCTATTCGAGTTTGTTCGGCGGCGACGGCTCGCCGGCCGGCAATGAACACGCCACCTTTGGCTCCGATGTGGCGGTGGATTCGTCCGGATACTTCTACCTGGCGGTAACCACGGAAAGCAATCAACTGCCGGTGACTCCGGGTGCGTTTCAGACTACCTATTACGGCAATCCCAATCCGGGTTTCGGGACGTCCAGCCGCGGGTTCGTGGCGAAATTCAACCCGGTGAGCTCAGGCGCCGCGTTGGTCTATGCCACTTACCTCGGCGGGTTCGACAAGACGGTGGTGAGCTATCAGGACGTGATTTCAGGGATTGCAGCCGACGCGGCTGGCAATGCGTATATCAGTGGCAACGCCTCCTACGACTTCCCGGCCACGGCGGGGGCGAACAACTCGACGCCCTGTCCTTCTGCCGGGAGTTGCGAAAACCGTGGATTTCTGGCCAAGCTCAATCCCGCCGGCAGCGGGCTGGTTTGGGCCACGTTTGTCGGGACCGTAACAAATCCGACCATCAGTAGTGCCAATACAATCAGCCCCCCACGCCTCGACGCGGCGGGCAATATCTATGTAAGCGGGATTGCGGGTACTAACACCGAATATCCGCTCATGAATCCGCTGCAACCCGCGAATGGCTTTAGCGGCGTGTACGTGACGATGTACGATCCCACCGGAAGCACGATGATCTTTTCCACGGTCATTTATGACCCGACGGGGAATGGCCAAATATTCAGCAGCGGCGTGGATGCCGATTCGCAAGGCAACATCTACGTGTCCGGCTACACTGCCAGAACTGCTCTGCCGGCTACAACGGGTGCTTTCCAAACTGCCAACGCGGGAAATTATGACGGCTTTGTCGCCAAGATCGCACCAACCGTAGAGCCAACCCTGCAATCCGGCACTCTCGCGAATGGCGCGACGTATGTTGCTGGAGGGCTGGTGCCGGGATCCTGGGCGCAGGTTAAGGGCACTCACCTGAGCACCACCACGCGCATCTGGGCGGCATCCGATTTCACCGGCCTCGGTAATAACCTGCCCACCAACCTGAGCGGCGTTCAGGTGATGGTCAACAACCAGGCTGCTGCCGTCTATTACATCAGCCCCACGCAGATCAGTTTCCAGGTGCCGGCGGGAATCACGGGCACGGCCTCCGTGCAGGTAATCGCCAATGGCCAGACGAGCAATTCCGTCACCGCCGCGGCGGCAACCAGTTCGCCCGGCATTTTCCCGGTGATCCTGGGTGGTACGAACTACGCGGCCGCGGTCTTCAATTCGGATGGCAAGATCGCCGCCGACCCGTCGAATGGCTCGGCGTTCCGCAACGCCGTCCCCGGCGATGCGGTGCAACTCTACGCCACCGGCTTAGCTGCATCACCCGCGGGCACGTTGGTCTCGACAACGTTTTTGAGCGGCGTGACGGTGACGATAGGCACCATCACGATTTCGGCGAGCGCCGCCGCGCTGGTAGCGGTGGGAGAATTCCAAATCAACTTCACCGTGCCGCAGAGTTTTGCCTCGCTGCCGCCAGGCTTGTACCCTATTTCGATTTCCATCAACGGGATTCCGTCGCCGGGGAGTATCAATTCTTCGCCGCCAGGTCCGGTAGTGATTCCGATCCAGCATTGAGCCACCTCTCCGACGGGCTAAGCCATCGGCTCCGGGCGCATCGCTGCCACTCGGAAGATGCGCCGATTCGCATGAGGGCTCTAATGGCAATGGATCGGTCCTGGTAAACGTTATGACTCAATCGGAAGTGCCCCGGAGCGGGAAGTCTGACTACAGTTGAGAGGTTCGGGCCAGGGCACTTTCGATTGAGGCGTTTGAACGAGGCCGCTGAGTGAGTGCGGAGGTGCCCCCCGACGGGCATTACTCGGTCACGTCCACGGCAGCGGGGCGATATTCACTGATATCGAGGCGCCATTCCGGTCGTGATTGTGCCCAGGCGCATGACTATGCAACCTCGCCGAGGAGCATTCACCGCTTGGATGGTGGGTCAAATGGGTCAAATATGTAATTGAGACTGCGTATTGTAGAGACTGCCGTGGGGCGGTCAATCCTGGCCGCGGACCCGCTTTCCAGCGGGTCCATCCGCCTCAATAATCCACGCCGAAGCAGTAACTCTCGTTGGAATTCGTGGGGCTCACGGCGTACTCGCCGGGCGCGAGCGCCCGCGTGGGCGTAGTTTCGTACACCCGGTCGCCCACTTGGGTGATCGTCACAGGCAGCCCCATCGGCATTCCGCCGTTCGACATCGGCGTTTGCCGGTAACCCATTCGCGACTCCAGGCGGAAGAGTTGGAACTGCCGCGGGTCGCCGCCGGATTCGAAGCGCACCACGAAAACCACGCGGTCCGATTGCCGCACCCGCACGTTGGAACGTGCCCCCTGAATTCGGTAGACCGTGCCGCCCAAGCCGTACATTCCGCCGCCGCGAGAGGCCATCGCGACCTCTCGTTCGAACGGAATAAATCCGGTAGCGCCGCGCAAGAAAGGCGCGTTCGGGTAATCGGGACCGCGGACCACCCAATCGGGCTCGGAGCTGACGACGGGGGCGGACGCGGGCACCGGCTGCGAGGCGGGCGGGGCCACGTCGCCCTGCGCCGGGCTGAAGATAATCTGGGCCACGTTGGCGCGCGCGAAGTGCTGCACTTCGCCGTGCACGGAGAAGCGAATGTCGTCCGCCGTGGCGCCCAGAAAGTCTCCGTTGACGCTGGAACCGTCTCGCATGCGCAACGTATCGGCGGGAATCGCCGCGGCGAAAATCAATGCGGAAAGAAGGATTCGGGTGATCATGGCGTCTCCATCGGTCGGGGCGGGCCATAGCCGCCCTACCCTGTTTTCGCATCGGGCGGCGGCTGGAGTCACCCCATTCCGATGAGACGCCGCTACGGGCGGCCGCGTTCCAATCCGAGTTTCTTGAGCGCGATCCCGGCCTTCAGCCTTACGGTTTCCACCTGGCTGCGTTCCGCAAGCGACATGGGCCTCGATACCGCTTTCAACCACGATTTGGGCAACGGGCGGGGTGATATCGAGCACTTCGCAGCGGCCCTTGGTGGAAACATGCACGCTCTTCTGAAACACTGGCATACTCTTCAGTTTGCAACAGGCGCGGCCCGTCGTTCTCGGCGCGTCCGCCGGACTCCCGTGCACGAGGCGAGGTGGGCGCGCGCTGCTTCGTCGCCGCCCGCGCTCGCGTCGCGCCGGCGTCGGCACAGGTGCTGCGCCAGGAAAGCGGCAGCGTGACGACCTCTCCCGTCCGCGCGCAGACGCGCCCGTCGCTGAAGGCGACGGCGAAAGGGCGCCCTCTCGACATGGAAGCCACACCCGTCGCGTTATCTTCGCCGCGCCTGGCGCCGACGCGCGGACGCGCGAGCCTGAGCGCGTGCCCACGAGCCGGCGGCGTGAGCGGCCGGACGTCCCGCCCACTGAGGTCCTGCCCTGGTACGAGAATGGGATCATGTCCGGCGTGAGGATGGACAAGTGGCTCTGGGCCGCCCGATTCTTCAAGACGCGCTCGCTTGCTGCACGGGCATGTGAGCTTGGCAGGATCGAATCTAACGGACACGAGGCCAAGGCTGCGCGAGAGGTCCGAGTGGGGGACCGGTTACAGGTGAAGAACGACAGCGGCGACTTTCAGGTGGAAGTCCTAGTCCTCAGTGAGATGCGCGGACCAGCGGCCGTTGCGCAGACCCTCTACCATGAGACAGAGGCGAGCCGGGAGTTGCGGCTGAAGTTGGCCGAAGAGCGCAAAGCGATGCCGCATTTCAAAGCGGTGCGGCAAGGCAAGCCATCGAAACGGGATCGCCGTGAAATCGGCCGGCTTCGAGGCAGAGTGTAACCGCAGAACAGACTGGCATGGCCAAGCCGTCTTCCCCCGCTCGGCGTCGGGGTGGCGTACGCGCCGAATGCGCACTCGGGGCCAGGCGTGCGCGCGGCCGAGCACCGCGGTACGCCTGTGGGTGCTTCGAGGCGCTGGGCCATCTGAGCTCCGTGCCCTCCACCGCTGGCCGCACTGTTTTCCACACTAGTGTGACAATGCTGTGAGTTTTCGAACCCGAAGCCCGTCCTCGCCCTTTAGATGGACGATTCCAGACGAAATGCACTGAACACGGGCAATCGGCAGAACGTTCGCCTTTACAGCTCGTGCCGCTGCCGCCGCTTACGGTCACCGCCCGGCAGAACGAATCGCTTCCACGCCTTCGCAAACAAGCTTGCCCTGGCTGCGATCTGGTCACGCGCCGAATGCGCACCCCGGGGCCACGCGGTTACGGCACCACCGTCAGATGCCCGTGCGCGTGACGAGCGGGGCCGCGGCGATGTCTGCGTGCCGAACGCGCAGTCGAGGCTAGGCGCGCGAGCGGTCCGGCGGTCGCGGAGCGCCCGCCCGACTCCTGTGCACGCGCAAGAGAGCCGGTCAAGTCTCGAAGGTAACGACCGCGCGGCCGAAGTGAATTTCGTCGCCGGCTTCGAGCTTGGTGCCGCGCGAATCTCGGGACACTTCCAGGCTCATGCCGTCGCGCACGATCCATGTGCCGCACGCGCCAGCCGCGCCACCCGGGCCTTGCCCGCCGCGGGGATACCAGCGGTCATTGAAGATGCGGTATTCCCCGGTGGTACGGTCGTACCGGACGTGGGCGTGCTCACGCGAAACGGAGCGGTTGATTTCGCTATCTTCGGCGAAGGCCAGGTCGTTGCGCCGGAACAGGCCCTGCTGGCGATAGACATCCGCTACGCGGCCGATATTAGTGCGGGCCTTTTCGAGCCGCACAGCCTCGACATTGGCCCGCCCTTCCCGCACCACCAGCCGTCCCACAGGGCCGGCGGCGCGGGCGGATTGCTCCTGCGAGGCCGCTTCCACCACCAGCCAGTCCTCGCCGCGCTGCGGCAGACCGGCCACCGGCTCGACCTCCACGCGCAGGCTCTCGGGATAACGGCAACCGGCGTCGCGCAGGGCGTCGCGCACTTCCTGCTCCAGGTAGCGCTGGAAGAAGCGGCCCGCGAAGACTTCGCGGCGGCTTTCTTGCACGCCGCGCATGCGCACGCGCAGCAGGTCATAGGGGAAGACTTTTCGGCCGCCGGAGCGGTAGCTCTTTTCGCGGACCTGGTCGAGCACGCCCAAGCGGATCTCGGCCAGCTCGGGAGGTTCTTGCAAAGCGCGTTTCGGACCCGGCGCGGTGGCTAGCGGGCTTTCGAAAACCGTCCGGCCGAATCGTTCGAGGAAGTCACTCAGATTCATATCGTCACCTATGGCATCCATCCAAAATCTCGCGCGGTCTCCATCACCTCGCGGGCGATGGGCGCGGCCACGCGCGCACCGTAGCCGCCGTGCTCCACCAGGACGGCGAAGGCCAGGCGGCGCGAGACATCGCCGTCGTAAGGCGCAAAACCGATGAACCAACTGTGCGGCATACCCTGGTCCAGTTGGGCGGTGCCGGTCTTGCCGGCTACGGAAAGCGGTGTGCCGGCCATGGCGTGGCGCGCGGTCCCTTCGGTCACTACCCGCCGCATGGCGCCAGCCAGAAAGTCGGCCTGCGCGGCGGGCAGCACGGCAACGGGAGCGTCGTTGCGCGGATTACTGGAATCACCGATCCAGCGGCCTTCTGGCATGCGGCCGCTGGCGGCGATGGTAGCCGCCACACGCGCCATCTTGAAAGGGGAAATCAGCACCGGCCCCTGGCCGTAGGCGGCGAAGGGCAGCGCCTTGCGCAATTCGGGCGGATCGCCGGTGGAAATGCCCATGCGCGCGGCGGTGTCGGCCAGCGCCTGCGAGCCCACGTCGTGTACGCCCAACTGCGCGAAATAGGCGTTGCAGGAGACGACGATGGCACGCGCCATATCGAGCGTGCCGTGCGCGCGGTCGCCGATATCGTCCTTAATGGCCCGGTTCCAGCCGGGGATGATCGCGCCGGCGCGACCGTCGGAAAGCGTGTGACAGAGAAAGGTGCGATGGCGCAGCGCGGGATCCTTGGCCAGCGCGGCGATGGCGGTGACCAGCTTGAAAGTCGAGCCGGGCGGGTATTGGCCGTAGCGCGCGCGGTCCAGCAGCTCATCGGGGGTGGGTGCGGTGGAGCGGGCGCCGGGCGGATACGGTGCGGGAGCGCTCACCATGGCCAGAAGGTCGCCGGTGACCGCGCTCATCACCACCACCGCGCCTTTGGATTCGCCCGCTTCGCGCAAGCGGCGCTCCAGAATCTGCTGCGCGCGGATCTGCAGGCGGATATCGATGGTCAGGTGCACGTCGCGGTCGCGGGCCATGATGCGCGCGATATCCGGATTGCCCGGTTGATGGCGGTAGCGGACCAGCGGCGCCAGCTCGGAGTACTCGTAGCCCTGCAGTCTGGCGTTGAAATCGTGCTCCACCAGTGAGGCGTTGCTGGCGTGGAAACTTTCGCCCGTGCGCAGATCGCCGATGAGGTGTGCGGTGGCGGAACCGAAGGGGTAGTGGCGGGCCTCGAAGCGCGAGCCCCCCGCATCGGGCGATATGCCCAGTGCGGCGTATTCGGCCTGGTGACGCAGCAACTCGTCCCAATTGCTGGTGGCCAGCGGAACCCCGTTGCGGTCGTAGATCGAGCCGCGCGGGATCTCGCGCGCCAGCGAGTTCATTCGCGGATTGTGCTGGGCGCGCTTGATGCCGTCCTCCTCATAAGTGTGGGCGTCGCGCGCCAGGTAAGTGGTGTCCGCCAGTACCTGGCAGCGAGCGGCAAAGACCAGAAGCACAGCGGCGGCGCCGGCCAGGACGAATTCGAGCGGCCGCAGGGACGCCGGCAATAGACCCTGTTGGGCGGATCGGGAGCCTGCCCCGCTAATGGACGCGAGTAAAGCGAAAACCAGGAAGTTAGCTAGCATGGCGGTGTTGCCGGAGCTGAGGAACGGCGAGACCACGCCGGAAAGCGGGAGCACGCCGAGCGCGCCCGAGCTGATCAGCAGCATCTCGTAGGCGATGAGACTGCCGAGGCCCAACCCGAGGAAGAAGCCGAAGTGTGTATCGGCGCGCGCCGCGGCGCGGAACGCCCGCGCGACCAGAAACCCGAACAGCAGGAGGACTGTGGCCACGCCGACAACGCCCCACTCCTCGCCAATGGCTGGCAGCACCAGGTCGGTGTTGCCTGCGGGGATCATTTCGGTATCGCCCCAGCCCGGTCCGGAGCCCAATGGGCCGCCGGTGGAAAAGGCCCAGATGGCGTGCGCCAGTTGATTGCCGCCGCGGACGTCGTTGTCCCAGGGCGACAGCCACATGTCGATGCGCTGCACCACGGTACGCGGCTGGCCCAGGCGATAACCGACCGCAACCGAAGCCACCATCATCGCCAGGCCGGCCAGCACCAGGCCCGGGCGGCCGCGTGCCACGCCGAACAGGCTGAGGAAGACGGCGAACGTCACCAAGGCCGGGCCGAGGTCTTTCAGCGCGAAAAACATCACCAGCGAAACGCCGGTGGCGCAAAGAACGGGCGCGACGTGTTCGATCCGCGGCAGGCCGATGCGGCGAAAGAAGCCGGCGAAGACACGCTTTTCGCGCAGGTCGCGCAGGCGTTCCCAGTTGCGCGTGAAATAACCGGCCAGGAACAGCACCAGCAGAATCTTGATCAGCTCGACGGGCTGGAACGGACCCAGGTTGACCTTAGCGTCATTTCCGGTCGGACCGTGGCCAAAACGCAACAACAGGCCGAACAGAGCCAGCGCGGCGAACAGGGGCGTGTAACACCAATCCGACAGGCGCCGATAATCGAACGTCGGTATGGCGGGCAGCGCGAGCAGCACGCAGCCGAGAAAGACTCCGAGCGAGAACTTGTGGAACTCCAGCGTGTCGCGCAGCGGATCGCGCATGCTGGCCATCAGAATGAAGCCGATGCCGGTGAGCAGGTGCAGGGCCGGCAGCAATGCCGGATCGCCGCGGAAACGTGCCAGGCGCCAGACCAGCACCACCAGGTGAAAGCCGGCGAAGTAGAGCGCGGCCCAAAGCAGAAACTGTGTGCGGAATTCCTCGGGCGTTCTCACGATGAGCAGCGGCTTGATGCGCGTCAGCGGCAGCAGCGGGCGGCGCGGCGGCGTCTCCGCCCGCAAGGAAGTAAGCGCGCCGGCGTTCGCCAGCGGGCGCGAGCGCTCCAGGAACTCGAAAACGGTCTGCGCGGCCGATTCACGTTCCTCGCGGCTCTGGAAGGACTCTAGCAGTGGCAGCAACTCCTGCGGGCTGGAGACGGCATTGATGTGGACCAGATGGCCAGCCACAGCGAAGCTCCGGGATTTGGCGGCGTAGGCCATGCCCAAGCCGGCAGCCACCAGCACCGACGCGCATACCAGCCACAGCCAATTGCCGCGATGCGGCGTGGGCTCTTCCACGGCGATGACCAAAGGCGTGGCTCCGGGCGCGGTCCAGCTTTGTGTTACCGCCATGCACGCCTCCGCGGAGCAGGTCTCCGGCCTGCGCCGTAGCGCAGTTGCCGCAGCGCGCTCAAATGAGTTTCCACTTGGTCGAAATCGCGGATCCTCTCGTACTGGGCCTTGGCATTCTGCGCGTCGTGCCGGGCGAGTTGCGGCCGTTGCGCGGCTTCGCGTTCGGCCCGGATGCGCCAGGCGTCGGCCTCCTGCTCGATCTCGCGGCGGCCCAGCGTGGCTCCCAGGTGTTCGGCCGAGGCAAACTCATCGAGGGCCTTTTCGAGGTCGTTGATCGAATACGCGTACAGCCGCGCCAGCGCCAGGTGGGGATCGGCCTCGCCCGGCATCTTCTCCACGGCTTCGGTGAAATCGGCGCGCACCTCGGCAAGCAGTTGCGCCGTGGCGATTCCGGAATAGCGGTCACCGCCCATCCGCTCCAGCGTGGCATAGCCCTTGGCCAGTGCCAGCTCGGCTTCAGTATGGCTGGTCGAATCGCCCAGGGCGACCGCGCGCTCCAGGTAGATCTCCGCCTTGTTCCAATCGAAATCGCCGAGCGCGGGATCGCTGCTGGCGCGGTAGGCTGCCATGATCCGCCCCGCTTCCGAGGCGTACAAGGCCGGAAGTTCCTCGGAGGGAATCCGCGGCGAAGGGGCCACCGGCTGCGCCGGCCGCACCGCTGCTCGCCTGGCGGCTGCGTGCATCTGCCACGACTGCCAGACCAGCCCACCGCCGATCCACAACGCCATGCCGCCAGCAAGCCAAGTCATCCCACCGGTCACCCTCAGCGCGTGCCGCGCGCGCACTAGCGTTCCTGTCGCCTTGCGGAGGCAGGCGCGCGCACCTTCTATGGTGGCGTTAGCGCTCCAGGTGCGCCGCTCGGTTTCGGCAAGCGTCGGCCGGTGCTCGAGGAAAGCCTGCAGGTCGGCCTGCATTTCCGCGGCCGACGCATAGCGCCGCGACGGATCGGGCCCCAGCGCCTTGCTGACAATCGCACGCAGGCTGCGCGGGCAGCTCGGAGGCAGGGCCCGCGGCGGCCGCTTCGAGCGGATCAGGTTTTCCAGCCGGCGTGTATCCTCCGCGCGATATGCCGGCTGGCCGGCCACCATTTCGTAGAGCGTCGCTCCCACGGCCCAGAGGTCAGATTGCTGGTCCACTTGCGAGCGCAACAGGCGCTCCGGTGCACAGTATCCCGGGCTGCCGAAATGGTGCATGGTAGCGTCGCAGTTGGCTCGCAGGGTCTTGGCGATGCCGAAGTCAAGCAAACGCACGGTGTCATTCGGCCCCAAGTGGATGTTCGACGGCTTGATATCGCCGTGTACCACGGCCGATTCCCAGTTATGGAATTTGGCAAGCTGTTCGCAGATTTCGAGCGCGATCACCGCGGCGCGGTTGGGATCGATGGCGGTTTCGCTTTCCAGCACTTCGGCCAGATTGCGGCCTTCGACGTACTCCATGGCCACGAAGAAATAGCCGTCGAGATCTCCGAAGTCGTAGATTTCAACTACGCGCGGATCGAGCCCGCGCAGTTCCTTCTGGATGGCGGCGCCGCGGCGCTCGGCTTCCATCATCAGCCGCGAAACTGAATCTGCGCTCTGCCGGATCAGCTTGAGGGCGGCTTTGCGGTTCCCGGTCGTATCCATGGCGAGATACACGTCGGTCATGCTCCGCCCGAGCGGTCGCACGATTTCGTAGGGTCCGAGTTTGGATGGCGTGGTCATGCATCACCCTTTGAAACGCAGGGCTGCCCAAACCAGCATGCCCAGCAGCACGCCATAGAGCAGGAAGGCGGCCCGGCCGGTGAACAGGCCGGCGCCGCGGCGCAGCTGCGTGGTGGAGAAACGCGGGCGAGTGACGCCGGTGAGGGCCGTGCCGTGGGTACGGAATTCCGGACCGGCCACGAAGAGCGCTGTGATGTTGTCGCGCCCGCCGGCGGCGTTGGCGGCTTCCACCAGGGCGGTAGCCACGCTCGCGGCGTCGCCGTCATAGCGCTCGGCGATCTCGCGCACCTGGGCGGAGGTCAGGTGGTCGGTGAGACCATCGCTGCACAGCAGAATGGCGGCGTCGGATCGGAAACGGCAGTGGCGAAGTTCGATGAAGCCCAGATCGGACGCCGACCGCGGGAACGATCCCACGTCGCGGAACACTTCGTTGCGGCGCGGATGCGCCATGGCTTCCAGTTCGCTCAGCGCGCCCGAATCCTCCTCTTCTCCCACCGGTGAATGATCGGTGGTGAGCTTGCGGATGGTACCGTTCCAGATCAGATAAAGACGGGAATCGCCCACGTGCCCAATGGTGATTTCTTCTTCCTCCAGCACTGCCAGCGTCAGGACGCAGGCCATGCCGCGCCGGGAATCTTCCACTTGGGCCAGTTCGTAAATGCGGTTGTTGGCGTGGGCGATGGCCTGGCGCACGCGGGTTTCCGGCGGGCCGGCGGCACCGATGGTCTCGCGAATGGCCGCCACGGCCGTCTCGGCGGCGAACTCGCCAGCGGCCTGGCCGCCGACGCCGTCCACCACCAGGAAGACGCCGCGCTCGGCATCCAGCCAGTAGCGGTCCTCGTTCGAATCGCGCAGCAAGCCCGTATCGGTGGCGGCGGAAGCCGTGAGCGCGGTAGCCGTCCTCATTCCCGCTCCCGCAAGTGAGCCAGCACGAAAACCACCACGAACGCCAGAAAGGCGATCACGAAGGGCGTGTGCAGACGATAGAATTGTTGCACCAGGGTCTCACTTCCTCGCTTCGAAGGAGAGCTTGAGTATTTCGGCGACGCCGATTTCGGCGCGCTCGGGAAGGGATTCCTCGACGCCGCGGGTCAGGCGCCGGCCATTGAGCCAGGTGCCGTTGCGACTCTGGTCCAGAATTACGAACCCTCCGTTAGCCGGGTCGCGCCGCAGGCGCAGGTGCTCGCGCGAAACTTCATCGCTGGCGTAGAGTGGCAGATCGACCCAGAGATCCTCGCCGCCGCGGCCGATGCTGATTTCGTTCTGCGTGACGAGGAAGGTCTGCGGGCCGGAGTCGTCCCGGTAGCGGATCTCGGCGAACACCTTGTCGGGTAGGCGCCGCGTGCTGGCGCGGTCGCGCGCCACGCGGGCGGCGGTGACGGAAGGCTCGCGCTCAATCAGAGTAGTCTTGACGCCGCGGTAGCCCGGCTGCGGAACGTCGTTCAGCTCGGAGTGGATCTCGACGTCACCCTGTGGCACACTGCCTTCGGAATCGCTGAACAGCTCCATCCACCAGTCGTTCTGTGCGATTCGATACGGTTTGCGCGGACCGCCGTGGCGGAACAGCGAATTGCCGCTGTTCCATCCGGACATGCGCGCGGTGAGGGCCCGCCGGGCATCCTCTTTAATGAGGTCCTGAACGCCGGCTAGGCGCTGGTAGTCCTCGGGATGCAGATAAACGCTGAAGACGCAAGGCAGTAGGACGCTGTACGCCATCTCCAGCCGGCCAAGCTCCATGTTGCGGATTAACTCTTCAATGATGGTTTGGCCGCTGATCCGGGTTAGTGGCTGTTTTGTTCCGCTGTGCGCCATAAGAAACTCCAACCCTCCACGGCGAGAAATGTCCTGAGCGCGTCCTCACCCCCGCCACGGTGACGACGCCTGAGACGCGGAACGTAGTGATAGACGGCGGCGCGAGCAGCCGGTTTCAGGAGCGGGGATTAAATTTCCGTTACTTTACGCGGCTGGCGAGCGCGGCAGGCCGCCCGGAAGCGAATCATGAACTACGGGGACGCGGCTTACGAAGCGGTTGCCGCGAATGAGGAAGCTTGGGTTTCCAGTTCCTCTTCTCCCGCGCGCAGGCGCGCCCGTCGTGAAAGGCGCCGGCGACGACAAAGCGGCGCCCGTTCGAGCCACCGGCGCCGCGCGGGCGTGCGAGTCCGAACGCGCACTCGGGGCCGGCGCGCGCCCGTCGACGAAGGCAAGCCGTACGTCCGACTCGGGGCCACGCGCGCGGCCCGTGCGGCCACGCCGCCCGCCAGACTCCCGTGCGCGAGGTGAGCCCCATTCGGCGCCGCTCGTGCCTTGCGCCACGGCGGTGCCGACGCGGGCGTAGTCGTCGAACGCGCTGTCTACGTCACGCGCGTGCGGCCCGGCGGTCTCGTCGCGTCCGCCAGACTCCCGGGCACGATGTAGGCCCGAGCCGCGCTGCTCGTGCCCTTCGTCGCGCCCGCCAGGCTCCCGTGCACATGCGAGGTGGGCGCCGCTGCTCTTGGTCTTCGTCGCCGCCCGTGTTCGTGTCTTGGCGGTTCGGCGCACGTGCTGCGCCAGTGAGCGACGGCGCGGCGCGTTCTCTCATCCGCGCGATATCGAGTTCTCCGCGCCCGGCGCCGCGCGGGCTACGCGCCGAACGCGCACTCGGGGCCGGAACTGCGCGCGGCCGGGCGGTCACAGCGCGTCCGCCAGACTCCCGTGCGCGAGGGGCCCGAGCCGCGCTCTCTCCTCACACAGAACAGCATCGAGTGAGGTTCAGCTAGTGTGAGGTCCTCTCCCGGTGCCCTTGACGGGGATGAGAGGCCCATAGCCAGGTTTCCACAGACACATGGTCGTCGCGTCGTAATGAAATTGTCTCCCACATTCGAGGCAGGCGACATAGGTATCATCGGGGTGAGTACCGGGTTTATGCACCGGAGTGATCGGTCGCGTGATCCGCTTGTGGCGACAACCAAACAGCAGGTTTAGCATCGTGGAAATCATGTGCGACGTTCCAAGATGAGAGTGGGCTTTGCCCTGCCAGGATTGTCAACTGTTGTAGCGAGAGATCAATACTGAAAAGAGTTAACTGGAACCGACGGCATGAAAACAACAGTCCGTGCCATGCCGGTCCAGTACTAATTGGGGAGTCTGCCGCAGCACGCCTGCACTTCGCCGCGCGAGCGTGCGAGTCTGGGCGCGCGGTGAGAGCCGGGCCGGGAACGCGCGACCAGGCGGTCGCGGCGCTCCCGCCGACTCAGGACACGTGCGAGGTGGCTCGCGCGGCGGGTTTTCATCCGCGCAGGCGGGCCCGCCGCCGATGGCACAGGCGACGGGGAAGCGGCGAATCCGGCGCGCGCGGCCCGGCGGTCACGCCGCGCCCACCAGACTCCTGTGCGCGCGGCGAGTGGGGCCCGGGCGGCGCGGCCCGTGCTCTCGTCCCGCGCGCAGACACGCCGGTCGCCGAAGGCACCCGGCCAGTGCCGCGCTTTCTTCTCTGCGCCGCGTGCTCGGGCCCTTCGCCGCCGCCCGCACTCGCGTCGCGCCGGCTCGGCACAATCGCGGTGCCACGGAGCGACAGCGCGGCACGCTCTCGGTCCGCGCGCTGACGCGCCGGCGCCGAACGCAACGGCCACTCCTCCCGGCTGGTGTCACTTGCGCGGGTTGCGCGCCGAACGCGCAGTCGGGGCCACACGCGCGCGGCCAGCCGGCCGCGGCGCGTCCGCCAGACTCCCGTGCGCGCGAGTGGGACACGGGCGGCGCTGCTCGGGGCCTTCGCCGCCGCCCGCGCTCGCGTGTCGCGCCGGCTCGGCGCGAGTGCGGCGCCAGGCGAGCTCTCTCTTTCGCGCAGTCTGTCGGTCGCGGTGCGCCCGCCAGACTCCCGTGCGTACGAGTGGCCCGAGGGTAACGCCCCATCGGTCTGGATGATGCTGCGAGAGGTAGGCAATCGACGCCGCGAGAAACTCGCAATAGCTTCGCTTTGAGCTCTCAGCCGCTCCCTTGAAAATCGAATCGACCATTCGACGAGCAGCGGCCGGATCGGATCTCTGCTGGGCAGTAGGTCTGGGCATTTCGGTTGACGGCGGCATTGTAACGCCCTGCGAACCTGGCCTCAAGCGCCATCTGAAGCCATCTGAAGCTGTGCCTGATGCAGTTCGGTCTGATACTACTGTCCAACCTGGCCGCAAAGACGAGAAACTTCAAACTCCCACGGGTATTAGTTGACAGGGCGCGGACGTGCCCTGAAACACCAGACACCGGGCAGGCCGCCAAGGGGGACTCGTTGTGGATGCCGGACACGCTGTTTCCCTTGATCGCTTGGCCTGGTATGGCGTCCGACTCGGTACGTGGAACGGCCTACTCTGGAGGGCCGGCACAGCGGCTTGCGGCATGGGTCTGCGGCGCCGCATGACGACTCCTCTCTCATAGCCGGATCGAATGCGATCATCATCGCGGGTTGTCAATTGCTGAAGGAGGCTAACCGTCTCGGCGATCTCCGCTTGGTTATCTTCACTGCGGGAAGACCATCCTATCTGGAGGCCCATTCTCCGTTGGGCCTTACGGAGGGTGCAATTATGCTGGAACGATTTCGCAGATGTTTGAACGATACCGGTTTCGAGCACCTGATCCTTGCCAACAGCCGAAACACGCGCGATGAAATGCGCGAAACCTGCCAGGCTGCCGTCTCCCGGGGGGTGACGCGAGTTCGCGCGGTGACCGTCTCGGTACACGTGCCGCGAGTTCAGGAGTTTGCCAGCCAGGCGTGCCGGGACTTTCCTGGCGTCTCCTTCCAAGTCGAGGCTGCGGAGGATGTGCTCCGCAGAAGGTACTTAAGCCGGCCTCGTTGTCTGGAAGAGATCCGTACCTTGAAAGACTCGCCCTGCTACTCTCGAACCGCCGAAAGGGAACGTCGCGGACTTGAAGCTTTGCGTTCCGGACGTTATGGGTTCCGATAATGGGCGTGGCTCACCGTGTCACTTCTTTCCCGAACCTGCATCATTGAGATTGGAGGCCGCCATGCGGGCACACACTTTCGAGACAATTCTCGTCCCGGTTGATTTCAGCGAGATTTCAGCGCACGCACTCCGTACCGCATCGCTGCTAGCGGAACGCTGCGGGCGTGCCAAGATCATCGCGATGTACGCCAACTGGTTTGAGGCGCCGCCTTACTTTACAGTGGGCCGGCTGGCCGAGCTTCAAGCGGAATTCAGCGAGTCGTTGCAGCTTGCGGAACACTCGCTTGAGGCGTTCGTGCGGTCCACTCTGGGGGATACCGCGGATTCAGTCGAAGTTCGTGCGATGGAGGCACTTCCCGCCGATGGCATCCGGCAGTTGGCCGCGCTCGAGAATGCCAATCTGATTGTGATGGGTACCCATGGGCGAAGCGGCCTCAATCGCTGGATGTTGGGGTCGGTGGCTGAGCGCGTGCTTCGCGAGAGTCCAGTACCGGTACTGACTGTTCGATCTGCCCCCCGCGAACTCTTCCGCCACGTGCTCTGCCCTGTTCACGACACGGAACTGTCTCGTCGAGCCCTGGGGTTCGCAGCCGGTATCGCCGCCTGCTTCGACGCCGACCTGACCGTGCTTCACGTACACGAGGCTTCAGGAGCCAGGCCCGTCGCCGATCTGTGCAGTTGGGTCCCTGCGGAAGAGCGGTCCCGATGTGTCATCCGGGAATTGGTTCGCCATAGAGATGCGGCCGAGGAGATCGTCAAGCTCGCCAGGGAAGGACCTTACGATCTGGTAGTTTTGGGAGCGGAGCGGCGACGCTTTTTCGAAGGAATGGTTCTGGGAACGACGACCTTACGGACGGTACGCCATGCGCCCTGTCCGGTGCTGACGGTAGGTTCGGGGCCTGGATTGTGGGATCAGTCTAAGGAGTGAATTACGATGCAAGCTCCCAATAGTCGGGAATACGGTTACGTTACGAGGGTGGATCTCCCGTTCGAGGACGCTGTGGCGCGACTGGAAGCCTGCCTCAAGAACGAAGGCTTCAGCGTTCTTTGCAAGATCGACATACAAGCCAAGTTGAAGGAACAGCTCGGCGTCGATTTTCCGCGTTACGTGATTCTCGGAGCGTGCAATCCTCCGCTGGCTTACCAAGCCCTCCAGGAGGAGATCAATCTGGGACTGCTGCTCCCCTGCAATACGGTTGTTTACGAGCAGGACGGGCAGGTCCACGTCGGAGCCGTGGATGCTGCCAAGATGTTATCGGTCGTCGGCAGTCCAGCCATGGAACCGATGGCTCGCGACGTCAACGAGAGACTCCGTCGCGTGGTGGACAGTGTCGAGAGTCCTGCCTCAGCGTAACCGCCCCATTTCGTCGCCGCGATGCTCGGCCTCCGATGCTGCACCGTGCTTATTGCGTCGAGACTCGACGCTGCATGATTTGGACATTCAAGTTTCGACCCCAAATCGCGGCAAGATCCAACGCTGCAGAATGATATACGCCGCAAACAGTATCAGTATCCAATAGTCAGACATAAACGTTGCTCCTCACAGTTCCGCCAACACGCGATCGACGTCTTCCCGAACCGCCCTCTCGCTGACCTCTCCGACGTACTCCTTTGCGATCCTTCCATTCTTATCCACCAGAAATGTGGTCGGCAGACTTTGAATCGCGTCCACGAAAGGTGACGAGGCGGATGGCAGCAGAATCGGATAAATTACGCCTGCCGCCTTCGCGAACTGGCGTACTTTGCCGGTATGGTCAGAAGCAGGAGCTAGCATCGTTGCGCCCACGGTTGTGGCGCCTCGGCCTTGACGGCGGCGGTGAACGGATATCGCCACAACATTACTGCCCATAGGACCACTCCGCCGATGAATACCGCCAGGAACAGCGGCAGAACGGTCCATTGCGTCTGAACGACAAAACGCTCCGGGTGAAAGTGTGGTTTCAGATAGTCGTCCCGCAGGATGTCACGCATTACGGTCATAGCAAGTATCACCAAGACCGTGATTCCTGTTCCGCCGATGGCCCCCGAGCGGTAATCGTCCTGCCTGAGCGCTCGCGCCACCACCAGAATCGCGCCAACCGCCCCGGCGATGCCGGCCAGCAGCAGCATCGTAGCCAGTCCGTTATCTCCGAGGAATAGCATTCGTTGGTCGCGCGGCAAACTTAGAAGGAACCAGAAACCGACTGCGAACTGCGCCATGGTGGCGAACTCAAAGGCCCGCCCTCCGAAACGGAACACGTACTGCCGGTAGTCCGCCTCACTCTCTCGCTTGAAGTAAGCGAGCAGCATCAGCAGCAGGCCTCCCACAGCCACTGCCGCTGTGAAGAAATGCAGGTATCGCGGCGCCAGCGTAGGTTCCGAAAGATTCAGGTTCCAACCGCTTGGGTCCGCGAAGTACTTGGTCGCCCAGGCAGAGGGTGTCTGGCTGAGCGTCAGGTTATTGGTGAAAAGAAACCCGATGGCGGCGATCAGCAGAAAACTTGCCAACAGCACCCCGCGCCCCGCTCCCGCCCGGCGGTGCGTCCGGAACGAAACGTAGTACAGCCCGTAAT
>Ga0181521_10003066_pt1 | contig 19820 bp, 17 predicted proteins | sample PEATcosm2014_Bin_32_FD_119764 | JGI IMG/M metagenome (GOLD analysis project Ga0181521, IMG submission 119764) | Peatland microbial communities from MTU Mesocosm Facility, Houghton, MI, USA - PEATcosm2014_Bin02_60_metaG | ecosystem: Environmental > Terrestrial > Soil > Wetlands > Peat | place... | reverse complement strand
CTCCACAGGAAGCCCGTGACGCCCACTCCCCCTTCCGCACCCAGCTCAGCGGCGGAACTGTGGCTACGCAGAGTGAAAGCGCCGATGGTCCCTCATCTCCAGGCCATGAGCCAGAGCGCCGACTCTGCGCCCGGGTTGTTGATGACTTCATGGTCGAAGTCGGCGCTCTGAATGACCAGTTATGTGTGGGTGGGACCGGGGGCCCGACTCTTTGTGCCAGCTCCGCCCGGGAACTGACTGATAACGCAACGGCACTTGCTGTTCCGGCTCACCGGGGCTGGACGCGAGCCCAGAGGTCGTTGAAGGCGATGCTGTCGTAGAACGCGGTGCCGCCAATGACCTTGCCGTCAGCGAGCTTCATGATCCACGCGTAGCTGTTCTCGTAGGGCCGACCGTCGCCAGCGATCCCGCGGCCGTCCCAGATAACGATGACCGTGTCGTCGTCGGCGTAGACTTCGCGGACCCTGACCGGGCGGAATGGCTCTGACGCCGTGAACCGGGCGCCGAACGGGGCCAGGACCTCATCGATAAACTGCTGCTTGCTGCAGTACTCCTTCGACGCGGCCGAGTGTCCCTCTATGCGCCAGACCATGCCGGGGGCGAACACGTCGGTGATGGCACCGGTCCCCTGGTGCCAGGCATCGAAAGCCTGGCGGATGATCTCCCGGTTGGTTTCCGTGCGTGTGCCCGAGGTCTCCGTCATCTGGTTCGTCCCTCCGAAAATTGGCTAGAGCTCAGGGTAAGCAGAGTCTCCTGGTGATCTTGGTCTTGGTGCGGGCTGGGCTGCCCGAAAGCTTTGGTCAGCCTGGGAGCTGGATCCCTGCTGCTGCGTTCTCTTCGGGCGTGCCAAGCCGGTAGCCGTATTTCTCGGACACCGCGATCAGGCGTGCCAGGTCATCGGGGGTTGGCGGGCCGGGCTCACCGGTGATCGGCCGTCCCGCTTCCTGGAACCAGTCCCCGAGCCGGGGGTTGGTGATGATGAGCTCGATCACCGGCTCCCGGGAGATATTACGCAGGGCGTGCGCCTGACCGCCGGCTATCTGGACGTAATCACCGGTCCGCACGTCTTTCCACTCCAGGCCGTGATCGCCTGGCACTAGCGCCTGCTTGGTGCCGGAGATCACCAGGAACGTTTCGGTACTGTCGTGCCTGTGGATAGGCACCACAGCGCCAGGCGGGATCACCCCCCGCATGACACAGAAGTCGCGGGGCACGTCCTGCGGGCTGGTGAGGAATTCGACGGTCAGGCCAGCGATGTCCAGAATCGTCATTCCTGACCCGGCGGCGATGTGCTGAAAGATCTTGCTTTCGTGCGGCGACATCAAACTCTCTTCCGGTGTGCTCGAGCGGACGTGGCGCGGCGGATGCCGGCCGATCAGGAGACGCTGGGCGGCCCGAGGATCTCGATGCCGTACGAGGCTGCGGTGGCAGCCAGCGCTGCCGGGTCGGGCGGCAGTTCGTCCGGGGGCTCCTCGAACGGGGAGCGAGCGGGTGATCCAGCGGCCAGCGTGAACTCGTCAAAGCCGGCGGGCGTGTGCAGGGTCAGGAACCGTGCCCGCGGGCTGGTGACGGCGAACGCATGTGGGAGCTGGCGCGGGAGAACCGCGGCGGTGCCCGGGCCTGCCTGGACCGCGTGGCCGCCGACTTCGACCCGCAGCTCGCCGTCCAGGATGAGGAAGGTCTCCTCATCGGCCTTGTGGCGGTGCAGGGGGCTGTTGTAGCCGCGCGGTCCCGCGTGCTCGAGGATCGCCAGCTGGCCCCCTGTTGCGCTGCCGCTGGCCCTGACGCGAATGAGCGCGCCCAGGAACCAGACGGCTCTTTGCTCCCCGGGCGTGAGGATGGTGGGCACGTCCGGGTGATTGAGCCGGTCGAACGTGGTCATAACGACGCCACCTTTCCGAGAGGGGCCGCACGGACGGGTCTGCGGCGACGATCAAGCCGTATGCGACGCTAGGCCCCGCGGGCGGCGGGCAGCATCTGTCGTTTGACCGTGTCCCCGGCATGCGGCATGGCGCCTTGCTCTGTCGCCGCGGTCAAGGATGGCTGCGGTCGTCGCCCTGGGGCTCTGGCGGGAAGGATGCGAGCGCGTCGCGCAGGGCTGCCCGGGACGTGATGCCGAGCTTGGGAAAGATCTGGTACAGGTGGGCCCCGACGGTCCGGTGCGACAGGAACAGCTGCTGGCCGATCTCCTTGTTACTCAAGCCGGCGGCGGCGAGCATCGCGATCTCGCGTTCCTGCGGCGTGAGCGGGTCGCGGGCCGGCTGATCGGTGCGGGCCCTGGTCTGCCCGGTCGCGCGCAATTCTCCGGCGGCCCGGGTTGCCCACGGCCTGGCACCGAGGCGCTCGAAAGCGTCGAGCGCGATACTCAGGTGGGCTCGCGACTCGGCTGTCCTCCGGGCCCGCCGAAGCCGTTCCCCGAAGGCCAGCTGCACGCGACCATAATCAAAGGGCCAGCGATCCGCGCCCGGCGCTGCGAGCGCCTGCTTGAACAGGCCTAGGGCAAGGTCATCAGGGGCGGCCAGCGCGGCCGACGCGCCGGCCAGAAGAGCGATGCGGGGCGAAATCGCTGCAACGTTCCCGGCACGGATGGCCTCGACGTGGGCTGTGGCCTCATCGTTACGGCCGGTACGGACTGCGGCCTCGACGAGATCCATCATCGCCCAAAGCCCGAGGTTCTTATGGGGATTAAATCGCCCTGGAGGGCTGATCGCGGACGCATGCTGAAAGGCACCCTCGAAGTCGTTTTCCGCCAGGGCGGCCAGGGCCCGGGTGAAGTGATACTCCGACTGAATGGCGTAGATGCCGCGCGGCTGAGCCCACTGCAGCATCTGGTCGGTCAGCCTGGCCGTCGTCGCGTGATCGCCCCGGGCAGCCGCGACGAGAGCGCGGATCCAATGCCCAGGCAGTCCAAGCAGGTGATATCCGTGCTCGTCGCACAATGCCAGACCCTCATCTGCGAAGCTCAGAGCCTCGTCCCACCGGCCACTGTGATAGTCGTCCAGGCCGAGGAACATCAAGGCGAAGATGGCGGAGGTGACAGCGCCTCCCTGCCGCCCATCACGCACCACTCGCAAGAGAGGGCTGCGGCAGCCAGCAAGATCTATGTGGGTCGACGCCATGGCGATCCTGATTATGCGCGTCGGTTCCGTCACGTCCCGCAGGTCACGTACGGCGTCCGCGAGCCGTTCGAGGGCGGCCGGAGCGGCGCGGATCGTGTCGGGAAAGACCTGGCTGCACACCCCCAGCGGCTCTGGCACCCCGGTCCCGAGGCGCGCGAGCGCGGTGTAGAACGGTGGCCACAACTCGGGCCGGCCACCAAAGAAGCAGACCAGCATCAGGGTATGCAGGGCTTCCGCGAATGCATCCCTGACCATCGGGAGGTCCGTCTGCATCTCGATGGCGCCGACCAGCAAGCGATGCGCAGTGGCGATGTCACCCTCACCGTTGAGCAAGGCGTAGGAGGCAGCGACCGCGGCGAGCAGCGACCCGCCAAGCTGTACCGCGGGATCAGCGTGTTCGGCGTCGCGGAGTAGCTGCGCGACGTTGCGCAGATCCCCGGTCACGTTAGCGCCGACGTAGGCAGCCTCAGATAGCCTGCGTGCGCGGTCTGGTCCGGATGGTGTCAGGTCGGCGGAGCGGAGGAGTGCAGCAACGGCACCAGCAGGATCACCGCGCCGGAGAATGCGATGTGCGTGGTCCACCAGCAGATCCGCCGCATGGGCGTCGGAACCGACGGACGCCTCGGCAAGATGCCAGACGCGCCGGTCCGGGTCTGCTTGCAGAGCCTCAGCCAGCGCTCGGTGGGCTTCGCGGCGCTCGGCACTGGTGGACATTTGCACGATGACGGATCGGACGAGCGGGTGTCGGAAGGACAGCTTGCTGTCGCCGTCGCGCACCTTGATCAGGTGGGTCTGCTCAGCCGGGGCAAGGGAGGCGATCGCCTCCTGGCCGGCTGTCGCGCCGAGGACACCGAGATCTCCGGTGCCTTCGAGGACCGCGAGCAGCAGAAGACCGTGGGTGGCCGAAGGCAGTGCACGCACCCGGTCGGCGAACATCGCCTGCAGGCCGCCGCTCAGCGGGAGGACCGCCGGGAGCCTCTCCGCCGCGAGTCGCTGCGGCGCGGTGAGTATCGCAGGCAGCTCAAGCAGCGCGAGAGGATTCCCGCCTGCCTCCGCAAGGATGCGCTGGCGCACTCGCGGAGCTAGTGCCGGGTACCGCGAGCTGAGCAGCGCGGTCGCGGCCTCGAGGCCGAGGGGTGTGAGTTCATGCGTAGGTATGCCGCTACGGTCGAAGAAAGTCTCAGCCTCGGTGCGGGTTGCGGCGATCAGCCCGATCCGTGAGCCTGCAAGACGCCGGGCGACCAGACCGAGAATGATGGCACTAGAACGATCCAGCCAGTGCAGGTCATCGATGACGAGCAGCAGTGGCTGCAGGCCGGCTGCTGCGCACAGCAAGTCGAGGGTCGCGTTCGCCAGGACCAGGGGCTGCGGAGGAGGACCTTCGTCGAACCCGAGTGCTACCTCCAGAGCGACCCGGTGCGCGCTGATCAGTGCGGCCAAGCCGGGGCGCAGAGCAAGAAGAGCCTGGTTGAGTCCCGCAAAGGTCACGCTCGCCTCAAACTCGACGCCACCCGCGCGCAGCACTCGGACACCAGATTGCAGGGCCAGGCTCTCTGCCGCGTTCAGCAGCGCCGTCTTACCCGAACCAGGTTCACCGGACAGTATGACAGCGCCCCCGACCGACCCGGCCTTGGCAAGAAGCGACCGGAGAAGCTCCAGTTCCCTGTCTCGTCCCACCAGCGCCGGCATGACGTTCAGACCTTCTCTACCTGTTCAGAGGCGCGCTCTACCGGTTCAGCGGCGCGCGAGCGCGCAAGCCACGCTTGCCTCCGGACATGCCTGATGCGCCGCGCACCCTCGACGCTGACTACCGTCCGGCGTTGCGTCGTCCCACAGCTAGCGACGCTGTGCCCGACCAGCACATCCGCCATATCCGACCGCCCGTTGTCCAAGCTGCCCAGCGAGGTCAGTCCAGAGCGCGGGAAGATCCCTTCCTCGCACGATACGCCCGCCGATCTGCAGGCGCGAGTAGCCGCCGGTGATCAACGCCGCCGGTCATCTGACTGCCGCCGGCCGGCGTGCGGCCGCCCAGACCGAGTCATTTGACAGATTCTGCGGCCCTCCATGCTGATTCATGATCGCAGCGGAGCATCACCCAGGATCCGACGGGGACGTGGCCTCGAAGGGAACTAGCACATGCCTGATCAGAGCCGTTTCCTGCAAGGCGCGTTTGCCCCTGTCGAGGATGAGGTCACGGCGTTCGATCTGCCGGTGACCGGCAGCGTGCCGGCCGAGCTGTCCGGGCGCTACCTGCGCAACGGGCCGAACCCGCTGGGCCTGGAGGATCCCGGCTACCGCTTCTGGGAGGGTCACTGGTTCCTGGGCCCGGGCATGGTGCACGGCGTACGCCTCCGCGACGGGAAGGCTGAGTGGTACCGCAACCGCTGGGTCCGCTCCCGGCTGCTGGCCGAGGCACTCGGCGAGAAATGGCCGGCCGGGCCGGTGCACTCCGACGTGGACTTCGCCGCCAACACCCACATCATCGCCCACGCCGGGCGCATCCTGGCCACCGTGGAAGCGGGCCCGCTGCCCTACGAGCTGTCCGCTGAGCTCGAGACCCGGGGGCCGTGCGACTTCGGCGGGACACTGCCCGGGGGCTTCGCCGCACACACCAAGCCCGACCAGCGCTCCCGGGAGCTGCACGCCATCGCCTACTTCTGGGCCTGGGACTACGTGCAGTACGTCGTCGTCGGCGCCGATGGCCGGGTGAGCCGTACCACCGACATCCCGATCCCGGACGGGCCGATGATGCACGACTTCGCGCTCACCGCCAGCTACGTGGTCCTGCTCGACCTGCCGGTCACGTTCAGCATGGAAGCGGTATCGGCCGGGCTGAAGCTGCCGTACACGTGGAACCCGGCGCACCAGGCCCGCGTCGGCTTGCTGCCCCGCGACGACCCTTCGGCCGGCGTCCGCTGGTTCGAGGTAGACCCCTGCTGGGTCTTTCACACCCTGAACGCGCACGACGACGGCCGCCGCGTGGTCGTCGATCTGGTCCGGTACGAGGGCGCCTACGATGTCTCGGCGCTGGCGGGCCACGGCCCGCTCACGCTGGACCGGTGGACCATCGACCCGGCCGCCGGGACGGTGACCCAGCAGCGCCTCGATGACCGCCCCCAGGAATTCCCCCGCGTCGATGACCGGGCCATCTCCCGGCCGCACCGCTACGGCTACAGCGCGGTGATCGGTGCCGTCGGCCAGGCCACCGTCTCGCCCAGTGGCGACTTCGCCGACGATGCGTTCGCCAACGCCCTGCTCAAGCACGACCTGGCCGCCGGCACGGTGCAGGCGCACCAGTTCGGCAGCGATGCCACCGCCGGCGAGGCCGTCTTCGCCCCGGCAGCACCCGACGCCGCCGAGGACGACGGCTACGTCATGGCCTTCGTCCACAATCCCGACCGCGGCGCCGCCGACCTGGTCATCCTCGCCGCACAAGATTTCACCGGCCAGCCGGTCGCCCGCGTCCACCTCCCGGCCCGGATCCCGCTCGGCTTTCACGGCAGCTGGATCCCCGACCAGTGACTGCCGGCGGCTCATTCCTATAACGAAGACCCAGTAAGGATCACCCAGTGGAAGCCAACGTCCTCCCGTTCGCGCTGATAAGCCTGCTGGGAAGCATCGTCTACGTCGCAGTCGTCCTTGCCTTGCACGTTCTCCCAACCGGTTACGATCCCCGCCATAACGCCGTCAGCGACTACGGTGTCGGCAGGTACGCGCCGTTGTTCCGGGTCAGCCTCTGGGCAGGCTCGATAGCCGTGCTGGCTCTTCTGGCTGGCCTGGCGCTGGGGCCCGGCTCCCCGCCGCTGACCGGCCTGGACCTCGCCTTTCTGGGCCTGGTCGCCGTGAGCCGGATCGGTGAGTCGCTGTTCCCCACGACCGTGGAAGGCGAGCGCCTGACCCGAACCGGCGCGCTCCACTACTTCTTCGCGATCTTGACGTTCGGGTTCACCTACGCGGCGATATCAGGCCTGACCCCGGATCTGGTGAAGATCCATCCGTGGCACTCCGAGAAAGGTCTTCTGACCTGGCTGGCCGGGGCAACACTGGTGGGCCTGATTCTGGTCGTTGTCACGCTGCTCCCGCGGTTCCGTCGCATCTTTGGCTTGTGCGAGCGGTTCTTCCTGGCCGTCACGTACCTATGGCTCATACTGGTGGCCTTCCTGCTTATCGTGCAGGCGGCATAAGACACCCGAGCCACGCCACTGGTCCCGAGTTTCGCCAGCGGCACCGCGAAACGGCCGGGGCGCCGAAGCCAAGCCCACCGAGCCGGACGCCAGCCCATCAGTACGTGCCAACCAGACGGGGAGCACGCAGGCCCCATCCGTTCTCGGAGCAATCCGGGCCAGATTGACCAGATATGGCCGCACACCGAAGGCTCCGTCGCAGTGCGGCAATAGATGCAGAACGGCGGATCTCGGTCAGGAAATGCTGACAGGTAATCACGGCGCGTGACCGAGTCTGCATCCTGTCCCGGTTCCAGTTCTTCGCCTTCGCACTTACGTAGCAGAGCTAATTGCGCTGCCGGAATTTACCCGGCTGTTTCGTCTACGGCTAGAGCTGGTGCGATGATTTCGATGGTCGGGAAGTACGTCCGGTACCGGCGGACATCGCGGGTCAGCAACCGGTAGCCCGCTACGGCGGCATGCGCGCCGATATAGAAGTCCGGCATTGGCGATCGCTTGTCACCGCCGTCGCGCCTGTAGCGCACGAACGCTTTCCCGGCAGCGAAACCCGCCAGGTAAGGCAGCGGCTCACGTTCGTAATCGCTGGCGGGCAGCATCTCATCGAGTTCTTCGACGGTCTCGTAGCCCACCGAGACCTCGGCATAGACCAAGGGGTTGATCACGACTCGCCCGGCATCCAGGGCCGCCGCGATCTGTTCGGCCGACCGGTCGGCCCACTGCTCGTCACCGGTGATGACATCGAGCAGCACGCAGGAATCTACTAGTGTGGCAGGTCGGATCGCCGTAGGGTCACTCGGCACGAAGCAGCGCCATGATCTGGTCGGTACTCATACCTGCTATGTCTCGGCCGGTGGCCGTGTTACGTAGCCGCCTGACCAGCCGCTGCCCTCTGCTCTCGGCCCCTTCGCTGCGGACGATCTGGAGGGTACCGCCTGCCTCGACGACCTCGACTTCATCCCCGGCGTGCAGCCCGTACTTGGCCCGCAGATGCGCCGGGATGGTCACCTGGCCTTTGCTGTTCAGCACCATGACGGCCTCCTCGGATGCAGCAGGTAGCCTGTATTACACCTACCACGTAATAGTAACGTGCGAGCCTATCCGCTCGCCGTCCGTCGTGCGTCCGGATCCCGCTACGAGCGCATCCGGTTCCCCTCGTTCGAATCACTCATGTCATCTGGCTCTGCGCTCAGGGCTCCGGCGTCTTCCGGGTTTACCCAGTTTTATCCAGTATGCGGTGGCAGGGCGGTATTGCGCGGGTCGTAGACACAGGCATCCACGTTGATCATGTAGGTCTCTTCGGTCATCACCGCGCACCGCGCGACCGTCACCGCCCGCAGCCAGCCCGACAGCGGCCTCCACATCTCGGTGGTGATCCCCCGCCACCACCTTGCCGCCAAGTCGCAGCCGTGAGCGCGGCGCGGCGGGCCGGAGCCGGCTGACCGACGCATGCTGTGCGCACTCGAACCCCCTCGACTCGCTCATGCGGTGCCGGATCAGCTATTTCTTGCCGACTGTCTGTTTCTTCGGCTTCGCTACCGCGGCGGACCCGTTGCCTGACGCACCGTTGCCCGGGACGCCGCTTTGCGGCGCGGCATTGCTCTGCGTGAACTCAGCGTGGTTATCGTCCCAGTGCGCTCCGATCGGCAGCTTGCCGTCAGGTCCGAAGCCCTTGCAGAGGACGCCGCGCCAGCAGCCCCGGCAACCCCAGTGGTACCCGCTGCCAATGCAGGGCGCGCACTCGTGACCGAAGATGATGCTGCCATGCCCCCAGGGTTTCCCGTCCGGGAGCACGCACCGGTGGTTCCCGGCTCTGGTTACCGGTCCTCCGATCAGTGTTTCAAAAATGCCGTCTAGCTGCACAAACTTCGTGGGCGCAGCTGGGATCGAACCAGCGGCCCCTCGCTTGTAAGTCTTTTGGTCTTGACGGCGTGAGGTTCCCTCGAAACGTGGGATTGCCGGCCCGGTACGGGCGGTCACGGGCCGGCGTGTCTGGCGGTGGGTGTGCTGCCCGTGCGCCGGCCGGCGCCGTGACCGGTTCCAGGGTGGCGGAGGATGTGCCCGGGTGTCCAGCCTGGTATGGCTGGGTTGCGGGATGGCTTGTGCTGTCCGGGTAGCAGGCACGGCCGCTGCGGCGGATGATCGCGGCGTGCTGCCTGTGACGCCGTTTTTTCCTTGGTGCTTCGTGCCCGGTTGTGAGTCTGGCGCTGGGGGCGATCATGCGGGCTGGGTACTGTCGCTTCGAGCACGCCGATCAGATTCGGTTTTCCCTGCGCCGCCCCCCGGGCAGCCTCGTCCCTGCCGGTTCACGATGAAGGCGAGGCCGCGATGGCCGCAACGAAGAAGAACGTAAGCAAGGACGCCGCGCCCGGGTCGCCGGCCGCGGCGTCCGCGCCGGGCGATGACGGCGCGGAGGTGGCCGAGGAACGCGTCGAGGTGGTGACGTACGCGGCCGCGATCGATGTCGCCAAGGGGTCCGGGATGGTGTGCACCCGGGTGCCGGGCAGCCGGCCCGACCGCAAGCGGCAGAAGATATGGTGCGCCGAGGCCAGCTACGACTCGGTGGTCGCGCTGATGTATCACCTGCGGTGTGAGGGCATCCAGCGGCTGGTGCTCGAGAGCACCAGCGATTACTGGCGTATCTGGTATTACCTGGCCGAGGCCGCTGGCCTGGAGGTGTGGCTGGTCAACGCCCGGGACGTCAGGCACCTGCCCGGCCGGGGCAAAAGCGACCGGGAAGACTGCGTGTGGCTGTGCAAGCTGAACGAGCGGGGGATGCTGCGCCGCTCGTTCGTGCCGCCCGAAGCGGTCCGGGACCTGCGGTCGCTGACCCGGACCCGGTCCCGGCTGGCCCAAGACCAGGTCCGGCACCAGAACCGGGTCGAGAAAATCCTCGAGGACGCGCTACTGAAGATCTCGGTGGTGATCTCCGACCTGTTCGGGGCCAGCGGGCGGCGGTTCCTGGACGCCCTGGTCGCCGGCGAGCGCAGCCCGGCGGCGCTGGCCGCGCTCGGCCACCCCCAGCTCAAGGCCACCCCGCAGCAGCTGGCCGGCGCGCTCACCGGCCGGTTCCGCGACATCCACGCGTTCGAGATCGCCACCCACCTGCGGCTGATCGATGCGATCAACGACGAGATCGCCCGCCTGGACGCGGCGATCGAGCAGCAGCTGGCGTCCATCCCCGGGGTGGCGCCGGCCTGCGGCACCTGCGGGCTGATCGGCGGCGGGCACGCGCCCGGCTGCGCCAGCAAGGACACGGCCGTCCTGGGGCTGGTGGAACGCCTCGATGAGATCACCGGGGTCGGTGCCCGCAACGCCCAGGTCATCATCGCCGAGCTCGGCACCGACATGTCGGTGTTCCCTACCCCCGGGCATGCTGCCGCGTGGGCCCGGCTGACCCCGCGCACCCTCCAGTCCGGCAACAGCGCCCGGCCCGGCCGCACCGGCAAGGGCAACCCCTACCTGCGCGGCGCGCTCGGCCAGCGCGTGATGGCCGCATCCCGGACCGACACTCGCCTCGGCGAGCAATACCGGCGCACAGCCAGACGCCGCGGCAAGCAAAAAGGCATCGTCGCGGTCTCCCGGGTCATCTGCGAGATCGCCTGCGTCCTCATCGGCGACCGCGCCGTCCGCTTCACCGACCTCGGCGCCGGCTACTACAGCGCCCAGGACCCCAGACGCCAGACCCGTTCCAGAATCCGCGAGATCGAACGGCTCAACCCCGGCATGAAGGTCACCCTCACCCCGATCGAGACCGCCGGCGCAGCCGCCTGAGCCACACCACTGAACGTAACCACGTCCTCACCCATCACCGTCAGGGGTGACACCGGCACAGACCGTATCTCCCCAGGTCAGGCGCACCCCCGGCGGTCACGCCGCGCGGGGCCGCCGGTTGCTGCCCACCACGCGGTGGCTGTTTCCGGTCAGGCGAAACCAGAACGAGAATCACACCAGGTCCCAGAACTCACATATCCGCGTGACCTGCGAAACCGGTCCCCGGAGATCCCTGCGGATGTCTGCACGAGTATGCATGGTGGTTCCCGAAAGTGGTTCCCGGAGCGCCTCCCACGATCGCAACATCGAGAGCACACCAATCAACCCTGCAAACCCCCCACTGGTGCCGTGCGGGCACTGCTCCGGGTAGGTCCACCAGCCAGGGCGCTGGATGCGCTTCCCAATGCCACGATTAGCACATGTGTTCTATCAGGGTGGCAGACAGAGTTGCCCTTGATTCCGCTGGGCGCGGCGGCGATGTACCTTCCCGGCTCGCTGTCGCAGCCGGGAGCCGCGCCCTAGCAGATGCCGGCTCTCCGCGCTTTCCCAGGAGACGTTCCTCGGCTTGCTCTCGCTTGTTCGCCGCTGGCCTTCGAGCGGCATGCCACACTCAGGACTGCGAGCGGTGTCCCTTCTCCCCACTTGCGGCTGTTCCGCCGATGCCAGCGGGCCGCCTGGCCCGGTTACGGGACCGGCTGAGCCCGCTTGGCCCTCCAGGAGGGAGGTGGCAGCCCGGTGCGCACGCCTAAGCTCGCCACACGTGCCGTCACCATAATGGCCGTCCCGTTGCTGCTGGCGGCGGCCACCGGGGTCGCGCCCGCGGCGTCGGCGGCAGCCCAGCCGGCGCCCGCGGGCCCGGCTGCATCCTTCACCATCAACGGCTTCCTCAACGGCGTGGCCGCCGTCTCCGCCAGGGACGCCTGGGCGGTCGGCTCCACCCTCAGCGGCAAGACCCTGATCCTCCGCTGGAACGGCAAGGCCTGGAAGCGTGTGCCCAGCCCGAGCGCCCACGGCCCCGGAGCCGACAATTTCCTCTACGGCGTGACTGCGACCTCCGCCACCAATGCCTGGGCGGTTGGTTTCGCCTACGTCGGTACCACCGGCAAGACCCTGCTCTTGCGGTGGAACGGCAAGACCTGGAAGCGGGTGCCCAGCCCGGCGCCGGCAGATCTCAGCCTGTATGCCGTGGCCGCAACCTCCGCCCGCAATGCCTGGGCGGTCGGCGCCGACGAGCACGGAGCCCTGATCTTGCACTGGGACGGCACCGTCTGGAAGCGGGTGCCCAGCCCGGGCCTCAAAGGCGCTTTCGAGGCCGTGGCGGCTACGTCGGCCCGCAACGCCTGGGCGGTCGGTTTCGCCGGCATCGCCGGAGGCACGGGCGTCCCAAGCACCAACAGGCCTCTGATAATGCGCTGGAACGGAGTTGCGTGGAAGCGGGTGCCTAGCCACCTCGCGCCCGGTCTGGGCAACCTCCGCGGCGTGGCGGCCACTTCTGCGGGCAACGCCTGGGCGGTCGGCTGCACCGGCTGTTCTGCCGAAGGTGCCGGCGATCCGCTGATCGAGCGGTGGGACGGCACCGCCTGGAAGCATGTGCCCGGACCGAGCTCAGACGACCTGGACGGCCTTTGGGGGGTCGCGGCCACCGCACCGACGAACGCATGGGCGGTCGGAACACCCGACGGCGGTCCAGGCCACACCACGGGCATCGTGCGCTGGAACGGCCACACCTGGAAGCCGGTGCCCAGCCCGAACCCAGGGGGACAAGAGCACGTCTACGGCGTAGCTGCCACCTCCGCCCGCAACGCATGGGCGGTCGGCCAGACCGAGGCCACCACCCCCTTCAAGAGCGTGATCTCACACTGGAACGGCATCGCCTGGAACTGACCAGTCCAGGGTTCCCCACCGGCGCCAAGACGCTGATCCTGCGGTGGAACGGCACCGCCTGGAAGCAGGTACCTAGCCCGAGCCCACGGGCCAGCGCCGGCCACGGCGACCTGGGCGCAGACCACCCCGGAAGAGTGATCCAGGCAGGCCAGCAGGTGCGGCGCGGCGCCCTGGCTAGTCCAGGCGCCGCGCAGGGCCTTGCCGTCGATGGCGAGCACCACCCGCCGGCGCGGCGGCCGCCTGGCTGCCAGCTTCGCGCTGACCCACGAGCCAGCGGCATGGTCCAGGGCTGCGGGGTCCACAATGGTCAGCACCCTGCCAGATGGTGACCAGGTCAGAGACGGTGCTGGGGAATCCCAGCCGGGCGCAGCCGACGTGTCGGGCTATCGGTCCGTACCGCGTGCCAGCCTCGGACACGTCGGCTCCGTTGGGGTACTCATACCAGCCGAGCGTCACGTCCGAGAGGCCGAGCAGCGTATTCACGAGGATGGTCGGTGAAGGCGATCAGCTTCAGACGCAAGTCTGAGATTTGCAATTGCAAGGGACGCCGCGCTTCGGCGAGATTAAGCCCGGCACCGACGGCTCTTATGCCTGCAGTCTTCAGAGATTCTAGGGTGTCAACCAGGGCGTCAGGCCCGAAGTCGAGTACATGATCTAGGCCCCCAGTGAGGCGACGCGATGGTAAAGCCATGCTAGCTCGCGAACGCCCGGTGGGTGGGATAGCAGCGTAAAGCCTCGTGGGGGCCTGGGCCGCCGGAGCTGTATCGGTCAGAGTATCTGCCGTCCGACGCGCTCTGCCGGTGCCTCGCGCCCGCGCAGCGGCATGCATGAGCGGACGTGTCGGCGAAGGTTGTGAGACTGCAGTTCGCGCCGGATGCCGGGAAACGACGATCGTCCCGGCGTGCTCGCTCACCAGCTGGATTTATCGATGCGGTCTTGCTACATCGGCGGCTCCGGTCCTCTTTGTCCGCTTAACTGGACTACGGGCGGCGCGGTTCCGCGACCTTTGGGCTGAGTGTTAGCGATTACAGCGTGTCGAATGCCTTGCGTATAGCAGCGGCCATGAGGGAGCGGCGATTGGCAAGGAAGGTCTCGTAGTCCAGCATCCACCAGTTTTCTGGCAGGGCATGGGCGGCGTATTGGGCGGTGAGGGCTTCGGTGCCGTGTACCTGGGTGAACTTACGCTCGCATTCAGGGACGTAGGGCGAGGGCGGGTCATCGGAGATATCGATGTTGTCTTCCCATTCCACCAGGGTGAAGTTGGCGATCTGGTTGATGGAGCGCAGTTCATCGTGGCCGGTCTTCTTGAGGTAGCCGCGGGGGAAGAGGTGGTGCCGGTCGACCGCTGATTTCTTTCCCTTGATCGCCGGGTCGAGCAACTCGGTCACGGTGAGGTTGGAGAAGAGGACCTGTGCCCGCAGGAGCCGCAGGGCGGCGTAGTAGGCGAACAGCGTCGGGCTCCTGGCTGCGGAGGTGGCTAGGTCATTGGGCAAGGTGATCGCCCAGTAGTCGGGTGTCAGGGCAGCGGCGATCTCCTGGTCAAGGACAGCCAGGAACTCCGCAGCGGTGGTCTTGCTGCGGAGCTTGGCCAGATCTTCCTCGATTGCTGACTCGGGCGAGTTGGTGTAGCGGCCCGTCAGGGAGGACATGAAGAACCAGCGCGCGATCGCCCTGCGTAGCGTGGAATGGTCAACCGCGAAGCGGTTCTTGCCGAGGATGAACAGCGTGTAGGCGTAGAGGATGGCGTTCTCGGAAGAGATCAGGTCACCCAGGCAGGATCACTGAATGTGACGGGCTCGCAGGGAACGAAAGCTCCTGATCGCCGACTCGGCGCGCGCAGCATCAGATCCGGTGGCGGAAGCGATGCCGCTCAGAACGAACAGTTCTGTTCCGCCGCGCACCGGAGATGCCCGCCCGGCCCCCGACAGTACCGGGCACGGCGGACCCGCGGGCGGGCCAGGCCCGGATCAGGCTGCCGGGCTGACAGCTGGCCCGCGGGTGCGTCGCGATGGCGTCAGCAGTCGGTCTGGGTGCTGATCGAGGTCGCCGTTGTCGCGATCGGCGAGCTGGCCGCGGAGGTGGTGGCCGTCTGAACGGGCAGCGACGGCGCGACGGCGGTCAGTTGCGGGCTGATGGCCTGCAGCGGTGTGCCGGCGTACTCGTCGGCGCAGGTTCCGGCGTTCCCGGAGCTGTCGGTCTGGGCGACATACAACTCGTCGTTCCCAGTGCTGTAGTCTTCCGTCGGCCCGACAGCCACAAACCCGCCGGCCGAGGTCATCGCCGCGCCGGAGAAATCCTCAGACAGCGGCAGGCCCGTCGGCTTGTACACCTGGTAGTACAAGTGCTGCCACAGCAGGCTGCCGCTGGAGCTTACTTTCGCGATCCATGGCTCGATCGTCACTTCGGGCTGCTCAATGTCTTCGTCGCCGGCCAGCACGTAACCGCCGTCGCTGGTCTGGTGCAGCGAGTAGGCGTACGACCCGATGACGGTGCCGTAGTACAGGCCGCCGCTGTAGGCCTGCTGCCACTGCAGGTTCCCGCTGGAGTCGAGCTTGAGCAGCAGGGCGCCCCGCGCCCCGTTCCCGCCGTTGAACGTGCGGTTGGACCAGCCGCCGGCGACGGCGTAGCCGCCGTCTGCGGTCTGGATGATGGAGGTCGCGTTGGAGTCGCTGGTGGGTGTGCCGTTGCTGACGGTTGCGAAGCCGTGCTGCCAGCTGAGGCTGCCGCCCGAGCCGAACTCGGCCACCAGCACCTGGCCTTCCGGGATTCCCTCGCTGTTGGGCAGGTAATAGGTGCCCGCCGCGACGTAGCCGCCGGCCGAGGTTAGCTGGACGGAGTTGAAGACCGCCCCGCTGGTGCCCGCTGCCGGCTCGAGGTCCTGCTGCCACTGCACATTTCCTGAACTGTCGAGCCTGAGGATCACCGCCGCCGGTTCCCCGCTCGACTCGGTGACGCTGCCGGCCGCGACATACCCGCCGTCGGCGGTTTGCCTGATCTGATTGATTTCGCTGCCATCCGGACCCGCCGCATACGCGCGGGCCCAGGTGAGTTGGCCCGCCGAGCTTAGCTTCTCGACCAGGGCGCACGACTGCCCGCTCAGCGGCGGGCACGTGCTGCCCGACCCGCAGTCGATGGTCCCGCCGCCCACGATGTAACCGCCGTCGGATGTCTGCTGCACCGAGACGCCGTCGGCGTAGTCGCCCGGCGCGCCATTCGGGCTTGAGCAGCCAACCTCCTCCTGCCACTGCGGGGTGCCGGCGGAGCTGAGCTTGACCAGCCAGTCCACGCCCAGGCCCTTGGCTGTCTCGGTCTCCGACAGCGCGATGGAGCCGCCGTCCGACGTCGCCTGCACATCGACCGGGCTCAGGTTGACCTGGGACTTGCTGACGATGGCCGAAAACGCCTTGACGAACGTCCCGGCGGCAGACGCCGGGCTGGCTCCGAGGGCCGGAGCCGCCACGGCAGGAGCCGCGAACCCGAGCAGGCCCACGCTGACAGCGGCGAGAAGTACGGTTCCTAAAGCAGGCTTACTGCATTTCACTGGCTCTGCTCCCTAAGGTGTCGTTGTCGCGCGCACCTACAGTCCCTACCTGAGCGCTTGGCGTTACACCTCGGCGGCAAGAACATCGGCGAGCTCATCGGAGCCGGTGACGTGCTCGTGTCGACCGCTGGACCGTTCTTGAAGGTCGGCCGGTCCGCTGTTGAAGCAGCGGTGGACGCGGGCGCGATCTACCTGGACTCCAGCGGTGAACCACCGTTCATCCGCCAGGTGTTCGCGGAATACGGCCCGCGCGCGGAACGGACTGGGGCGGTGCTGCTGACCGCGTTTGGCTATGACTACGTGCCGGGGAACCTCGCCGGGGCGCTCGCGCTCGAGGCGCGGGGCCCTCCGCAGCCCTGGGCCGCGGCTGATGAAACCCATGCGGCTGCAGGGCGATGGACAACATCGACCGCCCAGGGATGACCGAACAGGTGACGCTTGTCCGGCCCGGCACGGAGCGTATGCACAGAATATCCAGATATGGACGGCCATTGTCTTGACCGAAATCCGGCCGAAGGTCCGTACAGATTAGATGACATGCATCGGCTGTTCGGCCGTGGCGGATGGGCTGGTGGCCCGAGGTCGCTTGCTGTGCCGGGAGGACCTCAGCCGTCCCGTAGGACGATGTGGTATCTGCTCGAAGCCACGGGGTCAGCTCCTGTTCCCCTGGATCTTGCTGGGACCGGCCTCCACCACCGGGCCGCGGCGGGCGGCCCGTTCTTGGGCCTGGCTGATGGCCCAGGCGGCGTTGACCAGGCCGATATGACTGAATGCCTGCGGGAAGTTCCCGATCATCTCGCCGCTGGCCACGTCGACCTCCTCGGCCAGCAGGCCCACGTCGTTGATCGCCGCCACCGCCCGCTTGAAGGTCGCCGTGGCCTGGTCCTGCTCACCCGCCAGTGCCTGCGCCTGCGCCAGCCAGAAGGTGCAGAGCAGGAAGGTTCCCTCCCCGCCTGCCAGTCCGTCGTGCGTGAGGTACCGGTAGACCAGGCCGCGCTCATCGGTCAGCCGGGCGGCGGTGGCGTCGATGGTCGCCTTCATCCGCGGGTCGTCCCCGGGCAGGAAGCCGGTGATCGCCAGCATCAAGTTAGACGCGTCTAGGTCCTCACTGCCGAAGGCCTGCGTGAAGGCACCCGCCTTTTCACTCCAGCCGCGGGAAAGGATGGCGGCGCGGATCTTGTCACGGGCGGCGGCCCATTCCTTCACACGGTGTGGCGCGCCGAGCCGTGTTGCCAGCGTGATCGCGTGGTTCAGCGCCGCCCAGCACATCAGCTTGGAGTACAGAAAGTCGCGTGGCTCGCCGCGGATTTCCCAGATGCCCTGGTCTTTCTCGGTCCACCTGCTCGCGGCGGTATCCGCGGCAGCAGCCAGGAATTGCTGGGTGACCGGGTCGAGCTCGCCGAGCTGCTCGACCAGCCGCTCGGCGGCGCCCAGCAGTTCGCCGTACACGTCGAGCTGGCGCTGGTTCCACGCGCCGTTGCCGACCCTCACCGGCCGGCTGGCCCGCCAGCCGGCCAGGTGCGGCAGCTCCCGCTCGGAAAGATCACGCTCGCCGCCGATCCCGAACATGATCTGCAGGTCCCCCCCGCGCCTCAGCTGGGATGCCGCCGCATCGGCCACGAAGGCGAAGAACTTGTTGGCCTCGTCAGGGCAGGCCGCGACCCACAGGGCCTCCATGGTCAGGCTGGCGTCGCGCACCCAGGTGTAGCGGTAATCCCAGTTGCGCTCGCCGCCGATGGCCTCCGGCAGCGAGGTGGTCGGTGCGGCGACGATCGCGCCGGTCGGCTCGAAGGTAAGCGCCTGCAGCACCCGGCCGGAATGGTGGACCAGGTCGCGCCACGGACCCTCGTAGGTCTGGTGGATGGCCGACCACGAGCGCCATCCTTCCAGGGTGTCCTCCAGCCGGGCGGCGATCTCACCGGCATCCCAGGCAGCCAGAGGCGGCTCCCACATCCGCCCATGGTGGAGCGCGAAACTAACCGTCTCGCCGGCCACGACGCGGAGGCGCGCGGTAGCGGTGGCCCCGTCGACCCGGAAGTCGGCCGATGCCGAAAGCAGCAGCCGGTCGGCTCCGCCACGCGCGGCTACGCCGCCCGGGACCACCTCAAGAATCGGGTGGATCAGGCCGTATTCGGGACGCGGAGCATAGGTAACCTCCACCTCCAGCTCCCCGTCGGTACAGGCCAGGCGGCGCAGCAATACCCCCGGCGACCCAGCACCCAGCTGATGTCCGCGATCGTTGCGGCCGACCGCCATGGCGTCGGTCAGCACCGCGGAGCCGGTCGCGGTCCGGAACGTGGTCTCCAGGGCCATGGTCTGGTCCACATACGCGCGGCTGGTGTCGAACCCGCCGGCCGGCTGGATCGCGAAGTGCCCGCCGTCGGGGTCAAGGATGCGGGCGAACACGGCCGGTGCGTCGAAGCGCGGGAAGCATAGCCAGTCCACCGAGCCGGCCCGGCTGACCAGCGCCGCCGAGCGGCAGTCCGACAGCAGGCCATAGTCGCCGACCGGCAAGCTGTTCATCGCGATTCCCTTCTAGGAAAGTCAAAGACCGTACGCCTCGAGCAGGTGGAGCCAGACTTCGCTGACCGTCGGAAATGACGGCACCGCGTGCCACAGGCGGTCGACGGTCACGCCGCCGCAGATCGCGACGGTGGCCGAGTGGAGCAGTTCCTGCAGGCCCGGCCCGGTGAAGGTGGCGCCAGCCACGGTCCTGCGGTCATCGTCGATCACCAGCTGGCTGGTTCCTCGGATGCTATTGCCCTGGGTGTAAGCGCCGGGAACCTCGCCGGTCGGAGTGGTGACCACCGTGACGTGCAGCCCGGCGGCCCGCGCCTCGGCGGCGGTATGGCCGACCGCGCACACCTGCGGGTCGGTGAACGTCACCCGCGGAACGATGTCCCGGGACGCAACGTCAGCTACTTCCCTGCCGAGGATCGCTGCGGCGGCGATGCGCCCGTGGTACTTCCCCATGTGGGTGAAGGGTGCGAGCCCGTTGCAGTCGCCGATCGCATACAGCCACCCCCCCCGGAACGCCGGCCGCCCGCAGTTGCCCATCCACCAGAACCGGGCGCCCGGGCTCGAGCCCGGCACGCTCCAGGCCAATGCCGACGGTGGCCGGCCTGCGGCCCACCGCCACCAGGATCTCATCGCCGGTGAACTCACGCCCGTCCGTCACCTTCGCCACGACCGGGCCACCGCTGCCGAGGCGGCGGGCAGCGGTCATGCGAACCCCGGTCACCACGGTGATGCCCTCGGCCTCGAAAGCGGCCCGCAGCTCCTCGCCGGCGAACAGCTCCTCCCGCGCGAGCAGCCGCTTCG
>Ga0181521_10003063_pt1 | contig 19824 bp, 8 predicted proteins | sample PEATcosm2014_Bin_32_FD_119764 | JGI IMG/M metagenome (GOLD analysis project Ga0181521, IMG submission 119764) | Peatland microbial communities from MTU Mesocosm Facility, Houghton, MI, USA - PEATcosm2014_Bin02_60_metaG | ecosystem: Environmental > Terrestrial > Soil > Wetlands > Peat | place... | reverse complement strand
TCCCCCGCGATTATCGCCGAGTACGGTTTGACTTTCGCTGGCGCGACCAATCGTATCAACGTCGCTTCGTTCCCCACCATCGCCCGCTATCCCGTCACGTTTACCAATATCCAGTCCCTCTACTACGCCGCTTCCGGCCCGTTCAACGTTGGTGTCGGCAGCCTGCCCACCGCCACCCCGCCTTACGGGGCCACGGTCACCCTAAGCGGGAACGGCATGGAGGTGCTGCTGACCGTCACCAACGGCCCCGTCGGCCTCCGGCCCTCGGTGCTCTGGACGGGCGCCGACGCGCCCACAACGATCAACTGGTCGGACGCCCTCAATTGGCAATTGCCGGGCGCTCCGGTCCCGGGCGACAATGTCATCTTCAACCCGACTGATGCGCAAACCTCCCCCGCTGTCTCGCCACCCGGCGGCGGCGCCAGCGCCCTGCAGTCCTATTACGTGAACAATATCGTGGACACCAACTTCACGATTGCCTCGCTGACCTTCACCAATGTCAACGGCACGTACCACAACACGCTGATCTCAAACGGTCTGACCCTGACCATAACCAACTCGTTGACGGTCGGCAGCGGCAGCACTTCCGGGGACTTTGGCAGCGGTGCGACGGAGTTTGTGACCATCGTCGGGACCAACGGCACGTTGAGCGTCAACAACACCACCACCAACGGCACGATCTATGTCGGGTTGGGCAGCTCGACTGCCGGCGCGCATCAGGCGACTTTGGATTTGTCCGCGCTCGGCACCTTCAATGCCAACATCAGCCGTCTGCTGCTGGGCGCCGGCAGTTCCAGCGTCGGCTTCGGCCTGGGACGGGAGAGCGCAGTCGTGTATTTGGCTCAGACCAACACCATCACCGCCGCGCTCGCCGTCAGCGGCACCGAAACCAGCGATACCAGCGCCGCCGCCGTCGCCCTGGACATCGGCGATAACGACGGCAACCCCGGCAACACCTGCTATCTTTATCTCGGCCAGACCAACGCCATCTTTGCCGGCGCGATCTGCACGGCCCGACAAAAGCAAAGCGCGCAGATGCTCTTCAATCCCGCCTTAACTCTCCCCGCGGCCTGGTTCCGCGCTGCGGACGGCGTCAGTGCGGTCGGGACCTGGAGTCTGGGCGATGGAGTCGAAAATGCCGGGTCGGAGGGCAGCACCGGGGTCAATGATTTCACCGGCGGAACGGTCAATGCGCTGGTCAACAACATGTACGTCGGGCGTGCCGCCTACACCGCCACCGGCTCCGGCACCAGCACTGGCACGCTGACCTTTGACGACGGCGTGTTCAATGTGAGCACGCTCTACATCGGCTATCAGCCGACCAACAGTGCGAAGGCCGGACAGGGCACGCTGAACGTCAATTCCAACGCCACGGCGGGGGCCGGCGCCACGCTGGTGGTGACGGGCGATCTGAACCTGGGCCTGAGCATGGGCGGCACCGGCGCTGCCTCCACCTCCGGCACCCTCAATCTCACTAACGGCACGGTCCTGGCCAATGCCATCGTGCCGGGAGTCAACTCGACGATTAATGTCGCCGGCGGTTGGCTGGTGGTGACTAATCCCGTTGACCCGCTCGACACACTGACCCTGGCGTCCCTCGGCACCGCCGACAACAGCGCCACCCTCCTCTCCCTGCCGGTTAGGACCAATAGTCCCGGCATAACGGTAGTCACCCTCAACCTCGACGGCCTGGGCAACACCACCAACATTATCAATGTCGAGTCGGTGGGCCCGGTCGGCCCTGCCCCCGTGGAGTTGGCCCTCATCAAATACACAACTTTGAACCCCGGCGGCGGCATCTTTAATGTTGGCTTGGGCAAGCTGCCCAGCGGTTATGCTGGGCACCTGGCCAACGACACCGACAACAGCGAAATCGCCCTCATCCTGACGACCGCGCTGCACCCGAACCCGGCCATCACCGCCTTCAGCGTGCAAGCGGCGACCAATCTGGTCTTCAGCGGCGCCAACGGCTTTGCCAACGTTCCCTATGCCGTGCTGGCCTCGACCAACGTGGCCGCCCCGCTGACCAATTGGACCAGCATCGCCAATGGCATTTTCGGCTCGGACGGCAGCTTCAACTTCACTGTCCCTGTCAATGCCGCCACGCCGCAGCGGTTCTTCGTGCTGCAGGTGCAGTAGAGTCCCGGCTAAGATTACGAATGCCCCGCGCCGCTTTGCGGCCTTGAACGTTTGTTCGATGGCAAAGCGGCTGCTTTTATGCACAGAATCAGGCATGAATAGCTTGAGTTATTCTAGCGCGCGAACAGTTGGGCATAGCGGCCTGGCGGGAAGGCCGCGCGCCTTCACACTGATTGAGTTGCTCGTGGTGATTGCGATCATCGCCATCTTGGCGGCGCTGCTGCTGCCCGCCTTGTCGCGAGCCAAGGAAAAGGCCAAGCGCATCCAGTGCGCGAATAATCTCCGGCAGATTGGCATTGGCATGACGGTTTATGCCGGCGATAACAACGATGTCGTTGTGTCCGCCCGCCCAATCAGCGGCGGGCGGTTCAACCAGAATGCCATGAACGCCGATGCGGCCTCCGCGTCGAAGGGGGTCGATCTGGATCCGACAAGGACCAATACTCCCTCCGTCTGGGCGTGTCCCGAATACAATAACAACGGATTCGTCGTCTATGATCCCAATGCTAGTCCGCCGCAATGGACGCTGGGCTACCAGTACTTGGGGGGCGTGACACTCTGGGACAACCACGCCGGGGAGTTTAGTGCGCTCAGCCCGGTAAAACTGGGCACGGCCAGCCCCCAGTGGGTGCTGGGGGCGGATGTGGTTATGAAATACGACGGCGCCTGGGCCAGTGTGGTTCACAAACGGCCGGGGGCCGCTTTTCCTGACGGGAGCAATCATTTGCTGACGGACGGCTCAACCCATTGGATCAAGGTGGAACAATTATATGAAGTCACCGGGTGGGGTAATATGAGTTACTGCTTTTACTTGTGGCAGCAAGACCTTTCAACCATTCCATCCACCCAACTTGCCACCCTGAAATTCAGTCCGTGACCAAAACAAGCTCGTTCCAGGCTGCCGCAGCCCTCGGTTGGCTGGTGCTGCAAGCCGCCGTAACGTCCGCCCCTGCCAACACAAACCTCAGCGTTTGGGTTTATCCCGGGCCGAGCGGGCGGCTCATCGCTCAGCCGGACGCCCTGGGCAACCGCATCCTCGACTGCTCCGGGGTCGGTTACTTGGGCGGGGCGGTTCCCCTTCCCTCCTCGAACACCGTGCCGGTCGCGGTGACGATTTCGCCGGTCGCCGGGGACAACGTGGCCAATCTCCAGAACGCCATCAACCAGGTGGCGGCGCTGCCGCTGGGCACCAACGGCTTTCGCGGGGCCGTGCTCCTTTTGGCCGGGGAATATCCGTTATCCAACACCGTGACGATCAGCGCCAGCGGCGTGGTGCTGCGCGGGGTCGGCAGCTCGACCAACGGCACCGGCACGGTCCTGCGCGCCACGGCCACCAACCAGTACACGCTCTTGGAGGTCAGCGGCTCGGGCTCGGCCTCGACCGTGAGCGGCACGACCCACAACATCACCAACAACTACGTGCCGGTCGGCGCCCGCAGTTTCAACGTGGACAGCGCCAGCGGGCTGTCGGTCGGCGACACCGTGTTTGTCGAACGCCTGGCGACGCAGGCCTGGATTGACGACCTGGGCATGAACTTGCTGGGGCCGTCGCCCGACGTGCCCTGGACGCCCAGCGGCTACAATATCAATTCGGAGCGCGTCATTACCCACCTCGAAGGCAACCACGTCTTTGTGGACTGGCCGCTGGCCTGCGCCATTGATGCCCATTACACCAACGGCTCCATCCGCCAATTCACCTGGTCGGGCCGCCTCCAGAACGTTGGCATCGAACACATCTATGCGGTGTCCGATTATTTCGGCAGCGTGACCAACGAGACCCACGGCTGGACGTTCATCGAGTTCGACAACGTGGTCAACGGCTGGGTGCGGGACGTCGTCTCCCAATACTTCGGCTATTCCTGCGTGAACCTAAACAGCGGCGCTAAATACATCACCGTGCAGGACTGCCAATGCCTGGACCCCATCTCGATCATCACCGGCGGTCGCCGCTATGCCTTCGCCATCAACGATTGCCAGCTTTGCCTGGTGAAAAACTGTTACACCCGTCAGGACCGGCACCAGTTCGTCACCCAATCCCTTACCATCGGCCCCTGCGTGTTCGTGGATGGGACCAGCGACTCGGCCAATGCCGAGGCCGGCCCGCACCAGCGCTGGGCCACCGGCATCCTCTGGGACCACATCACCGTCAATGGGAACAACCTCGACGCGCAAAACGCCGGTAATTACGGGACCGGCCACGGCTGGGAAGGCGCCAACTGCGTCATTTGGAACAGCGCGGCCAAGGGGTTCATCGTGCAAAACCCGCCGGGCGCGCGCAACTGGCTCATCGGCTCGGTCGGCCCGATTCAAACCGGCACGGCCTACGTCGGCCCGCACGCCCCGGGCACCTACGATTCCTCCGGCTCGGGCGCCACGAACGTCTTTCCGGACAGCCTCTATTTTGCGCAATTGCAGGACCGCCTCGCCTCGCCCGGCCTCCAGGCGCGGGATTACTGGCTCGGCGCCATTGACGCCTTCACGAACGGACCGCCCGACGGGGTCGTCGTGCCGGTGGATGCGGGCTGGCGCGCGGCGGTGCAGGCGAGCGCCGCAGGCCAGCCCCTGGACAACTTCGACGTTGTCACCAACAACCATTGGGTGCCGTTCACGTTCAATTACTCGCTCAGTTCCACCGAGCACGTCGTGGCCGCGACGCTTTCTCTTTCCCTGCTGGCCGCCTACTCGGCCACGAACGACGCGCTCTATCTGGGCAGCCTGAGCAACAGCTTTACGTTTGCCGCTCTCCAGTGGCTGCCCATCGCGACGGCGGTGACCAATCCGACCGTGCGCGTGCTCGACCTCACCAGCCAATTAAGCCTGCTGACCAACGGCCAGCTCAACGCCGCCCTCCAAGGCGACATCGGTGTTGACTGGGCGATGCTGGAACTCGAGGTCGCTCCCAACAGCAGCGCCTCGCCCACGACGCTCGCCCCGGTCGCCGACGCGACGGTCTGGGGAGGCGTCAACGCGACCAACAATTACGGGTCGGCGGCGACGTTGACCGCCGAATTGAACTCCTCCGCCAACAGCCTCGCGCGGGCCTACCTGCGCTGGGACCTGACCGGCGTGTCCGGCAATGTCACTCAAGCCCGGGTGAGCCTGACCCCGCTGAGTGTCGGCACCGGCGGGATCGAGCAGGGCATCGCCGTGTCCGCCACGGATACCTGGTCCGAAACCGGCCTCACGTGGAACAACCAACCCGGCGGCGGCGAGCGCTTCGCCACCTGGATGCCGGGGACCAACGGGCCGGTCTCCTTCGATGTCACGCCGCAGGTTCTGGACGCCCTCACCGGCGACAAGCAGCTTTCGCTTGAACTCTTCTCGCTCGTCAACCTCGGCGCCGCGGGCGTCGTGACCTATGCCTCGCGCGAGTATTCCGACCCCAACAGCCGGCCCCAACTGACGCTCTGGATCCCCCCTTCGCCGCCGACGATTTCCAACTTCACCAACGTGACCGTTCCTGTCAATGGCTCGACCGGGCCGCTGCCCTTCAGCGTGGGCGACGCACAGTCGCCCGCGAGCGCACTGTTGGTAAGCGGGGCCTGCTCGAACCCGAGCCTGGCACCGCCAGCCAACATCGTCTTCGGCGGCAGCGGCTCCAACCGAACCGTGACCGTGACGCCGGCGTTGAACCAAAGCGGCCAGTCCGTCATCACCGTGACGGTGACCGACCCTGGCAACTTGTCCGCCAGCGCCAGTTTCACCCTCACGGTCGAGAGCCACGCGCCGGGAACCTACGTCTGGAATGGTCCCGGCGTCGGCGCCAACGCCTGGTCCGCCAGCGGCAACTGGTCTCCTGCCGGGCCGCCCGACGCGTTTGATGACGTGAAGTTTTTCGATTCCGGCGCCGGCGGCGTGGCCGTTTCCAACATCAACAATGCCGTGGATGCCGGTTTTGGCGGGACGGTCGCGTCGCTCCAGTACGGCAACACCAACGGCAACCACACTACCTTCATCAATCCCGGCGCCACGCTCAGCCTGATCGGCCTGAATGGACTCGTGGCGGGCACGGAAACCGACAACGGCCAGACCCAAACCGTGTCGGCAACTGTTACCGGGCCGGGGGCCAGGCTGGTGGTGGATAATTCGGGCGCTAATCTCGTCGTCCGCCAAGGCACGGCCAACAGCGGCGGTTCACAGCGGGCCACGCTCGACCTGTCCGGCCTGGGGAACTTGAGCGCTACCCTCAATCAGGTGCTCGTGGGTGTTATCGGCCCCGTCAACCGCCCCACGGGCACCCTGCTTCTGGCCAGGACCAACACGCTCACGGCGACGGGGTCGCCTGGCCTCTGCGTCGCGGACAGCAACTCGAACGCCGGCGGCCAGAATCTCCTCTATCTCGGCCAGACCAACGCTATATTCGTGGATTCGATCGTCATCGCCCGCCAGAAAGGCAATGCCACGCTCCGGTTCAATCCCGCCTTCGCCAATCCGGCGGTTTGCTTCCGGGGCTCGGACGGATCGAGCCGCGTCAGCTCCTGGAACATCGCTGACAATTCGCTGCAGAGCACGAGTTCGAGTTCGGCCTTGGGCACCAACGATTTCAGCGGAGGCACGGTGGATGCGCTGGTGGATACGCTGGTGCTCGGCAAAAGCCAGAAGACCACGGGCGCCGGCAGCACCGGGGTCTTGACCTTCACCAGCGGCACGTTCGACGTGAACACAGTGCAGGTCGGGCAGCAGGCCCAGAGCGGGGCCACCAGCGGCGGCGTTGGCCGCGTGAACGTCAACGGCCCCGGCGCGGTGCTCATTGTGAACACGACACTCGAATTGGGCAGCACCAGCGGCGGAATTGGCACCACCAACACCTCCGGCACGCTCAGCATCAATGGCGGCACGGTCCTGGCCAACGCCATTTTGGTCGGCGCGGGCAGCGGCACCAACACCCTCGCTATCGCCAACGGCACCCTCGCCGTCACCAACTCCGCCGGCTCGCCCGCAGCCCCGATTAACCTCATTGCCCTCACTAATGCGACCCTCCAGTTCCAAGTGGCGGGGGGCACGACCAATCTCGTCGCGGCCAGCCTCATCACCGGCGGAACCTCCAACACCATTGGGATAACCTCGCTGCCGGCCATCTCCTCTTTCCCGGCCCAATTCACGCTGGTCGCGTACTCGGGCGCAGTCGGCGGCGCCGGGTTCAACTTTGTCCTGGGCGCCCTTCCGGCGGGAGTCTATTGCGGGGGTTTGCTCTCCAATAACGTGGCAAACCATACGGTTGACCTCGTCATCACTAATTGCCTCGCCGCCGACCTCTTCCTCACCTGGAACGGCAACGTGAGCGACAGTTGGGACACCGAAACCCCCAACTGGAAAAACAATCTCACCCAAGGTTTGATTTACGCGGAAGGCGAGAGTGTGGTTTTCAATGATGCGGCGAGCGGAACGACCACCATCGACCTCGAGGACACTCGCACCCCGGCCAGCGTCACTTTGAGCAACAACACGCAAACCTACACCTTCGTTGGTCTCGGAAAACTGAGTGGCAGCACCCCGTTAGTCCTGCAAGGCCTCGGCCCGGTCATCCTCGCCAACAGCGGGAGCAACGATTTCACCGGCGGCGTGGTCATCGACGGCGGCACGCTGTGCGTCGGCAACGGCGGCACCAACGGCTCCCTGCCCGCCGGCAGTGTTGTCAATAACGGCAGCCTGGTCTTTAACCGCAGCGACGACCTCACCACAGCCAATACCATTTCCGGTTCGGGAACCTTGACCAAGAACGGCGCGGGCGTCCTGACGCTCAATGGAGCCAACGCATGCAGCGGCGGCACATTCGTCAACGCTGGCACGCTCGCTCTTACCAATGCCGGCTCGCTCGCCGGCAGCTCAAATATCACCCTCGCCATCGGCGCGACCTTGGATGTCAGCGGACGCACCAACGGCACCCTCACCTTGCTCAGCGGCCAGACCCTGAGCGGCAACGGCACCCTCAACGGCAGCCTGACGGTAAGCCCCGGAGCCACCGTCTCCCCGGGCATCGCAGGCATCGGCGCGCTCGCCGTCGCCAATGTTTTGACGCTCCAAGGCGCCACCGCCATGGACCTGGGCAGCGGGACGAACGACGTGCTCAACGGTGCTGCCAGCATTGCCTATGGCGGCACACTGGCCCTGGCCTTCCCTCCCGGCAGCTTGGCCGCTGGCGACAGCTTCAAACTCTTCAACGCGGCGGGCTACATCGGTTCGTTCAACAACATCCAGCCATCGGCTCCCGGGCCGGGGTTGGCTTGGGATACATCCACCTTGAACAACGGGGTGTTGAGCATCGTGCTGCGGCCGGCCATAGCCGGCGTCGCGAGGTCCGCAGGCAGCCTCATCATCGTCGCGACCAACGGCCTGCTGGGTGGAAGCTGTTATGTAGCCTCTTCGACTAATCTCTCGCTGCCCCTGGCGGACTGGACGCTGGCTGCGACCAACGTGTTTGATGGCAACGGAACTTTTCGCTCGACAAATACCTTTGACCCGAACCTGCCCCAATGCTTTTACCGGCTGCGGTTGCCGTGAAGCTTATGCTGAAGCTTGGACTCCAACTTATCGCGATGGTTTCCACCCTGCTCCTGGCCGCCAGTTCCCGCGCCACCCTGTTATGGGACGGCAACGCGACCAACGGGTTGGGCGTTTTTAAGCTTCTCAATATTGACGGCACGAACGGCTCATCCGTCACGGCGGTCAGCGACCCCATTTACGGCACGGTCTGGCAATTCTACAAAGCTATGGATGATACTCGTTGCGAGGCGCACGGCGCGGCGGGCGTCAATCCCGCCATAGGCCAAACCTATTATATCTGCTGGCGGACCAAGCTGGCCATGCCCACCACAGCCGCCCTCAACGCCATCTTCCAGTGGAAGGCCTACGGCACCCCGCAGCTCCAGGATTTTCCCATCACCATCGCGCCGGGAGGCGGGACGCTGGCGTTGAACCAGTTCAACCCCAGTGACGCCGGCGGACAAACAACGCTTTGGACCACACCGGTGGTGACCAATGTCTGGGTTTCGCACATGCTGGCCATCAATGTTTCCACCCAGGACTACGGCGGCTATATCGAATACTGGTATAACGGCGTCCAGCAGACCTTCACCACCGGCACGAACCAGTTTTACTGCCGGACTTTTGACGGGACCTCCGTGGACCCCAAATGGGGCGTGTACGGCGGCGGCACCTACACCGTCATTGACTATGTCAGCGGTCTGAAGATCGGCACGACCTATGCCGACGTGGTGGATTCATCCTTCCTGCTCACGGGCGCCCCGGTTTCGCAGATAGCGGGCATCACCGGCACCAATCTCTACTACACAGTCAATGTGGTCACCAACCCCGGTTACAGCGGCAGCGTTGCCTTGAGCATGAGCGGCTTGCCGGCCAATGCGAGCGCCAGCTTCAGCCCGCCGTCCGTCACGGGTCCGGGCGCTTCGACCTTGAGCGTTACCACCTCCAACACGACGCCGCTGGGAACCTATACGCTTTTTGTCAAAGGCGTTGACGGAACCGAGACCAATATGACCACCGTCGAGTTGGTCGTGAACAAAGCGCCGCGAAACCTGGTTTGGAATGGGCCGGGAGCGGGCGCCAACAACTGGTCGGCCGCCGGCAACTGGTCTCCCGCCGGCCCGCCGGAAATCCAGGATTCGGCATTGTTTCTGAATCCCGGCGCCGTCGCCTCGATTTCCAACATCGACAACTGCGTGGATGCCGGCTTTGCCGGGGCCGTCACCGCAGTGCAGTTCGGCAACACCAATAACAATCACACGACCCTGATTGCCTCGGGGCAGACCCTGAACGTTACGGGCGAAAACGGCCTCCTCGTCGGCACCGAAACGGACAACGGCAGCTCCCAGACAGTGTTCGCCACGGTCACCGGCCCCGGCGGGACGCTGGCCATCATGAGCGATGCGAACAGCGCTGTCGTGGTCCGGCAAGGCACCGCCAACAGCAGCGGTTCCCAGCGCGCCACGCTGGAAATGTCCGGGCTGGGAGTGTTCACCGCCACCGCCGGCCGGGTCCTTGTGGGCGTGGTCGGACCGGTGCCCCGGGCAACGGGGACGCTGTACCTGGCAAAGACGAACACGCTCATACTTTCCGGCGCGGACCCGCAGATTTGCGTCGGCGACAACAACGGCAATGGCGGCGGGCAGAACTTTCTTTATCTCGGCCAAACCAATGCCGTGTTCGCCAAATCAATCACCATTGGCCGCGAAAAGGCCACGGGGAGCTTGGCTTTTAACAGCCGCTTCACCAATTCCACCGCCTGGTTTCGCGGCCCGGATGGTGTGGGTCCGGTGTCGCTCTGGAACATCGGCGACGCCTCGGCGCAGAGCGCCAGTGCCGATTCCACCACCGGCACGAACGACTTCAGCCTTGGCCGTGTGGATGCCTTGGTGGACACCCTCTCTGTCGGTGTGGGCCAAACCACCACCGGCGCGAACGGCTCGGGCGTGCTGACGTTCAGCACGGGCACGTTCAACATCAACACGCTGCAAATCGGTGTCCAGTCCGCAACCAATGCCACCAGCGCCGGCATCGGGCGGGTAAATGTCAACAGCACCAACGCCCTGTTGGTGGTGAATTCGACGCTCGAGCTGGGCTACACCAGCGGCGGCGGCGGAACCACGAACACTTACGGCCTGTTGAATATCAACGGAGGGACCGTGCTGGCTCAAACCATCGCGGCCGGCGCCGGCAGTGGCACCAATGCCATCGCCGTCAACAACGGGACTCTTGTGGTCAGCAATGCCATCGGCGCTACGGGCACGGGCATCATCAACGTGTCGCTAACCAACGCCCTGCTGCAATTCTCCGCTGCCAGCGGCCGGGTCAATTTGACGGCAACGAACCTGACGACTGGCCCGGGCGTGAATACCATTAACATCGCGTCGCTGCCGGCCACCAACAGTTTCCCCGCGCGATTCCGGCTCATCCAATATGCAGGCGCCATCGCCGGTGCGGGATACAATTTCACCCTCGGCACGATGCCTCCAGGCCCTTTGGTCTATAGCGGCTATCTTTCCAACAACCTCTCGGCAGCGGCTGTGGATTTGGTGGTTACCAACTGCGTTGTCTTGCGGCCGGTCATCGGCGGCCTCACTTTGTCCGGAACAAATCTGGTCGTGTTGGGCACCAACGGCGCGCCCGGGTGGCCTTGCTATGTGCTGGCTTCGACGAACCTGACCCTGCCAATGGCGAACTGGACACGCGTGGCGACCAATTCGTTCGACGCGGCCGGGCATTTGGCTTTTACGAACGCCGTGGCCGCCCCTGAGAAGTTCTACCGGTTGCAGTTGCCGTAGCTGATGGTAGAACATTCGTTCAAGAGCCAAATGCAGCCCGTTGGGGCAGAATACGGCGTGCCTCGGCGCAGGACTGGTTCATAATCCAGCGCCGTTAATATGTGCATACATTCCCGTAAAGCGCAGCGACGGTCAAATGGTCTGACCTGCACCTCTCCGGCAGACGATCGGTTCGTGACCTCCGGCGCCAAAAAGACCTCGGCGCATTCGATGCATAACTCCAGCTCCCCGTTACCGCCCGCGGCGCGGGACTGGTAAAGATAACGCCCGCAAAATAGACTGAACGCATGAAGGCCAGCTTGCTAAGCCGATAGAACAAATGTTGCCATGAACCTAACCCGCCTTCCCAGGGAATGGTTATTGACCTTCACCATCGGCGCGGTCTGTCTCTTGTCCGCACCGGCGTGCGCACAATCGCCGTTACCATCACGCTCGATCCAAAAGCCCCTGGCACCGCCGTAGCGGCCGAGTTTAGCGGCTTGAGTTTCGAGATGGAGAAAATGCTGCCCGATCAGCAAGGAGCTTACTTCTTCAGCCCGACCAACCAGCCTTTGCTCACTCTGTTCAAAACCCTGGGCATTCGAAGCCTCCGCCTCGGTGGGAATACCGCCGACCGCTCCACGGTGAAAGTTCCGGCGGTCCAGCATTCCACCTCCGCATCACCTCCGCATCATTTACAGCCTTACGTCGCGCAAGTATGTTGACAGGCTTGTGACTGCGCAGAAGAGAACACGTGTCGTAGTGGGGATGAGCGGGGGAGTCGATTCCTCCGCTACCGCCGCGCTCTTGCTCGAGCAAGGCTACGACGTGGTGGGCATCACGTTGAAACTGTGGCCGCAGGACTGCGTCTCTCTCGCTGAGGACAAATGTTGCGGGCCGCAGGCGGTCACGGACGCACGCGCCGTCTGCCACAAGTTGGGGATTCCGTATTACCTCATCGACGAAGCGGCGGAGTTTCAGACCAAGGTGATCCAATACTTCGCTGACGAATACAAGGCGGGCCGCACCCCAAACCCTTGCGTGCTGTGCAATCAGAACCTCAAGTTCGGCCGGCTCATCGAGCGGGCAAACCAGCTCGGCGCGCCATACGTGGCCACCGGCCATTACGCGCGGGTGGAGCAGAGCCCGAACGGCGGGCGCACGCTGCTCAAGCGGGGTTGCGACTGGCGCAAGGACCAAAGCTACTTCTTGTTTTCGCTGCGGCAGGACCAACTGGCCCGCGCGATGTTTCCCCTCGGTGAGAAGACCAAAGCCGACGCCCGCGAGCTCGCCCGTCACTGCCACCTCAAGACCGCCGACAAGGAAGAGAGCATGGAAATCTGCTTCGTGCCGGACAACGATTACGGCAAGTTTCTCCAGCAGGCCAGGCTCGCGCAGAAGCATCGCGGCGAGATCGTGAACCTCCAGGGTCAGGTGCTCGGCGAGCATGACGGCATTGAGTTCTACACCGTTGGCCAGCGCAAGGGCCTGGGCCTCGCGTCCCCGAAACCGCTTTACGTCATCGAGTTGGATGCAGCCACGAACCGCGTGATTGTCGGGGACGATGCGGCGCTGGCGCGCGACGAGTTCCGCGCGGAGCGTTGCAACTGGATCGCATTCGACGCTCCGCCCGCCGCTTTTGGTGCTACCGTCAAAATCCGCTATAACCATACAGGCACTCCTGCTACGGTGACGGTGCTGCCCGGCGGCACGGTCAAGGTGAGGCTGCACGCCCCGCAACGCGCCATCACCCCCGGCCAGGCGGCGGTGTTCTACCAAGACGACTTGGTGCTCGGCGGCGGCTGGATCACCCGCGGCTGACACGGTTTGTGCCGTATTTGCGATTTGCGATATATGATTTACAATTAGCGAGGGCGGCTCTGGTTGAATGCGTGAGCCACATCGAGCGTCTATATGTTGACAAGTTCGGTGTGCTGCGGGATAATTTGCGGGTATTAACCGCGCGTGGCAGCGGGTGGACGGTTGGGGAAACCGGGGCGGCAGGACCGGAGGGCGATCCCGCCCTGCGGAACCCTGAGCCTTTGGGTGCCCGGCCCGGCGACCGGGCGGCAGACAGAAGCGGGAGGCCAGAAAAATGCTAGGAACATGCTTGGAACATGCTTGGAACCCCAGTGGGGCTACGGTATTGCTACGGTGCCACAACCGCGTTCCTCCGGCCACTCTAGTCTGCCCGCCGGCGGCGGTTTCGACTATTGGACTCTGATCTGGCTCAAGGTCTCCCGCAGCCGTTCGATTCGGCCACCAAACTCCTGCCAGCCCTCGTGTTCCAGGCGCTCAAAGTCCTTGTAGTCAAAAATCGGCGACTTGACTGGCAAATCCCCATCGGCGTCCTTCAACATTCCGCTCATCGCCGCCACGAGGCGGTCGTAACCCCGCAACTCCTCCCGGAGCTTTTCCACGGAGCGGGCTTTCCAAAAGCCGCCCTCGTCATTCACTTTGACGCGCGCGCCCAGCCCGCGCCAGAAATCCAGCAGGCTGATGACCCGCAAGTGGCATTGCAAGAAGTTCTCCCAGCCATGCACGCCCGCGTATTGCGTCTTGCAAAAGCCGCTAAACCGCCAGCCGCCGTGGAAACCCGTGGACACATAGCCCTCGCCGTACAGAATCCGGCGGGGATATTGACACACGCCAAACGTCGCCGTCTCGCAGCCCGCGCCCGGCCAGACGCGCACCAGCCAGCCGCGCTCGGGCGTGACCCAGGTGCAAAAACTGCCTTTCGGCTCACCGAGGTAAATGAAGAGCGGCGCGAGGTCTTCGCGCTTTTCGGCCCGCAACAGCCGGCTGACATCGGCGCAGCCGATTTTCCGCGCGTAAAGGGCGGTGCGCCGGACCAGTTCGCGGACAACACTGGCCGAAACCTCTTCTTTCAAAGACAACGTGTAATAAATAGTCAGTCCCATATTTGTTTTGTTTTTTGTCACACTCTACACATGGGGGTGGGACAAAAACCGTCCAAGGCTCATCTTTTTATTTCAAATCCGCGAGGCTGGATTGAATGTCCCGAAGCTCGGTGGGGGTGATGCTCCAGACGGCGGCGGCCTGTTCGTCAATCTCGGTTTCCACCGTTCGCAGCCGCTTCTGGGCGCGTTCGGTAGCTTCAGCAGCGAGTTGGTGTGCCTGCGCGCTGAGTTCGGCCAGGCGCTGGTGCTGTTTGTCCTTCGTGTCGAACTTCGGCAAGCGGACGTACTCGAGGACATGTGTAGAAGTCTGCGTTTCGACCCCGTAACTCTTCACGATAAGGACAGCTATACTCGAACTGAGCATCGCGCAGACGTAGTGCGCCTCCTCTTTCTCGCCAAGGGGCACGAACATTAACTTGTGATCGGGAATGACCACCTTCCTCTTCTCCCCGACCGTGCTGCTGCTAGTGACGGCGCACGTGAAGAACTCCGCTTGCTCGCGCCAGCACACCTTGTAAGGCGCGATGGTGTAGTCGCCAATGGCGTACATGCTGTAGAAGGGCCCGCGCCTGATGAGGTCACGGACACTTTCACTCCGCCGCAGCGTGCGCAAGGCAGTCTCAAATTCCTTCAGGTAAGCGTACGTCTTCGGAAGGTTGGCCTTCATCCAATCTTCGTCATAACCGATGCGCTTCTGAGGGTCTTGTGCCAAAAGGATGTGGCACGAGCTACCGGTGCGCCACCGATCAACGTCGCGTCCGCGAACCAGCGGGAAAACCAAATCCGGCTCTATGGCTTTCTCAACTTGTTTGACCTTTGTCTTGCCGACGTCGCTCAAGTTCCTGATCACGAGCTGGCCGATGGCATTCCTTTGTATGATTTCCAGCCAGTAAACGCCGTTCAACCCACCAGTATTCGAGCCTTCGTAAGCCCGGTAAGTGGATTCGCCGATGGCTTTCTGCACGGCGTCGAGTGCTTTCGGGCGTGCCGTAAGCCACGGGCTGGTCAGTTGGCCGGGATTGATCGGCCGCGCCTTCCAATAGGTGACGGTGACCTTCTCCGGGTAAACATCGTCGAGGTCATCATCGAGGCGGATGCTGGCTTTCGGCTTCTTCCGCCAGTACTCGTAATTAAGGTCGTAAGTTGTTCTCTTTCCCTTCTGGAAGGTGACAACGGCGGTGCGGTTGGTCGCTCCTTCAAAGGGCTGGATTTCGCTTAAGTCCGCAACCTGCAGCACTTTGAAACAGGCGCCCTTATCGCCCAGTTGGAAGCGCCGGAAGCCGTCGCCAGCGCCTTTGGTTTTGAACAGGGTTTGGGTGATGATAAAGCCGAGACGCCCGTGGTCTTTGACGTAGTTGTCGAGGCAGGCGCAGGTGAAGAGCATGGCCAGGTCTTTCTTGCCGCCGCCGAGGCGGGCGGCGTGGCCGCTGAGCGAGAACAGGCCGTAAGTTTCCCAAAGTTTCCAGGTCTTGTCGCGGTAGGAGTCCGAGAGGCTCTGCCAGTTGACCCACGGGGGATTGCCGATGACGAAATCGAACCGGTTCCTGCCGATGAACACTGGAGCAAACTGGTTTTTCAAGAAGCGCGCCCAGATGCCGTTTTTGCCGTCGGCATTCAGGCGGGCGACACGATCAAACACATCGCCGATCAGTTGCTCGACCGTGCGGTCCGGGCGCTGCAAGGCGGCGCGCAACTTTTCCAGGAACTGCGCCCGGGTGCGCCCGACGAGGACAGACTCTTCGATCAGGGCGCAGATGGTCTCGATCTGTTCCCGGTCAATGACCGCCGCCGGGAAAGTGAAACGGCCTTGGGAAGTGTCCACGTGCCAGATGCGTCCGTTGGCAGGCATCTCCAGTCTGACCTCTCCCTCATGCAACGCCGAGGCGACGAATTCAGTCTGGCCTTCGTGCGCAAACTCAGTTGGGGTCAGTATCGAATCACAGAAGTACACCGGGATTTCAATCTGCGGCGCTTTCTTGATGAGGGTGCCAAGGGAGAGGAGGAAGTTGGTGCGAGCGGCGATCACCGCCAGCGGGTTGAGGTCAAAGCCGACGATGTTGGTCAGGAGCTTCTTGACCAGCTCGTCCGGGCGGACCAGGTAGCGGTCCGCGTAATCGAAGGCTTTGCGGATGCAGAGGGATAGGAACGTGCCCGAGCCGCAGGAGGGGTCAAGGACGCGCGTGTCGGGGTTGCCGTCGTAACCGATCTGGCGGATGAGTCGCTCGGCCAGCCAATCCGGGGTGTAGTATTCGCCGAGGTCGTGGCGGACGCGGCGGGGCAGGAGGTACTGGTAGAGCTTTTTGAGGAGGTCGCGCGTGGCGTCGGGGTCAATCGTAGCGGTGGCCGGCTCGAATTGCTGGAGCGCGATGGCGATGTGCCTGAGGCTCTTGGCAAGGCCAGCATCCCACACGTCAAGATACCAGCGGAAGAAATCGCCTTCGAGGAAGTTGACGATGTTGAACTGCTTGAACAGCCCGCCGTTTTCCAGGTGCTCGATTTTGCTTCTGACCAGTTCGTCGCTGGCGGCCTCGATATCGGCGGTGAAGGAGGCAAACCAAGAGCCTTCCTGCAAGGAGATGAGTTCCGCCGCGAGCAGCTTCATCAGCAGAACGTAGTAGGTGTGAATGGCGAAGAGCAGCCGCTTCAGATCGGGTTTGTCCGTGATGTTGTAAAGCCTGGCGAGTTCTCTCGCCGCGGCATCGCCGCGCTCCAATTCCTGACCATAGATGACACCGAAGATCATGTCCCACTGCTTGAAGAACATCTCGACCCGGCGGTTGCTGGCGGTGCACAGCTTGTGGTACAGGACGTTGATGGTGGCCGACGCCACTTCGGCCTCCGGGCCAAAGACCTCCGCGAGCGACTGGGGTTCGAGGGCGCGGCGCTGGAAGAAGCGGAGCGAGTAGAGGAGCCAGTCCATGCTGGCTTCGTCAATGGGCATCGGCCCGACGATTTGGAAGCCGCCACGCTTGAGGCCCTTGAGCTTGAAGAACTCAAGCTGAGTCTCCAACGAGATCGGCTGGAAATACTTGGCGCGGTTTTCGGACGAGGCGAACCGCAAATACATGACCTGCGTCCCATCAATGCCGATGCCGATCATCTTCTTGAGCGGCTCAAGCGGTTTTGTGGGGGCCAACTCGCGGGCCTTGCCCTCCAAGTAAGCAGAGAGTTTATCTACAAGGGACTTGCGCCCGTTGGGGATGGCGATGACCCCGGGGCGTTTGTATTCGATGATCCCGAAGCCATAGACGGCGTCGGCGCTGCCTGAACCGTGAAGGAAGGTGATGTGCTGCTCATAGGAGGCGGTTGTGGAGATGCCCAGTTGCGCGAGGTGGTGTTTGAGGGCGGCTTCCACGTTGAGCCGAACGTCCTCCTCGGTTTTCGCCGATTTGCCGATGGCACGGATCTGCTCGGCAAGCTGCCTCGCGATTCCAGGGTCAATTTTACCACGAAGGCTCATTTCGGGGGGACCGTAGCAGGAGGGGTGTGCGTGGCAAGCTCAATTGTCGGCTTGGGCCAAAACGACCATCTGACGTTTCAGATTGAGGATTGCGAGTTGCGAATTGGTGGTACGGGCAAGATACGGTGCCGGCGAGTTGGGGTAGAATTGCACTTGCGCTGGAGTGGTTGGGTGCTTAGAGTCCGGCCTGCTTTTTCTCCACCGGTGCGGTGGTTTTTTGCTTTAACCAAAGAACAGGCGATTTGTGAAGATTTTCAGCGGCAGTTCGAATCAACCTTTGGCCGGGTCCATTTGTGCCTACATCGGCATCGAACTCGGCAAATCAACTATCAAGCCGTTTCCCGACGGGGAGACGTTTGTGAAGATCGAGGAGAACGTCCGTGGCGAGGACGTGTTCGTGATCCAGTCCACCAGCCCGCCGACGAACCATCATTTGATGGAGATGTTCATCATGATTGACGCGTTGCGGCGGGCGAGCGCGGCGCGCATCACCGCGGTGCTGCCGTTCTACGGCTACGCGCGGCAGGACCGCAAAGACCAGCCGCGGGTGCCCATCACCGCCAAGCTGGTGGCCAACCTGTTGGTCGCCGCGGGGGTAAACCGCATCCTGACGATGGACCTCCATGCCCAGCAGATTCAGGGCTTTTTCGATATTCCGGTGGACCATCTGTATGCGGCGCCGGTGATGTATGAGTATTTGAAGAAGAAACGGTTGCACGACCTGGTGGTGGTCAGCCCCGACGTTGGGGGGTTGAAGATGGCATACGCGTATTCGCAGGTGCTGGGGGCGGGCCTGGCGATTGTGGCGAAACGGCGCAAGAGCGCCAGCGAGGTGGAATCCATGGCCGTGATCGGCGAGATTCGCGGCCAGGATGCGTTGCTGGTGGATGATTTGACGGAAACGGCGGGCACGCTGACGACGGCGGCGGCGCTGATCAAACATAAAGGGGCCAAGAAGATTCTGGCCTGCGTTTCCCACGCCATTCTGAATTCCGTGGGGGTAGAAAGATTGCGAAAATCCCCTATTGACGAATTGGTAACAACTGATACTGTCCTGCGCCCTGCGATCAGCGGCGTGAAGATTGTCACGTTGTCGGTGGCGGGGCTTTTGGGCGAAGCCATCAAGCGAATCCACAGCAATTCGTCGGTCACTTCGCTGTTTGAATTCAGAGGCGGGCGCACGAGTTAAGCGCCGTGAACGGGTTAAATGGGTTAAGGAAGTTAAATCGGTTAAATGGGCTAATTGAGTTAAATGAGTTAAATAGGTGTGAGTGATGGTAATGGGTGACTGGTGACCGGCAATCCCGGCCCAGTGTGCCGATTACCGATCACCGGTCACCCCGTCAGACAATGAAATCAGTATTACTGAACGCAGCTCCCCGCGTCCTGGGCCGGCGCGCCGGAGCTAAGGCGCTTCGCGCCGGGGGCCGCATTCCGGCGGTCATCTATGGCCGGCAGGCCCCGGCGCAGAACCTCGAGGTGAACGCCAAGGACATGGAAGACCTGATCCACCATTCGGTTTCGGAGAACCTCCTGGTGGACCTGGCGGTCAAGGACGATGCCCGGCCCAAGCGGCTGGCGTTGGTGCAGGAAGTCCAGCACCACCCCCTCAGCGGCAAGGTGCTGCACGTCGATTTCCACGAGGTGGCCGAGAACGAGAAGGTGACCGTCTTGGTGCCGGTTGAAACGGTCGGCGAAGCCGAGGGCGTCAAGACCGAAGGCGGTGTGCTGGAGCACGTGTTGTTCAAGATCAAGGTGCGCGCCCTGCCCAAAGATTTGCCGGAGGTGATCACGGTGGACGTCAGCCACCTGAAGATCGGCCAAGCGATTCACCTTGGCGAAATCAAAGCGCCTGAGAATACGGAAATCGTCGGCGACAAGCAGATTCCGGTCATTGCCGTCGCCGCGCCGCGCACGGAGGAAGAGGAAGCGGCCGAGCTGGCCGAAGCCGCGGAGGCCGTGCCAGGCGAAGTGGAGATGATCAAAGAGAAGAAGGAAGAAGGCGAAGAAGGGGCCCCGCCGGCCGCCAAGGGCGCCGAGAAGG
>Ga0181521_10003059_pt1 | contig 19830 bp, 14 predicted proteins | sample PEATcosm2014_Bin_32_FD_119764 | JGI IMG/M metagenome (GOLD analysis project Ga0181521, IMG submission 119764) | Peatland microbial communities from MTU Mesocosm Facility, Houghton, MI, USA - PEATcosm2014_Bin02_60_metaG | ecosystem: Environmental > Terrestrial > Soil > Wetlands > Peat | place... | reverse complement strand
CATGTGCCCCATGTGCAGCCGCCCCGTCACATTCGGAGGCGGCAAGAGCAGCGTAAACACCGGACGCGAATCTCCAGGCGCCGGAGTCTCCACGTGAAACAGTTTTTCCCGGACCCAATACTCAGCCCAGCGCGTTTCAATCGCGCCCGGTTCGTAAGCTTTCGGCAATTCGTGCGGCATCGTGTTCCTGATCGTGTGGTGACGGGGCTCCGCCCCGTCCCGGCCGTCCAAGCCAAGCAAAGCTCGGCAGATTTCCCGGCGGAAGGAGGGAATCATTGATCTTACAGGCGCAAGAAAAGAAGGGTCAAACCGTGCGAGCATCTAGGAGTGTCTCAGTTTGGATAGTCCCAAACCATTGTCATCCTGAGCGAAGCGAAGGACCTGCTTTTTTGCTGCCGGCAATTCCAACTTGCCTCGCTAAGTTTTCAAACTGCACCACTACCGAGCATCTACTTCCCCTCCTCGTACGGCTTTTGGTCATTCGTAGCCTCTGCGCAGGGCTAGCGTCCAAACCGGTAGGTGAGGTTCAAGCTCGCGTACGACGGAATTCGCACACCCACCACCTCCTGGACCTGGTTGGCAGGGACCAAGTTGTTAATGTAGGAGTTCACGCCTCTGCCTCCGGGAACATAGACAGTCGTATACTGTTCCAGCCCGGGTACTCCGGGTACTGTCGTTATGGTCCAGGTGCCGTTAGGGAGCTGTGCGGGACAATCGTTGCTCGGGAAGGTGGCGCAGGCGAAGTTCTCCTCGGTCTGCCCCGTATAGCCTCTGGCCCACATCGCATTCAGGCCGATGCTAAGACGGTTGTTCAGGAAGGGCCGCGCCAGGGCTACGCGGAACTCCTTGTTGGGCACGCCGTTGCAGTACTCGCTGAGAGCCGGGTTGGCTGTACCGAGGGTCCCGCCACCGTCCGCATAGTAGGCGGCCTCATCGCAGCCAGTGCCCACCACTTTCCTGCCCACGTACTCGAACTCGGCCTTGGTCTCCAGACGGAAGGGCAGCTTGCGATAGGTTCCCACAATGTCGCCGATGAGCCGCGGCGCTTCGGGAATAACGGAGAACGGGTCTCCCGGTTGAGGGGGGCCCGGATAGTTGGTATTGAGGAGTCGCGCGTCGGCTTGCTCGAAGGTGGCCTGCAGCGAGCCGTTGGCGAAAATCTGGCGCACCGTGGCCGCCAAGTAGCGAATACGCCCAGGGCCCAGGGGGAACTGCAATCCCTGGTCGGAGTCGATCTTGCCATACTCGGCGTTCTGCGTCTCATGGCCCAGAGTCAGCTTGGCGTCAGTCCGATGGAAAGTCTTGCTCACCACCAACTGATACGAGCGCGCCCGCTCCACGGGCAGCGTCGAGCCCGGGCCGCGGTAGTCATTTCCCGGCCGCGGATCTTCGGTGAAGAACGACTTGCCGAAGCTGGCTGAGATCGTGGGCGCGTAGCGAGCCTCGCCGGGCAGCCACGTGACCGTCGCCTTGGGGTTTTGCACTCCCACCCACTTGCTCCAGGAATCTGCCGGCGTGATCAGATTTTGCTGGTTGATCCCGACTTCATCCTGCCGCCAGCCGAGGTAGTAACGCAGATGCTTGCCCACGTCGCCCTGGCCGGCGATGTAGGGCGTAATGGGAGCGATGGTCACGTTGGCGCCAATGATCTTGGTGAACGGCCCGTAGGTGTTGGGATTGGCAGGATCGAAGAAATCGTAGTGGTCAAGGTCGTCGCGCCGCGGCGCTTCGCGCTCATAGTCCAGCCCCGCCAGCACCGTGAAGTTGTTCGAGATGTGATTGACATACGCCGTACTGCCGCCGGTTACGGTGCGGAACTCGCTCTGCCGGATCAGCCCCACGCCGAAGTCGGAAAAGAGCGAGAGATTGTAGGTGCGGAAGAAGCCGGAGAGTTGCAGCTCCTGGTGATCGCCCAGCTTCCAAACATCATTCAGGGCCAGGAGCGCAGTGTGCGTCTGGTCCTTCTGCCGCGGGTCGATGGTGTCGGGGTACTGCACAAATCCCGTGGCGGCATCCGTGGAGTTGAAGCTGTAAATGGGACTCAATCCCGCCACGTGGCCGACGCCGTAGTAGGCGATGCCGAAGAGCGTGACCGTATGATCGCCGGCGTGCCAGACCTGCCCGCCATTCAGCTTGAACTGCTTGCGGTGCTCCAGCCGGTCCATGAAGCCGTTGCCGTAGGAGCCTTCCATGGCAACCCAGGAGTTCTTCGAGGGGCTCATGCCGGCCGTCACCGTGGCGTCGCGGTAGTCGCCGATGAAGGTCAGGAACGGATCCAGATGCGAGCGCAGCCCATAGATCGCCGCTAAGTTCAGCGCGTGATTGCCCTCGCGCACGTTGAAGGCGCCGCCGTCGACCTGCACGCTTTCGATGACGTCGGCGATAAAAATGTTGGGATCGGTGTAACCGTTGCCGTGAGCGTTGGCCGAGAGATTGTTGGGCACCAGGTAACTGCCCACCTGAATGAACATGGCAATCGGCTCGCCGTGATCGCCAGCCACGCCGGGCGCAAAATACTGCGGCGCTTTGATGCCGCTGGATGCGGTCTCAATGGGATAGCCGGGAATCGAGATGGGCGCTCCCGGCCGGCCGGGGTTGGCGTCCAGCAAATCCTCGGAGGCATAGACCTTCATGGCCGCGTCGGGCGACTCCACGTCCACGGCGGTCACATCGGCGGTAACCGAAACACTCTCAGACCGGGTCGAGAGGTGGGCCATTTTCACCGTGATTTCCGAATTCCCGCTCAAGGCAACGCTGATGGGCTGTTCGACCGGGCGAAACCCGGACGCCTCAACCTTGACGACGAATTGTCCCGCAGAGGACAGCTTTATTTGAAACAGTCCGTCAGCCCCAGTAATCGCTTGTCCCAAAACTCGGCCATGGTCGACCAGTTGTACAGATGCCTGCGGCAAATTGTTCCCTTGAGGGTCGGTGACGCGGCCTTTCAGAACGATCTCTTGCGCGAGCGCAGGAAGAGACAACCAGAGGATAAGCATCAAGAACAAGACTGGAGCTCGTGCCCTGGACATACCCCGTCTCGCGTTTTCGTGCTGCCCGCAAGGGATCTTAGGCATGTTACGTTATCTCTGTTCGTGCTACCCTACGTGACCCTACCTTATAACACGATTATTGCAATCGTGCCACAGACAGTACGGATTTATAAAGGGGATCGACGTTTATTCGGAACATTTTCTTAGGTCGCGCACCGGACCTTCCCCCGGCTCGCTCTAGCAGCATGCGGAAAAAGTCGCGTTGCACTTGATTTTGGGTGGCGCAGCGCCGGGGCCCCCAGCACGCCCGCTTTTGGCGTGATGGGGTGGAGCGGTTTACCGCTGCGATAACTGGCCTATTTTCATCGACGGCTTTAGCCGCTGAGGCCACACTTTTTGCGCGGGAACGAGTTTTTCCGCAGCCTGCTAGGGTTTCCCGCGAGTTGCGTCAGCGGTGTGGTGGGGGATGGTGCGAGACGGTCTCTGGAGAACTCATAACCAGGCGCCCATGCTGCACCCCTTTTGTGCTGATGAGCCGGTCCGCTAGCTTTTGGACGTCTCTGGACTTGCCACGAAGTACCACTACTTCCAGGCAACTCTCATGGTCGAGATGCGCATGCAAGGTGGAAATGACGATTGCGTGATTCTCGTGTTGGAGATCGGTAAGCTTCTCCGGCAGTAGGCGAGTGTGATGATCGTAGATGAGGGTGACCGTGCCCACGACAAGCGCATTGGAAGGGATCACTGCCGAGCCTACCAGCCGGTCACGAATCAAATCGCGAAATGCCTCCGAGCGGTTATCGTAGCCCTTGTCCGCTATGAACGAATCAAACCGATGCAGCAGTTCTGAATCTATCGACACTCCGATACGGCTGAGGTCTGCCATGAAACACCCTTTTAGTCCAAGAAAGCAGCGATTAGCGTAGCATATTTTCCGAGGGATGTAGCAACTGCTGGAGTCAGCGCCGCAGGTCCGTCATTCCTCTCTTGAGGAGATTCACAGCTTTTTGTACGCCGGAGCCTCGCTCCAACTGCCCTTGAAATGTACATCCTTTATACGTACGTACAATTACACCTGCACAAAATGTTCCACGTGAAACATTGTACGTACAATTATTGGTGGGCGAGCCGGCATGAGCTGAAGACTGACGGCTGACGGCTGCCTTACTTCCCCGCCAGCTTCTTTGTAATCTCTTCCACAATCTTCGGGCGAAGATCGGCCATTATGCTGTCCACGATGCTGGCAATCGTGCTGGCATCCGTTGCCGCTGCCGCCGTAGACGAAGTCGCAGAACCTTTTGCCGCCGCCGCTGCCATGGCCTTCGGAGCCTCTTCGGCCGCGTCTTCGGCATGTTTCGCCGCTTCCACCACGTCACTGTTCGCGGCTTCGCTGGGCGGCGCGGTGCGGATCTGATGCCACTTCGATTTCCCCGATTTCGCTTTCACGGCCTTGCCCATGGCTTCCCGACCCCCAACCTCTGAACTCGAATCCTGATTCTCTTCCGCCGTCGCCACCGCAGTCGTCGTCCCGCTGACGGGCTCCCTATTCTCTTCTGCCGTAACCTCGATTTCGTCCTTACCCACCGCATCCGCGAAGGTCGCGACTTCTTCCGCAGGTGCCTCCGCGGCAACTTCCGCCGGAGAATCCTTCTGCTCCGCTTCGACCTTCGCCTGTGCGATCTCTGGTGCGATGCTCTCTGGTGCGATCCCATCCACCAAAGGACTCGCAGCGTTCGAAACCGCTGCCGGCGCTTCCACGGCCGATGGTTCTGCTTCCGTGGTCTCTAAACCATGCTCAGACGGACAATGCTCCACCCCTTGCTCTGCCACAGCATCCGCGCTGGCTGCCATCTCTGTTTCCGCCAGTCTGTTCTCCACCGCGGCCGCAATCGCCGAAACTCTGCTCATCCGTACCGGTTCAATTTCACCGGCGGGCGCTGCGGCGGGCATTGGAGCGAAGGTGCGGAACATTTCCGCTTCCAGCGAAATCACCGCTTCCTCCGGACTCAACTCCGTTGGCTCGGCTACCCACCTCGGAGCGGATGCCGCATTGCGTGCCGCTTCTTCCGCCAGCAACTGGCCGGCCGCCACCAGGGTTCCGTGCGACGGAGCCGTCGAGACATCCGCGTGACCAGTAGCGGGTGTCAGCAAGCGCAACGCTTCGGCCAGTTCCTCATCGCTCGGCACCGGCTCTTCCGCCCCCGCCGTCTCTGGCACGCTCGCCGCAACCGGGAGCGGTGGCTCAATCTTCTCCGCCTTCAGCTCTTCGGCGTTCAACTCCTGGGGCTTTGACTCTTCGGCCTTCGATTCTTCGGGCTTGGGTTCCAGACCCGTCGCATCATCTGTTTCCGCCAGCGTGGTCGCCCCGGCCGTCTCGCTATGGGCGACGGCTTCGGCCGGGTTCGCTTCAATCCTTTGTTCGGCTTTGTCTTCTGACGCCTTTTCTTCCCCGGCCTGCCCCATCGTGCTCGCAGCCCAAGCGAACATCGGCTCGTCGGTTCTGTCCACGGGCGCGGGTTCCTGCACAAGGTCGGCAGTATTCACTGCGAGCACGGCCACCCCAGCCGCCGTTTCGGGATCCGGGCTTTCAGAATGCTGGGTTTCTGGACGAAGGGTTTCTTGCTGATGTATCTCGACCGCAGCCGGATCGGCAACTACCGCAGCGCCCTCGCTCGCCGGCTCCAAGTGCTCGACCGGAATTTCGACTTCACTCTTTCCTTCGACGGCTGACGCCCGGACCTCAACGCCTGCCTCCGCGGGCGCAACGACCGGCGCCGCAGTTTCAACTTCTTTCGTCGATTCCGGCGCAGTAGCAGGAACCTCCATTGCAGTCTCTGCCGCGGCAACGGCTGGCGCTGGAGCTTCAACCGGGCCCATCTTTTCCGCCAGCGGCGCAATATCCTCAGCCGCCGGAATCGGTCCATCGAGTTTTGCAGCCAACGCACTGAGTGCGTCCAACTCTTCCGTGGTGATGTCGCGCGGAATATCCGGGACCAGCCCTGGCTCCTGTCCCGGCGGCGGCGCCGCCTTCACCGTGAACGCCGCGCTCGCGGCAGTCTTTCCCTTCCCCTTCCGGAAATCCCGGAAGGTCGCTCCCGCCGTGACATCTTCTGGTTCTGGTTCCTCTTTTTTCTTGTTCTTCGAAGGAAAACCCAGCCGGCTCTTCCATCCGCCATCGGCCTCCGTGTTTCTTTCCGTTCTCCTGCCGCTTCCCTCGCCGCCGAACCTCTCCATGCCCGGAACCGACGCGCTAAAGCGCTCGCCCTCGGATGGCTGCGGCACCATGTGGTCTTCGAGTCGCGTGATCGCAGTCAGCAACTCGCTGGCTTCAAATGGCTTCACGATGTGAGCGTCGGCCTTGACCCGGCGCGCTTCATCCGCCTTGAAAGGTTCCAGCTTGCCCACCGTCAGCAGCACGGGAATGTGCGCCGTCTCGGCCGAATCCTTCAGCCGCTGGCAGACTTCCAGCCCGCTGTACCCAGGCATGTACACATCGAGCACGATCAAATCGGGCTTGATTTCGGTGATTTTCTTCAGGGCGGCAGATCCGTTATTGACCGTGACCACGTCATACCCGGCATCAGCCAGGATTTTTCGCCCCATGTTCTGGGCTGTCACACTATCATCGGCAAGCAGTATTTTCCGCGCCAAGCGTCGTCCTTCGCAAAAAAAGGAGAGATAACGCGAAACTACCTTGTCCCCCAACCTAAGTCAACGATTCCCGCACGGATAACAGGTTACGACCGTTCCTAGTCTGTTGGGGAGTTTCTGGTTCGTCATGCCATTGGTAACCTCAAACTGTCTGGGCTACCTCGCGATGGACTCAGGCGCCTGGCAGCGCCCGCAGCTTGAACCACTTCTATCTGACCTCGAACCTCTGCCATCCCTAGAACGGGTTTAGCTTCTTCAATCCCTTCTTTTTTTTCTTTTTGCTCGAAGAAATATCCGCCATCTCTTCGGTTCTCGCCGTCGCACTCGAAGCGACGGCGCTCGTTGCTCCACCATTGTTATCCATTTGATTACTCTGCTGCAATGGGGGAAGCGCGCTCGCATCGGGCTCAACGTTCGGCTTCAGTTCATTCAGATCCGCCACATTTGGCTTCAACTCGGCTGCCGCAAACGGGGTCGATGCCGCCGGGACGGCCGCTGCGGCTGGAGCAGCCGAACGCGGCGCCTCCTGGTTCGGCGGCACAGCCCCGTTTACAGTCTCCACCTTCAGCTTGCTGTCCCCGCCGCCCAACGAATTGGTCAGCTCTTTCACCACGCCCGTTGCTGCCACCGGCTCCGGATCCACCATCGTCGGCTCGCCCACGCGTGCGGCCCTGGACACGTCGGGAAACTTCTCGAAGTTCCCCAGCCCCTTCGACAGCATGCCCGTTTGTTGTCGGCTCGCCTCTTCCTTCTTGCTATTATCGAGCGCCGCTCGCGTCGGTCGCGGCACCGGTTGATGCAGCGCCTCCAGCCGCGACTTGGCATCCACCGCCCGGTCCATTGCCGGATACCGCTTGATGATCCTCCCGTACGCCTCCGCCGCATCCTTCGTCAGGTCCTCGATCATCCTGGTCTTGGCCACTTCGTTCAAGCGCGGATTCTTCCGGACCGCATTGATCTCGCCTTCGTACGATTGCCCCAGTAAATACAGCGCCTCGTCCGCGCCGCTATATAGCGGATAGCGGTCCACCAGCGTTTTCAGCCGCGCAATCGCCGCCGGATACGCCAGCCGCAGATAATAGAACCGCCCGATCGCGAACTCCCGGTCCGCCAGCACTTCCTGCACTTCCCGCAACCGCTGTTTTGCCAGCGGCACCAGTTTGCTGTCCGGATACTCCAGGATCAGCGCCCGGTATTCCTCCTCCGCCCGCATTGCGTGCGTGTAATCACGGTCCGGCTTTTCCATCTCCTGATAATGGATGTTCGCCACCTTCAGCTGCGCCTCGGCCGCCTCCGGCATATTGGGAAAGAACGTGCGGAAATCCTTGTATTCGATCTCGGCCTGCTGCATCGCCGTCGTGCCGCCCTCCGCGTACCACGAATCCGCCACCGCCAGCTTGGCCCGAGCGATAAACTCCGAATCCGGATATGTATTGATCAGCGTCTGTAGCGTCATCCGCGCCACGTCGAAGTGGTTGTGTTTCATGGCGTCCATGGCCCGGTCAAACAGCACTTTGTCGGGCTGTTTCGACCCGACGTTGACCAAAGGATTCACTGCTTTCTTGTTGGTGCATGCCACCGTCAACGCCAGCAGCAACGCGAGAAGTACGAAAATAGAATTTCGACGCATAGAAGACCTCAGAACCCATCACGACGGCTGCTAGCTACTGGCTTCTGGCCACTAGCAATCAAAACCTGGCTTGCCAGTGTGTTTGCCAGAAGCTAGAAGCTAGCAGCTAGTAGCCATTTCACACTCGCTGCAAACTCGCGCTGCGCGCCGCTTCCAGCAGCGCCTGCGCGTTCACCTTTGCATCGCCTTTGCCGAACACCGCATTCCCCGCCACCAGAATCTCCGCCCCGGCGCGCACCACTTCCGCCACTGTGTCCATCCCAACGCCGCCATCTACTTCGATGCGGTACTGGTATCCCTGCGCCGCGCGAATCTCTGCCAACTTCCTCATTTTGTGCAGCGTTGCCGGGATAAATTTCTGCCCCCCAAACCCCGGATTCACGCTCATCACCAGCACATAGTCCACAATGTCGAGCACTTCGCCGAGCGTCTCCACCGGCGTCGCCGGATTAATCACCACTCCCGCCAGGCATTCATGGCTCTTGATCAGGTGCAGCGTCCGGTTCAAATGCCGGCAGGCCTCCTGATGCACCGAAATCCAGTCCGCTCCCGCTTCCGCAAAATCCGCAATGTACTGGTCGGGGTTCGCTATCATCAGATGGCAGTCCAGCGGAAGCCGAGTTGCCCGGCGCAAGGATTTCACCACCGGCGGCCCGATCGTCAGATTGGGCACAAAATGCCCGTCCATGACGTCAACATGGATCACGCTGCCGCCGCCCGCCGTCGCCCGCTCTACCTGGTCCGCCAGGTGGGCGAAATCCGCCGAGAGTATCGAGGGTGCAAGTTCGATCAAAATAGGGTCCGGGGTAGAAGCTGTGGAAATTCTAGCACGGTGTGGGCAGCGCCCATCTCCGCTCGTGTGGGGACGGGCGCCCTCGCCCGTCCAAGCCGACCGCAGCTCGGCAGTTGCCCGCTCGCAATCAGGCGCTCGATTTCGAAAGCCGAGTCTCCTCAGAAACCGGCACTTTACGCACCTTCTCGACTCCCTCCGCCATCGCGTACTTCAGCTTCTCAATCCCCTCGCCGGTAACCGCGGAAATCGGATAAAGCTTCAGCTTCTTGCGCGTCGCCCACTGCTTCAGTTTCTTGAGCTTCTCCGTATTCGCCACATCGATTTTGGACGCGACCATCAGTGTCGGCTTCTTCTCCAAATCCGCACCGAAACTCGCCAGCTCGCCCCGAATCACCTCAACATCCTTCACCACGTCGGCCCGCCCGCTGCTGTCGGAGACATCCACCATATGCACCAGCAAACGCGTGCGCTCGATGTGTCGCAGGAATTGTGTGCCGAGACCCGATCCGCTATGCGCTCCTTCGATCAAACCCGGGATGTCGGCGACCACAAAACTCTCTTCTTTCCCCTTCTCGCCCGCCAGCACCACACCCAGGTTCGGTTCAAGCGTGGTAAACGGATAATCCGCCACCTTCGGCCGCGCCGCCGAGATGCGCGAGATCAGCGTCGACTTGCCCACATTCGGATATCCCACCAGCCCAACATCGGCGAGCAGCTTCAACTCCAGGCGAAAGTTGCGTTCCTCGCCCGGGCGTCCCTCTTCGTGCTCGCGCGGCGCCTGGTGGGTCGAAGTGGCAAACTGCGCGTTACCGCGTCCGCCGCGTCCGCCGCGCGCGATCACGACGCGTTCATCGGGGCGCGAAAAATCGTAGACTTTCTCGCCCGTGTCCTCGTCGTAAACGATCGTGCCCACCGGCACCTTCAGGACAATCCCTTCCCCGTCGCGGCCAGTTTTTTTCGCGCCCTCGCCGTGGCGTCCGCGCTCGGCCTTGTATTCGGGATTGAAACGGAAATGCACCAGCGTATTGTGGCGCTCGCTCGATTCCATCCAGATGTCGCCGCCCCGGCCGCCGTCGCCGCCCGAAGGGCCGCCCCGCGGAATAAATTTCTCTCGCCGGAACGCCATGCAGCCGTTGCCGCCATCCCCAGCCTTCACTCGAATTTTGGCTTCATCAATGAACATGGCGCGTCCCCGAACTCATGTGGGGACGGGCGACCCCGCCCGTCCAGCGGAGCAAAGCTCCGCAGTTTAGGCGCAACGAAAAAGCCTCGACTCGAAGCCGAGGCCCAACGCCGCAGCCCCTAAATGGGCATTTGATTTCGAGAAACTACGGCATCGCTGAAGCGATGTTCTGATACGAAGCAAGGCCCCCTGCTAGCGCCCCAGTTCTTTCGCAGCGGGCTAAAGTTCAACACTATTTCGCTTCGATCGCCTCGGGCTCGACCATCACAAACTTCCCCATCGTTCCCTTGTCGATGAACTTGATGCGCCCCGTGATCTTGGCGAAGAGAGTGTCGTCTTTGCCGCGTCCAACGTTCAGTCCGGGCTTCACCCGCGTGCCGCGCTGGCGGACGATGATTGTCCCGCCGGGCACCAGTTGTCCGCCGAAAGCCTTAAACCCAAGCCGTTGCGCGTTCGAGTCGCGCCCGTTTCGTGAAGTGCCTTGTCCTTTTTTATGCGCCATAAAATCAGTTCCCGGTTCCGAGTGGCCAGTTGCCAGTAAATTCCAATCCCTTGCCGTCGCAACTAAATTGTCATCCTGAGCGAAGCGAAGGATCTGCTACCTCTTTTTTTTCTTCGCCGCTGCTTTCCTCGGCGCCGATTTCTTCGCGTGCGCGTGCACTGCGTGCTTCGGCGCCTTTTTTCCCGGCCTCTTCGAAGTCTTCACTTCTTCGCCGCCCTCGTGCGCCGGTTTCACCTTCTTCTCTTTTTTCGGAAGCTCGGGCGCTTTGAACGACTGACCATCAAAAGCAATCTCGGTGATGCGGACCGCGGTATAGTCCTGCCTGTGTCCACGCAGCTTCTTGTACTGCTTTTTGCGCTTGTAGTGGAAGACCAGGATCTTGTTGCCGCGTCCCTGTTCGACCACCTCGCCGGTTACCAGCGCCCCCGATCCCGCAGGCACAACGCTGCCCGCCTCGGCGGAAACCGCCAGCACGTCGCCGAACTCGACCCTTCCGTCCTTGTCTTCTTGTGTTTCCACCCGGATCACGTCGCCCGGAGCAACCCGATACTGCTTTCCACCTGCGCGGATCACCGCGTACATAAACTCTCCTCTATGATCGTGTAGGGACGGGCACCCTCGCCCGTCCGCGTAGGGACAGCCGCCCTCGGCTGTCCAAGCCGAGCGCAGCTCGGCAAATACAATCTTGTGCTTGCTGTTTTCCCGCTGCGGCTTATGACCGGAAACGCGGCGCGGCCCCAGAACGGGTCCGCAAGTACAGGCAAACTCATCCAGTCTATCGTGCGTTGTGGAAATCGGTCAAACGGAAGTCGCAGTCGGTAATGGCTCGGCGATGGCTCGATACGCTCGCTTGACACTGTGCGGAAACAGGTGTGAAATTGTCGGGACTTCGAAGGCCGGTGCCGATCCTTCCCTGTGGCACTCGGACCCGAAGCTCTCGTCGAAGAAACCGCAAGCGGGATTGCAGGCTGGCAGTTTCTGTGGCCGCGCATCTTCCCTGCTGGTAGATTTAGAGCTTCACATCTCACAGGAGTGGCTAATGAATCCGAGCAACCGAAGAAAGAACGTCCTGCCGATTTGGTCCGTATTGCTGGTCCTTCTCGCGGTAACCGCAGTGGCTACGGCTCAAAAGGACAAGAAGAATGCGCCTGCTCCGAGCAAGCCGGCGGCGAAAGCCGCCCCGGGCGGCGGTGCCAAGCCTGGCGGCGCGGCCGGTGGTGCCAAGCCCAGCGGAGCGGCCGGTAGTGCCAAACCCGGCGCCGCGGGCGGCGCGGCCAATCGCGCGCCCGGCGGAGCGAGCGCCAACAGAGGTGGGCAGGCGGCCGCGAATAAAACTGGTGCGGCAGGCGCGACCAACCGCGGACCCAGCGGAGCGAACACCAACAGACCTGGACCAGCGGGCGGCAACAAGGGCGGTCCGGCGAACGCCGGCAAGGGTGGTCCAGCGAATGTCGGCAAGGGCGGTCCCGCGGGTGGCGGCAACAAGGGCGGTCCGGCGAACGCCAGCCGAACCAACCCGGGCAGCCACACTGCTCCGGGCAGGAACGTTTCTCTGAAGGGTGGAGGAAAGGCGAGCGTCCGTCCCAATGGCCAGGTTCGTTCGATCGATCGCGGCGGCATGCACATTGAGCATGGGGTCCACGGCGGGCGCACGGTTGTGAGTGAACGTAACGGAGCGCGCATCGTGACCACGGGACGGAGCGGCGGATACGTGCAGCGCAGCTACGTCAACCGTGGCGGCCACTCCTATTATTCGCGCACCTACTATTCCCACGGCGTCTACCGGACCGGCGTGTATCGCGGCTACTTCTACGGCGGCCATAACTACTACGGCTACTACCCTGGGTTCTACTACCATCCCGGTTTCTACGGGTGGGCCTATAACCCGTGGGCCTCACCTGTTGTCTGGGGCGTAGGGGCGTGGGGTTGGGGAGGAGCTCCGTGGTTTGGCTTCTACGGCGGGTGGTTCACGCCTTATCCCGTCTATGCTTCGCCGGCGTTCTGGCTGACGGATTACCTGATTGCGGCGAATTTGCAGACGGCCTATGCGGCTCGGCAAGAGGAGAATGCGGACGCGGCGGCGGGTCCGCCACCAGACAACGGCGGCGGCGGATCGAGCGCCGTGGCACTGACTCCCGAAGTCAAGCAGGCCATCGCCGATGAGGTGAAGGCGCAGTTGGCCGCGCAGCAGGCACAAGCGGGACAGGCCGGCGGTTCTGCCGCGCCTGCACCAGCACCGGCGAATGCCAGCAACGAAGTTCCGCCGGCACTGGATCCGGCAAGGCGCACCTTTGTCGTGGACAGCGATCTCACCGTAGTGGCGAACGGGCAGGAATGTGGGCTGACCGCGGGTGACGTAATCATGCGGCTCACCGACACTCCCGATGCAGACAATATGGTGAACGCCAGTGTCTCCGCGAGCAAGAAGTCGGACTGCGCCGCCGGACAAACTGTGGCCGTTAAAGTGGACGACCTGCAGGAGATGCAGAACCACTTCGCGGAACAACTCAATAACGGCTTGGGCGAATTGGCGAAGAAGCAGGGTACGGGCGGTATTCCGAAAGCGCCAGACACAGGCACCACGGCCTCGGATGTACCGCCTCCGGCGCCGGATACCACTGCGGGAAAAACCCTGCAAGACCAACAGCAGGCGGCCGACCAGACCGACGCGCAGGTCAAGCAAGAAACCGCGGGAGGTGGCGGGTTGTAGAGGCTGCGGAAAATCCCGGCTGTAGAGACGGGGCTTGCCTCGTCTCTGCTCCAACCATGTGGCGAGATCTTTCCCGGCTCTGCGCCGCTACGAACTTTGGGAAAAGCTGAACCGGAGGGTTTTACGATGTCGCAGAAATTCCACGCTCTGATTCCAGGCATTGTGCTTCTGGCTGCCACGATCTTTCCGCTGTCGCTAGCCAGTGCCCAGGCGGTATCTCTACAGGAGCAACTGTCCGCGCAGTACAAGCTGGTGAAGATGGGGTCGGACACCGGCGGATATTCTGTGGTGGAGGCGGGCACGCTGCTGGCCATCCAGAAGGGCGGAATCCTCGCTGTGCCGTATTCCGACAAAACGGTTCTCACCACCAAGTATGAAGGCGGCACAGTTCATACTCCCAGCGGCTTGATGGTGCAAGGGCGAAAGGCCCTCCTCGGACATTTTTCGCAGACGCAGTCGCAGGGGCAGACGACCCACTTGTTTGCGGTGGGAGACAAGGTATATCCCCAGAAGATCGACGTTAGCGTGGCCAAAGACAACGTTACTCTCAGCATCGTCGCTTGCGACACCTGCAACAAAACCGATCCTCCGACCTACAACAAGGCGCAAGTGACCTTCCAGTTTCCAGCCGGAACTCTGGCAAACGCGAGCGCGGGTCAGGTGGAAGACGTCATCGGGCAGCTTCTATCGATCAGCACTGACGATGCGCAGCAGGGCGGCGATCAGGGCGGCGCGCAGCAGGGCGGCAACGATCAGCAAGGAAACAACCAGGGTGGAGGCCAAGCGCAACAGCAAGCGCCCCCGCCGGAGCCTCAGCAGATAGAGAAAGGCCAGACCCCCGATCAAGTGAAAGCCGCGCTCGGCCAGCCGGACAAGATCGTCAATCTTGGCTCCAAGCAGATCTATGTCTACAAGGACCTCAAGGTTACGTTTATCAACGGCAAAGTTTCCGACGTGCAGTGAGCGTTGCGATTCTTTCGCTGTAGAGACGGGGCTTGCCCCGTCTGCTTCGGAAAAGCCGTTTCTCTACAGTATTTTCTTCCCAAACGCCGAGAGTGCCAGCTCGACGGCTAAATCGGCGGTCTGGTTGTGCTCGTCGATGACCGGATTCACTTCCACGATTTCGAAGCTCAGCATGTGTCCGTGATCAGCGATGATTTCCATGGCAAGATGAGCTTCGCGATACGTGGCGCCGCCCCAGACCGGAGTGCCGACTCCGGGCGCGTCTTCGGGATCGATCCAATCCATGTCAAGCGAGACGTGATAGCCGGCGGTGCCGCGCCCGGCCATGCGGAGCGCTTCCTCCATGACGGCGCGCATGCCGCGCTCGTCGATGTCGCGCATGGTGAAGACTTCGACTCCGGATTTGCGGATGTTTTCTTTTTCAAAGTTATCAACGTCGCGGATGCCGACGAGCACGCAATTCTCCGGCTGCACTTTGGGCGAGAAGTCGTAGATCTTGCCAAGCTCAACGGGAGGAAGGCCCATGAGCGCGGCGAGTGGCATGCCGTGGACGTTGCCGCTCGGAGAAGAGTCGGGCGTGTTCATGTCGGTGTGAGCGTCGATCCAGAGCAGCCCGATTTTCTGGTTCTTGCGGCGGTAGAACTCAGCGACTCCTGAAACCGTGCCCACCGCAACGGAGTGGTCGCCGCCGAGGATGAGAGGAACCTTGCCGGCTTCGAGCGTCTTCAATACCAGTTCGGCGCTCTTGGTGCAGGTGGCGGTGATTTCCTTGAGGTATTTGGAATTGGCCGCGCCTGCTTTTTTCTGCTCGGGAATGGCGACGGCAATGTTGCCGGCATCCTCGACAATGTGCCCGATGGCTTCAAGGCGCGCTTCCAGTCCGGCAACGCGAACGGCGGAGGGACCCATGTCAACCCCGCGGCGGGATTGGCCAAGGTCAAGAGGAACACCGATCACGCGAATGTGGCGCGGGGTGACGCTGCTGTAGGTCGTGCTGCGTTGTGGCATAGTGAGCTCTCAGTTGTCAGTTCTCAGTTAGACCAGTTCGCGCTATCGAAGACTTACTGAAAACTGACAACTGAAAACTGACGACTGAACTACGGATACAGCCGATGCAGCATGCGCGGGAAGGGAATCGTCTCGCGAACATGCTCCAATCCGCAGATCCAGGCTACGGCTCGCTCGATGCCCATGCCGAAGCCGGAGTGGGGAACGCTGCCGTATTTGCGGAGATCAAGGTACCACTTGAAAGCTTCTTCGGGCAGATTGTGCTCGTGAATGCGCTGCAGGAGCAAGTCGTGTGAGGCCATGCGCTGCGATCCGCCGATGATTTCTCCGTAGCCTTCGGGGGCTAACACGTCGACGCAAAGGGCAAGTTCTGGGCGCTGGGGATCGGGTTCCATGTAGAACGCTTTCACGCTGGCCGGATAGCGATGGACCATGACCGGCCGTTCGTAGAGCGACGAGAGATAGGTTTCGTCGGGCGAGCCAAGGTCTCCGCCCCACTCGAATCTATTTTCGATCGCGCCCTGCGAGTGGCCTTCCTGCAATTTTGTGACGGCTTCGTCGTAAGTGATGCGCGGGAACGGCGCCTCGATCTTTTCGAGCTTCGCAAGGTCGCGGCCGATGGTTGCCAGGTCGGCGCGGCGCCGCTCCAGGCAGCGTTTGACGAGGGAAGTCAGCAGGCCCTCGGCAAGTTCCATCACGTCGTCGAGCGTGCCGTAGGCGACTTCGGGTTCGACCATCCAGAATTCGGTCAAGTGGCGGCGGGTCTTCGATTTCTCAGCACGGAAGGTTGGGCCGAACGAATAAACCTTCCCCAGCGCCATCGCTGTGGCTTCAATGTAAAGCTGGCCAGACTGCGTGAGGTAGGCCTGCTCTTCGAAGTAATCCACGGGGAAGAGCGTAGAGGTTCCTTCGCAGGCGGCGGGCGTGAGAATGGGCGGGTCGGTGAGGGTAAATCCGTTGCTGTCGAAGAAATCGCGGGCGGCGCGAATGATTTCGGCGCGCACGCGCAGGATGGCGGCTTGGCGCTGGGAGCGCAGCCAAAGATGGCGGTGGTCCATCAAGAAGTCGACGCCGTGTTCTTTGGGAGTGATGGGGTAGGGATCGGTTTCTGGAACGCGCTGCAGGACTTGGACGTTTGCGACGTCGAGTTCATAGCCGCCGGGGGCGCGCTTATCGGCGCGCACTTTTCCTTCGACGATGACGCTGGATTCCTGGGTGAGGCCTTTGATGGTGTCGAAGACTTCGGGCGGGACCGCGTTTTTCGGCACTACGCCCTGAATGATGCCGGAGCCGTCGCGAAATTGGGGGAAGAGGAGCTTGCCGCTTTCGCGGAGATTGTAGAGCCATCCGCGGATGGTAACCGACTGGCCTTCGTGGCCGCCGATTTGTGCGATGGTGCTGATGGGTGCGGGCATAAGAATTTTGCCGAGCGCGGATTTTGCGGCACGCGATGCTACAGCGACCCAAAGAACTTCCGCATGCGTGCCAGGCCACGGTTGAGTTCGGCCATCGAGGTGGCATAGGAGACGCGGATGTTTTCCTTCGAGCCGAAGCCTTCTCCAGGAACAGTGGCGACGTGCACCTCGCGCAGGAGTTTGCCGGCGATATCGGAGGCCGAGTTTATCCCGCTACGCCCGAAAAATTCCGAAACATTGGGGAAAGCATAAAACGCTCCTTCCGGCAGCGTGCATTTCACGCCCGGTATGGAGCGCAGCCCCTTCACCACGTGATCGCGCAGCTTGACGTACTCCGTCCGCATGTCTTCCACGCATTGCTGTGGGCCTTTGAGCGCTACGACCGCCGCTTTCTGCACGATCGAGGTCGGATTCGAAGTGGACTGGCTCTGCAGTTTCTGCACGGCGGTGATGATGGGCGCCGGGCCGAGCGTGAATCCTAGACGCCAGCCGGTCATGGCGTAGGTCTTGGACAGCGATCCTACTACCAGGAAGCGGTCGCGATACTCTCGCAACGAACCCACCGAGAAGCGCTTGCCGGTGTAGTTCAGATAAACGTAGCACTCATCGGAAATTACCCAGATGCCGCGCTCGTGGGCCAGCCGCACGACTTCGGTCATGTCTTCCGCGCTCATCACGGCTCCAGAAGGATTGGAGGGTGAATTCAGGATGATGAGCTTGGTCTTCGGCGTCACCAACTGCGCCACCATGTCGGCAGTGACCCGAAACCCCTGCGATTCGTCGCTCTGCAGGAGCACGCAGTCGCCACCGGCGTAACGCACCATGTCTTTAAACGAGACCCAGTAGGGGACGGGAAGAATGACCTCGTCGCCATGATCGACGAGCACGGAAATGACGTTGAACAGAGCGTGCTTGCCGCCCACCGAGGCTGCGGCTTCTTCACGCCGGTAATCCGAATCAAAGTCCACGGCATGACGGTGCACCATGGCGTCCTTCAGCTCGGTGGTGCCGCCGACGGCGGTGTACTTCGAAAAATTTGACTGGATCGCGGCGATGGCGGCATCCTTGATGTGCTGCGGCGTGGAGAAGTGGGGCTCGCCGGCGCCGAAATCCACGACATCAATCCCCTGCTGGCGCAGCTTGTCGGCCTCGCCCACCACCACCAACGTCGCGGAGGGCTCAATGCGATTGATGCGTTCCGTCAGGCCGAGAGAGTGAGAAATGGGGGCCATTGCTGTGTTCATGTTTACTATGGTCAAGCTTTCTTTTTCCTGGATTTCTTCTTGCCCTCGGATGGCGTGTTGCCCTCGGGCTGCTCGCTGTTCGCGAATTTGTGAGCCACGTCCATTTTCTCACGAAGCTTCTGCTCCACAAGTTCAGGCACCAGGCATTTAATGGATCCGCCGAGCTGCGCAATTTCGCGCACCAGACGCGAACTCAGGTACGAATACTGTTCCGCGGGCAACATGAACACCGTCTCCACACCGGGCTGGAGTTTGCGATTCATCAGCGCCATCTGGAGTTCGTACTCGTAGTCGCTGATGGCGCGAATGCCGCGCACGATGGCGTGAGCCTCGACGCGCAACGCGTAGTCCACGGTGAGCCCGTCGAACGTGTCCACCGAGACGTTGTCAAAGCCCGCGGTCATCGCCTCCAGCATCTTGCGCCGGTCGGCGACGCTGAACAGCGGGTCTTTCTCGGGATTCCGAAGAATGGCAACTACCAGCTCATCGAAAATCTTGCTGCCGCGCTCGATCAGGTCAAGATGTCCGTTGGTAGGAGGATCGAACGATCCGGGATAGATGGCTTTGATGCGTTTCACGGGGCCCTCGGTCGAAGAAACAAGATTGTATGCGGGGGGAAGCGGGGATGGCAATCGGAAGGTAAATGGAGAGCCGGGCGCCCCGCCCGGCAGACGGGCGAGACGCCCGTCTCTCCATTGACCAATAACGACTAAATAAGCTGCGCTTTCGGATTACCGTCTCGCCGCCGGCACCTTCCCCGCTTCCGCCGCCGTCGGCATCGTCGTGACCCGTCCCTGCGTACCGGTAGCTTGCACCGGAACCGGAGCCGGCGATGCCGCAGACGCGGTCAGTCCCAGCGCTTTGCGCACTTCGGCGTCGAGCTTGGCCATCGTGTCTTTGTTTTCCTTCAGGAAGGCACGCGCATTCTCGCGTCCCTGCCCGATGCGTTCCCCTTTGTAGCTGAACCACGATCCCGACTTCTCCAGGATATTTTGCGCCACCGCCAGATCGAGCAGGTCGCCTTCGCGCGAAATCCCTTCGCCATAAAGAATGTCGAACTCCGCTTCGCGGAAGGGCGCTGCCACTTTGTTCTTCACGATCTTGACCCGCGTGCGCGAGCCGGTGACCACGTCGCCTTCTTTAATGGCCGCAATGCGCCGGATGTCAATGCGCACCGACGAGTAGAACTTCAGCGCGCGTCCGCCCGTCGTGGTTTCCGGATTGCCGAACATCACGCCAATTTTTTCGCGAATCTGGTTAATGAAAATCAGGCAGGTGCGCGACTTGGCGACCGTCCCCGTCAGCTTGCGCAGCGCTTGCGACATCAGGCGTGCCTGCAACCCCATGTGGCTGTCGCCCATCTCTCCATCGAGTTCGGCCTTCGGGACCAACGCCGCCACCGAGTCCACCACCAGCACGTCAATGGCGTTCGAGCGCACCAGCGCTTCCGTGATTTCCAGTGCCTGCTCGCCATAGTCGGGTTGCGAGACCAGCAGGTTGTCGACGTCCACACCCAGCTTCTTGGCATACCCCGGATCGAGCGCATGCTCGGCATCGACAAACGCCGCCATGCCGCCCGTCTTCTGCGCCTCGGCAATCACCTGCAAGGCGATGGTAGTTTTGCCGGAGGACTCCGGGCCGAAGATTTCAACCACGCGCCCGCGCGGCACGCCACCCACGCCCAGCGCGGCATCGAACGAAATCGCGCCCGTCGAAATCACCGCGATCGGGACAATGGCTT
>Ga0181521_10003057_pt1 | contig 19833 bp, 23 predicted proteins | sample PEATcosm2014_Bin_32_FD_119764 | JGI IMG/M metagenome (GOLD analysis project Ga0181521, IMG submission 119764) | Peatland microbial communities from MTU Mesocosm Facility, Houghton, MI, USA - PEATcosm2014_Bin02_60_metaG | ecosystem: Environmental > Terrestrial > Soil > Wetlands > Peat | place... | reverse complement strand
TCCAGTGGGTGAAGTACACGGCGCGCGGTTTCCGCAACAAGAAGAACTTCGGAATAGCAATCCTATTCCACTGTGGAGGTCTGGACCTGGCTCCTTAAGCCACTAAAATGCCGGAAGAGCCACTAAAGAAAGACCAGTCCCAGAGGGGCCGTGATTAACAAATAGGGAGCGACAAAGATTCGAGCCCCTTCTAGGCGCGGGACGAGCGTTTCAGTGAGGATGCGGCTAGCGTCTAGCCGCTTTCTTCGGCCTTCCGCCCAGCCTCCCGTTCGCTCGGGAGGCGGCTTTCTTGGCTGCGCTTCTGGATTTGCCTCCCAGTTGGCCGAGCCGGGATGCCATCCACTGCTTCGAGCCGAGAAAACCCTCCAGCAGGCCCGGCAGGTAGAGATCGGCATCGAGCTTGGGAAAGTGAATCCCGAAACCGGAGGGAGTGATCTCAATTTCGTCAAGCTGCGACGGCTTGGCTTTCTCTAAACCTTGTGCGTGGCGCGGGGAGAAACTGATCGCCAAATTCGAGCTGAGTTGGATCACAATGCGATCGTTTTCGCGATCGTAATGCGCAGCAATCGCCCTGGGGAGGGATGCCCGCAGATCCTTGGCCCGTCGGTTAGCCAGTTCGAAATTGTCATGCATTGCCATGTATGCCCTCCCATGCGCGGCATAGCGTTGCCAGGTGGTTCATCAGCCCGCTTTCGATACGCCGGATCTCTCGGCGCGAGAACCCGTAGTTTTCTCGAACCTGCGCCGGTCCTGCCGGACAGTTTAAGTTGAATACCGTTTCACAACCTCTTCCGATTACGTGGACATGAGCCGGTCTATGATCGTTCGGATAAATCACCACGCGCAGTCCTTCGAATCTGAGAACTGTCGGCATTCTTAATGACCCCATAGTATCCTAATCGCTTGGGTTTGTGCAAAGGATGTATAAAATAGAGTCAAGAACATGAAGACCTCAAATTCCCCAGCCGAAGCAGCCGCGACCACACCCGTCGCCGTCCCCTCCAATTTCCTCCGCGACATCATCATCGAAGACTTGAAGACCCGGAAGTTCGGCGATGCCGTCATCCAGACGCGCTTTCCTCCCGAGCCCAACGGATATCTCCATATCGGACACGCCAAGGCCATCTGCCTCGACTTCGGCTTGGCCGACGAGTTCGGTGGCAAGACCAACCTGCGCTTCGACGACACCAATCCCGAGAAGGAAGAGACCGAGTACGTCGATTCCATCAAGGCGGACGTCGAGTGGCTCGGCTTCCATTGGGACGGGCTCTACTACGCCTCCGACTACTTCGGTCAGCTCTACGAGTGGGCGCTCAAGCTCATCAAGGCGGGCAAGGCATACGTGGACGATCTCTCCGCCGACCAGATTCGCGAGTACCGTGGCACGCTGACCGAGCCCGGCAAGAACAGCCCTTACCGCGACCGCTCGGTCGAGGAGAATCTCGATCTCTTTCAGCGCATGCGTGCCGGCGAGTTCCCCGACGGCTCGCGAGTGCTGCGGGCGAAGATCGACATGACGTCGCCCAATATGAACATGCGCGATCCGGTGATGTACCGTATCCTGCACGCCGAGCACCATCGCACCGGCCCCAAGTGGTGCATCTATCCGATGTACGACTACGCGCACGGGCAGTCGGATTCCATCGAGCGCGTCACCCACTCCATGTGCACGCTGGAGTTTGCCGACCATCAGCCGCTCTACCGCTGGTACATCGAGCAGTTGGGCATCTTCCCCTCGCAGCAGATCGAGTTCGACCGCCTGAACCTGACCTACACGCTGCTGAGCAAGCGCAAGCTGCTGCAGTTGGTGCGCGACGGGCACGTGCGCGGCTGGGACGATCCCCGCATGCCCACGCTCTCGGGCATTCGCCGGCGCGGCTACACGCCCGAGGCCATCCGCACGTTCGTCACCCAGGCCGGCGTCTCGCGCACCGACGGCATCACCGATTTCGCCATGCTCGAACACTTCGTGCGCGACGACCTCAACCGCCGCGCCCCGCGCGTGATGGCCGTGCTGCGTCCGCTGAAGCTGGTGATCGACAATTATCCCGAAGGCCAGAGCGAAGAGTGCGATGCGGTGAACAATCCCGAAGATCCAAGCGCCGGGGCGCGCAAAGTGCCGTTCTCGCGCGTGCTCTACATCGAGCAGGACGACTTCCGCGAAGAGCCGCCCAAGGGCTACTTCCGGCTGTCTCCTGGCCGCGAGGTGCGCTTGCGCTACGGCTACTTCGTCAAATGCACGAGCGTGGTGAAGAACGCGAGCGGCGAGGTGGCCGAGGTCCACTGCACCTACGATCCCGCGACCCGCGGCGGCAACGCTCCCGACGGACGCAAAGTCAAAGCGACCATCCACTGGGTCTCGGCCGCGCACGCCATCGGCGCCGAAGTGCGTCTCTACGACAAGCTCTTCACTAAACCCTATCCCAACCAGGTTGAAGAGGGACAGGACATCACTGCGAACCTCAATCCGGATTCGCTCGAAGTCGTGACGCAGGCGAAGCTCGAGCCGTCGCTGGCCGCTGCTGCATCCGGAGCGCGCTACCAGTTCGAGCGCCTGGGATATTTCTGTGCCGATCCCGACTCCGCGCCCGGCAAGCCGGTGTTCAACCGCACCGTGGCGCTGAAGGATACCTGGGCGAAGATCGAAAAGAAGGCTGGGTAACCACAGACCCACCCTTGGCAAAATCGGCCAAGGGTGGGGCACCCCCGAGCGCGTAGATGTGATAAAAGCGTTGCGTGCCCGGCAAGCGCTTGGGATGGCCGCAGGTGTACGCGTTGCTGCTGCTGTGGGCGTTCGTGCTGCAAGCACTCTGGATAATCCACCACACGCCGCTGCGCTGGGCGGAGGCAGCCTACGCGCAAGCCGGCCTCGATCAGCTTGCGGGAAAAGTTCTGCCGCGCGACACCGGCGCGCAGCCGGTTCCGGCGGTGGTCGCCGCCGCTCCCATTGTGGTCGCCAACCGCATGGTTGCGTCGCTCTCGCCCGATGGTTTGAAGTGGCTGCTGCGCCTGCCCTTTGTCGCGGTCGGCTGGCTGCTGGGCGCGTCCATCTGGTATGTCGCGCGGCGCCTCTACGGCAATGCCGGCGGATACATCGCGCTGGCGCTCTATTGTTTCTCGCCCGCCGTGTTCTTTCCCTGGCCGGGACCGCTGCTTACCGGCAGCCTGGGGATCTTTGGAACCATCTTCGTGGCCATCGCCGCGGCCCACACGCTTTACGCTCCGGCCGGGGCGGCGATTTCGGAGCTGCGCTCGCGCTGGCGGCGGATCGTCCTGCTGGGACTGGCGATCACGCTGGCCGCCGGCTCCGGTTGGTGGGCGATCATGCTCGTCCTGCTCGGCCTGGGATTCATGCTCTACCTGGTCCCCGAGCGCCGCCTGGCATCGGTGGCATTGGTGCTGTCATCCTGCGCGGTCGCCCTGGTCCTCCTGCTGGGCTGCTACGGATTCCGCCCCCGCGCGCTCGCCGCCGCCATCACCCGGTCCGACTTCCTGCCGGTTCAGCGCGGGATGATCGCCGGCGAAGTACTGCGCGCCTACGTGACCGGAATCCGCCATGCACAAAATCCGGTTTTATTGGTGCTTGCGGCCATCGCGCTGGCTGCGTACTTTGCCTGGAGCCGTTGCCGTTATTTCGGGAACACCGCTCCGCTACTCTCGCTGCTCGTGCTGACCGCGCTCGGGCTGGGCGCGTTCGCGGATGTTCTGGTGGGACCGTTCCCCTTCCGCGCGACGCCGTTTCTGTACGTATTCATCGGCGGAGTTTTTGCCGACCTGCTGGAGAGCCGCTGGCGCAAGGCTTGTGGAATCCTATTCTTAGGGCTGCTGGCGGCCTACGCGGTGGTGTCGGTTATGGCGGTCGCCCGGCGTGGTCTCAGCGGGCTGCCCTGATGGGCGGAAACCCAGAGCTGGCGCGCTTTTCGGCCGATGCAACTTTTCTCTGTCTTTGGGGTATCATATAAGTATGAAGCGGGGGTTGACGCTCGCGCTTTTGATGCTGGCCACGTCCGTGGTGGTGAGCGCGCAGAGCCATGGCGGGGGCGGACACGCTTCCGCGGGAGCGAGCAGAGGCGCGACGTCGGGGTTCCGTGGCAGCGCCAGTTCCACGCGTAGTTTTGCGGGCGGCATCCCCGCCCAGCGGGTGGGCAGCGGGACCGCCTTCGGGCATCACCCGGGGTTCGTCACCGGATCGCGCAACCGCGGTATCCACCGCCGCTACTACCCAGGGATCGTTGGCCCTTACTACGGGCCGTATTACGGGTCGTACTATCCGTATGGCGCATACGACTCCAACGATTATCAGCAGAATCAGCCGGTGGTGGATTCCGCGCCGGACGATGACCGCTACGGCGATCACAGTTATGCCGAATCGCGGAGCGCGCCGCGGCAGGCTCAAGCCCCCGCTCCCGCGGAGGAGCAGGATCCGACCGTGCTGGTCTTCCGCGACGGCCACAAGCAGGAAGTCAGGAACTACGCCATCGTAGGGCAGATGTTGTGGGACTTCAGCGCCAAGGGCACCCACAAGATCCCGCTCGCCGACCTCGATCTCGACACCACCCGCAAGCTGAACGACGAGCGCGGCGTGGATTTCGTCCTGCCCAAGGGCTAGCGCCCGCTGTTTCAACTCAAACAGACTATGACAGTATTTTCCGAACCACGCCCGTGCCGTGCGGGAGCGCGTCGCGCAGCTCGCGCATGGTCCGTTTCAGAACCGGATGGCGCACCTCGTCGGCGATCTCGCACAGCGGCTCCAGCGCGAACCGGCGCTCATGCAGGGCGGGGTGGGGGATGGTGAGCTCGCGCGTGTCCACCACCGAGTTGCCAAACAACAGGATGTCGATATCGATGGTGCGCGGGCCCTTGAGCTGAAGCCGTCGCCGGCCCATCTTCTGTTCGATGGCCAGCACGCGGCCCAGCAGGCTGCGCGGCATCGCCTCCGTTTCGAGCGCGACGGCACAGTTCAGGAACCAGGGCTGTGCCGCGAGCTCCACCGGCTCCGTCTCGTAAAACGACGACACCGCTTTGACCTCGCCCAGCTCGCCCAGGCGCGCGATCGCAGTCTCCAGGTTTGCCCGGCGGTCTCCGACATTCGATCCCAGGGAGAGATATACGGTCTTTTTCAAGTTGTCAGTTGCCAGTTGTCAGTTCTCAGCGGGTTTCACTAACAACTGACAACTGGTAACTGGCAACTGTTTGATCGGCGGTCTCGTCCACCGTGGCTTCTTCCCACAGCGAGCGGTCCCGCAGCAGCATGGCGACCATGGCGGTGTGCATGGCGTGGCCGGCGCGGTCGGCCACCACGCGGCCCAGGATGCGTCGGCCCAGGAGGGCCAAGTCGCCGATGAGGTCCACTATCTTGTGGCGCACGAATTCGTCCGGGTAGCGCAGCGGACCGTTGATCACCCCATCGCCGTCGAGCACGATGCAGTTCTCCTGGGAAACGCCGCGGATCAGTCCCATGTTGCGCAGGGCGCGCTCATCCTGCAGCGAGCCGAAGGTGCGAGCCGGGGCGATCTCCCGTCGGAAAACCTCGGGCGTGAACTCGGCGGTGTAGGTTTCCGCCCCGATCAGGGGGTGCGGAAAATTGATGCTGTAGGAGATGGAGTAGGATTCCGCCGGATAGATGGCGATGAATTTGTTGCCTTCGCGCAGCTCGACGGCGCGCAGGATGCGCATATACGTCCGCTGCCGCCGCTGCTTGCGGATGCCGGCCCGCAGCACCATCTCGACGAACGGCTGCGCGCTGCCGTCCAGGATGGGCAGCTCCAGGTTATCGAGCTCGACGATGGCATTGTCGATGCCCATGCCCATCAGGCCGGCCAGCAGGTGCTCGGTGGTGGAGATGAGCACGCCCTTCTTCATCAGGCTGGTGGCGTAGCTGACGCGGGCGACGTTGCGTCCGTTGGCTTCGACCTCGAAGCCCTCCAGGTCGCTGCGGCGGAAAACCACTCCGCTGCCCGGAGGCGCCGGGAGCAGCCGCAGGCTCACTTTCACTCCGCTGTGCAGTCCCACCCCTGCACAGTCCGCGCTGCCACGAATTGTCTGCTCGTGCACCAAGGCTATGTGGTTATAGATGAGTAGATTACCAGTGCGGCTGCAGGAGCAGGCTGTGGCAAATTAGCCACAGTTCGTGGCAGGGAAGAACCAGTACCAAGTACCTAGTACCTAGTACCTAGTACCTAGTACCTAGTACCTCACGATTATTCACTTGACACAAACAACTAATTCTGGCACAATTGTAGCTGGAGTTGGTTATGAACATCCGCGAAGTTCACAAGCGATTTTCCACCGATGAGCAGTGTTTGGAGTACATCCAGCAGATGCGCTGGCCTGATGGCGTGGTCCGCTGCCCTACGTGCGGGGGCAACAAGGTAAAGCGCGTAGAACGGACTGCCGATGCCAAGGGCAGGAACAAGCGCGGATGGTTCTTCCTCTGCACCGAGAAAACCTGTCTCAATCAGTTCTCGCCCACGTCCGGCACGATCTTCCATGACACGCATCTGCCGCTGATAGTGTGGTTCGCGGCCATCGCCCTGATGCAGAATGCCAAGAAGGGCATCAGCGCGAAACAGCTACAGCGTGACCTGGGGATCGGCGGATACAAAACCGCGTGGTATCTGAATCACCGCATCCGCGAAGCGATGGGCGAAGCGGATGCGCCCAAGCTCGGCGGGATCGTGGAAGTTGATGAGACGTACATCGGCGGAAAAGCCAAGGGCAAGGGCACGGGGTATGGCCGCTACAACAAACAGACCGTATTTGGCGTGCGCCAGCGCGGAGGTTCGCTGCGGCTCATCCAAGTCAAGAAAGCAAAAGCGGACGTAGCCAAGAACATTATCGAATCGCATGTCAGCCCAGATGTGGAACTGCTGATGACAGACGATTCCACGATCTACCCCGCTGCGCTCAAAACGATGGATGCGCAGTTTCAGGGGAAGCACCGCACGATTAACCACATATCCAAGCAGTACGTGAATGGCGTCATCCACACAAACACGGTGGAGAACGCATTTTCACTGCTCAAGCGCGGCATCATCGGGAACTTTCACCGTGTTTCAATAAAGCACTTGCAGCGTTACCTGAATGAATTTTCCTACAGGTTCAATCGCCGCGAAACGAAGGCGGAGGATGCCTTCATAGAGACGGTGCGCCGGTTGGCTGGATTCAAGCCCCTGCCCTTCGGCGTCCTGACGGCTGAGAAAGCTTAGGCTTTGCGGGGCGTTTTCCTTCGGTCCTTATCTCGGACGTTTTCTGGGGAGACTTTTCCAGCATCCGCTTCAGTGTCGCGTCGAATTGTCCCTTGTCGGTTTTCATCGCGGCTCAATTCTAACGCTCTTTCCGATGCCGTTGGAGCCTGAATCTGGTTGGGCAGATTGTTCTGTAGAAACTCAATCACGTACTCGCCAATTTCCTTTCCCTGCGATGTGGCGAGCGTTTTGATCCACGTATGCAGGGCCTCTGGCACGTTTTTGAGCTTGATGAGTCCCACAAGACACAGCGGGCACGTATGGTACATCAAGGTGCCTCACTGTACATCATTGTTCTCTAGGGTACCTTGTGGTACCATGCGGTTCCAGATGGGGCAGCCGACAGTTCATCGGCCAAGAGATGTCAGAAAAGCCGCTGAGAATGCGGGAAATCGTAGATCGGCTGGGGTACACTTGACTCGCAGGTGCCCGCAGTCTAGAGTGATCGCCCCTGGACGGCAGGAGTCGTCCACTCCCCTGGTCGTTCTTTCCGTGGCTGGAAGATTGTCAAGTTTGGTGCGGCGGGAGTCCGATTCGAACGGACGGATCGTGTGTGAGCACGACCACCCGATTATAAGTCGGGCGCATTTGGCCTCTCTGCCATCCCGCCGTATCAAAAGGGCTGGAGGCGACGGTGGGATTCGAACCCACGTATCCGGGTAGGAGCCCCCGTGCAAAGGGGTCGGGTTTGACCACTTCCCTACGTCGCCTCTGGCTTGAAAATTGTGTTGGAATTTGGCTTCAGGATGAAGGGACACAGCCCACGGAGGAATCCACCCCCGTACTGCTGACTGTGGGTCGTGAGGGCACTAGGCTTGACCTTCTCCCCCATCAACCAAAATCCACCAACATGGTAACCCGAAACAGCGGAAAGTCAACTAACAGAAAATAAAAAGCCCAGAACAACACAAGTTGATGGGCTTATACCTCCATCATTTCCTTATCCTGATTAGTTTCCACAAATTCCACAGAGACAGCCCCCTTCCCTACGTTTACAATTATGCAACGTCCACAATGATTATCTATCTGGATGAGTCGTACGATTGGCAGGGGACCTATTTCTTGTTGGGAGCCCTGTTCGTCGTTGAGGATCACGACGTTTTGCTCGACACGTTCAACAGCATCAAACGCGAAGAGAAATTCGAGGTGCTCCCGTCCGGGCATTTACGTGAACTGAAATACGCACAAATCAAGTATCCCAAATATGAACGGGCCGCGATCAAAGCCATTCAAGCATTCAAGGCTCACGATTGCTACTTTCGGGCCGTGATCGTCCCTCAGGCTCAATTCGATCTCTCGCATTTTGGACGATCATACGAATCAGAAAGATCAAGCGCGCCAGAGCATACAAGAAGTTCGCTGAGATGCTAATTGACTACAACTCCCCCTGTGTTCGCAATGGGGTCTTGTTCGCTGATTACTTGAGTCGATGCAAGGGGGCGCTAGGTAGGGGCGATGAGTTTATTGAGGTGATGAAAGAGCGTTTTCAGCGGGTGATTTACGACCACGATTTACATCCGATTGCACCAAAACTGCGGCACATTCAAGAAGTGGATTCCGCCCACGACACATATGCCCTGTTGCAAGTCTGCGATGTCTTGTTGGGGGCTACTCTCAACGGTATTCTGAAATGCCACAAAGGGAAACGGATGGCGCACAAGAATGCGGTCACCGCTGGGATGCAAAAGGTGTTAGAACTACCGAGTTTGATGAAAGCGTATTGGCAGTCCCAAGTGCGGATCGCTCAACGCGAATACGCGAGCAATATCTCAATGGAGGACTACAGGAGAGCAACGCATTTCAAATACAGGCTGTGGTTCTGGAGGCCAAAATAAAAAAGCCCGGAGATGCGGTTTCGAGCGATCTCAGCGTGCAAGCACATTCCGAGACCTACGCCGCATTCAAGGCTCGTGAACATTAGATGCGCGGGACGGCGAAAAGTCAAGGTTTTGGTTACTGCCGTAATTGAAAGCGAACAAAAGCCGAAAACAAAATCAGCGCCGCCCCGTTTTCGGGAGTCACCCCGCTGTCGCCCGCATTTTTAGCTTGACGAATTCCCGTCGGCTTTGTCAATGTCCGGGGTGCAAGTAAACCGTGCAATTCCAAGGCGTTAGGGGTTCAGGGTACCATGGTGCTAAATACTCGAAAGTAAAGATTGAATTTTCCTCTTGACAGGCTTAATGTTATGTTAAGTCCGGCTCCCCCAACAAAACCGTTATCCGAGGTCGGACTACGGCAGGCCGTAAACAGAATACTTGACAGGGGCTTCATCCGTGAGGGCTTCCATTCGGAGGAAGAAAGAGCCGACAGGAACATCTCGGATGACGATATTCGTTACGGTCTTGAACGAAAGGACTGGGTCCTCGAAAAGCCGCCGGATTGGGATGGTAAGCACAAGAATTTTGAATACCTGATCAGAACGGTGGATGTAGACCAATGCGAACTTCATTTGAAAATAGTGATCTACCCATCCGAAAACAGGCTCAAGATAATCACGAAGTATTAGGCACGCACCAAACCCCACCCGCGCACGACTGCGAAGACCACCTTGAGGAACGGCATGCCACCCCAGAGCGGCCGTATCACTATGTCGGCTCCGGCCTCCCGAACGTATTTCTGACCGGCGTACGCTATTTCGTTTGTAAAGTATGCGGCAAACAAGCGGCTGATATTCCTGCCCTCAAAGAGTTGCTGACCGAGATTGCGCGAACCATTGTTGATAAGCCCACTGTGCTCAATGGTTTTGAAGTGCGTTTCTTGCGGAAGCGTGTCTCCCAGAAAGCTGTTGATTTCGCAAAGCTAGTCGGCTTCACGCCAGAAAGGCTATGCACCGTTGAAACAAAGGGCGAATCCGTGGATCTCGGTCGAGATAAACTGATTCGTGTGGTTTACCGCGTCCTCGCTGGCGAAGGGAAGGCCCTGGTTGCCGTCACGAAGAAATTTGCTCAATGGTTAACGTCAATCGAAGGCAAGGATGCCAATCAACGCATCGTGGCGACTTGGCTCCGCAATCGCCAATGGCGCGTTGAAACCGAAGTCTGCGCAGCCTAAAAAAACCACCACAAGTCTTGCCCTGTCACGGCCCCGTCATCATATGCTTGTTTGTGTCAAGTGAATAATCGTGAGGTACTGAGTACTCGCTACTCACCTCTTCGGCACATAGGTCGCCGTCGCCGTGAACTTCGAATCCGGGAGGCCCTGGTTGTAGCTCACGGTCTGAATGAAGCGCTGGCGGGTGATCTCGCCGTTGCGCATGCCGACAATGGTGTGCGCGGTGTTGAGGCCCTGCTCCGGACGCCAGTTGTCGTACACCTCGGCCTCTTCATCCTTCTCCCGCGACACCGGGTCGCGCACCAGGTAGCTCTTCTTGACCGGCAGGTGGGTCAAGCGGTCGATGGCGAGGGTGACCGCCTCGTCCTTGCCGCTGATGATGGTGATGTTGTCGACCTGCTTGTTCTGGGTGAGCCCGAACCCCTCATAGATAAGCGCCGTGTCGGGCTGCTTCAGCCAGACGCGCAACACGGTGTTCAGCGAATGCTCCCGCCCGCGCAGATATTCCTTCAGGTCTTCGGGGTCCACCGTTCGCGTGCCTTTGTAGGTGACCTCCCAGCCCTGGTCGCCGTTGTAGATAGAGATCACGTCGCGCTGCTTGGTGAGCTCGAAGCGCTCCTTGTCCGGCCACTTCCAGAATCGCCAGAACAGCGAGCCCTGGCCCTTGGGATTGCCGTGATAGAAGGCATAGGAACGTCCCTGCTGTTCCATGTCCTGCAGGTTCATGAAAGCCGGCCCGCCCAGCGCCTGGATCATCTGATCCAGCAACATACGGGCCTTCTTCACCCCGGGATCTTCGCTGGCCATCTCCGGGCCGGACTTCTGCGCGGGATTCTGCGCTGCCAGCGGGAGGGCCAGCAGCAGCGCCGTAATCAGGGCTGGGAGTCTCATCCGATCAGCACTCAGTAGTCAGCACTCAGCAGTCAGCAAAACCAAGATCCCTCGCTCCGCTCGGGATGACAAGGGCTGAGTGGGGCTTGGGGTTTCAATCACCCGATCACCCGATCTCCCGATCTCCCGATGGCTCATCCCACCAGCACCGCTCCGCCATTCACATTGAAGATCTCGCCGGTGATGAAGCCCGCGTGCTCGGTGCACAGGAACAGGATCGGCGCCGCGATCTCTTCCGGCGTGGCCACCCGCCCGAGCGGGATCTTCTCCAGCACCCGCCGGCGCATGTCCGCATCGTTAAGAGCCGGGGCCGCCATGTCGGTATCCACCCATCCCGGCGCGACGCAGTTTACATAGATGCCATCCGGCGCCAGCTCGGTCGAGAGGCCCTTCACCATGCTGATCAACGCGCCCTTGGTGGCGGCGTAATCGCAATGGTAGGCCTCGCCGCGCTGCCCGGAGGTCGAGCTCACCAGCACGATGTGTCCGCCCGAGCGCTGCTTCTTCATCTGCGCCACCGCGTGCTTGACCAGGCCGAAGACGCTGTCCAGATTGACGGCGATGGTGCGGCGCCATTGCGCGTCGCTCATCTCGCTGACCGGCACATCCTGCGGCGGCCAGATACCGTGGTTGGCGACCAGGATGTCCAGGCGCCCGAAGCGCTGGACGGCCGCCTCGATCAGCTTCTTCGCGCCCGCGGTATCGTCAAGGTTGGCCTCGAGCGCGGCGCAGTTCTGGTTGCCGCAAGCGCCCGCCACTTCATCGGCAGCGCGCTTGTTCTTCTGGTAGTTGAACATCACCCGCGCGCCCGCGGCCACGAACATCTTCACCGTCGCGGCCCCAATGCCGCGCGAGCCTCCGGTGACGACGGCTACTTTGTTGGTGAGCGAGAGTGGGATGCCGTTTGCTGTCATGGATGCTTCGAATCCGCGTCTATCCGCGTGCATCCGCGGCGGAAAAGGTTCTTGCTGCCTCGACCAGCCCGCGGAAGATGGCTCGCGAGTGCGGATCGTCATCGTAGGATCGCTCGGGATGCCACTGCACCGCGATCACCCAGTGGTCGGGCGCGACGCCCTCCACGGCCTCGATGATGCTGTCCTCGGGACAGCGCGCCACCACGCGCAGGCCGTCGCCCACTACGTCCGCCGCCTGGTGATGGCTGGAGTTGACCGCCAAGTCCAGCGGCCCGATCCCGGTTTCTTCCTGGCTGACCAGCAGGCCGGCCAGCCGCGAAAAGGGATCGACCCGCACTTTGTGCGCTTGCAGCACGGCGCGGCCGGCGGCGTGGTTCACCGGCGTTTCCACGTGCTGGATCAGCGTGCCGCTGTTGTACACGTTCAGCATCTGCAAGCCGTAGCAGATGCCCAGCACCGGCTTGCGTAGGTTGTAGGCGTCCTGGAGCAGGAGTTCGTCGGCGGTATCGCGCCCGGGATCGGCGGCCTCGGTCTTGGGATGCCTGGCGGCGCCGTATTTCTGCGGATCGATATCGGCAGCGCTGCCCGGCAGCAACACCGCCTGGCACCCGGTAATGATCTTGGCGATCTCTTCCGGTGCGTGGCCGGCCTCGATGACCACCGGCTCTCCGCCTGCCTGCTCCACCGCCCGCACATACTGCGGCAGGGCGCGCTGGGCGTAGTCCGGCTTGCCAAAGTGCGGTACCGGGATGGCGATGCGCGGTTTCATGGCACTAGTGTAGAGGAATCGGCCACGGATGTAGAAGAAGAAGCGGCCACGGATTTTCACGGATTGCCACCGATTCAGGCAAGATCCGGCCTCATCCGTGCTGATCCGTGGCTGCCTTTTTCTCGGCGTCCTCCGCGTCCTCTGCGGTTTGGGTTTGTTCGGGCCGCGGCACTTCCGCGCGCGAATAATACAAATCCTCTACCGCCTTTTGCACTCTGGCGGAGAGCTTGTCCATGTCGCGCGGGCCGTATCCCGCCGGCGACACCGGCTCGCCCACCAACAGCTCCAGCGGCCGCGGTTTAACGTGGAAGGTGTTCATCGGCAGCAGTTCGTAGCTCCCGACCAGCGCCATGGGCACCACGTCCACACCCGCCTTGATGGCCACATAAAACACTCCCGGCAGGAACGGCTTCACCTGCCCGGTCGGCGAGCGGCCGCCCTCGGGAAACACTACCAGCGGCTGCCCGCCTTTCAGGATGGCCGCAGCCCGGTTCAGGCTGCGCATGGACGCGATGGCGTTCTCACGCTCGATCGAGACCTGCCCCGAGCGCCGCAGGTGCCACCCCAGGAACGGGTACCGGAACAGCTCCTCCTTGGCCATGATGCGGAAGTGGAACGGCAGCCCCGCGTACACCGCCGGGATGTCCAGCGCCGAGAGGTGATTCAGCGCGTACATGTGCGGGCGGGTGGTATCGATCTTCTCCATGCCGCGCACCGCGAGCGGCGCGCCGATGATCTTGAGGATCACCTTCGACCACGTCACCGCGAACCACTGCTGCATGCGCCCGTCGCGGTCCACCAGCGATGAGAGCAACGAAAACGTGGCCATGAACACCGTCCACAGCCAGATCAGCGGGTCGAAGACGAGGTACGACCGCAGCGCGCTCAGCAGGTGGTTGAGTTTGGATTGCGGCATTCAGCAGTCAGCATTCAGCAAAACCAAGATCCCTCGCTGCGTCCGGGATGACAAGGGTAAACGGGTTTTCAATCACCCGATGACCCGATCACCCGATGACCCGATCACAGCCAGCGCTTCTCCGACAACATAGATCGACCCTGTGATCACGACGACGCCGTTTTTCGACACCAGTTCCCGCGCGCGCTGGATCGCACCCGCGACGGTGGTCTGGATGATGATCTCTGTCCCGGTGCGCGTGGCGGCTTCCCGTATTTCCTCCGGGCTGGCCGAGCGTGGGTTGTCCGCGTGCGTGGCGATTACGTGCTCGGCCAGCGGGAACAGGATCTCCGCGATCTCCCCCACTGCCTTGTCGCGCATCACGCCGAACACCAGCACCAGTGGACGCTCGCCCGCGTATTCCGAAAGCGCCGAGCGCAGCGCCCAGGCTCCCGCCGGGTTGTGGGCCACGTCGAGGATGATCTCCGGCGAGCCCGCGGTGGCGGCGATGCGCTGGAAGCGTCCCGGCCAGCGCGTCTCGCGGATGCCGCGCTCGATGTCGCGGGCGGTCACACGAAATCCCGCCCGGTTCAACTCCTCGGCGGCGGCGATGGCGAGCGCGATATTCCGAAGCTGGTGGCGGCCCACCAGCGGCGAGTCCACCACGATCTCTTCTCCCATCACGCGCAGCGGATACGACGTACGCACCCCGTTGGGCGCAACGCCCGGCACGTCTTTCGCTCCCGGCGATACCGGCGGCACGTAGGGCACGGCGCTTACCGCATGCGCTCCGCGCTCGGCGATGGTGTTGCCGATTACGTCATTGGCCTCGGGATGCTGCGGCAGCGTGACCACCACCCCGCCGGGGCGGATGATCCCGGCCTTTTCGCGGGCGATCTGGGTGATGGTATCGCCCAGGAACTTCTGGTGGTCGAGCGCGATGTCGGTGATGACCGAAACCACCGGCTCGGCCACGTTGGTCGCGTCCAGCCGCCCGCCCATCCCGACTTCCAGAAGGGCAATCTCCACGCCTGCGCCTGCGAAGTAGTCGAAAGCCATGGCGGTGAGCACCTCAAAGAAGCTGGGATGCCAGGGCAGCTCGCCTGCCTCCACCAGACGTCGCGCCACCGCTTCCACCCGCTGGTGGATCTCGCCGAACTGCCCCTCGCTGATCTCCTCGCCGTTGACGCGGATGCGTTCATTCACCCGCAGCAGGTGCGGCGAAATGTAAAGCCCGGTGCGATGTCCGGCGGCACGCAGGATGGATGCCAGGGTCGCCGCCGTCGAGCCTTTGCCATTCGTTCCCGCGATCAGCACGCTCGGGAATCGCCGCTGGGGATCGCCCAGCTCGCGCAAGATCGCCCGCATGTACGCCAGGTTGAAGTGCTCCGAGGGCGTGTTGGCCAACTCGTGGCCGAGAGCGTAGAGGCGCTCTACCGCAGTTTCATAGGTCGACATGAGCAGTCAGCAATCAGCAATCAGCATTCAGCACTCAGCCAAAGCGGGGATATTGAGATTCCTGCGAGATTATAAGCGCTCGGGCTCAGCCAGCGACAGCCGCCGCCTCTCGCTTTCGCTGAGTGCTGAGTGCTGAATGCTGGATTTGGGTTTGGCTGAGTGCTGAATGCTGAATGCTGAGTGCTGAGTGCTAGCTGCTCATGAACGCCAGCGCCCGCGCGATATACGGCTTCATCTCCTTGCGCGGCACCACCGCGTCCAGCATGCCGTGCTGCAGCAGGAACTCGCTGCGCTGGAAGCCTTCGGGGAGCTTCTGCCGGATGGTCTGCTCGATCACCCGCGGGCCGGCGAACCCGATCAGCGCCCCAGGCTCGCCGATGTTGAGGTCGCCCAGCATGGCGAAGGAGGCGGTCACTCCGCCAGTGGTGGGATCGGTGAGCACCGAGATGTAGGGCACTTTGGCGGAGTCCATGCGCGCCAGCGCCGCCGAGATCTTGGCGAGTTGCATCAGGCTGATCACGCCTTCCATCATGCGTGCGCCGCCCGAGGCCGAAACCACGATCAGCGGACGCCCGTCGGCGGTGGCTCGCTCCACCGCGCGCGTGATCTTCTCGCCCACCACCGCGCCCATGCTGCCGCCGATGAACGCATACTCCATCGCCGAGACGATGACCGGCCGGCCTTCCAGGGTGCCGGCGGCGTTGATGACGGCGTCCTTGAGGCCGGTATCTTTCATCGCCACCCGCAGCCTGCCGCTGTAGGACTTCAGGTCGGAGAACTTCAGCGGATCGGTGGAAGCCAGGCCGTCGTCGAAAGTCTCGTACTTGCCGTCGTCCAGCAGTTGCGCCAGCCGGGTACGCGCGTCGATGCGGAAGTGCCGGTCGCAGTTGGGACAGACGTTCAGGTTATCTTCCAGATCTTTCTTCCAGATGATCTTCCGGCAGCCGTCGCACTTGACCCACAGCCCTTCCGTGAGCACGCGCTTCTCGCCCGAAGCGTCCACCTCGCCGGTCTGTCGTTTGAACCAAGTCATGAGGAATTGCAGGATCGGGTGATCGGGTCATCGGGTGATCTGTTTTCAAAATGACCCGATGATCCGATCTCCCGATGTCAGTATTCGATTCCCCGCTGGGCCTCGACGCCTTTCTCGTAGACGTGCTTGACCTGCCGCATCTCGGTGACGGTATCGGCCAGCTCAACGATTGTCGGATGCGCGTTGCGTCCCGTCAAGATGACATGCACCATTTCCGGCTTTTGTTTCAGGGTCTCGGCGACCTTGGCCGGGTCCAGCATACCGTAACTGATGGCGTAATTGATCTCGTCCAGCACCACCAGGTCCCACTGGCCGGAAAGGATGGCCTCGCGCGACTCGTTCCACGCTTCTTCCACCATCTTCACGTCCGCGGGATCGGGCTCCGCGCCGCCGACTTTCACGAACCCGCGCCCCATCTGCTTCATGATGAAGTTGTCGCCGAAGGCCTTCACCGCGTCCAGCTCGCCGTAATGCCACGAGCCCTTGAGGAACTGCAGCATGAGCACTTTCATCCCCTGCCCGACCGCGCGCAGGGCCGTGCCCATGGCCGCGGTGGTCTTGCCCTTCCCCGGCCCGGTGTTGACGATGATCAGTCCGCGACGAATCTCTGCCATTGTTAGTCGCCAGTCGCCAGTAGTCAGTCGCCAGTGGTTCTTCCTGGCAACTGGCGACCGGCTACTGGCTACTCCTGTGATACGGATGTCCCTTGATGATTGTAAATCCTCGATAGAGTTGTTCGAGCAGCACCACGCGCGCCAGCTCGTGCGCCAGGGTCATCTTGCCGAGCGAGAGCACCAGATTCGCCGCATGGCGCGCCTGCTGCGAGAAGCCGTCCGCCGGTCCGACCGCAAAGATCAGCGACTGCGTGCCGCGCACCTGGTGCGCATCCAGCATCTCGGCCAGCTCCTCCGACGTAAGCTGGCGTCCGCGCTGATCGAGCAGAACCAGCGTGGGCGGCGTTTTCGCCGACTCCGCCAGCTTGAGCAGGGCTTCCTCGTTCGCCAGCTCTGAGCCCTCGACGTCGCCGTAATGCGACAGCCGGTCGAGATACTCCTCGGCCAGCGCCTTGATGGCAGCGGATTTCGTCTTGCCGATCCAAACGACTTTGAGTTTCACGGGGCAGCGCCTTCCGAGTAGTTGTACCCATGCGACTGTCATGCTGAGCGAGCGCGGGCCGGTGTTGCCCGCGCGAGTCGAAGCACCCCTACTCGCACAATTTTTTCGTATAGGGGTCCTTCGACTCGCGCGCCAAACCCAGGCGCGCTCGCTCAGGATGACAGGTGTAGCTTCTAAGAAATCGCGCCCGCTACCCTTTCCCCCGCTTGCGGGTTCGCGTAGCCGAACGCGGCCGCGCTGCCCGTTTCCGCGCCGGCTTCAGTTCCGAGGGCTCGAGGCGCGCAGCCGACTTCCACAGCCGCTCCAGGTCGTAATACTTTCTCGCTTTTTCCGAGAACACGTGAACCACAAAGTCCACGTAGTCGAGCAGCACCCACTCCGCCTGGCGGTAGCCTTCCACGCTGGTGGGATTGAGCCCCACGCGGGCGAGCCGCTCTTCCACCTCATCCGCGATGGCCTGGATCTGGCGCGGGTTGCTGCCGCTGGCGATCACGAAATAGTCGGTGAACGAAGGCGATTCCCGGTCCATCTGCAGGACGGTGACCGCTTCCGCCTTTTTCGCCTGGGCGGCGCTGATCGCCTCCGCTACCCGCTTCCGCAGCTCGCTGGATTTCATTTGGTTGGTTTCTGCCGCGCCTCAGTTTAACTTAACCCCGCCCCCTTGGACGCCCCCCGGGGAGATTCAGCCTCGCGGACAACCCTGGCCCGCCTGTAAACTTTTGCCCTAAAAGTGGGAAGTTCTTACCCGCCGGACATGTACTTCCGGTTGACTCGTTAAGCCAAGTATATGTTATTTCAATGAGTTACAAAACCGTGCCCAACGGCAAAATGCGTGCTCCTTACTTGTCAGCCCCCAGGTGCCGACCCGGCAAAACCAGGTCGCTCCTAACAGGATACGAATCATGAGCCCGCACGAGAAGAAGGTATCGTTGAAGGAGTGGCGTCCCAGCAATGGCCACGCCGAGGCTGGCGTGGAAATGCTGCCGCACGGCTTTTTGCGGCCGCTCAAGATCCAGCATTCCCGGCGCACCATAGCCCGCATCGAAGAGGAACTGCGCAAGGGCCGCATCGTCAGCACCTTCGCCAACATGACCTTGCTCGTCCTCGGACCCCATCACGATTCGCCCGACGTCCACAGCTTCGACGAGGACATGAAGCACTACAACCGGCAAATCGCCTAACAGGCCCCCAATCCCGCAATTTTAGGTTGAGACGCAGCAGGCTGCGTCTCTTTAGTTTTTGGGTTTCTGTTCTGCTTCCTACTCCCTGCCTCCTGCTTCCTGCTTCCTGCCTCCTGCTTTATACAGTCCCATCTTCTTGATGTACTCGGCCACCAGCGGCTCGACGAAGCGTGCCAGCGACTTGCCGGCAGCCGCGGCGCGCCGCACCTCGGTTGCCGAGACGGGGAACTTCACTTCGTCGAGAATGTGAATCATGCTGTTGCGCAGCGCCAGCGTCCCTTTGGCTGGGGATTTCCGGAACGCCTTCACCACTGCCGCCGGCGGCCGCAACGGCTTGGGAAGCGCATCGGCCACATCGGCCATGGAGAACCCCGGCCGGCTCACCACGATGAAGTCGATCTCGCGCAGTAGCTCTTCTGAGCGGTGCCAGCTCGCCACTTGCAGAAAAGCGTCGATCCCGATGACGAAGAAAAGATGATCGCTCTTGCCCGCGGCCTGCTTGAAGCGGCGCACCGTGTCGATGGTGAAACTGAGGTGGTCCCGCTCCCCGGGCTCCTCGGCCAGCGATGGCAGGAATCTCCTTTCGCCCGTAGTCGCCAGCGCCAGCATGGCGTAACGGTCGTGGAATGCGGTGATGCGCTCCTCCCGCCGGTGCGGCGGCATGCTGGCGGGAATGAAATGCACCTTGCCCAGGTGGAAGCGCTCCGCCGCCGCGCGCGCCACCGCCAGGTGCCCCTTGTGGACCGGGTCGAACGTCCCGCCGAACAAGCCGATGTTCATGGGCGAGGATTATCGCAGATGGTACCGAGCGCGGAGAAGCCGCGCCTGCGTGGCCCGGGTGCTAGAATTTGGCCTGCGCGTTGATGTGACGCGCCCATCCGAGGTCTGCCGATGCCTGGCTCCATGCTGGCGGTGGTGAAAGCCGAGGCCGCACCCGGCGCCGATATCCGCGACGTCAAGGTCCCGGAGATCGGCCTCACCGACGTGCTGGTGCGGGTGAAAGTCGCCTCGGTCTGCGGCACCGACCTGCACATCTATAACTGGGACCCCTGGGCGCAACATCGCATCCATCCTCCGCTCATCCCTGGACACGAGTTCTGCGGCGAAGTGGCGGCGGTGGGCGCCGAGGTCACCACGGTCAAGGAAGGCGATTTCGTTTCCGCCGAGATGCACGTCAACTGCGGCAAGTGCTACCAGTGCCGCACCGGCGAAGCCCACATCTGCCAGAACGTGAAGATCATCGGCGTGGACGCCGACGGCGCTTTCGCCGAGTACGTG
>Ga0181521_10003052_pt1 | contig 19843 bp, 18 predicted proteins | sample PEATcosm2014_Bin_32_FD_119764 | JGI IMG/M metagenome (GOLD analysis project Ga0181521, IMG submission 119764) | Peatland microbial communities from MTU Mesocosm Facility, Houghton, MI, USA - PEATcosm2014_Bin02_60_metaG | ecosystem: Environmental > Terrestrial > Soil > Wetlands > Peat | place... | reverse complement strand
GCTCGGAGGCCCTCTGGCATTAGCCACTAACGTTGAGTGGAAGACGGTCGCCGGATTCCAAAAACTTTCTAAAAAAAACGCTTGACGGATTAACTCAGAAGACTCTGGGCCCGGCTCTTCAGTCATGCGTTGAAACGACAGCGCCTACCGAGCCGCGACCGCAAGGTAGCGGTGCCTTTCGTGCGGGAACAACTAGTTTTGCAACTACATTGCGCGTAGGCGCTACGCCGTGCGCACCGCGGGTGTATCGAGTACCTGTAGCACTCGTCCCAGGAGCTGTGAGCGGCGGAACGGTTTTTGGAGGAAGCCACGCGGCCGGCCGAAACGTCCGATTCGCCGGACGTCGCCGGACTCGGCGTCCGAGGAGGTGAACAGAAAACGGATACCCGGATACGAACCATCCAAACATTCCACAAAATCGGGTCCGCTTTCGGCCATCGTCATGTCGACGATGGCTAATTGGATGGGCTCGCGATGATGCGCGCAAACATCCATAACGTCGGGACCGGCATGGGCGGTCAACACCTTGAAACCAGCTTTTTCCAGAGTCGAGGAAACATTCTTTAAAACGCTTGCCTCGCCGTCGGCCACAAGGACGACGGCTTTATCGGGATCTGGCATATAACCCATTATAAGCCGCGGGACGGTCTCGATGCTAACCAAAGCTGCGCGCTAAACTGCGGTCTCTACCGGCGCCTCGGGAAGTCCACGAGTGCGCGGTCACAAATATGACATTAGTGTGACAAACGCGGCTGAGTTCCCCGCGCCCCTGGAGTTCCGCCCCACCATGGAGCCGCGAACGGCCGGGAGACGTGGCGATCGAGTATCTTCTGCAGGACATCCGGTATCTCGTAGACAGCGGTGTTGCGGATAGCCGAGACGCGTGCGCGATATTGCCGGTACCGCTCGGGAACCAGCAGTTCGCGCACCGCGCGGCCAATCCGCGAGAAGTTCCGGACCACCATTCCGGCGCCTTGTTCTTCAATCCAGTCGGCGTTATATCGCTCGTGGGCGAGCGTCCACGCATTGCGCTCCACGATCACCGGCAGGCCCATCGCCAGGGCTTCGCTGATGCATCCCGGACCGGGTTTGCCGATAAAAAAATCGCAGAGCGCCATGTAGCGCGGTATCTCCCGCGTGAAGCCTTCCACGAACCGGGGAATGCGGCACGGCAGGGCATCGATTTCGCGGCGCACCGCTTCGTTCCGGCCGCATAGCAGAATCAATTGCAGCTCATTGGCCGCCTTGTTCAGCAGGCGGGCGATCTTGATCATGTCGGTGGACCCTTCGCCGCCGAAAAGCACCAGGCCGGTGGGCAGATCGGGCCGCAATCCCAGGCGCGCCCGTTCGTCGGCGCGGTCGGCCGGCGGCGGCGCGTAGAAACGCGGATGCAGAATCATCCCCGAGGTGCGCACGATGTGCGATTCCGGAATCCCGCAGGCGCGCGCCTGCCGCACCGCCCGATCGGAACCGCAAATCACATATTGTTCCAGCGGCTCTATCCAGAAATTGGGAGGATAATCGGCGATATCGGTAAGAATCGTCACGAACGGCGTGCCGGGCCACGCGCGGTCGAGCGCCTCGCGTAATGCGCGGTTGTAGTGCGGAATCAGCGATACCACCATATCGGGCCGATGGGCCGCCCAATACCGCGTCAAGACGCCGACCTGTTGACGGTGCGACATGCGGATGAGCAGGTGCATCACCGGCACCATCTGTTTCGTGCCCAGCGTCCAGCCATGGCGGAGCATGATGTTGTAAACGTCCTGAAACGGAATTCCCACCGACTTGCGGATGTAGTCGATGGAATTGAGCAGGTCTTGAATGCACAGCAGGCGAAGATCCCAGGGCCGTTGTTGATCGCGAATCACATCGCTGAGGGCTGTGGCCGCCGCCCGGTGGCCACCCCCGGCGTCAATGTAGATGAGATCGATTTTGGCGGGCATAAGCTCTCAGTTCTGATGGCTGTTGACGGCGATGGCGAGCGGCGTCTCGCCAGCACAGTTGTGCCCCGGGGTTTCTTTTTGCACGGTATGGGCCGTGATGACCGGCGGCAGGAAGGCTGCTGTTACGGGACGCCCCACCCAGCATGCCGGCGCATCCAATCCGAAGATCCAGGCGATGGTCGCGGCCGTGTCGTAGGTATAGACTGCCGCCGCCACGCGCCCCGGCTGAATTCCCGGGCCGGAAAGAATCCACGGAATCTGAATCTCTTCGAGCGAGTTCTTACCGTGCCCGTGGCCTTTGCCGCCGTGATCCGAAGAGATCAGCACATAAGTGGAATCCAGAGCGTTTTCCTGGCGCAGCATGTCAAGGATAAGTCCGGCATAACTGTCGGCGTCTTCTACCGCGCGGTAATAGGAGGGAGTGGCCCATCCATCGGCGTGGCCGGTATGGTCGACATTATCCAGGTGCACGAACATGAGGGCGGGGTGGTTCCGCTTCCAATAATCGGCGGCGGTTTCGGCGGTTTTGGGGGCGGGGTGCACATGCTGCATCACGTCGGGTGCGTGCTTCTCGACGAGATTGGCGAACCCGCCCCAATCGTGAAAAATGGCGATCCGGCTGGAGGGCTGCTGCGCGCGCATGACTTGGAAGACCGTCGGAAACATGCCTTCTTCGTCGCGGCAGACCGGTTCGATTTCGACCATTTTTCGCAAATATCCGTTGGAGGTGATGCCGTGCTGCTCGGGTCCGGCGCCATCGATCATGGACGCCCAGTTGGGACTGCTGAGCGTGGGCATGACACCGCGCGCCACTAACGTCCATGCCGATCGTTCCATGAGTTCGTGCAGGCGCGGGGTTTTTGCGGAGACAACGCCGTCCACGCTGAGACCATCGATTCCGATCACGATGAGTCGCGGCGCCGTCGTCTGCGCCTGGCTTACCGCGGCCCAACAAATCGGTAAAAGAAAGGTTGCAATTACTTTCACTTAGCCCTCCTTTCCGTTGATAACACTTACTATGTTTGGGATCGGTTACAAATGCGATAAGGTTTGATTGCGTGCAAAAATTGCCGCAGGTTCGCGGACGCAGCTCAGTACGGCACTTTCGTAACAGGCTGCTGAAAAAGGCACATAGGCCGCGGATAAACGCAGATGAACGTGGATAACTTCTTTGTTTTCCATCGGCGTTTATCGGCGTTCATCGGCGGCTGGGTCGTTTTCCAGTGTTTTTCAGCATCCTGCTAACCTTCACCGATTAGTTATCGTATTTAAACGGATCGAAGGCCACCCTGTTATATGCAGAACGCGAACACCAGGCCTTTGTCCGTGGGCGGACTGCTCGATGAGCCGCTGCGCAGCATCCTGCGTCCCGTGGAACCCCTGCTCGAGAAGATATTTGGCATCGACCGCTGCCGGGAAGTCTTCGACTGCGTCCGCCGCACCAGCCCCGGAGACGGCGTCAGCAGCATTCGCCGGCTGCTGGAACTGCTGGCCGTAGATTATCGGGTCACGGATGAGGAACTCGCCCGGATTCCGCGCACCGGTGCGCTGGTGGTTACCGCGAACCATCCGTTCGGATTGCTCGACGGCGCCATTCTGGCGGCGATTCTTACCGGAGTGCGCAGCGACGTGCGCATTTTGACGAATCACATGCTGGCCGCCTTTCCCGAACTGCACGGCATGTGCATTTTCGTCGATCCGTTCGGCGAAACCGGCGCGGTACGAGCGAATGCAGGCGCCTTACGGGAAGGATTAGCGTGGCTGCGCAGCGGCGGAGTGCTGGCCGCATTCCCTGCCGGCGAGGTGGCGCATTTCGATTTTCGCGATGGCACGACGGTGGATCCACCGTGGAATATAGCCATCGCCCGGCTGGCGCGAATCAGCGGGTCAGCCGCGCTGCCGGTCTTTTTTCAAGGCACGAACAGCATGGCGTTTCAACTCGCGGGCGCGGTTCATCCGCGGCTGCGCACCGCCAGCCTGCCTCGCGAACTACTCAATAAGAGCGGCCGCCGGATTCACGTGCGCATTGGAAGAGCCATTCCGGCCGCGGACCTCAACGCGGCCGCCGGCGACCGCGAACTCACCGAATATCTCCGCTGGCGCACGTACCAGCTCGACCCGGCCGAGACGGTCCATGCGTTTCCCCCGCGGCTCCCGCAATTCTGGAAACCCGCGCACATCGTGCAGGCCGCGCCGCAAAACCAGTTGACGGCGGAAATCGCCAAGCTTGCCGGCGAGCGCAAGCTCTGCGAGGCCGGCGACGTGGCGGTCTTTCTGGCCAACGCCGGCGAAATCCCCAGCGTGCTGCGCGAAATCGGCCGGCTGCGGGAAATCGCGTTTCGCGAGGCCGGCGAAGGCACCGGGCGCGCCATCGATCTCGACCGCTTCGACAATCACTACTGGCACCTGTTCGCCTGGAACCGAACCCGCGAGGAGATCGTGGGCGCGTACCGCCTGGGAATCACGGGCGAGATTTTACCGAAGTACGGTGTCGCGGGACTCTACACCAATACGCTGTTTCGGTATCGGCGCGACTTGTTCGATCGCGTCGGGCCGGCGGTGGAATTGGGTCGCTCGTTCGTGCGCGTGGAGTATCAGAAGCAATACGCGCCGCTGTTGCTGCTTTGGCGCGGCATCGGTCAATTCGTTGCGCGCCGGCCCGATTGCGCAACTCTGTTCGGCGGCGTAAGCATCAGCAACCGATACCACGCGGTGTCGCGCTATCTGCTGGTGCGCTTTCTGGAAGCCCGCCGCGCCAGCGAATTGGCGGGGATGGTCGCTCCCCGGCGTCCTTATCGGCCCGGGCCGGCGATGGTGCGCACTGCCGGCGCGGTGCCGGTGCCCGACGATCTCGACGATCTCTCGAAGCTGATCGCCGATCTCGAAAGCGACGGCAAGGGCGTGCCGATCCTGGTGAAGCAATACCTGAAGACCGGCGGAAGGCTGCTGGCCTGCAATGTGGACCGCCATTTCGCCGAGGCGCTCGACGCGCTCATCGTCGTAAACCTGCGCAGCGCGCCCGCGCCGCTGCTCGAGAAGTACCTCGGCAAATCCGGATACCAGGCTTTCGCGGCGTGGCATGGCGCCTCACGGGGAGCCGCGTGAGGGGAATCGCAAGGTTCGCGCTGATCGCCATGGTCATGCCGTGTGCGGCGCAAACCCAGGCCGAAGAACTGATCGCAGCAGGTCATTGGAAGCAGGCGCGCGCCCTGGTAGACGCGCGCCAGACTCACGATGCCCGCACGCAGTTTCTGCTCTCGCAGATTCATGCCGCCTTCGACGATCGCGAATCGCCGCTGCCATTGGCGGAGAAAGCCGTGGCCCTCGATGGCCGCGTCGCCAGGTACCATCGCCAGGTGGCGGAAGTGACGGGCGTGATGGCGCAGCATGCCGGATTGCTCCAGCAGATCCTGCTGGCGCGCCGCTTCCGCCATGAAATCGACATCGCTCTGGCGCTCGATCCGCGCGACGTGCAGGCGCTGCGCGATTCGATGGAGTTTTATCTCCTCGCCCCGGGCATCGCCGGCGGAGATAAGGATAAGGGGCGTGCGGTGGCCGCGCGCATTGCTCGTGTGGACGCGGTCGAGGGACATCTGGCGCAGGCGCGGCTGGCGGAAGTGGCGGGCGATCGTCCGCGGCAGGAAAACGCCCTCCGAAACGCGGTGGAAGCGGGACCGTCGAACTATCGGGCGCGCATCGCGCTTGCCCAGTTCCTTCTTTCGCGGGCCGATTGGGACGGAGCGCGACAGCAGGCGGAAATTGCAATGGATATAGATAGCACGCGGGTGGATACTTATTCAGTCCTGGCGACGGCTTATGCCAGCCAGAGCATGACCAATGAGCTCGAAGCAGTCCTCACTATGGCTGAGAAGCGGGTCCCGGACGATTTGTCTCCCTACTTCCGTGCAGGCGAAGTGTTATCAGCGACGGGGCACGACTTAGATCGCGCGCAACGGTATTTACATCGCTATCTTGCGGTGGAACCGGAAGGAAAATGGGCCTACGTTGGGCGAGACGCGGGTGAAACTGGCGGAAGTTGCGGCGAAAACCCAGGCGCTCAGTGCGACTCGCGGAACGCCCGGACCACGCTGAGGACCGGCCAGATGGCGAGGACCGCCAGCAGGCTGATCGAGGTAATGGCGCTATCCCAAGTATATTGGGTTACTTTCCGGATTCTTGGAGCCATGGGACACCTCCAGTTCTTCAATTTGATGCTACGCCCGATTTGTTACTCCCGTATGAAAATTTGGAGAAGGATTTCACTCGCGAAGTGCCGTCGAATACGCCTTCCAGGCGTGGCGATCGAACAGCACGAAAGTAACTTGCCGTACCGGAGTATTTTCACCCTGCAGGTAGCTTTTCACTTCGCGGACCGCGATGGAGGCAGCGTCCGCCAAAGGATAACCGTACACACCGGTACTGATCGCCGGAAAACTGATGGTAGCCACTCCGCGCTCTTCCGCCATCGCGAGGCACTCCCGGTAACAGGAAGCCAGCAATTCCGGTTCGCCGCGGCGGCCATCGCGGTAGACGGGGCCGACGGCGTGAAACACGAATTTCGCCGGCAGACGCCCCGCGCCGGTGGCCACTGCTTTGCCGGTGGGACACCCGCCCTGGGACTTGCGGATGCCATCCAATTCCCGCATGATCTCCTCGCCGCCGGCGCGATGGATCGCCCCATCCACGCCGCCTCCGCCGGCCAGTGCCGAGTTGGCCGCGTTGACAATCGCGTCCACCGGCAGCCTGGTGATGTCGCCCTCGTGAAGGACAATCTTGCGTCCGCTTGCGCTCATCCATTCCATACCTCTATTACAATCGTTTTGTGACCAGACGGGAATTGCTTGCGGGATCGGCGGCCTGCGCCACGGCTTTATGGGCGCGCGCCCACTGGGACCGTTCGCGCATCAGCGCCATCACCGACGAAATCGCCGCCAACGCCGATGAGGCCGCCAGCTTTGCGCACCAGCAAGGCATGCTGTTCGTCGAGGTCCGCAACCAGCCCGGCGCCAATCGTGAATACGCCATGGGACGGGATGCCGATATGAAAGCCGCGGCCACGCAGTTGTCGATCGAGGGCGTGAAAATCTCGATGGTCAACACCAGCCTGCTGAAATTCGCGTGGCCGGGCAGTCCGTCCGCCGATCAGGCGCGCTGGGACCGCCGCATCGACGACCTTGGAAAGGCGCTGCGCTGCGCCCAAATCATGGGCGCCGACAAACTCCTGATCTTCGCCGGGACGCGTGTGGCCGACCCCGCCGCCACGTTCCAGCAAACCGCCGACGTGCTCGCGGAAATGGCGGCGGAAGCCGAGAAGCAGAAAATCACGCTGTTGCTCGAGAACGATCCCGCAACCAATGTCGCCACCTGCGCCGACCTCGCCGCGGTGATCAAGCTCGTGCCTTCAAAGTGGGTGGGAATCAGTTGGAAGCCGGCGCCCGAAGGCTACTCGCTGCTGCCCAAGAAGCGCATCCTGAACGTGCGCGCTCCGGCCGCAAGCCTCTGGCCCAACCGCCCGGAAACCATGAATTGGAGGGCCATTCTGACCGTATTGGATAAAGATGGATATAGCGGCCTCGTGACACTCGACGCCGGCGCCGCCGGCGCGAAGGGTGTGGACGCGGCGCGCGACGCGCTCGATCAACTGGTGCATGTGGTGCGGGAGGTATCGTGAGAGAGCAATTCGTCCAAGCGTTCGTCGTCGGGCTTTTGGTGATAGCCGTGGCGGTGGGCGTGATTCTGTTCATGCAGCGCGGAGCGCACATGGAGCTGACCGGTCAAATGACGGTCAGCGTCCACGGCACGGACCCCAATACGGCGCTGGCAATATTCAGTCTTCATCTCAACAACCCGTCCGATTACGGCTTCGAAGTCAGCAACGTCACCGTGACTCTGGAGACCGACAAGGGTGACTTTCCCGTCACCACGATCGGACGCGCGGATACGCAGAGGCTGGCCGACGCCATGCCGGAATTCGGCCCGTTTCATCCCACGCTGTATACGCATTATGTGATTCCGCCCCGCAGCGCGGGCGACTATACCGTGCTTGCCCAATACAACGCGCCCGAGAAGGTTCTCAACGATCGCAAGCGCTTCGTGCTGCGCGTGCAGGAGATCAACGGGAAAGAGGCGGAATTCGACGAGAAAAAGTAAATTGCTCTTCTTGTGGCAGGCGACTACACTAGCAGGATGCTGAAAAACAATGGAATGACCCAGCCGCCGATGAACGCTGATAAACGCCGATTGAAAACAAAGAATTTATCCGCGTTCATCTGCGTTTATCCGCGGCCTATTTGCCTTTTTCAGCAGCCTGTTCTAGAGAAAAACAGCAACTGCCTTTGAAAAAGACAAGCCGTGGTTTAAGAGGCCTTTTACGCTTCTCAGGCTATTATCTCCTGATTGCTTTTCTTGGCGTGCCAGTTGTCTGAGGTGGTGAGATTACCGACGGAATTGTTACCGTCGCTCCCGCCACCGCTCCGAACCCATCTAAGCCTAAGACGCCCTGGAACACGAGAGTGTACTGGCCGGGCGTAGCCGCGTCGCTCGGGGGAGTGAAGGAAAGGGGGTTGCCGTTTATGTCAGTCAACGCGGTGCCGTTACCAGGAATGGAAATAGTCCAGGGCCCTGGCAGCTGCGGGTCGGGTCCCCCAAGCGGGTCCCGGTTTCCGGATGTGTCGTCATAGTACAACGAAAAGCGACCGCTCATGTTCTCCGAAGCACTTCCGTTCATCGTGTTATTCGTAATGCTAAAACCGTTAGAGTTGCCACCAGCAGTCATCGATCCACGGAAGAAGTAGTTCAGCAGCCCGGCAGAATAGCCCTCCGCCACCGGAACCAAAATGTCGGCTTGGGCTTGATAATTAAAGCTATTCAGAGTGAAAACGGGCGCTTCACTCCGCGTCTTAAGGTCAAGATCGAAAATCGACCCACTCGTCATCCGCAAGTTTTGTGTAGTACTCCCGGTGTAGATATCTGTAACGGTGTTTTGATAAAAAGTCATCGCAGCCGTTGTGCACAGGTCTGCCGCATCGCTAGCAGAAAAGCCCGGATTAGTAGCAGTCATCGTCCAATCGTTCAAGCACTGCGCGAATCGTCCACCATATATTTGATCTACAAACAGCCGCGGCGTGCCAGGTGCCGAGGCCGAGAATGCCGGAAGCGCGTAAGAGTAACTATAAAAAGAGGTAGCGGAAGTACCAGAGCCGCATGGGCATGGAAACTGAATGCTACATGAAGTCGGAGGAACGGTGCAGTTAGTACCTCGCGAAACGAAGTTGGTATTTGTGAACGCAGCAACGTCGACGAAGAAGGCCTGAGGCGACTCAAACTGAGAGCCTGCCGGCGGGGCATATCCCGTGAACCAGTTCGGGTTTGAGAAGAGTTTGTTTTCAACGTATGTTTCGTAGGCGCTCACGTTGCTCCCGCAGAGGTAGTTTAGGAGTGGCCCTACCAGGCCATCACTCGGTGGATTTAAATGCCAGTCATTCCGAACATGCTGTGGCTGTGCCGCGTCCTGGAGCAAGTGAATCACATGGCCGAGCGACTGAAACATTCTTCCGAATTCTGTTAAACGATCACTGGCTGCTGAGGAAGTAAGACCCTGTAAGAAGTGAAACTGTGCGCCTTGCTGTGTTCCGCTCAGACTGCTAATAATCCATGGCCACTGGTTTTCAGAACTCACCGATTGAGCCACGCCTACGACCCCAGCACCGTGAATATTCCAGATTGCGGTACCGTCGCCAGCGCCAGTAATTGCCCAATCGCGGGACGGGGACATGTGTGCAGTGCAGCTTTGGCCGGAAAACTCTAAGCCGCCCGTCAACGAGAGAGTAGAATTAAGAGGGGCCACCGGATCGTAAAAGTGGTATAAGACCCTGGCACCAGATAGTGACACATTAATACCGGTTAAGGGGTCAACGATAGGAAGTGGGTCGTTGTCCTCATCCATACTGCCGTCGCCCAGCCAGTTCTGCGCCGACTGAGCTGTGATTTGAGTCTGACCTTGTGTGACCACTGGCACGGAGAAGTTAATCGTATTCGGTAATCCGAGAGCCGTGAAGAAATTGGCTTGGATATTGTGCGCATCGGAGTATGAATAAAATGATATAAGGAAGTGCGTGGCCGTCCCGTAAGCGTAAACAGTCGGCGCCCAGATAACCGGCAGCACCAGGCATAGTAACCCAATCAGTTTCCGATCGACTTTCATTGAAGGACCCTCACATAGATTCGATCTTCCACAGGCCGTTCTGGTCTTGTATTAGTTCGATGAAATACACGAAATCTCCCGTGGTTTGGTGACGGATGGTGACACATTCCGCCAAACCTCCGGAAACAGAGGACAGCGCAATATTGCCGAGGCTGGCGGCAATTGCAGGGAGCTGTCCGGCCAGCTCGTTGAAGACGGTCTGGAATTCAGCGCTAGTGCCGGGCAGCATGAGCGCGAGCGCTGAGTTAGGATCATTATTAGCCAGCGCAGTTGTGAAAGTGCTCCAGCGCGCCTGAATCAAAGTATTCAGCGCGGGAGCCGACATCACGAGGATGGGAATCTGCCCGGAAAGTTGATTTCCCATCGTATCAGTTGCGGTGAGGGTCGCCACGTATAGGCCTGGGTTCGCGTAGGTATTGGAAACTTGAGAGAGCGCCGCGCCTGAAGTGCCGATAGTGCCGTTACCATAGAAATCCCATTGATATTGGGTGATTGGGCTGGACGAAGAGACCGTGGCTGTGAATGTAACGGTGTCCGGTGCGACGCCGCTGTTGGGACTAGCCATGATGGTTACTGCCGGCGTGTTGACGGCCGTAGCGTTGACCTCGATTGTAGCTGTGGCCTGGTTGCCACAGGCATTTGTCGCTGTTGCGATGAGACTATTGGTGCCGAGGGCCAAGGGGACATTCGGAGCTTGAAACTGGCCACCTTGCGCGAGGGCGAGTGTGCCATTGACGACAACACCAACCTCATCTGCGCTGCTGGTGACCGAACCGCCGACGTTTGTTGCGGATACGGTTAGATTGCTGCCCGTGAATGGGGAAGAGATCTGGACGCTAAGGCAGTTGCTAACGCACTGAATGCTCAAGTTAATATAGCCTCCAGAGGGTGCACCGACACTAGTTACGAGAGTATTGGAGCTGTTCACCGTGATCGCCGTGGTGAGCGAAGGGACGCTTTGACTGAGATCGGCCGGCCCAACAATCTGCGTACCATTGAGAATAACTGTTGCGCTATTTACCCGGTTCGTTCCATCGGAATTGCCATTCGTCACAACCAACTGGTACACCGCGGCCGATTCACAGTTCTGAAATGTATTCGTTACTGGCTGCGGCGTGCCCGCGGTGCCTGAATATTGCATTGAGCCGAAGATCGGGAGTGTGCCCGCCGCGGTGACGGTGAATGCGTAACTGGAGGCGTTCAAGCTGCCGTTGCTGACAGTGATTGCCCCCGATGCGGCGCCACTCGGAATCATAAGAACTACCGAACCGGACGTCAGGCTTATCACGGAGACCAAAATCGTCCCGCCCCCTTGCTGGGGCATGGAGACCTGCGGCGCTGTCCCAAAATTTTCACCGGTCACCGTGACGATCGTTCCGATCGGGCCCGACTTCGGATTGAAGTCGGAAATGGTGGGCGGTGCGCCCGGATCCGCCGCGCAGCCTAATTGGAGAACGGCATTGATGATGATCTGGACGTCCACCACGTTGACCACGCCGTCGTTACTCAAATCGTTGGCGGCGGATTCGCTGCCCAGGGCTCCGTTTATCTCGAACTGGACATCTCCGACGCTAGCGGTTATGTCTCCGGTTACCGCGCATCTCGACGCGAAAGGGGGCGCCTCGGCGGGGTTTGCGAAGACCGCGACTTCCAGCGCTAGGCACAAAATCGGGGCGCAAAGGATTGAGAACGTATCGGAACGGTACATGCTTGATTCGGCCTCCGATGCGACTGGGGTCCGTGGAACGGCAATCCGTAGCGATAGCCTACCATAACAGCAATGAGGCGGGCGCGAAGCCGATGGGATCGCCCGTGCAAATATCCTTGGCAGCAAAGGAAATCGTTCTCTGGGCGTTACTCGGCACGGACGCAATCTTACCACCGTGAAATTTCTCGGGACAATTAGTTAGTTAGCCGCGCTGGCGGTGAAGAGTTACCGCCTGTGAGGAGGACACTTCGTCCGACACGGCTATCGCGCAGGCGATCCTGACTTCACTTTAGCCGGGGGCCGGTGGGGCGGCGCCAGATCACCTTGCCGAAGATCGCGTTTTCCTGGAGCGGTCCCCAAGCGCGGCAATCCAGGCTGTTGTCGCGATTGTCGCCCAACAGGAAATACTCGCGGCCGGCGAGCCGGAGCGGGGCCATGTCGGGGTTCGCTCCCGCGCCGGGAGTAAAGGCCACCCAATGCCCATCCTCATTGAATACCGTGCTGCCCATCTTGTGACGTTCCGCCGGAACCCAGGAGAAATCGGCGCGCGGGAGCGGCGTCAGCGGCAGCATGCGTCCATCGATGAGGATGCGATTGTCGCGCATCTCGACGGTTTCGCCGGGAAGTCCGATCACGCGCTTGAACGCGCGGGCCGGGTTGTCCGGACGCTGGACCAGCACCAGATCGCCGCGCCGGGGACGGGCGATCCGGCAGAGCTCGACACGGGTGTAAGGCAGGTAGATGCGATAGGCGGCATGGTTGACGATCGCCTGATCGCCCAGAAGTAAGGTTGGGGCATCCGACGCGCCGGTTAGGTTGTAGGCGCGCAGATATGCCGGAATCATCGCCAACACGAGCAGTGCCGCGCAAAGAACAAACAACTGGCGCCTGCGACGGGGTTTCATGAGATCGATTGTAGCCGGCGCGAGCTCTCAGCCGTCAGCTTTCAGCAATCAGCTAAACCCGGCGCGCGCCGATGGCTGACAACTGGCCGGATACCGGAATCTCGAAGTTGCCTATTACCCCAGCGCGAGCACCTGCTCGGCCGCGCGCTTGCCCTGCGCCAGCGCGCCGGTCGCGTTCTGGTGGCCGTTCAATTCGGAATGCGCGATGGCGATTTTGCCGTAGCCGCGTTCCACGATCTGGCGGGGCGAAGGTTTGCCGTCCCAACCGTAGTAGAAGCCCGGCGGCTGGATGACGCGGGCGTGGCCCCAGCGATTGAGCACGATTCCCGCGATATCCGTTGACGCGTGGAATCCCGCGTCGGCGAACAAGTTGGTCATCTGCCGGCGGATCGCCCGCTCGTATTCGGCGTAGCTGGTGTCGAGCAATTTCCTGCGCCCCGCTTCGCCCTGATCTTTCGCCGGATGTCCGCGATCGTAAATGCCGGTGTAAAACGTCAGCACCACGGGGTGGTCGGGATCGAGCGGCGGCGAAAACTCACCTGCCGTCATGGATTGCCGGATGTTGCACGACCAGCCGAACTCGCCATCGAAATAGCGCACTGCCGGCGCGCGCAGCTTGTAGAGGAAGCGCCAGTTCGTCAGCGCCACGTTGACGCTGAGGGCGGGCGCGTATACGAAATCGTCGTAGGCGGAGCGGATTTCCGCGGGAAGATCCGCCAGAACATGCCGGTTCGCCCATCCCGCCGAAGCTGCGACGGCCGCCTTGGCTGGCGTGCGATAGAACTTGCCACCGGATTCGTAAATCACCGCGACGCCGCTCCCCGCATGCTCGAGCCGGATGACGGTGGCGCCAAGGCGGATTCTGGTGGGCGCATCTTCTGCGTCGAGCGCGGGGAAATCCACCGAACGATTGAGTACGTCGCGGAAATTCAGTTCGCCCGGAATGGCCGCGGGAATCAGCGCCTTCACCAGGTGGCGCGCGAACGTGGTATTGCCGCCCGGAAACGAGATGCCCGCGGGCGAATTCATCGGTCGCACCAGGTTGTGGCCGGCGCGGGCGCAAACCGCGTCGGGGCTGGCCCCGCAAATCAACCCGATTACCGGCTCGGCGAATCTCGTCACCGCCGGATCGAGGCCGAGTTCGCCTTCGATGTACTGCTTATATGTAAACGAATCGAGATGCCGCTGGACTTGTTCCGAGCCGCCGGTGGTGATTCGCCACTTCATGAGGTCACGCTTTACACGTTCGGAAAACGGCGTGCCTTGGAGGTTGTTGGCGAAAATGTTCTGCGTCCATTTGCCGCCGAAGAAATAGCCGACATCCACCTGCGTGTCGTTGATGCCGTCCATGTGCGAGTAGTTGTCGCGCGGGATGCGCAGGCCCTCGAGTTTCGCGCTGGTTTGGTTCCATTCGAACGTGCGCGGAATATTGAGTTCGCGGAACAGTTCGTCCATCTGATTGCCGGAACCCTCGCGGGGCACACCGAAATCGTTGGAGGCTTGCGGACCTATCAGCCGCCGGCCCTTGACGAGGAACTCATTCTGCTTGCAGTGCCCGCCGAACATGGCGTGATTTTCGAGAATCAGGCAGCGGCCGGAGGTGCCGCGCGCTTTGCGAAAGTAATATGCGGCGCCGAGACCGGTCAGCCCAGCGCCTGACACGATCAGGTCGAACTGCTCGCCGGTGTCGATGGCGTGCTGTGTGAGAGCCGCAAAAGCGCCATCCCGGATGCGATGCCCCACCTCGACCACGGGCCAGGGATCGCCATTCGAGCGGGCATAGTCGCCCACGCCGGCAAATCCCGTGTAGGCGTCGGCGGCGAACGCCGGCGCCGGCATGCGCAGGAGAGCGGCTCCCGCGCCCAGCAGCGTGCGATTCAGGAAATCCCGGCGGATGATTCGGTCGGCAGCCATTCCACACAGTATGCCACTACCGCCGCCGCGTTCTCGGAGCGCCCTCGGGCGGGTCGTCGCCGCCGCCGAACGGAACCGAGTGCCGGATATCGCGGATCTGGCCGGTGACCCATTCGGCCGGATTGACCGGTGGAATGAAATCGTCCGTGTTGAAGATGCGCCACGAGCCACCGGGGCCGGCGGCCGCCAGCACCAGCGCCACCGTGAAGCGCGGCCCCTGGAAATAGGAAACTCGAATGGTGTGCATGCCGCGCGTGAGAAAGGCCCTCGCGCTCAGGGCGGAGGCGCTGTGGACACCGTCGTTATCGATAAGTTCCTGGTTGTCGATGCTCAGCCGCGAGCCGTCGTCCGAGAGCAGGCTGAACCGATACTCGCCCTCGCGCTCAATCCAGAAATGGCCGCGGTAATCGATGGCGAACCATTCAATCCGGTCGGTGATCCCGGGGAAACCTTCATCGAATCGCTGCGGCCAGACATTCAGGATGTTGGTGTAGACCGTGCCGACCGACTGCATGCCGTCGAAATGCGGGAGCTTGCCGGTGTTCTTTTTGAGGAGGTAGATATGGCCCTCGAAGCCCGTCGTGCTCACCACAGTTGTGCCGAAGGTGTACGGCGGCTTCTCCTGTCCGCACAAACTGGCGGCGGAGACAGTCAGTACCAGTGCGAATATCTTTTCCAGGTGCATCGTCCTGACAGGAAGTACGTATGGAGACTTCCGCGGGATGCATCAATTTTAGACCGGCGCTAGTCGTCGGCAAACTTCACGCCGATGCTATGCAGGAATCGGCGGTCGTCCGGGGTATCGGGAGTGACCATGGGACGGCCTCCGAAGCATTCAGTCCACGCCTCCAGGAGCGGCCTCACGGTGCAGACTCGTCTGTGGCACCGCGGGCATCGCCAGTGGATCACGATCTCGCGATTGACTGAGAACCCGATGGCCGCGATCTGCTTCGGCTCTCCGCCACATTCACAGGACATCGGAAATCGGCGATATTCCATTTGCGCCCCCGAATTCGATTCTTCGCCTCCGGCGGCGCACAAACAAGAGGACTTGAGTTAATCCTGGGCAACTAACTCCCGATATGGGCCTGACGTACTATCTTAGGCTTTGACCGAGAAAAAGCCCCGCACGTTCTCCCACAGCAGTTGGGGAAAACTCTTGTCCAGATAGGAGCGGATGGAGACGTAGCACTCATCGCACGTGTTTTGGCGTGTGAACTCTTCGATCATGCGGCCGCGCTCCTCGAGCGCATAGCGATGGAACTGCATGGAGCAGGGCTGCAGCGCGCCATCCGCCGTCACCACCAGGAACCGGTGACCGGCCTTACAACCGGGCATGCCCGAGTTCTCGAAGTAGCGACGGGTGGCATCGAGCGTACTCCTGCTGTTGACGATCCAGTTAGTGCCATCCCGCAGGGCTTCCACGCGGTCCAGGTGCTCGTTCAGGACGGCGAACTGCTCTTTCGATACGGGCAATAAGTCCCGGCAGCCGGTCCGGCGCGCGGAATAAGCGCTGTAACACAAATTCACGCCCCATTCGCGCGCCTTATCGGCAAGGGCGCCGATCTCCTGTAAGTTCTCGCTGGTGATGCAGGAATTGAGCACGATATCGTCATAGCCGAGGCGCGCCATGCGCGGGACGAGGTCCTCCAGGTGGCGATAAAGCCCGGGGTAAGATCGGAAATCGTCGTGGCGCTCGTCGGGGAAATCCAGGCTGACTGAGAATTGGTCGACGCCCGCCGCGCGTAACTCCAGGTAGAGTTCGGCACTCATGAGCGACCAACTGGATACCAGGATGGTATAGGGCATGCGCGTGCCGTTCTTGATATTCCGCACGATCTCGACCAGGTCGGGGCGCAGCAGGGGTTCGCCGCCGGACACCTGCACCACGCAGGGCCGCAGCGCCTGCATGTAGCGGCGATAGTCGGCGGCCTTGAGATTGCGCGAATCGTCGCGCGATCCGCCATGGTCGCAGTGGCGGCAGTTACAGGTGCAGGAGTCGGTTACTTCGAAGGACACGACGATGGGGCGGTCGGCCAGCCAGTTCAGCGAGCCGCGCCCGATCACTTTCAGCGATTGTTCGAAAGGAGTTCTGCGCATAGTGTTAGACCGCGTCGCAGCGGGAGGGATCGCAAACCGGCTTGGTGCAGGGGCGGACTGACGGAGTTTGCGGCAAAACCAGCGGCGCGAAAGGGCCGCCATCGGTACTCGCGCCCGTAACGCGGCGCTCGAGCCGGTCGAGCACGGGCCGGAGATCCGCGTGCCCCAGACCGACGGCAGATTGCAACCAGGTGTAAGCCTCGAGATCGTCGGCCGCCGCGCCCTGCCCCAGCAGACTCATCACGCCCAGGTTGGCGATGGCGTAACTATCGCCGCCGCAGGCTGCCTTCCGGTACCAATCCGCGGCGCGTTCGAAATCCACGGCGACCCCGCGGCCGGTCTGGTACGCCCATCCCACCAGGGTCTGAGCCCGCAGGCAACCGGCCTGAGCGGCGCGCAGGAGGCTGCCGAACGCGTCGGCGTCGCTGGCCGAGGCCAGCGCGCGGTTCAAATCGGCCATGGGCTGAGTGGCGGTCGTGATCATCGGGTAATCGGAGTCACAACTATTCTATCCGATTTCGCCGCCATCGCCCTGGTGAAATGAGGGGTCTACTTGGCCGGCGCCAGGTTCCCTAACTCCGCTATCTCGGCGGTGAGCATAGGCAGCGCGCGCGGAGTATCGCTCAATTCGAGGGCCTTGGAATAGGCCGCCAGGGCTTCCACGCGGTGTCCCGCGGCACGCTGCGCTCGGCCCACCACCATCAGGACGCCCACCGATTTCGGCGCCGCCGCCTCGGCGGCCTTGGCTACTTCCAAAGCGTCAGCGACCTTGCCTTTTTCCAGCATCGCGCCCGCCAGCCGTGTCAACTGCTCGGGCCGCGTGTCGTACTCCGCACCGGATTGCATCGACTTCCATTGCGCCATCACCGCCGCGATTCCGGAAGACTGCCACGTCTTATATAGCACCGGCGCCGCCGGTGTCTTGGGCATGGGAGCGTCTTTGCCATCGAGAATGGCCCGCAGGCCCGCGACTATCTCCCGCAGCGGCGCGCCGCCGGTATTATTCAGCAGCACATACAGCCGCTTCGGTTCGATATCCCGCTCGATCTGCGTGTTGAAGCCGTTGATACCGCCGCCGTGCTCGATGATGGTCGGCGCGCCTTTATGGATGAAAAATGCGTAACCGTAATCGGCCAGGCCCGGTGTAAACATCTTCAGCTTGCTGGCGTCGCTCAAAATTGAAGTCCCGTACAGGGCCTGGTCCCAACGCAGAAGATCGTCCACGGTCGAATAGAGCGACCCTGCCGAGTAAGGTTGACTCATGTCGAGATAGCCGGTATTGACGTAGCCATCCAACGTGGAATCGTAACCCGCGGCGCGTTTCTCCAACAAAGGCCGGGTGGAATCGTATCCCGTTTGCGCCATGCCGAGCGGATCGAGTATCTGTTCGCGCAGCAACTGCTGGTATGGCTTGCCGGTCACCTTTTCGAGAATCACGCCGAGCAGAAAATATCCCGAGTTACTGTAACTAAATTTAGATCCGGGTTCGAACAGGGACTGAAGCCCGGAGAAAATCTTGACCAGGTCGGCCGGCTTATAGGGATCGCGCATGGTGCGTTCGAACTCCGGCAGCTCCGTGTAGCCCGGAATTCCGGAGGTGTGATTCAGGAGCATGTGAATGGTCACTCGGTCGCCATTCGGCCGGGGATAATCGGGCAGGTAACGGCTGACGGGAGCATTCAGGTCGATTTGCCCCTTCTCCACCAACCGCAGCACCAGCGTAGCGGTGAACTGCTTGGTGATCGAGCCGAGGCGAAAGCGGGTGTCGGGCGTGTTGGCGATGTGCCACTCCATGTTGGCCTCGCCGTAGCCCTTTCGCAGGACAGGAGCGCCGTTTTCCGCCACCAGCGCCGAGCCGTTGAACAATCCCAGTTCGTGATAGCGCGCCAGGAAGCCATCCAGGCGGGCTTCTTTGTCGGCGGCGAAGGCGGATACCGTGACGAGGAGCAGGACGAATATGCGCGGCATGTACGTTAGCTTACACGCAAATCGAGCTTCGGGCTCGCCTCACTGATACCGCAGCGCTTCGACCGGGTCGACGCGGGTGGCGCGCCGCGCCGGCAGATAGCAGGCGCGAACCGCCATCGCCGCCAGCACCAACGGCACCGCCACAAAACTCGCGGTGTCGGTGGTTTTCACCTGAAAGAGCAAAGGCTTCAGGAATCGCGTGAGCCCGTACGCCCCGCCAAGTAGTGGCCCTGATTGGTGCTGTTGGGGTCGGCCTGGAACGGCAGCTAGAGATCGGGCGGCGGCGCAATGGCGAAAGAGGGCGCCACGCCGATCACGGTGTACGGCTCGCCACCAAGCCCGATCGATTTGCCGACGATGGGGGGTCCGACCCGTAGCGCCGCTGCCACAATCCCTCGGAAAGCACCGCCAGTTTGCCGCCTCCGGGCCGGTCTTCCCTTCGGTGAACGCGCGGCCCATGACGGTGCGGATGCCAAACGGCGGGAAGAATTCGCGCGAGACGTGGATGCGTTTGACCTGCTCAGGACGATCGCCGGTGAGGTTAATCCCCGGGCCGCCGGTGTCGTACGCGGCGATATCGTTGAGCACTTGCGTTTGCCTGTGCCAGACGTTGTATTTGGGCACCGACGCGGTGGCGAAATTCCCTTGCGGTCTAGAGTTCTGAAGGAAGACGATGCGGTCGGGGTCGGGGAAGGGCAGCGGTTCGAGAGGGACGGCGTTAACGACCGAAAAAATGGCCGTGCTGGCCCCAATTCCCAATGCCAGGACCGCGATCGCGGTGATGGCAAACCCGGGGCTGTGGCCGAGTACGCGCAATGCGTGACGGATATCACCGATCAGTGTTTCCAAGGGATGCCTCGCTTCTGGAGGTTAGACGGCGATGGAAGGCGAAAGTTCCGTAGTGGGGCGGCCAATCCTGGCCGTGCGCAGAGGGCCCCCACCGCTTTCCATCGGGTCGAGCCGCCTGAAAGGCGGCTGCAGGCAGGATTGCCTAATGCCGCATAGTTTTTGAGCGGCCTAATTGGCGTTGCAGTTTTTTTATCAGATCAGGGGAATCTCGCCAGAATCGCTTGGTTTCCTTTCCATACCTCGGTATCCT
>Ga0181521_10003049_pt1 | contig 19848 bp, 14 predicted proteins | sample PEATcosm2014_Bin_32_FD_119764 | JGI IMG/M metagenome (GOLD analysis project Ga0181521, IMG submission 119764) | Peatland microbial communities from MTU Mesocosm Facility, Houghton, MI, USA - PEATcosm2014_Bin02_60_metaG | ecosystem: Environmental > Terrestrial > Soil > Wetlands > Peat | place... | reverse complement strand
CGGCGGCGAATTGGAACAGATCCAACTGCTGCTCGGCCATGCCTCCGTGCAGACGACCGAACGCTACCTGGGCACCAAACAGGATCTCGTGAATGCGCCAAACGATGGGATCAAGCTGAGGGTGGCGGTGTAGCCCTCGGGCCGAGTCGGATCTCCCACACTGCCCGCCAGAGCGCGCTCAGCGCGGGCCGCCGTTTCGCAACGCCCGCAGGTGAAGGAATCGTGGCTCATGCCGGAAATCGGCCACCCTTTCGCGCCTGGAAGCCCCGTGTTGCGCCGTCTGGCTCCGGGTTGGCTGTGTTGGGCCACCGCCATGTTCCGGCGCGCCACGGCGAGCCCTGCCGCCTGACCACCGACCACCTCTTTTTCAGTGAGACAGTAGCGAAATGGCGCTACTGTGCAACGCGCCGCCGCCGCGCGCTGGGAAGTACCTACGGATTCCTTGCCGGCGCGGGTGCCGATTTAGAACACTGCATTTTGCGCTTTGGGTGACCAGTCTGACGTGGCCATCCCGGAGGCCCTCACGTTGTTCCGCGCCGCTTCAACGCGGTCTCGAAGCGACGAACAAAGCCGACGAGCGACAGACCGAGTACGCCACAGATTTGCCGCAGCTCAAGCAGATCGAGCCGGCGGGCCCCAGATTCATAGTAGCTGACGAAAGCCTGCGGCTTCCCAAGTTCGCGCGCCATATCCACCTGGCGTAGCCCGGCATCCCTCCGCAATCTCTGAAGAAGAGCCAGAAGGATTTCCTGCTGTTTTCGATTCGCCGTGAGTCGCGGGCCACTCTTCTCCATTCAAAGGGCAGCATACGAGCCTCTTGACGCATATATAATCTTCATATATCCTTTTGGCGGCGTTTACTTCGTGATCAACAGGCAGGAGGAGTCTTCAAATGCAAGTAGATGCGCTCGCTGGTGCGCTCGACGTGGTCCGCAAACGAGTCTTGCAGTTGCGGGAGCGCAAGGAGATCATTGGTGAGCAGAATACGAAGGCCGCCTTGATCGATCCGATCCTTATTGCGCTCGGTTGGGACTTGCAGGAGACCGACGAGGTCCGTCATGAATACCGGCGCAAGCCTCAGGACAACCCTGTCGACTACGCGCTGTTCCTAAATCGGACCGAGTGCCTCTTCGTGGAAGCAAAATCCCTGGAGAAGGATCTCAGGGACCACAAATGGGTGATGTAGAACCTCACGTATGCGACCGGAGCCGGGGTCCAGTGGTGCGTGCTTACCAACGGCGATGAATACCGTATCTATAATGCTCACGCTCCGGTCGCTGCCGAGGAGAGGCTGTTCCGGAGCGTGCGGATCTCGGAAACCGAATCGAAGTTCTTGGCCGACACTCTCCTCCTGCTGTCCAAGGAGATGATGCGGGGCACGCTGCTCGACGACCTGTGGAAGGCGCATTTCGTGGACAGGAACGTGCGTGCGGCCCTCGATAGTCTTCTTGCGGACCAGGATGCCGGGCTGGCACGTCTGATCCAGAAGAGAGCCGCCGCACTGACACCCGCGGACATTCATGCCTCGCTAAAACGGGCGAAAGTGAGTATTGATTTCCCGGCTCCGTCGGCCTCGCCCGTTCCGGTCGTTCCCGGTCCGGTGGCTGGCAAGCAGGAAGATGCCGCGTCGCGGCACGAGGCGGGGAAGAAGGCGTGGGAGACGATGAAGTTGATGGCTGACGCTACGCTGGACAACCTGATTGCCGCGGGTCTGGTAAAACCTCCGTTCGAGGTGGAACGGGACTACAAAGGTGTCCACGTAACCGCAGTCATTGAGCAGAACGGGAAAGTCGTGTTCGCCGGCGCGGCTTACGATTCGCTATCGACCGCCGGCGGAATGGCGCGCAAACAAGTTGTTGGCGCTCCGCCAGATCGACCGTATCCCCAGACGAATGGGTGGCAGTTTTGGCAGTATCGCGACGAGCACGGCGAGTTGCACGCGGTCGAGCACCTTCGGAAGCGATATCTTGACCGTGGTCGGGAAACGGGTGTGTGACCGGCGCCGGTCAGAACGGTCACGCTTCAGTTCAAACTACCGAGCGGCACCTCGGTGCGAAGCAGGATCTCGTCAACGCACCGAACGACGGGATCAAACTGCGCGTGGCGATTCAGTGACCGGGTTCCGGAGTACTTCGATAGCAGCCGTCACCTTAGCGGCGGTTGGTGCCATGGGGCGCGACCAGTTCGGCGGTCAGCGCTTCAGTACTCCCAGCTTTCGTGCCGGACAGGCAGACGATTCAGCGCGTCGCGGCACTCTCGCCACTGGGGCAGAAAGCGGTCCATCAGTGCGATGAAGCTGCCGTTGTGCGTGGGTTCCAGCAGGTGAGCCATTTCATGCACGACGATGTATTCGAGGCTCTCCCGTGGTTTCTTTGCCAGATCCGTGTTGAGCCGAATGCTTCCGGAGCCGGGGCTACAACTGCCCCACTTCGTTTTCATCCTTTGCACGAAAAATCGTTCCACCTCCACGCCCATGAGCGGCTCCCATTTCGCGATAACCAGCGGGATTGCAGCTTTGAGTTGCGAACGGTACCACTCGTCGAGGATGGCTTGCTTTTTCTCTTCGCCGGTTGCCGGGCGCGTCTGGAGAAGAATCTGGCTGTGCTTTAGCTCCACATGCGGGGCGGCGTCTTTCTCGACCAGCTTCAGCAAATAGCGTTTGCCCCACACGTAATGGCTTTCCCGGTCCAGGTACTCGCGGGGAGTTTCTCGTTCCTGCCCCCGCATCTTCTCTTGCTGCTGCCTGATCCAGCCGAGCTTGGCAATGGCAAACACGCGGATGGTGTCGAGGTCCATGCGGAGCGGCGCGGAGATGCGCACTGTACCGGTGGGGGGATACACGCTCAAATGGACGTTCTTGATGTCCTTCTTCACGACATCTACGGCGATGTCGCCAAGCTGAATCCTGCTGGCCATTAATATTCCCGCTGCGCCTTGACGATCAGGAAGATACGCTCGACCTCCGCGACGTCTTGCAACACATCATACAAGGCCCTCTTGATAACCATCTCGCGCGCCTGCACGCCGCGCCAGCCGTCGGGCCGGGTCTGTCTGACGGCCTCGTCGATCTTGAGCGCCAAGTCCCGGTCTTTATTAAGGTTGTTGTAGAGGGCTCGGCGTCCGGGGGTATCTACTTGCTCGGGGGTATCCTCGGCTTGGCCGGCTTCCACGCGCTTGGCCAGTTCGGCGATGCGTTTGAGATATTCCTCGTACTCAATTGCCTTCGCATGGCGGGCAGCGATGATTTCGTCCAGTAACGCCGACATCCGGTCGTAGAAAGCCGGGTCGTTGAGGTGTTCTTTGATGATCTTGCTGCGGACGTTGTTCTCGATGGTCTCGGCAATCGCTCCCCGATTGCCCTTGATGCCATCGGGCATGCGGTTGATGGCGTCCGCAATGCCGGTATTCACGATGAGCTCCAGCAGCGGCATGTAGTCGAAGGGCGAGATCTTGCGCGGCTCGTCGGCTTCGATGTAGGTGTCGATGAGGTGCCGCATGTCGGCCTCATAGGTCTTGAGGTCGAGATTTTCGGCGGCGGCGTTGCGGATGATCTCGCGGAGTTTCAGGTAGCGGTCGAGGGCCTGCTTGATGTGGGCGATCTCTGGCTCGGTGTAGCCGGCGCGGTCGAGCTCGTCGGCGATATTGGCGTAGGCGCGCACCAACCCGGCGGCCGCCTTGTAGAAGGCGACGCGGCGCGGCTCACGTTCCTTCAGGTCCTCGGGAATCTCCGTGTTGCCGCAGAAATAGTGGATGTGTTCCAGTTCGCCTTGGGGTGGTGGGACCGGCTCGCAGAGCATGGCGATGCCTTCGAGCGCGTTATCCAGGCGCTCGCGGCCCTTCTTGAGCCGGTCCTGGAGAAGCACCTCCGGATCAACGCCGCCGGCGCTGTGATCCAGTTCGGAAGTGTAGACCGCAATGGCGTTCTCGACCTTTTTGAAGAGGTCCTTGTAATCCACGATGTAGCCGAAATCCTTGTCTTCGCCATCCAGGCGGTTGGTGCGGCAAATGGCCTGAAAGAGACCGTGGTCCTGCATGCTCTTGTCGATGTAGAGATAGGTGCACGGTGGCGCATCGAAGCCGGTGAGCAGCTTGTCCACCACAATCAGAAGCTGCATGTTGGCGGGCTCCTTCCTAAACCGATCCTTGGCGCGCTCCTCGTAGGTTTCGGTCTTCGTCATGCCCGGTTTGGCGTCGATGCCCATTAACAGCTCGGTATAGGTGCTGTAGATGAATTCCTTGTCGGTCTCAGAGTTTGCGCCCGTGTCTTCCGTAGTGATATCCCTGGTGAGCGGGTTATAGGAAGTAACCACGGCACAACGGCCTTTGAACGGAGTTTTGCCGAACAGGGTGAAGTACTTGCAGGCCTCGTAAATGCTCGACACCACGAGTAGGGCGTTGCCGCGCTGGCTGCTCAGCCGCGGCTTCACACTGAAATCGAAAACGATGTCGCTCACCACCCGGTCCATACGGGACCTGGAACTCAGCACGATCTGCATCGTGCCCCATCGCTCGCGCAGGGCCGCCTTCTGCCAGTCGTTCAGGCCTTTGGTCTTGGCGTCGAACCAGGCGTCAATTTTCGCCTCCGACCCCAGCCGCTGATCGATATCGCGGGCTTCATAGATCAGATCAAGCACCACCTCATCTTCCACGGCCTCGCTGAACTTGTAGGTGTGTATGTAGCCGCCGAAGACTTCCAGGCTGGTCTGCTTATCCTTCTTGAGTAGCGGCGTCCCGGTGAAACCGATGAAGACGGCATTGGGCATGAGTGCTTTCATCACGCGATGCAGTTTGCCGCTCTGGGTGCGGTGGCACTCATCAACAAAGACGAAGACATCACCCACGGTCGGGCTGGGCTGGGCTTCCAGTTCCCTGATGAACTGGTCGAAGTTATCGACGTCCTTCTTGCCGAATTTGTGGACCAGCGAGCAAAGCAGGCGCGGCCGGGCCTGCCCGAGTTGCCTCATCAGATCGCGCCCGCTGCTGGTCCGCTGGATAGCCTCGCCGGCATCGCTGAAAACGCCTTCGATTTGTCTATCCAATTCGTCGCGATCCGTGATGATGGCCACGCGGGCGCGGGGGTTATTCTCCAGAATCCACTTGGCCAGCAGCACCATCACGATGCTCTTGCCGCTACCTTGCGTGTGCCAGATGATGCCGCCCTTTCGCTCGTGGACGTGCTTCTGCGCCGCCTGGATGCCGAAATACTGGTGGACGCGCGGCAGTTTCTTGATCCCGCCATCGAAGAGAACGAAATCGTGCATCAACTCGATCAGCCGCTGCTTGGCGCACATCTTGAGCAGGTATTTGTCCAGCTTGAAGCGGGTGTTGTCCTGTTCGTCTTCCTTCCATCGCAGGAAGTACTTCTCCGGAGTGCCCACCGTGCCGTATTGCATTCCTTCGGAGTCGTTGCCGGCGAAGATAAACTGTACGGTGCTGAAGAACGGCGCATGGAACTCGGCGGTCTGATTGGAAATGCTCTGGCGAATGCCATCGCCGATAGAAACGCGGCTGTTCTTGAGTTCGAGCACTCCCACGGCGATGCCGTTGACGTACAGCACGAGATCCGGCCGCCGTTCGTGGTCACCTTGAAGAGTGACTTCCTCGGCGATGGCGAAGTCATTCTTCTCCGGCTCGCCCCAGTTGACGAGATGGACGGTTTCAGTGACCTTGCCGGCTTCGACCTTCACCGGCACGCCGTACCGCAGGAGACTGTAAACGGCCTTGTTGTTTCCGTAGAGTCCCCGGCTGTGGTGGTTGGCCGCGGTGCGAAGCTCGTAGATCGCCTTGTTAATCTGGGCAGGACTGTAGCCGACCTTCGACAGGTGGGCGGTCAGGAGACCTTCCTCGATGTTGCTGTTGCCGTCACGGTAGGTCCAGTCGCCGAGATAGGAATAGTGAAGTTCATCGCGAAACAGGGCGATCACGCGATTCTGCGTAGCGCGCTCGGGTTGGCCGACTTTACACATGCTTTCCCACTCCCTCAGTCCGTGCGGCTGCTGCGATCCAGATAAACCCGGATTCGCTGGTTGCTCCAGTTGCCAGCCTCGCTGTAAATATACTCGTGAACCAGGTAGTCGACGATGTCATCGTTCGAAACTGGGTAGGGCGGTCGCTCCGATTCATCTTCACAGTCCCAATCATCGGCCGCGGAGGTTTGCAGCCAAATGGCCTCACGCTCGTGGGGAAGCAACTTCTCGACGTCGCACGCCGCGAGCCCCCGAACTGTCCCATCGTAAACGTCCCAGGAAAAGGATTCTTCAAACTGAACCTGCGCGCAGATTTCGTCCCAGGTGTTCTTCAGGCAGGAATCCTCGCCCGAAAGCAATCCATTGTTCATTTTCTGAAGCGTCGCGATCAGCCTGCGACTGAGCCGCCTGCAAACCTGTTCGGCTAGCGCGCGGACGACCCCAGATTCAGACAAGTTGCGACTCATACGAGGCGTATCCTCCCGGCGAGAAGATTCTGCATCATGCCCTGCTTGATCTGGCGGGCTTTGGTTAGGCGCTTTTCCAACGATGAAATCAACGCATCCAAGCTAAACAATAAATCTGCAATGGCCTGCTGCTCAGGAAATGATGGAAGCGGTACGTTTAACTTCCTGAACGTTTTTGTTGGCGCGGCGATCGCCGGGACTCCTGTGTGCCCCTTTCCTTCCAGTAGCCTTTTGGCACCTGACTCTGAGTGGAAATACAATGCAACCCAAGCCGGGAGTACAAATCCGCTCCTGAAACGAACACGAAACTGACTTTGAGAAACGACATAGCTGTCAAACAGGGAATCTTCGGGTATGTATGAGATCTGCCCGATTGTGCCACGATGAGTCACAACGACATCGCCTCGACGAGCAACGGCCTTCTTGAGGCTCCTCGCTTTCGCGAATGAAACGAAATGTTCGAAAGAATCTCTTAGGCGTTCAGCCGCAACATTTGCACCATTCAAGACGGGAACACCTGCTGAGACAAAGTTTGATGTCTTTATGTCGGAACCAAATGGTCCCATCGAGATCTCATCGATTAGTGTGTCAATGACGGGGGATTCCCAGTCCTCAGGAATGACGCCCACTTCAGTCTGTTTGTACCGGTCACTCTTCGCGAAGCCTGGTAGGCGGTTCTTGCCGGTAAGCAACTCTTGCATGGCACCATGTCTGATTTGGTGTTGTTTGCTGATAAGTTGCCCAAGGGATTCTATTAGGGCGTCCGCATCGCTCAATGCTTGGGCGATGGCTTCTTGTTCCGCTTTGGTCGAAGGAAGGCGAACCACAATCTCATGGAGATCGTTTCGATTGACCCCAGGGACACCGCTCTTGCCGCTATGGGTGTGGAAATCTATCGTGCGCAACAAATATGAGACAAAAAGCGGATCATTGTCGTGAAAGTCTCTGACATATAGAGTCGTGTTCAACGGCCAGAAATCCGGTCGGATGAAGAAGACTTGACCAATCGTTCCGTAGCGGCCGGTCACCACACCCGGGCCAGCGACCCTGGATTCACTGTGGGTATCGCCAAGGCCCGAGGAGGTAACAACTGGTACTGTGCCATGCTTGCGTTGCCGATGCGGCAAATCGAAACCGCGCTGGAGAGTCGCGACCCTTCCCAATGGCTCACTCTTCCAGGAGGAATTCAGCATTTGAATCCCATCTTCTCTAGATGCCGGTTCACAGCCTGCACCACATCGGCGACATTGCGGGCCTGCTGGGGCATGGGGATTTCGTAGCGCTCTGCCAGTTCCTTTACACGGTGCGTTAGGACCTGGCTGATGCGGTCCATCTCGCCGTGGATGGCCGCATCGAGGGCCGAAAGCCATTTGTCGTCCACTACCAGCGTCTGGACTTCTGCCTCGGTGAGTGTCGGATATTTTGCGTAGGCTTTGGAATCGAGGTCGCTCTGGGCGTTTTTCAGCTCTGTTTTGAGTTCGGATTCCCGGTTGCTAAGTTCCAGCCAGACATTCAGCACCTCAGCTTCCTCTTTCGCGTCCTGGTCGCCCTTAATCTCCTTCAATCGGGCGGTGACGTTGGCCTTGTTCACCTTATCCCACTCGAAGAATGCCCCTTCCTCGCCACCGTGTTCTTCCTCCATCTCCGCGATTTGGGCAGCGACTGTTTCAATGTCGCCCTCCAACGAGGTGATCGAGTTCTGCTCGGCTGCGAAGTAACGGGCGACGATCAGAGCCTTCGGCACCAGGTCGCAGGCCCAGCCTTTGTCCACCTCCTTCACCTTTCCCGTCGTCTTGTTCTTTCTTACTTCGATCACCCGGTACGTTGCAGCCTTCCAGCCATCGGCAGCAATCATGTAGCAATCGTCCTGCATGGTTTCCGCCCAATAGTCCATGAGGTGCTGGTAGACATCATACTTATCGATGAGTTGCTTGCGGGTGTAGTGGGCCAGCAGGTCGTCAGAGAGATCGCCAATGACCTGCTTTGGGTGGCAACCGGCTTTCAGGGCCTCGAGCGCGGCGGCGGCGCGCTTGCGCCATTTCGCAAACAAGGCGTTCATGCCGTGAATGAAAGCGGCGAACTCCGGGTGTTCGTAGATGGCTGGCTTGATCCCGGCCTTTTCCACGGCGAGATCGAGGTAGCCGGGGCGATTGTCCTTGAACAGCGTCTGCCGGAGTTGCGGGCAGACGGCCCAATAGCGTTGGAGGGCATCGACATCGGCAGTAGGGATACCGCCGCGCAGGTGGCCCTCAATGTCCTGTATGTCCTCGGGTTGCTGGCTGTCAATGTAACGCGGGAGGTTGAGGTTGAACTCGTTCTTCTCGATCTCCTCGAAGCCCACCATGCGGGAGTATTTGGGGAGATCCAACCGCTTGTTGAAGACATCGACGATCTTGTGGATGTCCATGTCGCGGAGGCGGTTCTTGGGGCCATCCTTCAGGAAGCCCCCGCTGGCGTCGATCATGAAGATGCCCTTGCGGGTGTGGGCGTCTTCCTTGTCGATGACCATGATGCAGGCGGGGATGCCAGTGCCGAAAAAGAGGTTGGTGGGAAGGCCGATGATGCCCTTGATGTAGCCTTTGCGGATCAGTGCGCGGCGGATATCGGCCTCGGCATTGCCACGGAAGAGGACGCCGTGGGGCAAAATGCAGGCGCCTTTGCCGGCACTCTTGAGCGAACGGACGATGTGGAGGAGGTAAGCGTAGTCGCCTTGCTTACCTGGCGGGGTGCCAAACGGTTTGAAGCGTTCGTAGGGGTCCGGAAAGACGCCGGTGCTCCAGCGCTTATCGCTGAAGGGCGGATTGGCGACAACGAAGTCGAAGGTCTTGAGGGTGTCGCCATTCTTGAATTTCGGGTCGGCCAGGGTGTTGCCCTGCACGATCAAGGCGGTGGGGTTGTTGTGCAGGATCATGTTCATGCGGGCCAGGCCAGAGGTGGCGGCGTCCTTCTCCTGGCCGTAAAGCGTGACTTTCACGCGGGCCTCATCGCCGACTTTGAGGAGCAGGGAACCGGAACCGCAGGTGGGATCGTAAACCGTGGTACTAGCGGTGGTGACGGCATCGTGGATTCCGATGATCTTCGCCATGATCCGGCTGACTTCGGCAGGAGTGTAGAACTGGCCCTTGCTCTTGCCGCTTTCTGTGGCGAAGTGGCGCATGAGGTATTCGTAAGCGTCGCCCAGAATGTCATCGCCCTCGGCGCGATTCTTGCTGAAGTCGAGCGCCTGGTTCTCGAAGATGGCAATCAGGTCGGTGAGCCGGTCCACCTTTTCCTTGCCGCTGCCGAGCTTGTGGTCGTCATTGAAGTCCGGCATGTCGGACAGCTTGTTGGCATTCGCTAGCGGCGCGATGATCTTCTTGTTGATCTGGTCGCCGATGTCGCTCTTTCCCTTGAGCGCGATCATGTCCTGGAATCTGGAGCCTTTGGGCACGGTGATAGCGGCGTAGGGTTCACCGGCGAATTTGTCGCTGACGTACTTGATGAACAGAAGGACGAGGACGTAGTCCTTGTACTGGCTGGCGTCCATGCCGCCGCGAAGGCTGTCGCACATTGACCAGAGCGAGCTGTAGAGTTCGGATTTCTTGAGGGCCATGTCAGCTTGTTCTCACCGGGCGAGCGCGCCGGGCATCAAGATGACGGCGACGCCGCGGACCGCCACACTCGCCGATTATCACCTTGAGAATGTTCATTGTCTCTCATTGCTGAATCGGCGTGCGTTTCGAAGGCGCGAGTGGAGCAGCTCCGACCGGATGCGGAGCGGCCCGTTATCGGAGCAGTTCTTCGCTGCATTCGCGAAGCACTGGGGGGGAGCGTCGCGTCGACGGGTGGGGAAACTCGGGTAAGAATGGGTAATTCCCGCTTCCGGTCCACGGGCAGGCAACGCCGCGACTGGCGTGTTCAGTAAGGGGATCTGTTGAAAATAAGAAGATGTTTTGGCTCGTCTGGTAGGACTCGAGCCTTCAGCCCCTCGATCAACAGTCGACCCAGTTGACGGCGTTATTCCGTATTATCGGACACCATTTTCCGGCCGCGAAGCTCTCCGTAGATCGCTACGCACTCTGGCGGAAGCTGGAGGTCTGGCCGGGTTTCGGATTCCGGCGCAACGTGGGCGAACCTGGCGCGACGCGTGACGTTCGCTTTGTACGGCCCGAGACGTGGCCAGTCTATTTGGCCGCCTTGGCGTCCGCCGCCCGCACCCGCGCCCAACGCTTCTGGGTGGCTTCGATGATTCGCCTCCGGCCAGCCGCGCTCAGTCTCCGTTTCGGCTTTTTGGCCTCGGGCTTGGCAGCCTTGGACGCGGCGCCGGATTCCTTTTTGGACTCAGCCCATCTCTTTCGTTGCGCTTCCGCGATCCGCTTCCTGGCGGCCGCGCTCATTTTCCGCCGTTTGTGCACGGGCACCGGTTTCGCCGCGGACTCGGCGCTACCCCCAGTCATCAGTTGCCGGATCTCGGCAATCTGAGCATCGGTGCGCTTCCTTTGAGCCTCGAATCCTTCGATGGCAGCCGCGAGAATCTCACTGTTCAGTTTCTTTGGCATGGGCCTCCGATCTTTGCTTGGGGTCTTAAAATCGCACTCTCGTGTCCAAGTCTAGCAGGACCAAAGTGCACCCGAAACACAATCGTCATAAAATGTCTCTAGCCGCCTAGCTCCTGCAGGGCGACAAGCCGGGTACCCTGCCCGGTTGGCGGCAATTGCTTCTCAGGGATCGCAGAGGGAGCGATTCATGGACCCGCCGTCTCGATTTGAGATCGAGAAACTCGCTAACGAGAAATTTCAGGCAGACCTTGAGCGCAGAATCGAGGGCTATGCGAAGAAGCAGGCTCAGACGCTTGCTCAAGCCAGAGCGAGCGGCAATTCAGGCGCTTATCTGCCCGCTTTGATCCAGTGCAAACAGGAGCGCTTGCGGGCGGAGATACTCACGTTGGCCGACGCATGGGCAGAAGCTGGCACAACCTACACGGTGCCGCTACCCGTAGGTGCGGAAAAAGCACTTGAAGAGGCGGCGGCGCAAATGACTGCCAGTACGCTCAGCGCGCTTCGTGGCGAACTGGATCTCATGGCTAAGAAGACAGGCGTCCACTCGATTCCTTCGGTTGGGAGTCGGGAACTAGAAAGCACCAGGCAATCAGCGCTGCGGGAAGGAAAGCTCAGGCTGGAAGCACAAAGAATCAAAGCTGAGCGCATGGAGATGCAACGGTTGTTAGGAAGAATCACAACGAAGGTGATCCCTCCAGACCTTGCGAAAATGGACCAGCTACAAGTCGTCCACTTCCCGAGTCAACTCCCGGAGGCGCGTCTGGAAGCTTCAGGCCTGAAGCCGGGGCTAGTTGGCAAGTTACCGCAAGAAGCGCTGGCCCGTATAGAAGCAGGGACGGCGGCATTCCTTGCGGACTACCTTCCGAAGCTAGAGCGTGAGGCCAACAAGAACCCCATCCGTGACGCAGAACTTCTGAGGGAGCTCGTTGTATACCGATACAATCTTGTGGCGCGGGAGTGCTTGGCCGTATCCAGCTCTGCCGACGAATTCGAGCGTCAACTATGGGGCGAGATCGTAGGTTCCGTGCGGCTCGGCCTGTCAAAGTACCCGTGGCTGGCGAACGGCGTTATGAGAGAGGAACTGGACGCAGGGTTCACGTTCTTCACCATGCGGGTTAATCCACGGGAAATAATCGCCGATTCGGACCAGACTGCCACTTGGCACGTTGGAGCGATTACCGGGGCAGCCCTCTCGGAACTGTCGCTCAAACTCCGGGCCGAAGCCCGGAAGCGCGCGGCGGAAGGCGGCTGCGGCAAGCCAGCCTCGAGTGATGAGTCAGCCGGGAAACACCCGGCTCCAGCGACGGAGAGCGCCGGCGAACGTAGGCACGATCGGCACCCTGCGGATGCCGCGCCGGTTAGGCGCCCTGATCCCGCAGCGGCGCAGAATCCAACGCCAGCAGAGACCGCAATCGCCAAAGGGCCTGCGCAAGCCGGGGACCCCGCCCGGTTAGCGGCAATACCTGCTCACGGAATCGCCGAGGGAGCGACCATCGATGATCCATCCAGCCAACCTGATGCCGCCCGCTACGGAGGAGGGGTGGCCGAGTCTGGAGCGGAGGATGCTGGCACTGGGGCCGCCGAAGGCTTGCAAGACACTCGTGATGCCGACGCGCCTCAAGGGCCGTCATCGGCGAGTCCTATCCCGTTGCCCGAGTTTTCGCTGGAAACGCTGGTCCAGATCGAGAGGTGCCAATCTCGGCTCCAGGAGAAGTTCCTGTCAACGTCGAACTGGAGTGAGTTTTCAATGATTAGGTTAGGCCTGGCACCTTGCGTGCTCCCGCCGGGCCGACCAATGCAGCTCAAGCAGAAGCTTCGGGAACATGCGGACGCGATGTTCGATTGCGAGGCGAAGCACTGTCCGAACGGCAAGGCGCACGAACAGTGGTTTTTGGACCTTGCCAAGAAGCTCCAGCTAGAGATCATTTTTGATTACATTCAGGTTCGGATGACTGCCGTCCACTTTGGACTTACACAGCAGGAGGCATCGGAGTTTCTGCGCCAGACATTGGAGGATCGCGCAAAATGGTGGATTCGGTCGAAGGCGGGAGGCTCCACGGTGCCAGACGCCGGCTGCCTCCCTGCCGCGGGGCCGGCGCCCGATCCGAAGCAGCCGGGGCGGGTCGATGCCGCACCAGCGCAACCGGCATCCTTTGCGAACGCTGAAACACGGCCGACGACCGATCCCCATCGCGGTGTCCCGACAGACAGCGGGCCGCAGGCTGTTGAGGAACGAGGCTCCTCGGACAAACCGGGGACTACGCCGGCGACTCCCGACGCGACCGATGCCATCGAGGTCGCGAGGCTGAGGTCTCTCTCGATCGAGCGAGAAGATGCGGCGATCAACGAGGCTATTGAGATCCTCAAAAACCAACCGGGATGGGACCGTTCCCAGGAACTTGTTAGCCGCGCGAACGTCTGGCTGGCGAATGAATCTAAGAGAGCTCAGGTCCCAGAGGCTCGACGTACTCTGGCGCTGAAAAACCTGAATCGTCAAGCGAGGATTTTCCTTGGTCTGGTTTCGAGCAGGGACTCGGCCGACGCCGTGTCGGTCCTCCTTCTACTCTTGGTGCGGAATGTGTACCTCCAGGTCTTCGGCGTGCCGCCCCAACGCGTCGTATCTCTAAGCAAGGAGGGCTGTGAGTTTGCGGAAGAAATCGAGCTGCGCCGTCGGAAGTTGATGGCCGCCGTGTATCGCAAAGCGGCGAGAGTTTCGACGGAGAACACGGCCAAGACGGGGCGCAATTCGCGCATGCCGGTGACCAGTTATGGGCCGGAGGCCCCATCAACCGCAGATGGCACACCGGTGCCCGCGGAAACGGAGTTGCCGACCCAAAGGAAGGGGACTCCCACAGAAGTGCCAGATCTCGATGAGCGCAAGACTGCCTACGACGCATACAAACGGAAGTGCAAAGACGCCGGCGTGAAGATGACAGAACGGAAGCTCGCGCAGTTGGCGAATCGAGCATGGAACACTCGCGATCCCGTCATGAAGTGGAAGCAAGGTAAGGACCGGCCTGGCGATGACCGGCTAATCCGGCGCGCCATGGAAAAGGTGCCGTCGGCCAGTCAATTGTAGTTTTTCCTGCAATTCCCGCAATTCCTGCATTCTTGTCCGCTTGCGTCCCGCAGTGCAGGGCTTTGTACACTGCGGCCAGAAGGTGATGGAGCGGACATTGAACCAGCACGAAGAACTCAATAGAGAACCAGCTTTCTCGGTGTGCCGAGTGGCCAAGCGTTTGAACGTGTCTGATAGAACAGCACGCCGGCTCATCGAAGCGGGGGCCTTGAAGGCGTATCGCATTGGCAGGCAATGGCGGGTGTTCGAACCGGACCTGCAAGAATATCTCGCCAGGCAGGCGAACCGCCATCCCTATCGCCATTCAAGCGCGAGCCACCATGACCACTGATCAACTGACGGCGATCCTAGCAGCGCGGGTCATGGGTTGGCGTGCCGGACCGGAACGCTTCCTGACGGGCAACCGGAGTTGGGTGCCGCGGTGGAAGTTTCAGCCAACCCAAAAGCTGGCGGATGCAATCCGTTTGCTGGAAGCAGCCAAACCTCTGGAGTATTCCGTCGCCGCGGACGCAAACGGCGCCTTCTGCGCCAGAGTTAGCGTCAGCGGATCGACCGCAGAAGCGCATGCCAGAACCAAGCCGCTCGCCATTTGCCTGGCCGTCGCCGTTGCGGTCGGCATTGAGGTTACAGGAGAAGATCTATGACGCCGCTTGAGTTTCTCCGCATGCTCTGGGGCGCAAAGTTGGCGGGTCTGTTCATCCTGATCTGGACGCGCGCCGGCAAACAATCGCAGTGGTTCCGCGATGTCGCCGCCGCCGCCAAGTTCGTGTCCACCAACAGCAGAGACGTGTACGTCGGTGTCGGCTTATCCGGCGGCGATTACGGCCCGCACAACCGGTGTCCGTCGGACAAGGTCGCTGCCATCGCGGGCCTTTGGGCCGACTTCGATCTAGCCTCGGAAGCACACCCGAACAAGGCGCTCCCTGCCACCATCGAAGAGGCACTATCGCCTATCCCGGCGGGACTCCCTCCGACCATCATCATCGCAACCGGGAACGGCTTGCAGGCGTGGTGGCTCTTCAAAGAACCTTGGATCTTCGAGGATGCCGAAGAGCGGAAGCAGGCGGCGACATTGAGTGTCCGTCTTCAAACCCTCCTCCGCTACAACTCGTCGCAGCGAGGTTGGGCCTTTGACAGACTTGCTGATCTAGCCCGCGTGCTCCGGATGCCAGGCACCATAAACGCCAAGGACCCCAGCAAGCCCAAAACGGTCGAGGTGTACTCCGTGGAAAGACGCCGATACAACCCATCCGATTTCCAGAAGTATCTCGACAGTCTGGCAATTCCAGATCCGGAGACTGAGGACCAGATTGCGAGGGAGATGGAGGAACGGTTCGCTGGGAAGCCGCTTGTGATCGACTTCGACGCGGCGATTCCCGATGACCGGCTCGCTGGTTGGATAGAAAAGGACCTGCGGTTCCGAAACACGTGGCACCGGCAACGCCACGACCTGAATGATCAGTCGGGTTCGGGATACGATTTGGCCCTAGCGCACTTCGGCTTGGACGCCAGCCTCAGCGACCAGGAGATCGTGAATCTAATCGTTCATCACCGCCGAATGCACGGCGAGAGGCGGCGCAAGCGCTTGGATTATTACCAGCGGACAATCTCGAAAGCGGAGAAGACAACTGGCCGCCCGGCTCCGCACGCTCCCGGACCCCCTTCGGCTCCTGGCACGGCCGCGCCGCAGAATGCGTCCGTCGATTCGGCCGTGGCCGAAGCCGCCAACTCTCCGGAAGCCGACGACCCTAACAGGAAGGCGAAGCTGTGTGAACACATATCGCGCCTACTGGGGGTGAGCGTTCTTCGGATCGTGAAGGTGACAGGCAAAGAACCGGTGTTCCTAATGGACTTGGAAGAGGGCCGCGTTGAGTTCGATGTCGGCAAGCTCATCTCCCATAAATCCGTGGGCCTCGCCTTAGCCGCCAAAGCCGGAAAGATCATCCCGAATCTCAAACCGCATATCTGGAGAGGGTTGGCACAGATGTTGCTCGACGCTTGTATCGTCGTGGAGGGCACGGACGACCTTGAGTTTGAAGGAGCGGCACGGATTCAAATCGATAAGTATCTTTCCGAAAACCCACCCATTTTGTCTCTCGAAGGCACCAGTGCTCAGGAGCTGTACAAGCCTTTGATTGACAAGGGCAAGATCGCGATCTCCGCGGCCAATTTGCAGACTTACATCATCAAGACGACCATGCAGAACGTCTCGGTCAAATCGGTCGCCGCAATGCTCGCCGCGATCGGTGGCCAACCTGTGCGAGTGCGTCCTCGCGGCGTCAAAGAGCAAAGCCGATGGGCCTTGCCTGTCAATGAGTTCGATCCGAAGGACTATTCGCAATTTAACTCCGAGGACGTTTGCAATGCTGAATGAGCGCGCCACCGGCACGGTTGAGGGAATCGGTCTGATGGACCATGCGGTCACATCGGAATACCGGATCGTGGGTCCGCCGGGAACCGGAAAGACAAGGAGTATCAGCGACCAGGTGCGGCGTGGCGTTGAAAAATATGGCTCGAACAAGGTGCTCGTGGCGAGCTTTTCCCGAGCGGCCTCGGCAGAGTTGGCGAACTGCGACCTGCCCATCAATCCCGACATGCTCGGCACTCTGCACTCTCATTGCTATCAGGTGTTGGGCAGACCAAGCATCGCTGAGGCGCACGTGAAGGAGTGGAACTGTTCCTATCCCCATTTGGCGCTCACGCCGGTACGCGGGCAGCGACGGTTAGACGGTGAGGATTCCGTGGAAGACGATGCCGGTAATGCTGATCGCCCTGGTGACTCGTTGCTCCGGGAGCTGAACCGGCTGCGGGGACTGATGGTTGACCCAGCCCGGTGGCGGCCCGACATCCGCGATTTCGAGCGGAAGTGGGCGCGGTACAAGCGCGAGCGCAATCTCCTGGACTTTTGCGACCTTATCGAAACCTGCCTCCGCGAGGTTGACTGCGCACCCAACAATCCCTCCGCGCTGTTCGTGGATGAGGCGCAGGACCTCAGCGTCATGCAAGGGCGGCTTGTCCGAAGATGGGGATGCCAAGCCGATTACTACGTATTAGCCGGAGACGACGATCAAACAATATACTCATTCATTGGCGCTACGCCGGAAGTCATCCTTGAACCCGACATCCCGGACGATCACAAGGTCATCTTACGGCAGAGCTATCGTGTGCCACGATCGATTCACCAGTTGGCGGACAGTCTAATCCGGCAGGTGACGCGGCGCCAGGAGAAGATCTATTTGCCGCGGCCGGCGGCGGGCGATGTTCAACGGCTGTCCACTGGTACCTACAGGTCACCCGAGTACTCTATTCTTTCGTCCGCGGTGAAGCATCTGGAGCGCGGCAAGACAATCATGTTTTTGGCCTCGTGCTCGTACATGCTTAAGCCGCTCATTCAAGTGCTGCGGAAGAACGCTATTCCTTTCCATAACCCGTACCGAAAAGCAAATGGATTCTGGAATCCGCTGCGGCTCGGCAGACAGACCACGGGAAGACGGATAATTTCGCTCCTGGTTGCGCACCCGAGATACGGTGAGGGCTACCGTTCCTGGACGTACGCAGACCTCTCGCTGTGGGCCGAGTGGCTCTGCGGCCAGGGCATTTTCAAGGCCGGCGCCAAGAAGTTGCTGGAGGCCGCCGACCGGAAGGAGACAGTCACGATCGAGCAGCTCGGTGAAGTATTCGAGGCGGGACCGCTCGCTTCGCTGGTCGAAACCTTCGATGGCGATTGGAGAACCCTTCTCAAGTGGTGGCGCGTTCGAGTCAATCCTGAGGTTCGCAACCGCGTCCAGTTCCCCGCCGACGTCGTCTCGAGGCGGGGCCCGCACTCGCTAATTGAGGAGCCAGGCATCGTGGTCGGCACAGTCCACTCAGTTAAGGGCGGCCAGGCAGACGTGGTTTACCTGTTCCCGGATCTCAGCCGCGCCGGCGATTCGCATTACCAAGTCTCGGGCCCGCTGCGGGACTCGGTGCTTCGTGTCTTTTACGTGGGGGCTACCCGCGCCCGGGAGACGCTCTACATTTGTCAGCGGGAGAACGCCATGGCTGTGTCAATCTGACTGAAAAGACGGCGCTTGAATGATTGCGACGAATGAAGGTAACCTCCTGACGCTGACTGGAGGCGTTCGTCTGAAGCAAAGAGTTCAACACCCGAAGATTAACGAATGCAAGGATCGCGGCGCGCCGTATTGGTTCTTCCGATATTGGCATGATGAGTTGCTTGCGGATGGCGCTGTTAAGACCACGCGAAAGCGCCACATCATCGGACCCAGCCGAGGCCCAAACGCGATCGGCAAGAAACAGGCTGAAGGCGCGCGCGACGCATTCCTATCCGAGCTAAATGCCGCGCCCACGGCTTGCGAGGCCGCAATCAAGGCTAAGAAACCGGCCGAGTTCGGAGCGATCCTGTTCGGCAAACTCGCGGAGATGTGGCGTAGCGACTTTGTTGAACGCGAAGTTGGCGGGAGGGCTCTGATCGCCACGTCCACTCGGGCGAAGTACGTCAATCACCTCGAAAACCACATCCTCCCGCGGTGGAAGGACACACGGCTGGCAGAGTTCCGCGCGAAGGACCTGCTGGATTGGCTTCAAACCGAGTGCGAATCCTGGCACATGATGGCCGACCTGCGGAACATCATGAGCGGAATCTTCTCGAAGGCCCAGGAATGGGAAATATTGCCCGACACCTTTGCGAATCCGATGCACCGCGTGAAGCTGTCTAGGAAGTGGGAGGTGCGCGAGAAGCGTATTCTCACTGAAGATCAGACCGTTCGGGTGCTGTCCAGGCTGGAAGATCCACACCTTCTCATTTGTGAGACCTGCTTGGATACCGGTACGCGCATATCGGAGGTGACGGGCCTGAGAATTAAGCGCGTTGACATTGATCAGGGCTGCATTCGGATCGAGCAAAGAAACTGGCGCGGCGACATTGATGAGCCGAAAACGGCAAGAAGCAGGCGGACGTTGGCGCTCGGGTCTTTAACTGAGCGCTATCGTTCCTGGATCGCGAGTCTCAAACACCGTGACCCCGAGGCATGGGTTTTCCCCCAGGGCGAGGATCTGCGGCAGCCGATGTGGGACTCTGGCGTTCGCCGAGCCCTGAAGAGCGCGGCGGCCGCGGAGGGCTGTGACTTTCCTGGCCTCGGCACGCATTCCCTTCGGCGCGCGAACATCACGTGGCGGCAGGAGGTCGGCGGCAGCAGCATCGAAACGTCCCAGATCGCCGGCCACGCCAACACCAAGATCACCGAGGAATACACGGTGGTGCAATTGCGGCGCCAGGAAGAACTGACGCGGCGGATCCAGGGCAAACGGCTGAAGGCCGGCCAACGTCTCCAGCCAAAGGTCGTCGAGATCAAAGGCACGAATACGGCGGCCTAGCCAAGACCGGTCCCGCGACCGTCGGTCCGCTTTCCCTCACAATCCTCAAATCCCCTCATCGGGACCTTTGGTAACTATCCTGATAGGGAAATCAATTGTTGTTGTACTGCAACAACAATCAAAAGGCGGTATCGACCGCGCGCGAGGCAAGTGTGATGCCATTGCGTCGCGACGATGTGTGAGGTCCAGGTGAGGTCCGGTCGAGGTCCAGAACAGTTCCGCGGTCCATTTGAGGTCCAAATCGACGACGCATAACCCTTTTGCTTTCAGTGTGAACCTCTGTAAGTGATTGATCGGAGTACCTTGACACGGTAGAGGTCCGGCGTTCGAGTCGCCGCGGGCCCACCACTCGTTTCAATAGCTTAACCGGTCTGGCATAGAAATCCCGCGCTGCGATATCGCTGCGATAACCGCTCGCTGGT
>Ga0181521_10003047_pt1 | contig 19850 bp, 20 predicted proteins | sample PEATcosm2014_Bin_32_FD_119764 | JGI IMG/M metagenome (GOLD analysis project Ga0181521, IMG submission 119764) | Peatland microbial communities from MTU Mesocosm Facility, Houghton, MI, USA - PEATcosm2014_Bin02_60_metaG | ecosystem: Environmental > Terrestrial > Soil > Wetlands > Peat | place... | reverse complement strand
CTGCGGCTTTCGCCAGGCCATCCGTGTATGCCGCAAAGCGTTTCTCCTGTGGGCCTGGCGCAGATTGCGTGCCCACAAAACAATTCTACACCAAAATGTTATTTATAACACAGTAGTACTAGTGGGGTCCTCCCGGTGGAACACCGTCAAGAGCTGCCGCAGAGTTTCCGCGCCGTTGGAGGCGGATTGGTCGCCGATCTCGTTGCCCGCGCTCCACAGGACCACCGACGGGTGGTTCCGGTCACGATGGACGAAATCGGTCACGTCGCGCTCATACCAGTCATTGAAGTAACGGGTATATCCGTTGTTGCGAGTCTTGGACACCCTCCACTCATCGAAAGCCTCGTTCATCACCAGGAAACCCATCCGGTCGCAGAGATCCAGAAACCCCGGCGCGGGTGGATTATGGCTGGTGCGGATGCCATTGCAACCCATCGCCTTGAGGACTTCCAGCCGCCTCTCCCACACCCGTTCCGGCACCGCCGCTCCCACCGAGCCGGCCTCGTGATGCACGCACACGCCGTTGATTTTCACACGTTGGCCGTTCAGTACGAACCCCTTGTCCGCGTCGAAGACAGCCTCGCGGATTCCGATCGGCGTATCGTACACGTCCACGATGCCGCTCTGGTCCCTCACAGCGCTCCGGACCGTGTAGAGGTATGGCGTTTCCACGGACCACAGGTTGGGCTTATCCAGGTTTACCACCTGCATGAACTCGTACTCGCCGTTAGCGCCCACTTCCTGACTTGCCTCGGCGGTTTGGACTACCTTGCCGTCCCGGTCCAGAATGCTGGTGGCCAGCGCGCATTTGGCGGCCGCTTTGCCTTCGTTGCTGACCCAGGTCTTCACCTGGACGCTGGCTGCCGCATCGGATACCTGCGGCGTGGTCACGAACGTCCCCCAGTGCGCGACATGCAAATTGTTGGTCGTAAGCAGCCAGGTGTGCCGATAGATGCCTGAACCGGTATACCAGCGCGAGTTCGGCTGGTTGGAATTGTCCACCTTGACGGCGATCACGTTATCGCGGGTACCGAAAACGAGGTGCGGCGTCATGTCGTACCAGAAGGTGATGTAGCCGAAAGGACGTTTGCCCAGGTACTGGCCGTTGATCCACACCTCGCTGTTTTCAAACACGCCTTCGAATTCGATGAAGAGTTTCTTGCCGCGGGAAGACTCGGGCAGGCGGAAGTGTTTCCGATACCATCCGATGCCGGTGGGCAGGCTCCCCTGGGCAGTCTCCTTCTCGCTGTAAGGCCCTTCGATGCTCCAGTCATGCGGCACATCCAGGCTTCGCCAGTTGGCGTCCGCGAAGCCGGGTTCCTGCGCTCCCGGCGCATCGCCCTTGTTGAACTTCCAGTCAAAATCGAAACTCTCTTTGCCTCTGGCCGGCATGGCTTCGAGCGCCACCCGCGTTTGAGCGCCGCCCTGATTCGCGGATTCCAACGCGGACATGAACCCGACCGCGCCCACCGCCTGGGCCAGCAACCCGCGGCGGCTTAAGGGACCTTTCCCTTCAACATCGTTGGTCGCCATTTCGGTAAACCTCCTTCCGAATTATGACGGAAAACGGCTGCGCCTCCGCAGGCGGTGGGGCCGAAGCCAGCGTCTCGACATCTTCCAAAGTATACGCGGCGGATGCACCGATAGCACGCCGGAGACGTTGCCGTTCCCGCCTGTTCGCGGCTCTTTCGGGAAATCTCGCTGACCACTGCACCCAAAAAAGATCGCTGTCGTGCGCCGCCGTTCGTCCGCCGCTAGTTCCCCCGCGCTCTTTTTCCGCTTTCATAATAGCGAACCCGCACATTTACGCCGCGTGGTTATGATCCGCACAGCAGCATGCGGAGGCGACGCAAGGTGCTTCGCACACGGCTACCCGCGGCAAACTCGCCCCTCTTCCCTCGGAAACGCGCATCAGCTTCCGCCCGCGCGCGCCAAAGTTTAACCATCACCGGGCGCCGCGGCTGAACCGGGCGTTACCCCCCTACGCGCGTTTCGCCGGCACACGCGGGTTCCGCTCCCCGGCCCAAGTCTGCTGGTGCCAGTAAGGATAAGGCTCCGGGACGGCGCTGGCCTCATTGAGGCGCGCCATCTCCTCGGCGCTCAGCTCCCACGTAGCCGAGGCGAGATTGTCCCGGAGCTGCTCCTCGGTGCGCGCCCCCACGATCACCGTGTCAACGCCCGGTTTGCCGCGAACCCAGTTGAGCGCCACCTGCGCCGGTGTGACGCCGCGCCCGGCAGCGATCGCCAGCATGACATCCACGATGCGATAGAGCCGCTCCCAGTCCACTTTGATGGGCGCCCCGAGCGCGACCAGCCGGCCTTCGGCGGGCTGTGGCGCGTCACGCCGGATCTTGCCCGAAAGCAGCCCGAATACCAGCGGACTCCATGCCATCACACCCACGCCCTGGTCGAGACCCATCGGAATGAGCTCGTATTCGGCGTCGCGGACAAGCAAAGAGTATTGGATCTGCTGGCTGATATAGCGCGCCAGGCCACTACGCTCGGAAATGGCGACCGCCTTCATCGTGTGCCAGGCGGAAAAATTGGAGCACCCGATGTAGCGGACCTTGCCCTGGCGCACGAGGGCATCGAAAGCCCCCAGCGTCTCCTCCATGGGCGTGAGGGAGTCCATCGAGTGCGCCTGGTAGAGGTCGATGTAGTCGGTGCCGAGGCGGTGCAGGCTGGCCTCGCAGGCCCATATCAGGTGGGCGCGCGACAACCCGAGGTCGTTCGGTCCCGGTCCCATCCGCGAGAAGGCCTTGGTAGCGATCTGCACATTCTGCCGCCGGCCCTTCAGGGCCGCGCCGAGCACTTCTTCAGCGAGCCCTTCCGAATAGATGTCGGCGGTGTCAAACAGCGTGACGCCTTGGTCGATCGCAATATCGACCAGGCGGCGGGCCTGTTCCACACCGAGGGCGCCCATGGCCGCGTGCCGGCCCCTGCCTCCGAACGTCATGGTTCCGAAACTGAGCGACGAGACGCTCAAGCCGCCTCTGCCGAGAAAGCGCTGTTCCATGTCCCTATTATCAGACGGCGGACGCTCACGGCAAGCGGATCTCTGACCGAAGACGCCGGCCAAGCTGCGCGCTTCTGGGCGGCCAGACCGCTACCGATAACGAATAACGCCCTCTACAACCGATTGCCTGGGCGTCGCCACGAACGGCCTCTGTCACGAAGCCTCTTGTTGCCGCGCTCCGCGGGCTTTAACGCCCTGTATGGTGATCTCAGCCGTGCCTTACATCGAGCTGCAGGACAAGCGGGCTGCTCCCATCCTGTAACCTGCCACCAGCTCAGGCACAGTTATGCATCGGAAATGATCCGCCTCGGTGTCAGCCTTCCGGCATTTCATGCAACTGCTGGGGCATAAAGACATCCGCATGATCATGCGATATGTGCAGGTCACCCATCCGCAGCCACAAATTGCGCGCCCGCCGGCACGTGCCGCACCGCGCCGAAAACGGTTTTGACGTTGCGGAGGCCGATTTCTTCAGCAAGTGCTTGGCATCCTGACCGGCGCAGCCATTACGTTCGCCGTGCGCAAGCTGGCCTCCATTCCGGGCACGATATCGCTGTTTTGGGTGGTGCTCAATGTGGCGATCGCCGTCGGCGTGGGCCGATTCCCGGCATCCGTTGTCCCGTTATGCCGCCGCCACCCGCTCGCGCACGTTGAACTCGAGTTTCCAGCGGCGGTTGTCGCGGGCCACGCACCAGAGCTGCATCAGGCCGGTTTCCGTGATTACGGTTTCGAAGGAGACCGCGACCACTTCGGAGGAGGCCTCCCCTGCGCCGAACGTCACTTCCATGGGAGAGATCTCCTCAAGCTCGCCGCTGAAATCTTCGATGAGATCGCCGGGCTGGTCGTTCTTGCGCGCAGCGGAAGTGAAGAACCGGAACTCGGCGGGCTCTCCGACCACCAAGCCGAACTCACGGCCAGGGATGCGGACCTCGGTGCCCTCCTCCATGCCGAACGGCACCACCGTGAGCGCCTTGAGGGGAGCCGGAAATCCGGGCGCCGCGGGCATGGCGGTCTCGATGCCGACATAGTACGTGCGCGGCACACCGCCGCGGATGCGCACGCCCCGCCCGCGCCGCGCCAGACCATGATAGGCTGCGCCGCGCGCCACCGCGTGCATGAGGTCTTCGCCACTGAGCGGCTTCACCGGCTCCAGGCCCTCCTCGGCAAGCCAGGAATTGAGAGTGGCCAGCAGGCGCTCCCGCACCATGCCCGCTTTGAGGACGCCGCCGTTGAACAACACGTGCGTAGGGCAGGCGAGGCCGCTCGGCCCCCGGCGCACGGCTCCGTGTTCCGATGTGGCCGCCTGTTGGCGCAGGAAGCGCGCCAGGTGCCGAGAGATGGCCGGATCGGCGGCATACGGCAGGCCGATTTCCTGCAACCCGGCGCGGCGGTGGTGTTCGGGCATGGCGCTGCTCGCCACCAGCGGCAGGAATCCCTCGCTTAGAACGCGATCGATATCGTCGCGGTCGAGCGTGGCTTTGATGGCGCCGCCCACCAGGCCGCTGCCTTTGCCGAGAATCGTCACCGGCTGTTCGCGGACCTTGGAGCCGGGCTCCAGCAGCTTCTCTTTCGCGATGCGGCAGTTGCTCCATAGGGTCTGGAACTGGCGGTTGTCGACGTGCGTGCCCTTTTCCGCGAGGCGCTGCGAAACCGAGCCCGCCAGCGCCAGGTCGATGTTGTCGCCCCCCAACAAGAGGTGCTCGCCCACGGCCGCGCGAACCAGCGCCAGTTCGCCCGCGCTCTCGGTGACCGCGATCAAGGTGAAGTCCGTAGTGCCGCCGCCGATGTCCACTACCAGGATCAGGTTGCCCACCTGCACGCGCTCGCGCCAGTCGGGGTGACGCTCGATCCAGGCATAGAACGCGGCCTGGGGCTCTTCGAGCAGCGTGAGGTTGCGGTAGCCGGCCTGCTGGGCGGCTTCCAGCGTCAGCTCGCGCGCCACCGCATCGAACGAAGCCGGCACCGTCACCAACACCTGCTGCTCGGCGAACGGAGCCTCCGGCATGCGCGAATCCCAAGCCTGCCTTAGGTGCTCCAGGTAGCGCCGGCTTGCCTCGACGGGCGAAATCTTATCGACGCCTTCCGGAGCGCGAAACGGCACCAGCGACGCCGTGCGGTCCACACCCGAATGCGATAGCCAGCTCTTGGCTGAGGATACCAGCCGCCCGGCATTCTCCGCGCCCCGTTTCTGCGCCAACCGCCCCACCACGAAGTTGCGGTCCGGGTCCCAGGGCAGGGCCAGAGATCCAGCCGGAAAGTCGGAGCTGCCGGGCAGGTAGAGGAACGAGGGCAACAGGTCTTCCTCGCGCACCTCGCCGGGATTGGTAAGCTGCGGGATCGCCATCACCTGCACGTTGGCCGGGGCAAAGGGATCCGCGTCCGCCCGGATCGCCGCGAACGCCAGCGCCGAGTTGGTGGTGCCGAGATCGATTCCAATGACGTATGTCGATTCCAATGTGAGCGGCTCCAGAATTCAGGATACCGTGTCGGCGCGACGACTGACCGGCAACTAGTCGCCCACAAGGTGGATGGGCTCGGCCGATCACTGTTCGGTGGCCCAGAATCACAGCGATGACTGATACTCGGACCTAGTCTCGTGTCCCAGTGGTTCGTGAGATAAGTGCGGCAGGGTGGGAAGCGAGAGTGCGGCGCGCGTAGCGGGCAATACTTTCCAGAATCTGGTCCGCCGTCTTAGTCCACAGGAAGGGTTTGGGGGGGCCGTTGTGCACGTCCATGTACTCGCGAATCGCTGTTTCCAACTCCTTGACGCTGCGGAACACTCCACGCCGAATCCGTTTGTTTGTGAGTTCGGCGAACCATCGCTCCATCAGATGCAGCCACGAACCGTACGTCGGTGTGAAGTGGACATGGAATCGCGGGCGCTTGGCCAGCCACCTCCGGAGGATCGCTGTTTTGTGCGTGCCGTAGTGGTCCAGGATGAGGTGCACATCCAGGGCGGTAGGCACCTGTGCCTCGATGACATCCAGAAACCTGCGAAATTCTACCGAGCGGTGCCGCTGGCGCAACTGGGCGATCACACGGCTGGTCTGAGGTGGTCCCGTTGTGTGGGTAGTCGTCGGTGCCACGCCCCCACTGGCCTTGGCGGCAAAGGCAGCCGCGGTCGGGTTCCGGTCGAGCGCCTGAATCTGGCTCTTCTCGTCCACGCAGAATACCAGGGCGTGATCCGGGTGATTCGTCGGCTTGTATATATGGCTGGTTCCACACGGGCGATCTGGCGGAGCGCTCGCCCGACGGCTATTACACCCTGTGTTGGCGTAAGAGCGACCTGATTCATATCCGGCGGCTTCAATATCTACCCGCGCGAGATCGAAGAGTTTTTGCAGGAAGCAGGAAGAAGTGGCCGAGGCCGCGGTGGTGGGAATTCTGGTTCAGCAATATGTGTGGCATACACACATTTGTTCCGACCTAAAGGTCAGTGTGCCTGCCTCAATTGTTCCGCCCAAAGCCAGGCGATGCTGAAGCTCTTGCATGTAGATTTTACAAATGCGCGCCGCGATGGATACGTTCTCCATCAGGTCCGTGCCAATGCTTAGTTGTTCCTGCGTGATTAGGTCGGGTGAAGCTGTAGGCATCGATTTGCTCTCCATTCAGAAGAACCGCAACAATCCTCGCGCAGGAGGAGCCTGTTAGGTGGCTGGAATTGGTAGAGAAGATCTGCTTGTGATTTGGCTGTCGCGCCATCCGGGGGTGGCGGAACTTGACCGCGCACCCTTTGCAATGTTCCAGGTGACCTATGCTTCGGAGGCCGGCGTCATTGTCTCGTCCTGTTTGCTCTTCGTGACCAAACCTGCTGCGCGGCCACCGCCGCGCTTGCCTTTGCGCGTCGGGTTTTCAATATTAACGATCACTTTTTCAATCAGGTCACGTTCCCTACGCAATTCCGCCCATATCTTCTCAACATGCATTCTGGCAACCACCCTTCTGCCTTAAGGCCAGGTGCGGTTTACTCAGCGCGGAGAGGTTATCGGCCGCCGGTCGTTGCTCAGTCGGCCTCCCTGTGGGTTGAGATTCAAGACCTTGACTTAACTGTATCGCTAAAGTGAATTCAAAGATACAACTAGAGTTGAGCCAAGAAGCGGGTTGTGCGCAGTTTGATCGTTCGGCCGCATGCCGGTTCCAGAACGCCTCCTGCGGCTGGCTCTTCCGCGTACTGGTTTCTGCTTGATGTCCCTACCGTGCTGAGGTAAGGTCCACAATGGCTGGCGATAATGCTCATTATGAGGACCTAAATGACTGATTTGATTGTAGTTCCGCAAACGAACCAATTGGCAGAAACTCAAGGCACTGGTGCTGGACAGCGTCTCCGTCTTCTCGACATTCTGCCCCTCCTTGTTAAGTTGTTGAAAACAGGGACTCCTGCCCTTCCCGATTTTCCGTCCGCGGCCGCGGACGTGTTGCCATCCTCTTGATGGCTTCCATGACAGCCGATGATTGGACCGACTCCTCTGGGATTTCCCAAGGAGCGCCCGGAACGATTTGCGTAGCCGGGAGGATCTTCTTCTCGATCAATCGCCTCACGGTTTTGCGATTCGCGCTCAGTCGCTCGGCCGCCTGTTCCAACGTCAGCATAGCTGGAGGGCCCTGGCCCGAGTTGCACGCTGGGAGATCGAACCTATGCCGCAGAGTTTGAATGCGCAGCGTAGTCCACGTGAGGTCGAAGGCCGTTCGAAATCCAAGCCGGTTCAAGGTTGCCGCAATCTGATCATCCGGGTCCGAAGCCGACCGATCATGACGGCTGTCGGGCCGCAGCAACATGGGCGACGTTTGGCTTTGGGTGCGCCCGCGCCACCGGGTGGCAACATTGGTCGCGGTGGGCGCCGCCGGCGCAACGTGGGCAAACTGGCGCGACGGGGTGGCTTTCGTTCGCCACCGGGGGTGCCGCGGCGATCGGCTGGATCATGGCCATGGCAGCAGCCGGGGAAGCTCGCACAACACGAACACCTGGCCCACGTTGCGCCCCTGCGCGCCGGGATGGCTTCGTCCTACCAGACCTGCGCTCCGGCGCAAAAAGGCGACAAAAGGCACCCACCGCACGCGCCATCGAGTCTGTGGTTGCAGTCCCCATAGTGGCAAGGCATGCTAAATGACGGGTCTGGAATTGGGAATGACCCGATTGAATGCGCCGGGTATGGCGCGGATTGTCGGGAAGGGGAAGTGCACAATGTCGTTGAGTCTTAGGCCGGTAGTTGAGAAGTGGCGACCGAGTTACGGATTCCTGCTCGGACACGAAGAAATGGTGGACCTGCTGCGGCAAATCGCCGCGTTGGCGGGGATTGACAGCCATTGCCAGCACGGATACGCGCAGCTACAGAATCAGTATCACGACGGGACCACCGAGCGGTCGCAGCTCGCGCAGACCTCGCGGCACACGTTCAGGCTTGTGCAGCGGTTGACGGCCGCCGCCGTGATCGCGGGTGCGCTGCTCCTCCACCAGGCCCGACCCGGCACACTCCAGGCAGCGGAAAGGGAAGACCGCGCCCGTGCCGCCGCACTCCTGACACGCGCCGAAGACCGGCACGCCCACGGGAATCTTGCAACCGCAGAACGCCTCCGCCGCCGAGAGCGCCACGGCTCAATAGTCAACACCGAAGCAGTAACTTTCGTTGGAATTCATGGGGCTAACCGCGTATTCGCCCGGATACAGGGCGCGCGCGGGAGTAATTTCGTAAACGGAGTCACCGACTTCATTAATGGTCACCGTCAGCCCCGGCGGAGCTCCGCCCATAGTCGGTTGCGTTTGCCGGTAACCCATTCTCGATTCCAAACGGTAGAGTTGGAATTGACGCGGGTCGCCGCCGGGGTTCAATCGCACGACGAATACGAGCCGGTTTCCTTGTCTGACCCGCACGGGCGAGCGCGGGCCTTGAATGCGATACACGGTTGCTCCCATGCCATACATTCCGCCGCCGCGGGACATCATCCCGATCTCTTTTTCGAGCGGGATGTATCCAGAGGAACCGCGCAGAAATGGCGCACCAACGATGTCGGGCCCCATATCCATCCTGGGCGCCTCGGGACCAGCGGAGGGTGCATCGATCGAACCGAAGACTATCTCGGCCACACGGGCGCGCGCATAGTGCTGTATCTCGTCGTTGACCAGGAAGCGAATGTCGTCCGCTGTGCCGCCCAAGAAACTTCCGTTCACGGTGGACCCGTTGCGCAGACGGAGCGTATCCGCCTGGCTCGACATTGCGAGAGCCAACGCCAGTATTGTGAATCGCGTGATCATAACTGCTCCATCAGTTGGGGTGCTCCATTGGTCGATACTAACAATAGGTTTGTTCGATCCGCGCGGAGAAACATTCGCCTTTTACTATTTTCCCACCGTTGCCAGCACGCAGGAAGCGTTGCCAGCCCGTGATTTCTGCCTTCGAACTCTCCTATCCTCTGGTCAATACGACCCAGTGGTTAACAGCACCGGCCGTTTCTGGGCGCAGAGCGAGGGCCTACTTGCGCTCAATCGGTGACCGAATGCGCTGGTGAGACGAGCCTCACTACAAAGGCCGACTGGATGCCTTTTGCGGACTGTCGTACTGCCGAAGCCAGTGTCTCCGCGTCGGCCTGCGTGGACGCGGCTCCCACCAGGACGCACCAGAGATCCCTGTCGGACACGCGTGGTATGATGCGCGCCACGCCGTAGAGCCGTTCCATCAGGGCGCGCGTGCGTTCGGCATTCGCCAGTATGCGGAATGTGCCGGCCTGGACGGCGAAGAGCGCGCGCGTATCGACCGGAGCGGCGTGCAGGATTTCGAGCGCCACCGGCACTACGCCGGATTCGACCATGCCCAACTTCCGCGCAGCGGCGTTCGAGAGATCGACAATGCGTGATTCGATGAACGGTCCGCGATCGTTTATCAGCACCACCACGCTGGCGCCGGTATCGACGCGGCGGATGCGGACAGTGGTACCGAACGGCAGCGTGCGGTGCGCCGCGGTGAACTGCTCCTGGTGGTAGATTTCGCCGCTGGCAGCCATTTGGCCGTCGAACGTTGCGCCGTAACAGCCTGCCATGCCCCGCTCGTAGGGTTGGGCCTGGGCGGCGGCGCAGAGCAATGCGAGAGCGACGACGCGTCGCACGGGGACGTGAACTAACATCCGGGCAACCATAAACGACTTCTCTGGAGTTTAGCAGTATACCGAAAAACCATTGTGCCGTGACCGGGTCGTTCGAGCAGAGGCGACCGAGGCCGATTGCTCTGCTGCCAGGAGCCATCGGCGCTGGTCGACCGGACGACCGGACCAAGCACTAACGGGAGCTCGGCACTGACTTGGCGGGATAGGGAACCACGTAGCCGGTGCGGGCGCGCAGGCGGGACTTGGGGAAACGTTGCGCGGCGACGCGTGCAAGCTCCACGCGAATAGCGCGAGTGGTGCCGGGCTTGGCTTCGGGCAGTGCGTAGTAGAGGCTGTAGCGGGTGCGAATCCGGCGCATGGCTTCCTGGAACGCCGTGCCGGGTTCGTTGGCGGTGAGGGCGTCGCCGCCGGTCCTTTCGGCGATGCCCTTCATGCCGGCCTGCATCGCCAGATTTTGCGGGCCGAGGATGATACCCACAGTGCGCATCGCTTGATAGGCGGGGTTGCGCACGATCAGGCCGCTGAGGATGGCGTCGGACTCCCAGAACTCCTGCACAACCGAATCTTCGCGGCGGGTACGCGTGCCCATATTATCGGTGATGATGAGGACGGCGCGGCGCCGCTCTGTGTGGGGTTCACGGCGGAAGCGCATGGCGGCGTCGGAGACGGCCGCCTGGATGAGGGTGCCGCCACCGAAGTTGAGCCCGAGGACATCGTTCTGAATCGTGCGGTCGACGGCATCGAGGTCTTCGGAAAAGGGTGCGACCTCGCGGCTGCGGCTGTTGAAGACCATGACGCAGACGCGGTCTCCTGGGTGCAGTTGCTGCAGGCCCTGGCGCGCGGCATCGGCCACTTCCTGGACCACGCCGCGCATGCTGCCGCTGATGTCGAACAGAAGGATGAGGTCGAGCGGCTGCTGTTCGGCGGCGAATTGCAGAATGGGCTGCTCCTTGCGCTCGTCGAAGACGCGAAAGTCCTCCTTGTGGAAACCACTGAGGATGCGCCCGTCCGGGCCGAGTACTTCGGCATCGACGTGCACCAGCGAGACGCCGGTGCGGAAAGTGACGGCGTCCTGCGCGTAGGCCAGGGTGGCGGCGCAGAGAATGGTGACGATCGGACACATGGTGCGTTAGACTCGCGGGGCCAGGATTGCGTTCCTTGTCCAATTTGAAGAATCGAACCCGAGGGCGACCCCGTGGCGATTCGCTTCGAGGAGTTGCTGGCGTTCGCTTCGGAAGCCGACCGGGCGCGCATCCGGGGCGGTAACGCGCAGAGGCTGTTCTTCAACTGAATCCGCGCATCTGGCGGCGCATCCAAATGATTATGATGGCAGCAAATTTGGAACGCCGCAAAATCGGAGCGCTGGAGGTTTCGCTGACCGGTTTGGGCTGCAATAACTTCGGATGGCGCATCGATGCCGCGCAATCGGGCAGCGTCGTGGAGGCCGCGCTCGACTCCGGCATCAATTTCTTCGATACCGCCGACATCTACGATAAAGGCCACAGTGAGGAGTATCTTGGCCGGGCGCTCGCGGGCCGCCGGCGTGAAGTCGTCATTGCCACCAAGTTCGGCATGAAGTTCGATGAGACGCACCATGGCGCGAGGCCGGAGTACGTTCGCCAAGCCGCCGAGGACAGCTTGCGCCGGTTGGGCACGGACTACATCGACCTCTATCAGCTCCATCAGCCCGATCCCAACACGCCCATCGCCGAAACGCTGGGCGCGCTGGACGACCTCGTGCGCGAAGGTAAAGTGCGGGAAATCGGCTGCTCCAATTTCTCCGCGGAGCAGATTCGCGAGGCGGAGCACTCCCTGGATCGTACGGCAGGCTCGCACGCGCATTTTGTCAGCGTACAAAACGAATACAGCTTGTTGCGCCGCGCGCCCGAAGCCGAAGTACTGCCCGAATGCCGGCGCTTGGGCCTGGCCTTCCTGCCGTATTTCCCGCTGGCCAACGGGCTGCTCACCGGCAAGTACCGCCTTGGCCAACCGCTACCCAAGGGCAGCCGTGGCGAAGCCGGATGGGGACCGAAAGTTTTCACCGAAGAGAACGTCGACAAGGTGGAACGCCTGATCGAATTTGCCGCCGGGCGCGGCCATTCGCTGTTGGAGTCGGCATTCTCCTGGTTGGCCGCTCAGCCCACGGTCGCTTCGATCATCGCCGGCGCAGTCTCGCCGGAGCAAGTGAGAGCCAACGCCTCGGCCCCGCTCTGGAAGCTGAGTCCGGCGGATCTGCGCGAAATCGACACGCTCATCGCGTAACGCCCGGCGCGGCCGCGGGCTGCGACCGCGGCGAAGGCGCTCATGACGCAGCCCCACACGCCCGGCTTGAAATGGATCGCTCCCTGCGGCGCCTCATCCGCCCAGATCAGCGCAACCGGGTACGTTCCGAGACCGATCGCTCCTGCAATGGTGCTTTCCATGTTTGTGTTCGTGAAGAAGCACCTTCATTTTATTCGGATGCGCGAGTCCCGAAGCCGGTGGCAGGCTCCGCCTACAGATTCGATATACTGACCAGCTGTTTCCCTATGTTCTCCCCGCGCAGCATCCCCAGAAACGCCGAGGGTGCATTCTCAGTGCCTTCAGCTACGGTCTCCCGATATTTCAGCCTGCCCTTCCGGTGCCATTTGGCAAGCTGCGGGAGCGCCTCTCCGTACCGGCTCGCATACTGGAAGACGAGGAACCCCTTCACCGTAAGGGTGCGGACCAAGACCAGCGGCAACAGACGTGCGCCTGAGTCGGGCTTTTCGAGGTTGTACAGCGCGATCTGGCCACAAATAGCAACGCGCCCATTCGGGTTCATTAGCGAGAAGACTGCGTCGGTCATGGCACCGCCGACGTTGTCGAAGTAGCAGTCGATACCGGCGGGACAAAGCTCCTTCAGCTTCTCGAAGTAGCGGGTCTCGGTCTTGTAGTTAAAAGCGGCATCGAAGCCCAGTTCACCCGTGATCCAACGGATTTTGTCGGCGCTGCCCGCGATGCCCACTACGCGACAGCCATGAATTTTGGCAATTTGGCCGGCGGTGGAACCGACCGCACCCGCGGCCCCGGACACTACCACCGTGTCACCGGCGCGTGGCGCACACACGTCGAGCAGCCCGAAGTATGCAGTGAGTCCGGGCATGCCGAGCACGCCGAGCGACGTGGAGATCGGCGCCACCTGTGGATCCGCTTTCATGACGCCGGCGCCGTCGGAGAGCGCGTACTGCTGCCAGCCGAACATCCCCACCACGTACTCGCCTTCCGCGAAACTCGGGTGGTGTGACGCGAGTACTCTGCCAACCGCTCCGCCCCCCATGACCTCGTCAAGCTTCTGGGGGTCGGCGTAACTACGGGTGGCGTTCATGCGACCACGCATGTACGGATCGACGGAAAGGTAGGAAATGCCCACGAGGAACTGGCCCTCGACAGGCTCGGGGATGGGGCTCTCCACCAGGCGGAAATCGGTGGGCTTGGGAAAGCCCGTGGGTCGGGCAGCGAGCAAGAGCTGTTTGTTCGTCGCGGCCATCTTCTCAGGATATCGCAGCAGCACAGATTTTCCGGCACTGTCGGGTCAGCCGCTTCCCGGCGGGCAACCGGGCACACTGCCGACGCTGGCGTGCGAGAATAGCGCAGTGGAAGCGTTGCCGGCGGCCACCGCGCCACATTTAGAACGAATCTCCGGCCTCATCGAGCGTGTAACGTTCTTCAATGAGGACTCGGGCTTTTGCGTCCTACGAGTGAAAGCCCCCGGCCATCGCGACCTGGTAACTGTGGTCGGTTCCTCGCCGTCTGTTTGTGCCGGAGAATGGCTGACCGCTGAGGGCACGTGGGCCCGGGACAAGGAACACGGGGCTGCAGCTAAAGGCCGCGGTTCTCCGGACCGTACCGCCAACCACGACGGAAGGGATCGAGAGATATTTGGGCAGCGGAATGGTCAGGGGGATCGGCCCGATCTTCGCCAAGAAGATGGTGGAGAGATTTGGGGCGGACATCCTTTCCGTGATCGAGCACCGCTCCGGGGAAAGGCAGCGCTATTTTCTCACGTGCCGGTCGAAAAAGTCGAAGACTCTCGGCTCGATCAGTGCGACTATGGTCTCGTGCGTCGCGCCCGGAACCTCCACATACTCAGGGTTGAGTCCATGCTCCCTGGCATACTTGATAGTGGCGCGGACACCCGTTGCCAGCGGGTCCTTGTCTCCCACCACCACCATCAGCGGCACGTCTTTCAACCTCTCATACGGGATAACTTCCGGCCTGTTGATCGCGGCCGCACTGGAGGCCACCGCCGCCCACCGCTCGCGGTATTTCTGGCCGAAGTACCACGCGCCCGTGCCTCCCATGGAGTGGCCGAATAAGTAGACGCGCGAGGCGTCGATCGGGTATTCCTTCGTAACCAGGTCGTAAACGTTGACAGCGTCCTGCTCGCTCCACTGTGTCTGACGTAGCCGGGCTGCGTCCATTTCTCCGCCGCTCATCATGGCGCTGGCGCCCCAGCCACCCGTCGGCCGGTAACCGAAAGGACAAACCACCAGATAACCGTGCTGCTCGGCCAGCTTCGTCAGGATGTGACCGTCGCGGTCGAAGTAAAAGTTGTCGTCACGAGTGGCGCCGTGCAAAATGAAGACCATCGGCAACTTGGAGCGGCGGTCCCATTTCTCCGGCACGTAGACGCGGTAGGGCATCATCTCGCGCGCCGGTTCGAACCAATAATGGCGTTCATGGTCGCCCTTGGCCTGCCATAGCGGATCCTGACCGGCTTCCAACGCCTTCAGCAATTCCGCCGACTGGCGCACGCCCGCCTGAAAGTCGTACACCACCGGCTGCGGCGTGAATGGAATTCCGAAATCGGCCTGGTTCAGATGGCGGCGGCCGATGTTAACCGTTTCCGCCAACACGTACGGATTTCGGATGCTCGCCTTCGTGCTCTCGTGTCCCGGAATGCGAGCCAAGCGCCCCTCGATGTGTGCGCGGTCAGACAGAATCCCCTGCACTAGATGGATCGGTGATGCCACCGTAGCCATCACTGTGCCGCCGTCCAGCAGCTCCACCCTGAGCTGATAGGCGCCCTCGGCGACGCCCTCCAGACTTGCGTCAAAGCCGAAAGGCTGGTCGATCCAGTCGCGTGTCGAGATCGGGTACACGCCGAGCGGCCGCACCAGCGCATTCCCGGAGCCGACGTTCACCAGCGAGGCACGCAGTTCGAGGGCGCCGGCAGGCTTGTAAGGGCAGGAGTAGAACTGCGAAAGCCGGACCATCAGCGGCGACGCGGGCTCGGTGACCACGCGGTCGGGCCGCAGGGCGAGCGACCAGGCGAACTCCTGCGCCGGTCCCCAAGACTGGCCCTGCAAAAGCGTGATGGCGTTGGCGAGCACCCGCCGCATTTCGCCGATCTGCCCGGCGTTCTGGAGCGCGCCGGCTTGATCCATTAACTTGGAGACCTGTGCCTTCAGGGACTCGGCAGCCGGCGAGTCCCGAAGCAGGGTCCGCAACGGCAGAACGATGGCCTGAGTATCCGGCTGCTGATCGGGCGTGGGGAACTGTGCGCAAACGGTGGCAGCCGCTGCCAGGAACAGCATGGCGCTTCGAAACGTGATCATGAGAATTCCTCCAGCCTTCCAGCCGCAATCGGATGTTCCACAGCACTCTATCATACCCTTTGCCTGTGGGCTGCGGCCCAACAGAAGAGCTACGCACTCCGGGATGCGGTTGGCAGCGGGAAACGCAGCACCTGAGATGTCCATCAGTTCCTCGGTTGCGACTTTCCCGACCCTCACCCACCAGGTACAGCAGGCTGGCGCGGTCTTTCGCAATCACGACTATTGGCGACAAGATCCCCAACTGTGCCTTCTGCACCAAAACGCTCTATGATCACGAAGGAGGAATCATTGTGTCTCGTATTGCTTCTGTTTCGGTATGGCGTACTCCGTGGTGTCGTGCAGGTGACGCGCGGCACGCCCGATCTCTTCCAGCCGCGCATCCGTGGCGGGCCGGTCCCATGGCGGAGCCCCAATCGCGCTCCATGTTACCTGGCTCATCTTTTCGGGCAGGGGTTCGTAGCTGTCGAGACCTTGGGGAGCGGAGAGAGGCCAATAGCACTGGTCGATAAAGAGCGCGCCCGCCGGCATTCTGCCGATGATGGTTCCGCCGGGGTCGCGCACCAGCAGGCCGCCATCGGCGCGTTCCGGGCAAAACCAGGCCGGCGCCATGGCCGGCGATCCATCGGGGAGAGTCCACGGCTTCCAGTCCTGCGGCGTGGTGAGCACCCGGCCGAGATCGATTACGTCCACGTGGAATCGATCCAAGTACCAGGTGTCGGGTTGCGCCAGTTGCTGGATCAGGTCGTACAGCAAGGTGGGAGGCTCGCGTACCCCGAGGTGCGCTTTCAGGCGGTTGTAAGCAATCGCCATGATGCCGGTGGATCGCATCGAACCGTGGTCGAGCGGAACGCGATCCGGCTCTTTATGAGCGATCGCGGCCAATACCCGTTCGCGGGAGGTCATGCCACTCCTCAGATACAACACCGCGTCAGGAAATGCAAGACGGCTGCACGGAACGCAGCCGCGCGGTGACCCCTTCCGTGCTGGCTTCGGACCTGACTCGGCGCAGCTCGAACATCAAGCGTTCCCTCCAGGCGTTGGAATGCCCTGCACTTCAAAGCAAAAGCGTCGCGGCATTGCCGGATGGCGCTGCTCTGGCGGTATCTCCAGCAACGTAGTGCCGGGAGGTAGATGCAGGCTGACCAGCATGGCGAGGATATCAGCTATAGTCCGCCACACGGCTCCAAATACCATCTCCGCATGGGTGGGCGCATAGCGGCTCTCGAAACGGGCCGGGTCTGCATCGTTCCTGTGTTCGAGATAGTTCCTAAATGCGCCTAGCTCGTTTTGCCAAGTCGTGCGCTGCTTTCGCAGATATGGAGCGACAGCCTGCGCAATCACAGGTCGCTTCTTGCCCCACGTGATTAGCCCCGCTTCGAACTTTGAATCTTCCTGGAAGAGAAAGCCGATTTCAGGCTCCAGCAGTTTCGCGGCCCTTTGCATGAGGTCCTTGTATGAGCGCCATAACGCGACGGTAAACGTCTCGTAGAGTTGCCTTCGATTAAGCTCCGGAATCTCTTGGTTGACGGACGCCCTGATCCTTTTCAGGTCCTCGAACGCTGGCATCAGGCCATCCACGGGAATTGCGGCGATTGCTTCCTTGAGCCTTTGGCGCTCCGGCTCGTAAATCACCGACGCATCGACCAGCTCCGGCATTTCCACCACAAGCTGTATCAAGAACTCTTCTGATCCACTGATATTGGCGAAATGCGTGACCTTCCAGGTGTTTGGCTCGCCCCCGGTGTCTTTGATCGTATAGATTCCCATAGTCCTCGTGCCCGACCGCCGCTTTCATGATAGCGGGAGAGCAGTAAATCAGGCTATTACCGCTGTGCACGTTCGGTCGGCCATGTCGGTCCAGAGAAGATCCATTACAAGGATGGCCTCGCCATAATAGCCGTCGTGACGGCCCTTTCCAATTCCAGCGGGAGCACTCCCATGACACGCCGTTCTGAGAAGTCCATCCCGGGCGACGGCCAGCTTGGGGGAAGTCTGCCACAGGGCTCGGGAACGCCCCTCCACCCCGATGCTACGCTGCCCAGAATCGATCGAGCGTGACGAACGACGTGGTCAGGCCCCCGTTTCCTAACCGCTCCTCCCCACGGAATTGGCCGCCGTTGCCGAACAGGCCGCCCACGTTGCGCCCGCAGGCAGCCACTGGTACCCAAGGCCAAGCCAGCCAGCACGCGTGCAACGTGGGCCAAAGCGGCGCGATCCCTCATGGGTTCGGGCGAAACTAATGGCCTGACGGTGCTCTCAAGCCAAGCATTCAAGGGAATTGGCCGTGCTCTGCTTCGGGATCGATGTTCAGGCTGCGCTGCCGATCGCGGAGGGCCTCGTCAATTGCTCCGCAACCTTCGTCCGGCGTGGAGGCCGTGAACATCCTGCGCTTCGGCTTGCCGTTCGCATCCTTTCCCGTGGCCAGAGCCGCGCGCCAGCGGACATCCTGCATCTTGTAGATTGAGCCTTCAGGGTTTCCGAGTTTTCTATTCTTCGCCGTTTACGATACGCCTCCCTCGACGTGCGCGTTGTGAGTCGCGCCATGCGGCTCTTTTCAGTCCTCCCGGGAGCAGTAGTTGCGCCTGCCGGGGCTTGGGCGCTTTGCGGGAATGTACCAGTTGTGGCAATTGCTGCACGTGAGTCAGCAGAAGATCAGCATATTCGACCTGATTGTTCAGGTCGCTCAATGTCCAGTCCAGCGCAATGGTGAACAGGTCTTCGAGGATGTTCTCTGCGACCTTCTCGGCGGCAGTCCCGAACCGTTCCTGCTGTACAAGGCGTTCTTTTCGTTGGTCGAGAAAACGGGGCCAGTTCTCGTGAATGCGCTCCGTACAGCGGCGGTACGAGGCCAGATCCTTTACCGATTCGCTCATGACCGGCTGTGTGAGGGCTGAGTCCCCATACGCTCAATCCCCACCGGGAATAATAGCATCGAGCGGGAACGGCTGCTGTTGTGGTGCATCCGTCGTGGATATCGAATCATCACCCGACCCCAGACGGACGCTCCAGGCGGCTCCAGGTGCAATTGCCAGAGTGTTTCAGGTAAAGGTGGGAACGAGCTACGGAGCGCCTATGAAAGGAATGAATGCGCCGCATCCTGAAGCGGGCAACCGCATCACTCCCCGCAATAGGCAATCTGCCCCCGCAGTTAGCACCTTCAAAGTAGCGGGTTCAGCATGGAGTCGAAGCTGATGTTTCTCGTGGTGTCCGTCCCCGCCATGAAGATGAAAGCGATTGAGCCGCCCGTGTGTGCCAGCGGGTGTAGTATGGACACAGCATCACGTTTTCGATGGAAGAATCGAGGTAAATCGAGTCACATGCCAACACAGAAACTCACGCCTGAGATTTTGACTGCTGCGATTTTGGGAATGGAAGTCCAGAAAGAGAAGCTGGATGCCAAGATAGCCGAACTCCGAGCCATTCTGTCCGGTGGCCCCACAGAACCCGCCGCCACCCCGGAACCCGCCAAGCGCAAGCGCCGGAAGATGAGCGCCGCTGGCAGGAAAGCGATTGCCGAAGCGCAGCGCAAAAGATGGGCAGCAGCCAAGGTCCAGGCAGAAGCGGCCACGCCGGAACCAGCGAAGCCGAAACGTAGACTTACAGCGGCGGCAAGGGCGAAGCTCGTGGCGAATCTCAAAAAGGCCAGAGCCGCCAAAGCTGCGAAGGCGAAAGCAGCAGCCAAAAAATCGGCACCGGCCCGGAAGAAAACCACTGCGACGAAAGCGCCGGTCCAAACGGCACCAGCAATAGCGGCTAAAAAGGCAGCGCCCGTCAAGAAGGCCGCGGTGAGAACGGAGGTAGAGAAAAAGACGGCCCCGGCTGCTGCACCGGCAACGGAAGCTGGCGCTCAGTAGGGCTTTATTGGGTAGTGTTGACGGGCCAGAGCGAGTTCATGCCGGAGGGAACCGCACATGGACAAGGTGACCATCGAGATTGATTCCAAGTGGGTGAAGATCGTTCACTCGCCGCTGTATTGGATCGTGGCTGCGTTGCAGGGCGTCTCAATCACCTTCGCCCCGCTGTTTCTGTACTGGAGCGCCTCGGGGGTCACCCAAAACCGGCCAGTGAGGGTCATCTGAAAACCGGCCAGTTGTAAACCGTCACCCAGGACGTTGACTCGGACGTGAGGGCGATATCCTCCGTCCTCGTGAGCAATGTCT
>Ga0181521_10003044_pt1 | contig 19856 bp, 18 predicted proteins | sample PEATcosm2014_Bin_32_FD_119764 | JGI IMG/M metagenome (GOLD analysis project Ga0181521, IMG submission 119764) | Peatland microbial communities from MTU Mesocosm Facility, Houghton, MI, USA - PEATcosm2014_Bin02_60_metaG | ecosystem: Environmental > Terrestrial > Soil > Wetlands > Peat | place... | reverse complement strand
TGCGCATACGAATTTGGCTCGCCGATCGCCGCAGGACGCCGCTGTTGGAAGTACCTGTACCACCTGCAATCCTGCGCTTTCGCATAATCGAATCACTTTCGGTAGATAAATTCCTCCGGATTGGCGCCGGCGGCGCAGAACTCATACGGCAGCATGCCGTTGATATGGGGATAGATTTTGCGAGTACCTGTCGGGTGCTGGAGTTCGGATGCGGCTGTGGCCGCACAATCAGGTGGTTTCTTCGCGGTGGCGGCAGTGCGGAGTTCCATGGAGTTGACGTTGACGCGGACGCAGTGGATTGGTGTCGTAAGCACCTCCATCGAGGCCATTTCCTAGCCACCACGCCCGTCCCGCCGCTACCATACCCGGCTGAACACTTCGACTTCGTCTACTGCCTCTCCGTATTTACACACCTGAATGAGTCCATGCAAGATAGCTGGCTCGCGGAGTTGAGAAGGATACTGAAAGCCGACGGCGTGCTCCTGCTGACCATTTATGGTAGCGCCGCTAGCAAGGTGCTGGATGCAGAAGGCCAGAAGATGCTTCGGACTCAGGGGTTTGTACACAGGCGCTCTCAGAAGCTGAGGGGCCTCGTGCCGGACTGGTATCATACAACCTGGCACACTCGGGAATACATCGTCAACCGACTCTCGGCATGGTTTGGAGATGTCCGTTACTGTGTAGTTCCTGACGGCGAGCAAGACGTCGTTACCGCGAGAAAAGCTGGCTCTAAACACCCACCATTTGGTGTGGGGCAGCAGGAGGCCAAGCTTCCGGGCGCCACGCCTTGATCGCGCAGGCTTGCCAAAAGGACACGATATATCTCGAAGCATTTGCAGGAAACTCAGCACCTGCGATCACATTCGCCCCAATCGGCCGGACCTCCTTGGCTGGCGACGGCTCAAGCGCCAAATGGTAGAGCAACTCCACATGCTCGAAAGTACCGCGAATCGTCTTGAGGTCCAGTTGGTAGCCGAGCTCGGTGGTTCCGACAAGCGTCAAGTCGGTGAAGAGATCGCGGCATTGGTTTCTCAGATCGCTAGAATCCGTGAGCAGTTCTCCCTGTAGCTGGCACCGCCGTCGGCTATTAACCAGACGCGTGAATGACGTACTCCTCAAACGCCAGCCCCACCACGCGAATGCAGTCCGGCCGGACCTCCAGCAGGTTCACGCGCGGAATATGCGCCGCCGGGCGCGACACCTCCGCGCGAACCAGCGCCATCGGGATGCTGCCTTTCACATGCGCGACCTGTGCGCCTTCGCGCTCCTCCCATCCATGCACGAGCGTCAAACCACTCGCGAGCAGCAGGTCCAGGATTTCGCGCGCTGCCCCGAATCCCGCCTCCTCAATCGGCCGCTCCTGCGGATTCAACCCCAGCCAATCCGTGATCAGCCGGTAAGTGAACCCCCAAAGCGGCGGGCCCGGCAGCGCGACTGCGGGAAACCAGGCTTCCGGCGGCAGACCGGGTACCGGCTGTAGCGCATGCCGGGCGGGGTCGCGCAACACATTCAACGGAACCCACAATACTTCCACGGCTTCTTCCGGATCTAATACCGTCGGCCACTCGTCATCTACGCGAAACACAAACGGCGCTACCAGCAGGAACCTGCCCACTCGCCGCCGCGCCAGCGTCGGGGGCAGCGCCGCCGCGAGCTGCTCTCGCGCGAGCCGGATGCCGCACTCTTCCTCCAGTTCCCGCAAGGCCGTGTGCAACAGGTCGCGATCTTCCGGCGCACGCCGGCCTCCGGGGAACGACCAGTGTCCCGACCACGGGTCGTTTTCCCGCTCCGTGCGTCGGATGACTAGTACCGATTCTGCCGGTCCCCGAGTGTGCAGTATCGCCACTGCCGCATCAGGCATGGCGATCTCGGCTATCTTGGGAATATGCGACTCTGGAGGAACCTGGGTCGAATCCATCGAGCAAGTAATATTATCGGTGAGGATCGATGTTGAGATGTTGCTGGTTGGTACTGGCGGTCTGGCTAGCGGTGCTTCCGCTGGCGGCTGCCGACATCGTCGTGACCGGCCGCGCCATCGATGAAAACGAGGCCGGGATCGCCGGGGTCGAGATCGTGGTCCGCAATGCGGCCGGCGAAGAAAAGCATGTCATCAGCGACCCCACGGGCGGGTTCAAAATTGACCTGCCTGCCGAGGGCCCCTATGTCTTCGCCGCCAGCCAGTCAGGATATTTTCCGGTGAAGAACCTGGCTGTCGAAGTGCGCCAGGGCATGCCCGAGGTCGACCTGACCTTGAATCACGCCAAGGAGGTCCTCCAATCCGTGGACGTCAGCGCCCCGCCTGGATCCGTGGATGTGGAGCAAACCCAGTCCGAGCGGCAGCTAACCGGCATTCAGATCCTGGATGTCCCCTACCCTAACGCGCATAGCTTGCGCGAATCCATGCAGCTCATTCCCGGCATGGTGGAGGAGCCCAACGGCGCCTTGCACTTCGATGGCGGCCGCGAGAACCAGACGAACTACCTGCTGGACGGTTTCAATGTGAGTGACCCGCTGACCGGGCTACTGAACACGCGCGTGAGCGTGGAGTCGGTGAGTTCGCTGGATTACCTGAGCGGCCGCTACTCGCCGGAGTACGGCCAGGGCTCGGCGGGCGTCTTGCAGATCAAAACGAACACCGGCGACGACACGTTTCGCTATTCGGCGACGAACTTCATTCCAGGGATCGATACGCAACAGGGCCTCCACCTGGGCGACTGGACGCCGCGCTTCAATGTCTCCGGCCCGATCGTGCCGGGGCGCGCGTGGTTCTCGGACAACCTGGACGCGGACTACAGCGTCAACGTCATCCCGGGCTTGCCCAGCAATCAGGACACGACTACCGGTTTGCAGATGAGCAACCTGCTGCACACGCAGGTCAACATCACGCCGTCTAACATTTTGTATACCGATTTTCTGTGGAATTATCAGTCGGCCAACGAGTTCGGGCTGAGCGTGCTGAATCCCCCGTCCACCACCCTGGACCAGCGAAACCGTACCTGGTTTGTGGCGCTGAAAGATCAGATCTATGTGGGCCGGGGCACTTTGCTGGAGCTGGGCTTCGCCGAGATGGTGACCTTCGCGCGCCAGATTCCACAGGGCATTGGCACGTACATCATCACGCCGAACGGTACCGAAGGCTACAATTTCGTAGATTCCAGACAGCACTCCCGGCGCGGCCAGTTTCTAGGCAACCTGTTCTTCCCCGCCTGGAAGTGGAAGGGCACGCACCAGTTGAAAATGGGCGTGGACATTGACCGGCTTAACTACTCGCAAGACATCCGGCGCACGGGATACGATCTTTTCGGCGTGTCCGGCAACCTGCTCCGTTCCGTCACTTTTGCGGGAAGCGGGAACCTGAGCCGGCCGAGCCTTTCCGCCGCCTCATATTTGATCGACCATTGGCAGTTACGGCCTAACCTGACCTTCGAGCTGGGGGTGCGGCAGGACTGGGATGAGATCCTGGGGCGGCTCTTGTGGTCGCCGCGCGCGTCGTTTTCGTGGGCGCCTTTCGCGGCCTCCCGCACGCGCATTTCCGGGGGATACGCCGTCCTGTACGACCCCACTATCGTCGAGCTTTTCACGCGGCCGATGGATCAATACACACTGACCGACATTTATTCCGCCAGCGGGACACTGTTGTACCCGAATGCTCTGACGCTTTACAGTATTCCGGATCAGCGCCTGAAGGCGCCGCTGTTCCAGAACTGGAGCCTCGGCCTGGACCACCAGTTCGCGCACCGAATTAATGCCGGCCTGAGCCTGCTGCGGAAGACCGGCGGTGACGGCTTTACCTATCTCCCAACGCTGGAGGCGCCCGTGGTCGCCCCCGCGAACCTGGCCGCTGCTTACAACGCGTCGTATGTCGAGCAGCTCTTCAATCTGACGAATGCGCGCCACGATCTGTATAACTCCGCGCAAATCATCGTGCACCAGGCCCTAGGAGGACGCTACGAATGGATGGCGAGCTATACGCGTTCCCAGGCGCAGTCGAGCCAGGTTCTGGATCCGTCTCTGCAGCAAACGCTCCTGCTCGGGCCGGACAATGCCGGACCCCTGCCTTGGGATGCGCCGAACCGTTTTCTGAGTTGGGGGTATCTTCCAACGTGGTGGAAGAACTGGGCGGTGGCCTACCTGCTGGAAGAACGCAGCGGCTTTCCTTTCTCCATCCAGCATGATAATGGACAACTGATCGGCGCGCCGGATACGTATCGCTATCCCATGTATTTCAATCTGAACCTGTACCTGGAGTGGCGATTCCGTCTCAGAAAGTATCGCTTCGCGATACGCGGCGGCTCCGACAATCTCACCAATCACCGGAACCCCACGGTGGTGAACAATACGCTGGAGTCGCCACATTTCCTGACTTTCTATGGCAGCGAGGGACGGCACTTTGAGGCGAGGCTAAGGTGGCTGGGGAAAGAGTGAGTGCCAGAGTTACCCGACATCGCCGCTTACATCGAAGCTCTGGAACCCCGCATTATGGGTCAGACCCTCGCGCAGGTTCGGGTGGTCAGCCCTTTTCTGCTGCGGACCACGGAGCCTCCGCTAAGCGGTGCTGAAGGACGCGCCGTCCGCGAACTGCGCCGCGTCGGCAAGCGGATCGCCATCGGTTTAGAGGGCGATCTGTGGCTGGTTCTGCACCTGATGATCGCGGGCCGGTTGCACTGGCGGCCGCCCAATGCGAAGCTGGCCGGCCGCCGGCACCTGGCCGCCTTTGATTTTGTGCACGGCACCCTCACGCTCACAGAGGCGGGAACGCAGCGCAGGGCTTCCTTGCATGTGGTGCAGGGCGGGGAAGGACTCCGATCGCTCGATGCCGGCGGTATCGAGATCTTCCACTCAGATCTCGGGGCGTTTCGGGAAGCGCTGATCTTCGAAAATCACACGCTCAAGCGGGCGCTCACCGATCCGCGGATGTTCAGCGGCATCGGCAACTCCTACTCGGACGAGATCCTGCATGCCGCGCGCCTCTCGCCCATCGCCCTGACGCAGAAGCTGACGGCCGAAGAGATCGCGCGGCTCTACGCCGCAACGCGAGATACGCTCGCCCAATGGCGGGACCGTCTGTGCGCGGAAGCGCGTCAGAAGTTTCCCGAGAAGGTGACCGCATTTCGCGAGGGGATGGCCGTGCACGGGCTCTACGGGCAGCCTTGCCCACGCTGTGGGGCAAAGGTGCAGCGCATTCGCCGCGCCGATCACGAAACGAACTATTGCGCGCGCTGCCAGACAGGCGGCAAGGTTCTGGCGGACCGCGGCCTATCGCGCCTGCTGGGGTCGGACTGGCCGCGGACGCTAGAGGAATTGGAAGCACTCAAGCGGCGGTGAAGTTGCAGTTGTGGCGTGCGCCAGGCGTCAAATGGCGCGCTTGTGGAACCTTCCGTCCAGCATAATGACCGCGAGGTGCTCGCCCCCAGCGGCCAACAAGGAAATGTCATCGAGAGGATTGCCATTCACCACCAGTAGATCCGCGGCCGCGCCTTCGCGAATCGTGCCGAGCTGGCCGGGCTGGCCCAACAGCTCCGCGTTTATCACGCAGGCCGAGCGCAGGATGTCGATCGCCGGAAGAACCTGCGCCCGCAGCGTGAATTCGCTGCTTTGCCGGACATGTTGCGCGCCGAGCAGGTCGGTCCCCAAGCCCATCTTGACGCCGGCCCGCTTCATAATCTCCAACCCCGCGAACGCGCGATCGCCGATCCTGCGCAGCTTTTCCAAGCTGGCCGCGGGAAAACCGAGCGCTGCGCCTTCTTCGGACAGGGCCGCCAATGTAGCCATGGTCGGTACTGCAAACGCGCCCCGTTCGGCCAAGAAATCCGCCGTCTCTCTCCCGATCAGCGTCGCGTGTTCGATTGATCGCACGCCCAATACGGCGGAACGCCGGATGGCTTCGTCCGGATGGCAGTGGGTAGCGACATAAGAACCCGCGCGCGCCGCTTCCTCGACGGCGGCACGGATTTCTTCATCCGAATACTGGCAGCGTTCCAGCGGATCAGTCGGCGAAGCAATACCTCCGGATGCCATCAGCTTGACGTGCGACGCGCCCCGCCGCAGTTGTTCACGGACCGCCTTGCGGACCGCGTCGGCGCCATCCGCGACCGCCGTGAGCATGTCGAAATGGCAGGCGCAGCCGCACTGGCAGGCTTGCGGAAGCGCATGGTCGCCCGGCCGGAAGTCGCCGTGACCACCGGTTTGGCTGATCGCCGGGCCGCCGTAAAAGAGCCGGGGCGCGCCCTCCAGCAGGCCGTCCTTGATAGCCGACGCCAGGCCGATGTCGCCGCCACCCACGTCCCGCAGCGTGGTGAACCCGCGATCCAGGCTGGCCCGCAGAAAGCGCGCCGCAAAATGCGCCAGGTATGACAAGGGTGACTGCGCGACGCGCGTGAGATTTAGGCCGGCGGCGTAGACATGCACATGCGCGTCGATCAGTCCCGGCATCAGGACGCGGCCCGCGCAATCGACTACCTCGATCTCAGGGTTCACTTCCAGAGGGGTTGGGGCGATCCTGGCGATCGCGGCGCCGGCAACCAGTACATCGTGGCCGGCGCGCAGAACTTCAGACTCGCCGTCAAAAATGCGTGCGTTGCGGAACAGGGTCGGCACGTTGCGAGTCTCTCACACCCGCGCAGCGCCGGCAAGCCATAGAGGGGTTGACAGACGATGTGGGGCGGGCGCTTCCGCCTGCCAATTCAAAGCTTCTGAGGCAGCTACTCAGGCCGCTGCGGACTTCGGCGTGGAGAACACCTGCGCGCGGAAGACGCTCAACCGCGCGCCTGGATTCCGATACCCCCGCGGTCCAAGCCCAGCCTTCGACGATAGCGCCGCCAGGAACTCTTCGCCGCTCCAATTGCGGCTCGCCGCCACCTGCGGCAACAGCAGCCCCTGCCGCCCACCGCACTCGAGCGATGCGCCGTGCAGGTTCACGCGAAACGCGCTCGCCTCGCGGAGCGGCTTCATTGGAGACAAAATCGAAATCTCGATATCGATTTCGCCTTCCACCCCCAGCACGGTAGGAAAACGCGGATCGTCCAGCGCCGCCCGCAGGGTCATCTCTGGCACAGTTTCCGCGAGGCTCTCATCGCTCATCCGGTTGCCCACACAGCCCAGCAGACGCTGCCCCTGGTGCAGGCCGACAAAAACGCCTGCCTTCCGTGAAAGGGCCGGCGTGACTTCGCGCGGCGGGACTGGCTTGGCTTCACGCGTGGCGCGGAGCTGCCGCAACGTCTCCTGCGCGCTTTCGAGCAGCAGACCCTGCTCTCGGTCCCGCAGGCAAAACGACCGCGCCGGGAAGTAGCCCAGCGCGCCGTAACTCACGGTGTGATGGTAATCGCCGGTGATGTCGCCCGACGTCTGGTAATCCAGCGTCTCCTGGAAAAGTTCGTCTCCCTGCACGAACGCCAGCGTGGCTAGCCACAACTCGATCGGCGCGACGCCGCACACCGTCGCCCGGCTCTCCGCGACCGCCTCCCGGAACAGAAGCGGATCCAGGCTGGCCGCGGCTTCCATCACGCTGTAATCGAGCCGGCGCAACCGCCCGCTAATTGCCGAATCCTCGGGAAACGGTTCGTAGCCGAAGGCGCGGCCGTAGTGCGTTAGATCGGAACTGACCAGGAACACCGTCTCCGGCCCGCACAAGCTGCCCAGCACGTCGGCAGCGCAATGCCGCCCGGCGGCGTCCAGGGAACCCACGAACAGCGGCACCACCCGCGTGTTAAGCGCCGCCCTTTGCAGCAACGGCAACTGGATCTCCACCGAATGGTCGCAGATGCGGTCCTCCGCCACAAACTGGAACGGCTGGTGACTGCCGAGCCGCTCCATAGCCTCCCGGTCGACCCGCACCTCGCCCAGCGGCGTGCGGTAGCCGTCGACATCCGGAATCGAAATCCCGGCCGGTCCACCCCGGTGAGTGAACCCCAGAATTACAGCGCGCCGGGGCTTCTGCTGGCCGACGTGGCGATACGCGGCTGCCGCCACGACGCCGGAATACTGCAAGCCCGCGTGCGGCACCACAAAACCCACGGGGTTCTCGCAGAGATACGGCCCCGTCCTCTGGGTGGATGCCTCGAACAATTCATCGAGCAGGCGCTCGAGTTCTGGGCGGCGGCCCGGATACCACGTGCCGCCGTAGGGTGTAACGTGCACTGCAGCCATGATTCACCCGCACCGGCCATTCAGGAGCAAGTGCAATTCCCCGGATTCGCGCGGCAGCCCGCGCCAGACGCCCGGCACCGGCGTGCCGCAATCCGGACAACGTCCTTCCTCCGTCAGCCGGTTCCGCAATACCTGAAATCCCCTGCGTTCCACTACGGCCGCGCGGCAGTGGGGGCAATGCGTATCTTCCAACGTGCGCAGTTGCCCCGGCAGGTTGCCGGCGTACACGTAGCGCAAGCCCGCGGCCCGCCCGGTTTCCGCCGCCCGCTCCAGCGTGGCCGCGCGGGTGTCGCCTTGGCCAAACATTTTGTAGTCTTCGTGAAACGCTGTCACGTGCCACGGGATGTCCTGCGAAATCTCCGCCAGAAATTCCGCGACGGCCCGCAGCTCCGCTTCGGAATCGTTAAAGCCGGGCACCACCAGGGTCACCACTTCCAGCCAAAAACCCATCTCGTGAATGCGGCGTATGGAGTCCAGGATAGGCCCCAGCCTGCCGCCCAGCTCGTGATAATGCCGGTCGTCGAAGCTCTTCAAGTCCACCTTGTAAAGGTCCACCCACGGACGCAAATATTCGAGTACCTGCGGCGTGGCGTTGCCATTGGACACATACCCGGTGACTAGTCCGGCGGCGCGCGCTTCGCGGAAGACCGCCACCGCCCATTCGCTCGTAATCAGGGGCTCGTTGTACGTACTGACAACGCTGCGGGCGCCGGTGGCCAACGCCGCTTCCACGATCTCGCGCGGCGTGATGCGGCGGAAATCCAGCGAAGAACGGTAGTCGCGCAGGGCTTGCGAGGTCACCCAGTTCTGGCAGTATCCGCAGTGCAGGTCGCAGCCCAACATGCCGAAGCTGAGCGCGCGAGTTCCCGGAAGCGCGTGAAAGAACGGTTTCTTCTCGATGGGATCCGCGTGCAGCGCGCTCACATATCCGTATGGCACGTACAGCACGCCGGCCCGGTTGTAGCGCACCTTGCAGACGCCCGCGAAGCCTTCCGGAATTGGGCAGCAATGTCCGCAGGCGTAACAGCGCACCCGGTTGCAATCCAGCTTTTCGTAAAGTTCCCCTTCGCGGACCTGCTCGGAGAGTCGTTCAGCCACGGTCTTCATAATCAGACCTTCGACTGCTAAACAATATTTTAGCGCGTGGCGCGGTGGCTGGATGCTGCCGCCTGCCAACTCTCGAAATCCCGGTGTGGTGGGGCAGGGCGCTTCCGCCTGCCAACTCTCGAAATCCCGGTGGGCGTGGCGCAGGCGCCTCCGCCTGCCAGCTCTCAGAATCCCGGCGCGCGCCGGTCTCCCTCGGCGTGCACCCGCAAGCCGGGATTGGCGGAAGCCACTCGGCTGGCCCAGCCAAGTTGTGCAGCTCGCTGCATGTCTTGCTTTCCACCCGGTTCGTCTTTCGAGAGACGGCGCGCGACGCCTCTGTTCCAATACGCATTGGCGTACGCGTTGTTCAAGCTGATGGCCATCGAGAAATCCCGAATAGCCGCCTCATAGTCGCGCGTTCTCAGATAGGCATAGCCCCGCGTGTTGTAGATGAGCGCCGACTTTGGATCGAGTTCAGCCGCCTTGGCTAGCGTCTCAATAGCGTCGCCAAATGCGCCTTGCTGGACGTAAGTCCGGCCGAGCCGCAGCAATGCGAGGGTCTGCCGGCCATTCGGGCCCTCCGCCGGTGTGGTAGCGGAGCGCACCGCCCTTTCCGCCCGGACCGCGGACTTTGCTTCCACGGCTTTCTGTGTTTGGGCGGTTGGCGCAGAAGGGGTATTCACAACCGGAGCCGTGTTCGCCGCTACGCTCACGGCGGGCGCCGCATGCACGATGCGTGCCGCCGTCTCGTTGAGGTCGAGCAGTTGCCGCACCGACGAAAGCAGATTGCCGAAACCAGGATAATCCGGCTTGTACCGCACTACCTGGTTCAAATCCGCCAGCGCGCTCGAAAGTTGGCCCGCACGCACGTAAGAGTCGGCACGGCAAGCATAGCCTGCCGCATCGTCTGGCTGTACTGCGATGGCCGCAGCGCATTGCGCCAGCGCCTGATCCAACTCGCCCACTTCCTTGAGCGCGGTAGCGCGCTTCACATGGATGGAGCTGGACTGCGGCGCCACCACCGACGCCTTCCCGTACAGCTCGGACGCCTTCCGGAAGTCGCCGCGATCCTCTTCGAGGGCGGCCTCCGACAGCAGATACTCCGCATTCGCCGGATCTCGCTGCAACGCTTCTTCCAGGTCGCTGAACGCGCGATCGTAGTCTCGCTGTTGTCGATAAATCGTGGAACGCAACGCGTAGGCGCGCGCATTCCAGGGTTGTATCGCAAGCGACCGGTTGATGTCCGCTACCGCCTGGTCCAGCCGGCCCATCCGTTCATTCACAATGGCCCTGTGGAAGAACGCCGAATCGTTCCCCGGATCGAGTTCGATTGCGGTGGCGTAGAGTTGCAGCGCCTTGTCGAACTGCTGCCGTTCCTCTTGAACTGTTCCCAGGCGGTACGCATTCTGCCCATCGGCAATCCTGGAGCCGGCGTCGTTGGGCGCGGGGGCGTTCTCCGGCCCGGTCCCGACAGCGGCGCCGTTCGCTGTCTTGGGCGAGTATTTCGCCGGGCGCGAAACCTCTTTGACACGTTTTTCCAACTGGTGTAGGCGCTCGTCGAGATCCTTGATCGTCTTGCGGAGCTCGCGCACAACAGAGGCGAGATCGGAGGCTTCCTGGGGGCGCACCACTACAACAGCGCCAAACCCCGCAACGAGCAGGGCTAAGGCCAAAATGCGCCTACGGCTCGACATGACCTGTCCGCGATCTCCATTCCCGAGACGCCACGTTCTGCGTGCCGGGAGCCGCGACACCGACAGCTTCGGACACCACTTGCATTCTCAACTTAGTCTCAGGGGAGGCGTCATGATTATACACCGTGTGAGTGCCGCATGAAAACAAAATAAGCCTCCTGTTACTACTTCAGGCTTGTCCTAACGGAAATGGCTTAGAAGCAAAGCAAAAACCTGTGTATAAACAGGGACAAACCCTGTTAAGGCAATCTAATGCTATAGGCTATGTAATCTAACTCAGGGATTCTGTTGACCTACTCGATATCTCGCCGGGATTGTTGTCCGCCGCGATCAAGACGTTACCTGCACCCGTAAACTGGCGAGAACCTGGGCGAACATCTCCTTCGGTCGCCGGATAGCAATATCGTAGCCTTGAACCTGCCGGTCTCTTATCAACCCCGGCACTGCTTGGCGGATGTCTGCCCGTGACTAGATCCTCAACGGCTTAAGCACTCGCTTTGCTGCCGGCCCGTACTCAAGCGATGGTCAAGTTCCTGCGATGGCGCTTGGATCGAGCAGCCGCTCGTATACCTCGCGCGCGGCTTTTTGCGCGGCGCTCTTTTTGGTGTGGCCGTCGGCCTGCCCCGTCCACTCACGCCCGACTCGGACCTCCACCGTGAAAGTCTTGGAGTGCTCGGGCCCGCGTTCCCGCACGATGATGTACCGCGGTTGCGGCAACCGCCGCGCCTGGACCAGTTCCTGCAGCGCGCTTTTGTAGTCGGTGAGGTTCTGGGCCATCTGTTCTTCGGCAGGGCTGGCCGTGGAGACCGGCGCCACCACGAAGCGAGAGACGAACTGGCGGGCCGCCTCTATGCCCCCATCCAGGTAGATGGCGGCGATCAACGCCTCCAGCGCGTCCACCAGCAGGGTCTTCTTCGTGCGTCCGCCGCTCATCTCCTCGCCGCGGCCCAGTTGCAGATAGTCTCCGATCCCCAGCCGCTGGGCAGCCTCGTGCAGCCAGGCCGCGCTTACCAGATGCGCTTTCATCTTCGACAAGCGCCCTTCGGGAGCTTCCGGATGGCGCTTCACCAGATCGTCGCTGATCAGGAAGCCCAACACGGCGTCGCCCAAAAACTCGAGCTGCTCGTTGTCGCGCGACGTGTCCGGACCGGTCGCCAACGTTTGTTCGTGGACGTGGGAGCTGTGCGTCAGCGCGCGGCGCAAGATCTCCCGGTCTGCGAACGGGCGGCCGATGGCGGCCTCCAGGGCGTCCAGATCCGCGCGCATGACGTGGATCTACGGCTTCTTGACTTCGACTTGCGGCGGCGCCGGATTGGCCGGGGCGGCCGGGTTGTCCGGCTTCGCGGCGGCGCCCTTCTTCTGGAACGCGCGCACCCGCTCGGCCTGCGCGACCTGCTTGACCGGGGCACTGGCATCCGCCGAACCCATCACCTTATCGAACTGGGCAATGGCGTCGTCGTACTTGCCATCGAGGCTGTAGGACGAACCCAAACGCACCATGGTGGCCGGGTCTGGCTTACTCTCCAGGGCGCTTTTGAACTCGGTCTCCGCCACGTCATATTTCTTGCGCGCCATGGCGGCGAGCCCCAACGCCACGTGCGCCTGCGCTGTGAAGTCCTTCTTGGCCCCGGCCCACTGATCGTCGGTGAGAGCCGGATTCGGCTTGGCGGCGTTCGGGATCAAAATCAGGGCGCCGTTGGCGTACTTTTCCACCTTCGCCAGCTTCTCCTCGCGATCCAGATCGAATTCCTTGGTGTGCTGCGCGATGTTCTGTGCCAGCATCAGCATAGCCTGGAAATGGTTGGGGTCGGCCTCGATGGTCCGCTCGGCGAACACTACGGTGTTCTCGTAATCTCCTTTTTGTTCGTAAGAGGCGGCCTCGAAATAGAGCGCCACCGCCTTAAAATCCGTGTCCTTGTACTTGGTCAACACATTCTCGGCGGCCGCGATGCGCGCATCCGCGGTCGTTGCCGTAAACATGGCCTTGAGCGCATCCAGTTCTCCCTGAGATTTCGGTTTTAGCTGCGCCATTAGACCCGGTGCGGCGAGTGCCAGCGCCAGCACGCCGTTCAAGATAGTTTGCTTCATAAAGAACTCCTTTAATTTGATTTCCGAAAACTTTGCTGCACGCCCTGCTCGGCCGCCTCGTGCGCCGCCGGTGATGCGCCCTCCACCGCCAGGGCTTGTCGATAATGCCGGGTGGCCTGTTCGCGATCGCCGGCCGCGTCCGAGAGCCGGCCCAGGTATACCAGGGCCCACGCCCGTATCGGAGGCTCCGGTTCGCATTCCAGCGTTTTTTGGAACATCCGCTCGGCCAGTTCTGGGTTCTTTTCGCGCAACGCGATACGCGCCAGCCCGTAATAGGCTTTGGCGTGCAGCGGCTTTTCCCCGGTTTCCTCCAAAGCCTTCAGGAAAAGCTGGCGGGCCGCCTCCAGGTCGCGATCGTTATAGAACTGCTCGGCCTGCTGCAGCGTCTTGTCGGCGCCCCTTAGCTCCGGCAGCTTCTGCGGCGGAGCGACTTTGGCCTGCCGTTCCGGCGCCCGCGATACAAACTCGATTTGCGAGAGGCGCGCTTCTTCCCGCTTCAGGTCGAGGGCCGTGATCATCTCCGGATAATAGAACCGCATGGCCTGTTCCTGTTTCTCGTACGCCTGCAATTGCTCGGTGAAGTACGCCGTCAGGATGTAGCCTTCCAGCATCGCCTGCTGCGCTAGGGCCGGCTTCTTGTCCAGCCGGCTCTCGATGGCTTTGATGAGCGATTCGGTGGTCAGCAGCAGGTAATCCGACTTGAAGGATTGGTCGAGCGCCGGGGCGCGTTGCGCATGGTCCGCCAGCCCGCGCTTGCGCATAATGATCTCCTCGTGGCGGGTCGCTAGCGGGTCCAGCAGAAAGTGCAAATATGCGTGCCGCAGATCGTGGATGCGCGGCTCGGCCGAGGGCGTCACCACGACGTAGTAATCGTTAGCGTAGCTGCGCGTCTGGATCTGATTAGGGCTACCCAGCAGGTCGATGTAGATCTGGAACCACCGCCCCGCCATTCCGGAAGTCTCGTTGCGCAGATAGCCGTTCACTTGCAACACGGCATCCGCCACCGGCTCGTGGTAGCGCTCCAGGGCTTCCTCGAAGACCGGCTGCGAACGCTTCCAGAGATCCGCGATGTGCGCCTCTTCGTAGAACGCTGCCAGCAGCGGGCTGAGCCCATTTAAGGACTCTACATCGGGCGGCGTTTCCGCCGCGCGGCGCTTCAACGCGAAGGCGGGAGGACCGTCCACGGAGAGGGCGAACGAAATGTATTGGCTGAGGTCCGCCGTGGCATTGTCCTGCCTGTGCACGGCATAGAACTCTTTGAGCGCCTTCAGGCTCGGAATATTGCTGCCAGCCAGTTCCTTGCGGATGGTCTCGCGCAGCGGGCTGTTGTTGGGTGAGGACACGTCCGCGTCGTAGCCGGCCGCGTTGATGGCCGCCATAACTGCGAAAAGAGTGGGATCGGCGTCGAGCTGGCCCCGTTCCGCTGCGCCGGCTTCGGCGCTCAGGGCCACCAGGAGTATCCCCGGTAAAACGAGTCTGTTCAGAACAAGACCAGTTTACCCTAATGCGCGTGGCCAGGCATGGCCGGCCCTACATCGTCAGCGTCACTTTGGTGATGGTGCGCGGCTTGTCCGGATCGAGACCCTTTTCGTCCGCCAGGCACGCTGCGAACATTTGCGCCGGGATGATGTACGGAATCGGCGTGTACAGTTCCGGGAGCTTGCGCGGCAGCCGGATCAGCCGCGTGCCCCGGGTTACGGCATCGGCATTGCTGCTATCGGTAATGACCACGGTCTCCGCCTTGAGCTGCTGCAGCTTGTCCAGCGTCTCCTGGATGGAGTTCCACGTCGCCCCGGATGGCGCGAAGATGAAGACCGGGAAATTCGGTTCCACCATGGCGATGGGGCCATGCAGAAAGTCCGCCGAAGAGAAGCGCTCGGCGACCACGTAGCAGGTCTCCATCAACTTTAGAGCGAATTCGAAAGCATTTGAATAATTGAGGCCCCGGCCCACCACCACGGCATGATCCATAAAGCGGTAGCGCTCGGAGAGTTCGGCGATATCGGGCTCCAGTGCCAGCGCCAGTCGGGCGCGCTCCGGCAAGCGTTTCAGATCGTCGACGCGAATCCGCCCGCCGAGGGCGTACGCCAGCAGGTACAGCAGGAGCACCTGGCCCGTATAGGTTTTAGTGGCTGCCACGCTCCTCTCGTGCCCGGCGCGCACCAGAAATACGTGTTCGGCGAGGCCGGCCAGAGTGCTGGATGGCTCGTTGGTGATGCCGATGGTGAGCGCGCCCTGTTCGCGCGCGCGCTCGAGCACCAGGTTGGTGTCGGTCGATTCGCCGGATTGCGAGATGGCTACCACCAGCGCGTCGCGAAAATCCACGCGCGCGTTATAGAGCGTATAGATGGCGGGCGCGGCCAGCGAGACCGGAATGCCGGTGGTGACCTCCAGCAGGTAACGCCCGAACTGCGCGGCGTTGTCCGAGGTGCCACGTGCGGCCAGCACAATCAGGCGCGGCCGCTGTTTGGAGACGCGCAGCTTGAAGCGCTCGATGCGGCGTAGTTGGCTCGCGAGGGTGCGCTCCAGCGCGTCGGGCTGTTGGCGGATCTCTTCAAGCATGCGGGACATGTTTGAGGAGGTTACAGAGTTCTCAGCGCCTGAAGCGCGTCGTCGATTTTCTCGTCTGGCCTCAGAGCCTGCCGCCTTGCCGTCTCGTACAGCGCCCGCATATCGTCTCGATGGATGCCTTCATCGGCTTCAGTGATTCTGGCCACTTCTCTGCCGATCTGATCGCGCAACACCAAACTGTACCTTTGAATACCTTGCCCCAACGCCCGCATTGTGGGTGTGGACCCGGGAACTGGCTCGGTCCAAGCGGAGATGGAAAGCCCGAATCCTCCCCCGAATGCAGCTATGAAGTTAGAGTCTTGAACCGTCGGCTCCCATGGGATCCTCCCCTCCCGTGTTTTGGACAAGACGCCTTCAAAGAACTTCACGATCTTTTCATTTGCCATTGTTAGCCCTAATTTCCCAAAGCCTTGGCGGCCGTACTCCGCTCCTCGTCACAAATTTCGCTGACCCGCTGACCATCGTGCGCCAGGCGTGCCTTTTCCTCCGGCGCAAAACCTCTATCCGCGTTCCCGGTCAAAATTCCATGCATGGAGCGCAATCTATCGCGCGCCAAGGACAAGTTGTCCTTCGATTTCTTTGGCAGCCGCGTGTCCCACCTGGCGACAAGATAGCTGGTCTGATTCATAAGATCGCCGATTCGAAGAAGGGCCATATCGGTCTTTTCGCTTCTTAAGTACGTGTTGATCTCGTTCGCTGTTCGGGCCGCTCCGTCCATATCTGCACCCAGCGATTGCCGCATCGCGGCGTCGCGCGCTTCCCTCGCGGCCGTCGACGCGCGCTCGGCGAAAACAAACGCCAGAATGCTGAAAACCAAGCCTGCTACCGAGGCCAGGTTCCCCCAGTTCCGAGCAAAAAAGTCGGACATCTGCCACTGCAAAGATTATGGCACGTCAGCGCAGAGACTTCTCGACCTGCTCCCTATACTCCCGAGCCTTCGCTTCAATCTGCCCCGCGTTGAGCGTCAGCGCCTGCGCATCTTTCACCAGCAGCTTGCCGTTCACCATCACATCCTCGACATCGCTGCCTTTCAGCGCATACACCATCTGCGAATAGACATTGTAAAGCGGCACCGCATTGGGCCGGTCCAGCCGAATGGAAATCAAGTCCGCCCGCTTGCCCGGCTCGAGCGAGCCGATCTCCTTCTCCATGCCTAGCGCGCGCGCGCCGCGGATGGTCGCCATTTCTACTGCCGCCGTTGCTGGCAGATTGCGTGGGTCGCCAGTGAACACCTTCTGCAACTTCGCGGCCAGATCCATCTCTTCAAACATGTTGAAATCGTTGTTGCTTCCCGCCGGGCCGTCCGGGCCCAGCCCCACCGCCAGATCCAGAGCCAGCATGCGCGTCACCGGCGCCACGCCGCTCGCCAGTTTCATATTGCTCGATGGACAGTGCGCGATTCCCACGCCGCGTGCTTTGAGGATCGCCAGATCCGCCTCATCCACCCACACTGCGTGCGCCACGATAGTGCGGCCGTTGAAAAAGCCCAGCGCGTCGAGCGCCTGCGTAGGCGTCGCCTTGCGCTTGGCGATCGATTCTTCGTTTTCGCGCTTGGTTTCCGAGAGATGAATTTCGAGCGGTGCGCCGTGCTGGTTGGCGAGCGCGCGGCAGTCCTTCAGCGTTTCGTCCGAGTTGGTGTAAATCGCGTGCGGCGCAACGGCGGGCACGATCAAAGAGTCTTCGTGGAAACGGCTCAGGAACCGATCGGTGAAAGCAAGCGCGTCGGCCGGAGTCTTAGCGTCCGGGGCAGGGAAGCCGATAATCGTTTCTCCCAGCACGCCGCGCATGCCGGCTTCTTTCGCCGCTTCCGCCACCACATCCTCGAAATAATACATATCGGTGAACGTGGTGGTCCCGGAGAGTAGCATTTCCAGACACCCGAGCCGCGTTCCCCAACGGACGAAATCGGCATTCACGTTGCGCGCTTCGGCGGGGAAGATGTAGTGCTCCAGCCAATCCTGCAGCCGCAGATCGTCGGCGATGCCGCGAAACAGCGACATGGCCGCATGCGTGTGGGTGCTGATCAGACCGGGCGCCAAAATCGCATCGGGCCGATCCAGGCGCTGGCGCGCTTGATACTGCTTCTCGATTTCAGCTCTCGTGCCCGCGGCCAGGATGCGGTCGCCGCGGATGGCAATCGCACCATTCTCGATCACCTGGCGCTGCGCATCCATGGTGACGACATAGCGGCCGGTCCAGATCCAATCGGCCGTCTCGGCGGCGAGGGCCGAGATGAAGAACAGGAAACTACAAAAAAGACGCATCGAAGGGCCTTGGGAAGAGATCTTTGAGGCGGAAGGTTTCCGTCTTGCCGTCCAGGTTTGCGAGCACCAGTTCCACGTCGCCGCAGAATTCCCAGAGGATCTGGCGGCAGGCGCCGCAGGGCGGAGTTAGCGTGTCCGTATCCGCCACTACTGCCACGCGCCGGAACTCGCGGGCGCCTTCCGAAATGGCCTTGAATACCGCTACGCGCTCCGCGCAGAGCGTCAGACCGTAGGTGGCGTTCTCCACGTTGCAGCCGGTATGTATGCGGCCCGCCGCGTCCTCCAAGGCTGCGCCTACCTTGAAATTGGAAAAAGGCGCGTGGGCGTTTTGCCGGGCTTTGAGGGCTGCTGCTACAATCGAATCAATCATGGGGCCTCGTGGCGCAGGCACTCGTGCCTGCCGCGCTGACACTCTTGTCGGCGCTCGATTGCAACCCGCGCGCATGAAAATCCTTCGGCGCACTTCGCTTGCGTGCGCCAACAGGAGTGCCGGCCCGGCAGGCTGAGAGCCTGCGCCACGGGCCGCTGCCTACGTGGACAGGCAGGACGGTTTGCGCCAGAATATCCATTAATGCTCCAGCCTCGGAAGCAGCGCCTTCAGAAAGTTCACTAGCGTCCCGCGCACCATCTCGCCGGTTTCGAGCACCTCGGCGTGGCTGATCTTCTGCGGCAGAATGCCGGCCGCCATGTTGGTGACGCAGGAGATGCCGACGACCTCGATACCCATATGATTCGCCACGATCACTTCCGGCACCGTGGACATCCCCACCACGTCCGCCCCGATCGTCCGCAGGTAACGGATCTCAGCCGGAGTCTCGTAGTTGGGGCCCAGCACGGCCGCGTAGACGCCTTCGGCCAGGCGAATGCCGAGGCCGCTCCCTACCTCGTGGGCCAGCGTGCGCAGGCGTCGCGAATAGGCTTCCGACATGTCCGGAAACCGCGGCCCCAACGCATCGTCATTAGGACCCGCCAGCGGATTGCACCCTTGCAAATTAATGTGGTCCGAGATCAGCACCAGGCCGCCGCGCTCCAGCTCCAAGTTGATTCCGCCCGCCGCATTCGTGAATACGATAAACCGCACGCCGAGCAACCCCAACACACGCACGCCGAAGGTCACCTGCGCCGGTGTGTAGCCTTCATAGAGGTGTACGCGGCCCGCCATCGCCGCCACATCCAGCGCGCCAAGGTTCCCGAGCACGAGTTTACCTGCATGCCCGATCGCCGTCGAGCACGGCCAACCCGGAATCTCCGCATAAGGGATCTGGATCGCGTCCGAAAGCTCGTCGGCGAAAGCGCCCAGTCCGCTGCCCAGCACGACCGCGACGCGCGGCCGCCGTACCGTGCGCAATTCCATGAACTGGACTGCTTCGCGTATCACAGCAGCATCCCCGCGATGCAGGCCGACATGAAATTCGCCATGCTGCCCGCGGCCACCGCCTTAAGCCCCAGTCGCGCCAGGTCGGATTTCCGATTGGGAGCGATGGCGCCGATGCCGCCGATCTGTATGGCGATCGAGCTGAAATTGGCGAATCCGCACAGCGCGTAAGTGGCAATCGTGAAAGAACGCGGATCGAGTTGCGACTTGAGCGGCCCGAGCTGGAGAAATGCCACAAATTCGTTCAGCACCAGCCGCGTGCCCAGCAGGTTGCCGATGGTGGGCGCGTCTTTCCACGAGACGCCCATCAGCCAGGCCAGCGGCGCGAAGATCACGGCAAAGATCTGCTGCATGGTCGCCGGCAGCCAGCCCATTCCCGGTAAAGTGTGCACCCATCCCAGAATCCCGTTCAGCATGGCAATCAGCGCCAGAAACGCGATCAGCATGGCGCCAATGTTCAAGGCCAGGTGCAGGCCGTCACCAGCACCCTGCGCGGCGGCATCGATCACGTTGACGGCGGTCTTCTCGATTTTGATTTCCACCTTGCCCGCGGTGGCCGGCTTGTCCACTTCCGGGTAGAAGATCTTGGCCAGCATGATGGTGGCGGGCGCCGTCATGATCACGGCAGTCAGC
>Ga0181521_10003040_pt1 | contig 19865 bp, 21 predicted proteins | sample PEATcosm2014_Bin_32_FD_119764 | JGI IMG/M metagenome (GOLD analysis project Ga0181521, IMG submission 119764) | Peatland microbial communities from MTU Mesocosm Facility, Houghton, MI, USA - PEATcosm2014_Bin02_60_metaG | ecosystem: Environmental > Terrestrial > Soil > Wetlands > Peat | place... | reverse complement strand
TGGCCATCCGGCGGTGACCCGCCCTGAGCACGATGTTGTAGTAGGTCATAACGGCGAGCGGCACACCCGCGTCCGCCTGTGCCAAGGCCGCGATGATCCCGGACGGTGTCGCTCCAGATCTGAGTGCCTCAGCCGAAGCCCGCTGGATGATCGGCCCATCCATGACCGGGTCCGAGAACGGGATCCCAATCTCGATCGCGTCAGCCCCCGCGGCACCGATCGCCCGCACAACCTCCACCCAGTCGCGCCCGAGGCCCCCGGTCACATAGGGGATGAGCAGCTTGCGCCCGGCGTCTCGCCGATCTCTGAGAGCCTTCTCGAGGACGCCGCGAGCCACGGTCGTGCCGGCCGTCACTGCGTGAGCTTTCGCACCAGTGCCACATCCTTGTCGCCCCGGCCAGATAGCGTCATCAGCACCGCTGAGCCCTCGGGGATCGACTTTCCGGCTTCTCTGACAACCCATGCGAGGGCATGAGCCGGTTCCAGGGCGGGGATGATCCCTTCGGTCTCGGCCAACAGGCGAAAGGCCGCGAGTACCTCTGAATCCTCCGCCGAGGGATACTCCGCCCTTCCGACGGCTCCGAGATGGGCATGCTCGGGGCCGATCCCCGGGTAGTCCAGACCGGCAGATATCGAACTTGCCTCGAGGATCTGACCGTCCTCGTCCTGCAGGAACCTGGACCGCATCCCGTGGACGACACCGGGAGCTCCGTTGCTCATCGCGGCACCTCCCGCCGCCTCGACGCCCACGAGGCGCGCACGGGTGTCGACGAATCCCGCGAACGTGCCGGCCGCGTTCGAGCCACCTCCGACGCAGGCCACCACGACATCGGGATCGAAGCCGAGCAGCTCATAGCACTGGGCGCGAGCCTCGTCCCCGACCACGCGCTGGAGCTCCCTGACCATGTAGGGATACGGATGTGGGCCCATGACCGACCCGATGCAGTAGTGCGTGGTCTCGACCGTTGCAACCCAGTCGCGCAGAGCCTCGTTGATGGCATCCTTCAGCGTCCGGCTGCCCGACTCCACGGCGCGAACCTCAGCACCGAGCAGCTCCATACGGAACACGTTCAGGCCCTGCCGCTCGACATCGACAGCACCCATGTAGACGAGACACTCGAGACCGAGCAGTGCGGCCGCCGTGGCGGTGGCGACACCGTGCTGACCGGCTCCCGTCTCGGCGATGAGGCGGCGTTTGCCCATGCGCTCGGCCAACAGCGCCTGGCCCATGACGTTGTTGAGCTTGTGCGATCCGGTATGGGCCAGGTCCTCGCGTTTGAGGAGCAATCGGATGCCGAGGCGTTCGCTCAACCGCCTGCATTCGGTGACCGGCGTCGGACGGCCCCCATAATGCTCCAGGAGATCGTCCAAACGCCCGCGGAAGCCCGGATCTGCCCAAGCGGACTCAAAGCCGGCCTCGAGGTCCTCGCAAGCCGGCACGAGCGCCTCCGGCACGAACCGCCCACCGAACTCGCCGAAGCGTCCCTTTCGCTCCGGGCCACGCATCAGTTCGCCGATGAAGGTCAACCGTCCTCCTGCCAGTCATAGGGGCCAGCGTCGTCGGTGTCGTAGGGCTCGGGCTCCGCGGCGCGCGCCGCCTGCACGAAAGCCCGCACCCGTCGAGCGTCCTTCTTGCCGATGCTCGCTTCCACGCCGGACGAGACGTCGACGCCCCAGGGGTGGACCCTGCGAATCGCGTCGGCCACGTTGTCCGGATCGAGGCCTCCGGCAAGGACCAGTCGTCGTCCCTGCGGCGCGCCCTCCGCAAGGCGCCAGTCGAAGACCTTGCCCGATCCCGGTGACGGGGCGTCGACCAGCACGATGTCCGCGCCGTACTCAGCCGCCCGCGCGAGCCGGTTGTCCCCTGCCGGGAACGCCTTGATGACAAGGGGCACTCGAACCGAGACGTACCCACAGTCCTCGAACGTCTCGTTCCCGTGCAACTGAGCAGCATCGAGCCCGGAACGGTTCACGATCTCGACGACGCGGCGGGGCTCCTCATCGCGGAAGACCCCAACGGTGCAGATCTCGGGAGGAAGCCGCCGAGTGATGGCAGCGACCGCGCTCGGGCTCATCTGGCGGGGGGAAGGAGCGAAGACGAACCCGACGGCATCGGCTCCCATAGCCACAGCGATCAGGGCGTCCTCCTCGCTGGTGATCCCGCAGATCTTCACCCACATGGCACGGTCCGCCCAAGAAGCTCGGCAACGGCAGCCCGTCGGTCGCGCGAGCGCAGCAGCGCCTCACCGACCAGAACGCCCTCGAACCCCGCTTGCGCCAGCGCGGCCACATCGGCGGCCGACCCCACGCCCGACTCGGCGATCTTCAACACGCCGGCGGGAACATGACGTGCCACGCGCTCGGCCCGTTCCCTGTCCACCTCGAAGCTGTGCAAGTCACGTTGGTTCACGCCCACGAGCCTCGCCCCGATCTCGAGCGCCCGCTCGAGCTCGTCCTCGTCATGGACCTCGACGAGGGCAGCCATGTCCAGATCCCCGGCGATCTCGTACAGCTCCGCAAGCTCGCCGTGGTCCAACAACGCAACGATGAGCAGCACGGCGTCGGCGCCCATGATGCGGGCGTCGTAGACGTCGGCCGCCGAGACCGTGAAGTCCTTGCGCAGAACGGGAAGCCCAACCGTGCCGCGTGCCAGTTTCAAGTCCTCAGGGCTGCCGCCGAAGTGGGGACCGTCGGTGAGCACCGACAGGCAGGACGCACCGCCCGCCGCGTACGCCCGGGCGGTCTCTGCCGGGTCGAGGTCCGGGGCGAGGTCGCCCTTGGACGGCGACCGGCGCTTGATCTCCGCGACAAGTGCAATCGTTGCCTCGCCAGAGCTCCTGCCCCGGTGGGCCTTGAGTGCCCCGGCGAAGTCGCGGGGTGGCGACGCGGCGCGGGCCTTCGCTGCGAGGCCCCTCAGGTCGCGCCGATCAGTGGCCGCGACGTCACGGTGCCACGCCCCGATGCGGTCGAGATATGTGGCCACCGACGCCAGCCTACCGGCCGGTTCGGGACACCTCCCGGACCTTCCGCCGGGTGTGGGCGATCCGGGATCTCCCGAGATGCTCCTCGGCGGCTGATCCGGCTATCAGCGGCGACTGCGTGAGCACGAACAGTCCGACGCACATGACAAGGAGCGCCGACGCGTCGAAGGCAAGAGCACCGAACCCGCCGCGCAGGTCGTCATCGAACAGGCCGACACCGATCACGACGCTCACGATCGGGTCGACGATCGTCAGCGTGGCCTGGGAAGCCGTGATCGGACCGGCGTGGAAGGCGTCCTGAGTGAGCACGAGACCGGCCAGCCCCGCGACGACTATGGCGTAGGGCTCCCAGTGCTCGAAGATCTGCCAGAAGCCATTCGAGAACAGGATCGTCGTCGCCTTCGTGAACGCGGCGCTTAGCGAGAACGAGATCGCCGCGGCTGCCCCGAACCATGCCGACCTCCACGACCGCGACGAACGCGATCTGAGGCGTGTGCAGACCACACAGATCACGATCGCTGCGAAGCACACGGCGGTCACGATCACCCAGCCACTTGTCGTGGGAAACGTGGTCCCACCACCGGTGTTGCTCATCGCCAGGAACCCAGCCAGTCCCGCCACGGTGAGCACCGTCCCGGTCGCCTCGCGCCAACCGAGCGGCGAACCGAACCAGACGCGCAAGATCACGACGAGGAAGACGAGCTCGGTGACCATGAGCGGCTGCACGACACTGAGCGAGCCGAAGCCGAGCGCGGTGGCCTGAAACAGGAACGACCCGATCATCGCGGCGAATCCCACGTACCAGATCGGGCGTCGCAGGACGTGACCCAGCAGCTTGAGGCCGCGAAGGCGAGGATCGGGAGCCGACTCGACACCGAGCCGCTGGAAGATCGTGGTCAGCGCGTTGCACAGCGCCGCGAAGACCGCGAGTGGGATCGCTACCACGGACTCTGTCTATCCGATCAAGAGCGGAAGTTCCCGAATTCTCGCGTTGGCGCCGCCCGGCATCGCCCTCGCCGCGGCCGGGAGCACGACGTCTCGGCGCACATAGGCGAGGGCGACGGGCGCAGCAAACCCTGGCGACCACGCGATGCTGGTGAGACGCCCGAGCTCGCGTTCGCCCGAGACGAGAATCGCATCCTCTGGGCACTGACCGGCCGGGTCCAGCACGACGCCCCGGAGCCGCCGCGCCACGTTGGCGCCCCTTGCCTCGAGGCGGGCGACGAGCTCCTGACCCGTGTAACAGCCCTTCGTGAAGCTCACGGTGTGCTCGACGAGGCTTCCGGCCTCCTGCGGGATCGTCCTCTCGGTGAGCTCACGGCCCATCGCGGGCACGCCGGCCTCGATGCGTGCCACCTCGAATGCCGCGGGGTCGCCCAATGGCACCTCAGGCCGTGGCCAGCCGGGCGCCTCCGCCGCGTCCAGCACGTCCACGCCTTCAAGGCCGGGCCACCTCACCGGGACGGCAATGGTCCAACCGTCGCTCAGGCCACGTGCTCGCACGTCATCAGGCATGGCCCCGAGCTCCAGTCCCGAGCCTTGGAGGCTCGCAGCCGAACCCGGGCCGCGCACCTCGAGGCAACGAACAGTCCCGCACTCGAGCTCTGCCTTTACGCGCAAGCGGAAGCGCCGGAGCCGCTGCAGCAGCAGCTCGCCGTAACCGGTCCCGGTGTCGAGCAGCACGGCGTCGTCCGCGAGCATCGTGGCGCGACAGTACGAGTCCACTTTGCCTTGGGGCGAGAGCACGAGCGTCTCCGCCGAGTGACCGACGGCGAGCGTCCCGAGGTCCTGGCTCACTTGGCCCTGGAGCCAGACGCGCGCGTCCGGGCCCCGCACGACCACGACATCCCGTGCGGTCTCGAGCGCACAGGCAGCCTCGTGGATGCAGGCGTAGGACTGCTGAAGATCGAGTGCGGGTGCCTGGCTCAGGGCTACCGCCTCTCCGCAGACAGCTGGCGAGCCCCGGCGACGGCGGCCAGCACAGCCGCGGCTTTCGCCGCGCACTCCTCGTCCTCGGCAGCCGCGTCACTGTCGGCGACAATGCCGGCGCCCGCCTGCACCGAGGCCCTCCCATCCGCTGTCGCGACGAGGGTGCGAATCGCGATCGCGGTGTCCAGGTTGCCCGAGAAGTCGATGTAACCCACGACCCCGGCGTAAGGGCCGCGTTTAGTCGGTTCGAGCTCGTCGATTATCTCCATGGCCCGTACCTTCGGCGCGCCGGAGACTGTCCCGGCGGGAAGAGTCGCCCTCAACACATCCACCGGTCCCCGGCCCTCCAGCAGCTCTCCGGAGACCTCCGATGTGAGGTGCATCACGTGGCTGTAGCGCTCGACGGTCATCAGCTCGTCGACTCGTTCGGAACCAAAGCGGACGATCCTGCCGACGTCGTTGCGGGCGAGATCTACGAGCATGACGTGCTCCGCGAGCTCCTTCGGGTTCTCGACAAGCTCCGCTTCCAGCCTGCGGTCCTCGTCGTCATTCGAACCCCGACGACGGGTTCCGGCAATCGGTCGTGACACGACTCGCCCGTCGAGCAGCTGGACCATCGGCTCAGGCGACGCGCCGACGACAGAGACGCCCCCTTGGCGGAGGAAGAACATGTACGGGCTGGGGTTCACCTGCCTGAGCACCCGATAGACGTCGAACGGGTCGCAGCCCAGGTCGAAGTCGAAGCGCTGCGAGAGCACGACCTGGAACGCGTCGCCTGCACGGATGTACTCCTTGGCAGCCTCGACAGCCTGGCGATAAAGCTCGGCGCTCGTGCCTCGTCGGACCGTGCCGTCCGGGAGCGTCGCCCCGGTCGATGGCGGCGTCGCGAGCCGCTCGCGCCCCGGCTGCTCCAGATCGCTCCGGATCGCCTCCAGGCGCTGCAGTGCGTCGGAGTAAACGGACCTGAGCCCGGCGGGATCCCGGCTCTCATCCTTGTCCCCTTCGAGAAGCACGTTGTTGACGAGCGTGACCCGCTGGCGCCAGTGGTCAAAGGCGGCGAGCTCACCGATCACCGAGATGACGGCATCGGGATGACCGATGTCGTCAGCCGGTGGCTCCGCAAGGTGCTCGACCTCGCGAACAACGTCGTAGCCGAGATAGCCGACGAGACCGCCGTGAAGGGGAGGCAGCCCCTCGATCGACGGCGACCGGAACTTCTCGAGAAGCGACTCGATGCAGGCGAGCACACCGTCGTCACGCGGAACCGAGTCGGGAAGTGAACCCTCAGTCACCTCGACCTGGCGGCCGCGCGCCACCATCGTGGCCGCAGGCGAGCGCCCGACAAACGAGAAACGGCTCCAGCGCTCGCCGTGTTCGACCGACTCGAGCAGGAACCCGGGCCCGTCGCCGACCATCGCGCGAAACGCACCGATCGGAGTGAGGCTGTCCGCGACGAGCTCCCGCCAGACCGGGACGACCGAATAGTCCCGCCCGAGCTCGCAGAACGAGTCGAAATCGGGGCTGGCTTGCGCACCGCCGCTCTGGGTGAGCAGCGTCGGGCCCGGACACGAGCGCCCCTCCGGCCCGGTGGCGATCACGGCAGCGAGCTGCCGAACCGGTGGTGGAAGCAGCTCCAGTCGCCGGTGTGACAGGCCCCGCAACCCTCCTGGTCGACGGTGACGAGCACCGCGTCGCCGTCACAGTCGTAGGCAGCAGCCCGAACCCATTGGCGATTGCCCGAGGTCTCGCCCTTGCACCAGTACTCCTGGCGGCTTCTGCTCCAGAACCACGTGCGACCGGTCGTCAGCGTCCTCCGCAGTGCCTCGGCATCCATCCAACCGAGCATCAAGACGTCCCGGGTCGAGCGATCCTGCACGATCGCGGCCACGAGCCCCTTGTCATCGAAACGGATGCTCGCGATCTCCCCATCGGTGAACTCCACCGGCGAACCTGTCACAGGTACAACCCTGTCCCATCCTCCAGTCGCTCCGAGGCGACCGCCGGGATGTCGCGTTCGCGCAGGATCACGTAGTCCTCGCCCTGAACTTCCACCTCGAAGCACTCTTCGGGATTGAACAGGACGCGGTCTCCGGCCCGGATCGAGCGCACGTTCGGGCCGACCGCGGCAACCTCGGCCCACGACAGCCGATGGGCCACCGAGGCCGTGGCCGGAATGAGAATGCCGGCACGCGACCGCCGCTCGCCCTCGGAGGCCGGCACGTGCACCAGCACGCGGTCATTCAGCATCGTGACCGGCTGCTTCACGTCGTCAGAATCTGGTTTGGACCGGCTCGGTTCGAGTAGTTCCACGACCGAAACGGTAGTGCGGCCGACGGGCTGGCGTGGCCCCGGACCGTCCACGCCATGACTGCGAGACGTCGGGATCTGTCCCAGGTGCGGAAGAACGCGGCCGAAACAGCTCGTCGACCGCGGGCAAGCTCGAGCCGACTCGGCATCATAGGGAGGTGGATCGCGTCCTTCTGCTCGTCCCTTCCGCCTCCTATCGAGCTTCCGACTTCCTCGATGCCGCCAGGGCGCTCGAGCTTCAGGTGATCATCGGGTGCAACGAGGCACTGCTTCTGGCCGGAGCCAGCGGGTCCTTGCAGGTTTGCCTTGACGATCCCGACAGCGCCGCTGAAGCGATCGTGGCGCTCGACGGCGTCACACCGCTCGACGCAGTGCTGGCCGTGGACGACCAGGGGACCCTCGCAGCCGCCCGCGCCTCGAAGCGCCTTGGCCTTCGCGGCAATCCTCCCGACGCCGTCGCGGCCGCGCGGGACAAGCTCCGCATGCGCACGTTGCTCAGTGCAGCCGAGATCTCCCAGCCCGCGTTCGCGGCCCTCTCCCCAACTGCCGAAGACGCCGAGCTGACACGGCTCGCCGCACTGGTCGGGCTGCCTTGCGTTGTCAAACCGACGTCGTTGTCCGCGAGCCAGGGTGTGATCAGGGCAGATACCGTCGCCGAAGCTCTGGCTGCGGTCGGCCGTGCCCGATCGATCGCCGTGAAAGCGGGAGCCTCACCGGATCAGCCCCTGCTGGTGGAGGAGTTCGTCCACGGCCCCGAGGTGGCCGTGGAAGGCGTGCTCACCAACGGCGAACTGCGCGTCCTGGCCGTGTTCGACAAACCCGACCCTCTCGACGGCCCCTTCTTCGAGGAGACCTTGTACGTGACACCGTCAAGGCTCGGTGCGACCGAGCTGAGAGCCGTGACGACGACCACCCAGGCAGCAACCAGAGCGCTCAACTTGAGGGAGGGCCCCGTCCATGCCGAGCTCCGCGTCCGCGACGGGCGAGCTTGGGTGATCGAGGTGGCTGCTCGCTCGATCGGCGGACTCTGTTCGCGCACCTTGGAGTTCGGAACGGGGATGAGCCTCGAGTACCTCATCCTGGCGCACGCGCTGGGCCGGCCGGTCGACTCGCTGCGGCGAGCTCACGGCGCAGCCGGCGTCTTGATGCTGCCCATCGGTGCCGGCGGCATCCTCGCCGAGGTCGCCGGACGTGAACGGGCTCTCGCAGTGCCTGGAATCGTCGGCATCGAGCTGACGATCGCCCCGGGCCGGAGGCTCGTCCCACTGCCCGAGGGGAACCGCTATCTGGGCTTCGTCTTCGCTCGGGGCGACCGCCCAGAACACGTGGAGGCGGCCTTGAGGGCGGCACTCGCGGAGCTGGACGTTCGCCTGGAACGGGGACGACCGGTCAGGCAGCGGGCGGCCGGACGGTGACCCCGCTGGCCGCGAGCACTTCCTTCGCCTCAGCGATGGTGTGGCGGCCGAAGTGGAAGATCGAGGCGGCGAGCAGCCCGTCGGCATGCCCCACGAGAGCGCCTTCGACGAGATGCTCGAGCCTGCCGACGCCCCCGCTCGCGATGACCGGCACGCGCACCGAGCTCGCGATCCGGCTGGTCAGCTCCAAGTCGTAGCCAGCCTCGGTGCCGTCGCGGTCCATCGAGGTTATGAGGATCTCCCCGGCGCCGAGGCGGGCACATATCGTTGCCCAACTCGCCGCGTCGAGGCCCGTGGGACGCCGCCCGCCGTGAGTGAAGACCTCCCAGTGGCCACCGTCATCGCTGCGGCGGGCGTCGATCGCCACGACAACGCACTGTGCCCCGAACTCGCTTGCCAAAGCGTCGATCAACTTGGGCGCAGCGACCGCGGCGGAATTCACCGCGACCTTGTCGGCCCCTGCTCGAAGCAGCGCCCGGCCGTCCGCGACCGAGCGGACACCGCCGCCGACGGTGAGGGGAATGAAGACCTCCTCCGCGGCACGTTCCACGACGTGCAACATGGTGGCGCGATCGTCCGACGAAGCGGTGATGTCGAGCAGCACGAGCTCGTCGGCGCCCTCGGCGTCGTAGCGGGCGGCCAGTTCCACAGGATCGCCGGCGTCACGAAGCCCTTGGAACTCGACGCCCTTGACGACCCTTCCGCCATCGACGTCTAGGCAAGGGATGACTCTCACTGCTCGCACGCGGCAACCGCCTCCGAGATCGAGAGCGCTCCCGACAACAGCGCCCGGCCCACGATCGCCCCGGCCAGCCGGCGGGCGCCGGTGCCAAGACCTGCAAGTGCGACGAGGTCCGCGGTGCCGGCAATACCGCCGGAAGCAACCACCGCAAGTCCTGTCAAAGCCAGCACTTGCGCGAGTCCTGCCAAGTCCGGGCCGGCCCTCGTCCCGTCACGATCGATGTCTGTCACCACCACACCCCCGAGAGGCAGGTTCTCGAGGCGCCGCAGAGCGGTCTCGAGGTCGAGGCCTCCCGAGTCGACCCAGCCGCGGACCGCCACCTCGCGAAACGCGCCTTTCGGCCCAGCCGCTGGCCGGTGATCCAGGCCGACGAGCACCTGGCCGGGCCAACGCCTGGCCATCCTGGCGAGCACCTCGGGTTGCTCGACTGCCACCGTGCCGACCACAACCCGCGCGACCCCGGCGCCAAACAGCGCTGCGGCCGCGGTCTCGTCGCGAACTCCCCCACCGGCCTGCACGGGCACCCCGAAAGATGACGCGATGCGGACCACGACATCCCGGTTCGGCGAGCCGCCTTCGCGCGCGGCGTCGAGGTCGACGACGTGCAGTCGTGAGGCCCCGGCCAAGACGAAGGCCTCGGCCTGCTCCAGGGGATCGCCGTACACGGTCTCGGAGGAGAACTGGCCGCGGAGCAGGCGCACGCACTTGCCAGCCCGGATGTCGATGGCAGGCCACAGCTCCAAGGTCACGACTCCGAAGGCTCCCCGGTGCAGATCCGTGCGAAGCGTTCGAGCAGCTGCAAACCCGCTGACGCCGACTTCTCCGGGTGGAACTGGGTCCCGAACATGTTGCCGCGTTCGAAGGCGACCGCGATCTCGCCTCCGTAGTCACACGTCCCCACGACGCTGTTGAGGACCTCCTCACCCTCGGGGACCGGCACATAGGAGTGGACGAAGTAATACCAGCGACTCCCGTCATCGCCGAGCAGCCGCGAGCTTCTGCCCGCCACCTGCCGCACGAGGTTCCATTGCATCTGTGGTCGGCGCTCGGTCGCACGCAGCGCGCGCACCGACCCTTGCAGGATGCCGAGGCCTGGGATCTCGGGGTCTTCCTCCGAGCCCTCGAAGAGCAGTTGTAGACCGACGCAGATCCCGAGGAAGGGGCGACCGTCGGTGATGCAGAGCCGAACCACCTCGTCGAGCCCCGAGCAGCGAAGCGCCCGGGCGCACGCGCCGAAGGCCCCGACGCCGGGCAGCACAATGCCCGAAGCGTCGATGGCACCTTCAGGGTTGTCGACAAGACGAGCGTCAGCGCCGACGCGCAAGAGAGCCTTCTCGGCGGAGCGAAGATTCCCGATGCCGTAGTCGAGGACAGCGATCACGTCTTGGCCTACATCAGGCCCTTGGTCGACGGGACGCCGCCGCCCTCGATCCGAACGGCGTCCCGCAGCGCACGGCCAACCCCCTTGAACGACGCTTCGAGCACATGGTGCGGATTGCGTCCATGACGCAGTTCGATGTGCAGCGTGAGCGCCGCCGAGTGCGCGAAGGCGCGCCAGAACTCCTCGGCCAGCTGGACCTCGAACGGAGGGCTGCCGAGCGCTGCAGCCTCACCCAGCGCGACGTCGTAGCGCAGGTACGGCCTTCCGGACAGGTCCAGCGCGACCTCGACCAGCGCCTCGTCGAGCGGCAGTGCAATTGACGCGAAGCGGCGAATCCCTGCCTTCGAGCCGAGTGCCTCAGCGAGAGCCTCACCGAGGACGATTCCGGTGTCCTCGACGGTGTGGTGCGCGTCGACTTCGAGGTCGCCGCGAGACTTGAGGTCGAGGTTCAAGCCGCCGTGCTTGCCAATCTGGGCCAACATGTGGTCGAAGAACGGAAGGCCGGTGTCCGCCAGGGCGGCCCCGGTCCCATCGAGCTCGATGAGGACCGTCACCTCGGTCTCCTTGGTCGAACGCGTCCGCTCAGCGCGGCGTGTGTCAGAGTCGGGGTTCATTGCCATCCATGAAGCCTTGCACGTTACTGGGCCACGCGGCCCAGTCTGGTGCTGCCAACGCCGAATTGCCCACCTCGGCGCCGCGACGAAGCCGGCTACGGGGATTCCGGCGCTGTCGCTCGGCGTGCAGCGACAAGTGAACCGCACGCGGCCAGCTGGCCGCACGCGGCATCGATCGAACGCCCGCGATTGTGTCGGATGGTGGCGTTGACGCCCGACTCTTTGAGCCACGCCTGGAGCGACAAGACGCGGGATCGGGCGGACCCCCTGAACCCTCTCGAGAGACCTCCTGGCGTCGGATTGAGCGGGATCAGGTTCACGTGAGCCCCAAGCGGCCGCGCGAGCGCTGCAAGCTCGGAGGCATCGGAAGAACGGTCGTTCACGTCCTCGATGCAGGCCCACTCAAACGAGATCCTTCTCCCGGTCGATGCCCGATACTGCTCGCAGGCTTCCATCACCATGGCCAGGGGGTACCTGCGATTGAGCGGCACCAGTTGGTCGCGCAGCACGTCGTTGGCCGCGTGCAGCGATACTGCGAGGTTCACCTGGAGCGTCTTGCCCGCCAGCCGACGGATGCCAGGCACGACCCCCACGGTCGAGATTGTGAGATGCCTCGCGGCCAGGCCCAGATCACGGTTCATGGCCTGGACGGCGGTCCAGACCGCCTCGAAGTTCGCCAGCGGCTCGCCCATTCCCATGAGCACGACATTGCCGAGCTGGCCCCAGCGCTCCGATCTGCAGCGCCTCGCGGCTATCACCACTTGCTCGACCATCTCGCCCGCGCTGAGCTGGCGCCCAAAGCCCGCGTCTCCAGTCGCGCAGAAACCACAGCCCATCGCGCAACCGGCCTGGCTCGAGACGCACACCGTCGTGCGGTCGCGATATCGCATGAGGACCGTCTCTATGCGCTTGCCGTCGCTCGTCTCGAGCAACCACTTCAGCGTGGAGCCCCTGTCCGCGACGCTCTCGGCCACGCGGCGAAAAGCCGATGCCAGCGAAGGCGCAAGCTCGAGCTGGTCGCGCAGTGCCCGCGGGAGATCGGTCAGCTCCCCAGGTTCCGCCAGGCGCCGGTAGAAGCCGTCGAACACCTGGCTAACGCGGTAGGCGGGCTCGTCACAGAGCAGCGCCGCGAGCTCCTCGCGTCCCAGGTCGTAACGGCTCACGGGCGTCGTCTCATGACCGTCCGCTTCATGCTCGGACGGCCGGCACGTCGGTGACATAGGCGCGGTCGGTGTGGTCATCAACGAAGCCGAGTGAGAAGTAGAGCCTGCGAGCTGCCGCGTTGTCGTGGTCGACGTAGAGCATCCCCGTGCTGACGCCCCGGCCGCAGAGCGAGGCCAGCCCTACGAGCACGAGCTGACGCCCGAGACCGTGGCCTTGGAAGTCTGGATCGACCGCGATGACGTAGATCTCGCCGAGCTGGCGGGAGGCCGGATCTTTCATCACATCGTCTCCGGGCTCGTGGACCTTCGTCCAGCAAAAGCCTGCGAGACGTCCATCGCGCTCATGCAGCAGGAAGCCGCTCGGGTCAAACCACGGCTGATGCTCGCGCTCGGTGATGGTGGCGAGATCCCATGAGCCCTGTTCGGGATGGCCATGAAACGCCCGGTTGTTCACCTCCAGCCAGGCCAGCTCGTCCTCACCGGTTCGAAACTGGCGGACCGATATCACAGCGCTCTGCTCGGTGATGGGCAGAGCGCGACGCATCTGGATGAGGTCGCGGCCGCGTTGCATGCCAACAGCCTGGGCGACCGCATCGTTGACCGGTCCCGGCTTGGGCACCCACATGTGCACATGACCTCCGCCCTGTGCCGCAATCTCGCCGAGCGCTGTGCGGAGCAGGTCCTGCTGGAGCTCGATGCCTGCGGATCTCCACTGGGGATGGACGACGTACTCGACGGCCCAGCTTGCATCGTTGCCCCGGCTTATCTGTGCGTAGGCGACGACACGTTCACGGCCGCTCTCGCGTGCGACAAAGCCGGCGAAGCCCTCACGACCACCTTGCACGAGGTCGAGCCATTGGTGTTCGCCGAGCGCGCGATGGCCGTCGGCGATGCTCGCAGCCTCGAGCAGGACCGAGATGGCAGCAATGTCCGCCTCTCCCATCCTGCGCTTGATCTCGACTTGGTGCACCTGGCGAACATACCGCCTCTTCGACGCCGAACCGTGACTACCATCCGAGGGTGCCCCGCCAGCCGAGCACCCGATCCCGAAGTGGCCGTGGCCGCCGGCGGCCGCTCGCGCGTGCCCGCAAGATTGCCGACCGCCTCGCCGTCACATACCCGGGCACCACGACCGAGTTGTGCGCGCTGGCCCACCGCGATCCCTTTGAGCTGCTCGTCGCGACCATCCTGTCCGCACAGTGCACCGATGAGCGGGTCAACATCGTGATGCCGATCCTGTTCAGGCGTTATCCCACGCCCCAAGCCATGGCGGGCGCCGACCGTGACGAGCTCGAGACGCTGATCCGGTCCACGGGCTTTTTTCGCGCCAAGGCCTCCCACATCATCGGCGCCTCGGAGGCGATCGTGATGCGCCACGCCGGTGAGGTGCCACGGTCCATGGAGGAGTTGACCGCCCTTCCGGGCGTTGGTCGCAAGACCGCGAATGTCGTGCTCTCGGTGGCCTTCGACATTCCGGGGCTCCCGGTGGACACTCACGTCACCAGGTTGAGCCGGCGCCTCGGACTGAGCGGCTCCGCCGACCCGGTCCAAATCGAGCAAGACCTTTGCGGGATGTTCCCTCCCGACCAGTGGGGTGCGATCAGCCTTCGGCTCATCCTCCACGGCCGCCGCGTCTGCGATGCGCGGCGTCCCCGCTGCGAGATCTGCGAGGTCGCCGATCTTTGTCCTTCGAGAGGCAAGTTCTGACGTTCGATCGCTCGGACGTCGTCCCCGGTGCGGGCTACGTCTCGCTGTAAGTCTCGTGACAGGTTGGTGACGAGCGGTCACAGTCGGAGAACCGGGCGCTAATTTGATGGAGAGGAACCGGTCCCCGCCACCTGGTTCCAACGGAGTGGACTCGGGATCCGCCGCCCGACCCGCTCCCCGACGGCGCCCTCAGGGCGCCGTCGGCGCGTCCGGGGCAGCCCCTTGTCGGATCATCTCCCAGTTTCCAGCAGCCGCTCGAGACGTCGCACCGCACCGACAAGGGCACGCTCCACGGCAATGAGACTCCCGGCGACCTCGTCCCGTTTGGCCCCGGCCGCGGCGTCTGCCAGCGCAGTCACACGGCGGCTGATCTGCTCGAGCGAGGAGGCGATCGAGGACAGCTCGGACAGTTCCGACGGCTCGGGCCGCTGCGGCGCCATCCCGTCATCATCGCCCATCCGGCCCACGACCGGGAAACCTTCTCAAGCAGACCGATACGCTGCACCCATGCTGAAACGTCTCGACCTTCGTGGCCGCGGGCCCGATTTTCGTGGCACCCTCCCACGACCGAATCTCGTGGACGAGGGCCTGGTCGCGGAAGTCCGCGCAATAGTCGACCATGTTCGGATGAGAGGGGACGCGGCGCTGCGCGAGTACACGGCTCGTTTCGACAGGGTCGACTTGGACGAGATCCGAGTGCCGGCCTCGGAGATCGACTCGGCGCGCGGCCGCTTGGACCCGGCTCTGCTCCGGGCGCTGACGGAGGCCGCTGAGGCCATAGAGTCGTTCCATCGCCACCGGCCGGCGAACCCTGGAACCTTCGAGCGCAACGGGATCTCGGTCGACCTGCTGGAGCTGCCGGTCGCCCGCGCCGGTGTCTATGTCCCGGGCGGACTGGCGAGCTACCCCTCGAGCGTTCTCATGACCGCCATCCCCGCTCGTGTCGCGGGCGTGGAGGCAGTCGCCGTCTGCGTGCCGCCTGCACCGGACGGCGCCATTCCGGCCGAGGTGCTCGCCGCAGCAAGCCTGGCGGGGGTGGACGAGCTCTACCGTGTCGGCGGGCCACAGGCGATCGCAGCCATGGCCTATGGCACCGAGACCGTCGCGCGCGTCGATGTCATCGTCGGTCCGGGGAGCCGGCGCGTGTCGCTCGCCAAGTTGGAGGTCCGCACCGCGGTCGGCATGCCGGCTTCGTTCGCCGGGCCTTCCGAAGTCGTCGTCATCGCGGACGAGTCGGTGCCAGTCGACTACGTCGCAATCGACCTTGTCGTCCAGGCCGAGCACGGCCCCGACGGGCTCGCCTGGCTCATCACCTGGTCCGAGCCGGTACTGAACGCGGTGACGGCTGCCGTCGCCTCTCTCGTCGAGCAGTCACCGCGGCGCGCGGCGATCGAGGCGACCCTCGCCGGTGGCGGCTACGCGGTGCTGGTCGACGGGCCCGAGGCGGCGATGGCGGTATCCAACGAGATAGCGCCCGAGCACCTAGAGATTTGCTGTGAGAACCCACGAGCGATGATCCCGCTCGTTCGCAACGCGGGAGCTGTCTTCCTCGGCCCGTACGCGCCTGCATCGCTCGGCGATTACATCGCCGGACCGAGCCACACCCTGCCGACGTTCGGATCGGCGCGCTATGCGAGCGTGCTCGGGGTCGAGGACTTTCTCCGAAGGGTGCACGTCATCTCCGCGGACCGGCAGGCGCTGAGTCGCGCGGCCCCCCACGTCGCTGCGATCGCACGCGCCGAGGGTCTTGCCGCCCACGCCAGCTCGGTGATGCTCCGCTCCGACGACGAACACCGCCAGCGCACATGAGCCCGACGGGGACCAATGGTCCCGTAGATCCCGGCAGGGGCCGTCGTGAGACGGCCCTTCGGCCCGGGTACCACTCGCCTCAGGTCGAGGTCGATGTCAGGCTGAACACCAACGAGTCCCCCGAGCCGCCTCCGCACGCCTTTGTCGAAGCACTGGCCGACGAGTTGCGGTCCGTCCCTTTGCACCGCTACCCCGATCGTGAAGCGACCGCCTTGCGAGCGGCGCTCGCCGCCCACCACGCGGTCGACCCCGCTCAGGTGTTCTGCGCCAACGGCTCGAACGAGGTGATCCAATGCCTCCTGCTCGCGCACGGGGGGCCAGGCCGGCCCGCGATGCTGTTCGAGCCGACTTACGCGCTGCACGCCCACATCGCCCTCCTCACCGGGACGCCTGTGATCGCGGGTCGACGGGATGACGCGTTCGAGGTCGATCCTGCCGAAGTGGCCAGGACGGCCGCAGCCGCGGCTCGAGCACACGGGCCGGCAAGTCCTGCGGTCACCTTCCTCTGCTCGCCGAACAATCCGACCGGCGGCGTCGAGACGACCGACAGTGTCCGTTCCGTTCTCGCCCTCGCCCCTGGAATTCTTGCCGTCGACGAGGCCTACGGGCAGTTCGCGCCATGGTCGGCACTCGAATTGACCGAGTCTGAGCCGCGTTTGGTCGTGGTGCGCACATTCTCAAAGACCTGGGCAATGGCCGGGCTTCGCTTGGGCTACGCGATCGCGGACCCGGGCGTCGTTGCGTCCTTGTCGAACGTCGCTCTTCCCTACCACCTCGACGCGCTCAAACAGATCGCGGGACGGCTCGCCCTCGGCTTCAGCCACGAGATGCAGGACCGGGTGGCAGCCACTATCGAAGAGCGGGAACGCGTCGCGGAGGCCCTTTCTGACCTTCCGGTCGAACTGTGGCCCTCCAAAGCCAACTTCATTCTGTTTCGCGTGAGCCCGCGCTCTGGCTCCCAAGTGTGGAAAGGCCTGCTCGACCACTCCGTGTTGATTCGTGATGTCTCGGACTGGCCGCGGCTTGAAGGCTGCCTGCGCGTGACCATCGGCACTCGTTCGGAGAACGACCGGTTCCTCTCCGCGTTGGGTGAAGTGCTGTCGGCCTAGGACGGCATCGGGTCAACGGTCCGGTAGGCCGCGCGACTTGCCTCTCCGGTCTGTTCTGCGACCCGCGTCCTCACTCAGCCGAAGCGGCCCTGGATGTAGTCCAGCGTCCTCGGGTCGTCCGGTTCGCTGAACAGCTTCTTCGTCGGCGCCACCTCGATCTGTTCGCCGGCACGGTCGTTGCCCATCAAGAAGAACGCGCACAAGTCTGAAACACGAGCTGCTTGTTGCATGTTGTGGGTGACGATGACGATCGTGACACGGCTCTTGAGCTCGCCTAGGAGCTCTTCGATGAGGCGCATCGAGATCGGGTCCAACGACGAGGTCGGCTCATCCATCAAGAGCACCTCTGGCTCCACCGCAAGTGCTCTAGCGATGCACAAGCGCTGCTGCTCACCCCCGGAAAGCGTCGATGCGTGCGCCTTCAGCCGGTTCGAGACCGAGTCCCACAAAGCCGCGGCGATGAGTGCGGACTCGGCAGCCTCTTCAAGGACGGACTTCTTGCGTATCCCGTTGAACCGCAGCCCCGAGACGACATTGTCGAAGATCGACATCGTGGGGAACGGGTTCGGCCGCTGGAACACCATGCCGACGCGCGTGCGCAGCAAGGTCGCCGGGATCCCACCTTTGTAGATATCGGTGTCTCCAAGCCGGATCGAGCCGCTCACGACCGCACCCTTGGTGAGATCGTGCAGCCGGTTGATGGCGCGCAACAGCGTCGTCTTGCCCGAACCTGACGGACCGATGAGCGACGTGACCTTGTTCTTCGGGACCTCGAAGGCGACGTCGCGGATCGCGGCTCGACCGTGGAAGGTCACGGACACATCTTCGAACCGCATCGAGATCGGGCCCAACCGAGGATCCCCCTCCTGGTCTGACATCTCCGTCGACACTCTAATCATCGTGCTGGGATCCATTACCGCCTCTCTCTTTGTAGCCAAGCCGCAAAGAGGCGGCTGCCTAGGTTGATGACAAGAACGACGAACACGAGGAACAGGGCGATCCCCCACGCCTCTTCACGAAGTGCGACATACGGCGAGGTCGCTGACTGGAAGATCTGGAGCGGCATCGAGGCCATCTCCTTCTTCGGGTTCCACTCGACCATGTTGGAAGCACCGATCACCCACAAGATCGGGGCGGTCTCCCCCACCGCCCTGGAGAAGGCGAGCAGCACGGCGGTGATCAGACCCGGGAGCGCGGTCGGTATCACCACCTTGCGTGCAATGACGCCCCTACGCGCTCCAAGTGCGAGACCAGCTTCGCGTATTGGGGCAGGGACGCCTCGCAGCGCAGTTTCGGAGGCCTTCATGATGACCGGGATCATGAGGACGCCGATGGCGAAGCTGGCTCCACACCCTGCCATAGATGATCGAGAGCCCGGAGTGGTTCCAAGCGGGAATCGAGGAGACGCCGACGCTGACGAGAAACACCGCGCCGATGAGCGCGACAACCCGGACACCCCGTAGAGGACACCCCAGTGCGCCGAATCGCCCTTGACCGAGAAGTGCTTCGTCTCCGCGGTCAAGGGCAGATCCGACATTGCCAGAGCCGGGTTGGCCGGCGCCCCGGGCATAGCTATTACTCAGGCACCTCGCTGCTCACCTGCCGTTGGTCGTCAGCAGCACCTGGCCTTTTGATCCCGTGACTTCGAGCAACGTGGTTCGTGCCAGCGCCTGGATGTTGGCGGGAAGTGGAACGTAGCCCTGGAGCGCGGCGACATCCTGACCCCCGGTCGTCCCGTTGACTGCGCCCGAGTGCGACAGCCAGTCAAGATACTTCACGAGCAGCGTTCCCTCGGCGTCGTTCGTCTGGTTCTGCTTCCATATAACCGCCCAGGTGTATCCAGCGATTGGATAAGTCGCCTTGCCGGGCTGCCAGACGATCGGAAAGTTCGTCGCTGTAACGTCCGGCTTGGCGGCCGCGGCGGCCGCGATGCTCGCTGTTGACGGAAGTAGGGCCTGGCCCGCCCTGTTGACGATCGCCGCGACTCCTTTGAGCAGGCTCGTGTTGAGAAGCACGTAGGAGTACTCCACGTAGCCGATCGAATTCGGTGTGTTCTCGATGTCAGCTGCTACCCCCGCGTTCCCACTGCCTGCGATTCCACCAGCAGGCAAGGTCAGCGGAGTCTTTGAGGGTGGGGTCGTCCACACCGCCGGAGCGGCGCTACGCAGGAAGTTCGTGAAGATGTACGTCGTACCCGAAGAATCCGCACGGGCGACAACGACAATCTCAATGTGAGGTAACTTGACATTCGGGTTCAGCCCTTTGATTGCAGGGCTGTCCCAGTACTTGACGCTACCTTCGTAAATCTGGGCAAGCACCGCCGCCGTCAAAGTGAGCGTCGTCTTGGCCGACAGGCCGGGAACATTGTAGGGAATCGCTACGCCGCCGAGGCCGATCGGAACCTGAAGGAACTCTGACACTGTGTATTTGTCCCCGGAAGTTTCCTTTGAATTGATGTCAGTTTGGGTCATTGGCACGTCGCTACCACCCCAGTCGACCACCTTCTTGAGGATGTCCGACTCGCCAGTACCGGAACCGACTGCCTGGTAGCCGTTGATCGTGGCATTTGTGTTGCGGGCCTGGTAAAAGGCCTGCGCGGCATTCTGCAAAGGTGCTGCGAAGGTCGAACCTGCGCCACCAATGGTCGCTGCCTTGTTCAACCGAGTGTCGGCTGCGAGGTACGGGTCTCCGCTTGTCTTTGCGCTGCG
>Ga0181521_10003039_pt1 | contig 19881 bp, 16 predicted proteins | sample PEATcosm2014_Bin_32_FD_119764 | JGI IMG/M metagenome (GOLD analysis project Ga0181521, IMG submission 119764) | Peatland microbial communities from MTU Mesocosm Facility, Houghton, MI, USA - PEATcosm2014_Bin02_60_metaG | ecosystem: Environmental > Terrestrial > Soil > Wetlands > Peat | place... | reverse complement strand
CGCCGGCCTGCGGCAGGTGCTCGCCTTCCTGACCGAGACCTGTTGCGGCGGCCATCCCGAACTGTGCGGCGACATCGCGCGCCTGCTGGCCCCCTTGCCCGACGAGGACCTTGGCATGACCCCGGCCTTCAACGTGCTGTTCCTGTGCACGCACAACTCGGCCCGCTCGGTCATGGCAGAAGCGATTCTGCAAAAGCTCGGCGGCGCGCGGTTTCGCGCCTGGTCGGCGGGTTCCGACCCGATCGCCCAACCCAATCCCGAGGTGATCGCCAAGCTCCGCGCCTTCGGCCACGACACCGACGGTCTGCGCAGCAAGTCCTGGCATGAGTTCACCGGCCCAAGCGCGCCGCAAATGGATTTCGTCATCACGCTGTGTGACACGTTGGACGGCCCCGTTTGCCCCGACTTCGGCAACCTCGCGGTCACCGGCGCCTGGCCACTGCCTGACCCGGGCAAGTTCACCGGCAGCGCGGTCGAACGCTCGTCGCTGCTGAATGAGCTCTACGCCAGCCTGCGGCGACGGATCGAAATCTTTACCGCGCTGCCCTTCGCTTCGCTCGATCGTCTGGCGATGAAGGCCCGGCTTGACGAGATTGGCGGCGGACCACGCGTGCCGGCGGGAGTACGCTGACAATGCGCGTCGGCATCAACGGCATGGGCCGGATTGGCCGCCTCGCGTTGCGCGCCGCGATGGGCGGCACGTACCGGCCCGCCGACGACCCCCGCGCGGACAACCGCCTCGACATCGTGCACGTGAACGAGGTGAAGGGCGGCGCGGCCACCACCGCCCATCTGCTGGAGTTCGACAGCATCCACGGCCGCTGGCGTCAGAGCTTCGGCGCGGAGGACGATCGTGCGATCGTTGTCGCCAACCGGCGCATCGGCTTCACCGCCGCACCGACGGCCGATGGCGTCGCCTGGGGCGATCTCGGCTGCGACATCGTACTCGAATGCACGGGCAAATTTCTGAAATCGGAGCAGTTGGCAGGGTATTTCGCGCGGGGCGTGAAGCGGGTGATCGTCGCGGCGCCGGTGAAGGAGGGCGGCGCGCTCAATATCGTGGTCGGCGTCAATGACCATCTCTATGAGCCGCGGGAGCACCGGCTGCTGACCGCGGCATCCTGCACCACCAACTGCCTCGCGCCGGTGGTCAAGGTGCTGCACGAGGCAGTCGGCATCCGCCACGGCCAGATCACCACGATCCACGATCCGACCAACACCAATGTGGTGGTCGATGCGCCGCACAAGGATCTGCGCCGCGCGCGCTCCGCGATGCTGTCGCTGTCGCCCACCACGACGGGCAGCGCGACCGCCATCGCGCTGATCTACCCGGAACTCAAAGGCAAGCTGAATGGCCACGCGGTGCGCGCGCCGGTGCTGAACGCGAGCCTCACCGATTGCGTGTTCGAGATGGCGCGGCCGGTCGCGGCGGATGCGATCAACGATCTGTTCCGCAACGCGGCGGCCGGGCCACTCGCCGGCATCCTCGGATTCGAAGCGCGTCCGCTGGTCTCGGCCGATTACGCCAACGACCCGCGCAGCGCCATCGTCGATGGCCCCAGCACCATGGTCACCGACGACACATTGCTCAAGGTCTATGCCTGGTACGACAACGAGGTCGGCTATGCCTGCCGCATGGTGGACCTCGCCAACATCGTTATCGCGCGAGGGGTCTGATGTCCGCGGTCCGCAACTACGCCATCGTCACCACCGCCTATTTCCTTTTCACCATCACCGACGGCGCGCTGCGGATGCTGGTGCTGCTGCACTTCTACAGCCTCGGCTACACGCCGTTCATCCTGGCGTTCCTGTTCCTGCTGTACGAGGCGGCGGGAATCTTCGCCAATGTCGGCGGCGGTTGGCTGGCGTCGCGGTTCGGCATTCCACGCATGCTGGCAAGCGGACAGATGTTGCAGATCGGCGGGTTGTGCATGCTGTCGGCGCTCGACCCGGCCTGGGGCGCGGTCGCCTCGGTCGTCTGGGTGGTGCTGGCGCAGGGCATCGCCGGCGTTGCCAAGGACCTGACCAAGACCGCGTCGAAAAGCGCGATCAAGGCCACGTCGCAACAAGGCGCGGGGCAGTTGTTCCGCTGGGTGGCCTGGTTCACCGGATCGAAGAACGCCACCAAGGGCGCCGGCTTCTTCATCGGCGGGTTCCTGTTGCAGGAGGTCGGGTTCCGCCCTGCGCTGTGGCTGATGGCGGCAATGCTCGCCGTGGTGTTGCTCGTCGTGCTGCTGTCACTGCCGCGCACGCTCGGCAAGGCGAAGTCGTCGAAGAGCTTCCGCGAATTGTTCGCCAAGACGCGCGCCATCAACCTGATGGCGGCGGCGCGTATCTTCATGTTCGGCTCGCGCGATGTCTGGTTCGTCGTCGGCCTGCCGGTGTTCCTCTATGGATTTGGCTGGCAGTATATGCAGGTGGCCGGGTTTGTCGCGGTCTGGACCATCGGCTACGGCGCGGTGCAGGCACTGGCGCCCGCGGTGGTCACGCGCAGCCACGACGGGCTGAGCCGCGAGGTGCCAGCCGCGAGGTTGTGGGGCGGCATCCTGACCGCAATTCCGGTGGTGCTGGCGATCCTGCTGACCATGCCGAGCATGAAGCGGCCGGACCTGGTCCTGGTGGTCGGGCTGCTGATCTTCGGCTTCGCATTCGCGGTGATTTCCTCGCTGCATTCCTACCTGATCCTCGCCTACGCGGGATCGGAGAAGGCGGCCGAGGACGTCGGCTTCTATTACGCTGCCAACGCAGCCGGCCGGCTGATGGGCATCCTACTGTCGGGCATTCTGACGCAGAGCGGGGGAATGCCGGCCTGCCTGTGGGGTTCGGCTGTCATGCTGGCCATATGCCTCGCGATCACCGTCCTGCTGCCGTCGGGCGCAGACGCGCGGCGAGTGCCGGCATGAGCATGGGTGACGCCACGGCCACCACCAGCCCCGCAGCGGTGCGGAAGCCCGCCATGGGGGCGTTCGAGCGCTTCCTGACGTTGTGGGTCGCGCTCTGCATCGTTGCCGGCATTGCGCTCGGTCAGATGATGCCGGGCGTGTTCCACGGCCTCGGCAATGCGACGGTGGCACAGGTCAATCTTCCCGTCGCGGTGCTGGTCTGGCTGATGATTGTGCCGATGTTGTTGAAAATCGATCCCGCCGCGCTGCGTGACGTGGGGCAGCACTGGCGCGGCATCGCCTCGACGGTCGGGGTGAACTGGCTCGTCAAGCCGTTCTCGATGGCGCTGCTGGCATGGATCTTCATTGCGCATCTGTTCCGGCCCTGGCTGCCCGCGGATCAGATCAGCAGTTACACCGCAGGGCTGATCCTGCTCGCGGCCGCGCCATGCACGGCGATGGTCTTTGTCTGGTCGAACCTGGTTGACGGCGAGCCGCATTTCACGCTGACCCAGGTTGCCCTCAACGATACCATCATGGTCGTGGCTTTTGCGCCGATCGTCGGACTGTTGCTGGGCCTCTCCTCGATCGCCGTGCCATGGGACACGCTGGTCCTGTCGGTGGTGCTCTACATCGTCGTGCCGGTAATCGTCGCGCAGCTTTGGCGTCATACGTTGTTGGCGCACGGTGGGCCGCCAGCGCTGAACCGGACGTTGCGCACCCTGGCTCCGCTGTCGCTGTCCGCGTTGCTGTTGACGCTCGTGCTGCTGTTCGGGCTGCAAGGCGAACAGATCATGCGTCAGCCGGTGGTCATCGCGCTGCTCGCCGTGCCGATCGTGATCCAGGTCTATTTCAATGCCGGCCTGGCCTACTGGGTGAACCGCAGGCTTGGGGTCGAGTGGTGTGTCGCGGGGCCGTCCGCCCTCATTGGGGCGAGTAATTTTTTCGAGTTGGCTGTGGCGACCGCCATCGCGCTGTTTGGCTTTCAGTCGGGCGCGGCGCTGGCCACTGTCGTGGGTGTGCTGGTGGAAGTGCCCGTCATGCTATCGGTCGTGCATCTCGTTCGCCACTCCCGCTCCTGGTATGAAAGCGCCGCCGGCGCAGGGTAAAATTGCCTCGGTCATTTCGTACCGGACTTATACCAACCGCCCCGGAGACTGACCCACCGGCGTGCCTTCCCGTCATGGCGGGCGACGGCCCGCCACGCACGACTTTGCTGCTTCTACCAAGGGAAAGTTGTGGATACCGCCCGGAGCCTGCCACCGGGCCCTTGACCCGGTGGTCGGCATGACGGGGAGGGCGTCGTTCGTGTGTCACCATCAAGGGCGTCTGGTATTACGCAGCGGAAGAGCGGTTTCTTTTCAGCGCCCTGGTCTGGTTGCGAATTCTTGCATCACGCAACGCCCCCGAGCCTGCCGTTCGCTGACAGATCACGGACTCGCCAAGGGAGCTGCTTCATCCACCCTCGTGCACGCTCGCAACCGAGATCGCCGCCCGCCGCCGTGTGAACTGGCGCTGCCGCCAGCGCAGCAGCCGCCAGGCCAGCTTCGCCGCCATATCGGAAAGCCGGCCGCGCGGCTTCAGGCCGATCGCCTTGAACACCATGCCCATCCCGCGCTCGACATGCCGGAAGCGATAGAACTGCATCGCCCGCCCCATATACGCCGCGGTGCAATCGGCGCGCGCGAATTTCTGCGATTCCGGCTGGTTGCCGCAATGCCAGGCGAAGGCGAGTTCGTCGTCCTCGCTCTCGCCGATCCGGCCCAGGGCGATGCGCAGCCGGCGCGCCAGCCCGATCCTCTCCCGCGCCAGATAGCGCCGCATGTGGTCGTAGAACAGCTTGTAATGGCGGAACTCGTCAGCAGCGATCTGCTTGCAAATCTGCCGCAGCACCGGCTCGGCGGCAGCCTCGGCGAGTGCGCTGTAATAGCTCGACGTCCCGGTCTCCACCATGCACCGCGCGATCAGTTCGCCGGTGCGTGAGCCGCGCACCGAACTCGTCGCATCCAGCGGCAGCTTGTAGCCGGCCCGATAGCGCGCGAACGCCTGCGCGTAGTCCCAGCCGGGGTCCGCCAGCATCGCCCAGCGTCCGAGCGCATCGCCATGCTGCACCTCCTCCTCCGCCCAGTGGTCCGCGGCCTGGCGGAAGTCCGGGTCGTCGGCGAACACACGGTTGAGGTAAACCGCGTAGTCGCTGCCGTTGCGCTCCACCATGGCGGCCGCCTTGACCAGCGGAACCAACTCGGGATCGAGCTTGCCGGCATCGAATCGGTCCCAGGCCACCTCGTCGATCCGCCAGTGTTTCATTGTCCTGTTCACGCTTGTGTGTCGGCCCGCAGCCAGGTCCGGCAAAAACCGCGCACCTGACGTCTTCCTGCACCGTACATCAAGATGCCGGCCAAGCCAAAGCGGCCCTCGCGAGACCGCATTCGGACGGTTGGCTTGGTGACCTCGACTCTTCGATCCGGGCGGTGACAGCAAGTCAGTTGCACCACAAAGACACAACGATCAGGTTCTTCGTGCCTTTGTGTCTTTGTGATGCAACTGACGTACCGACATACCGCACCGACCTCGCCAGTGTGCAGCGTTGGGACCAAAGCCCGAGAATCACTGCCCCGCCCGTCGCAATCCAGCCTTCCGGCAATTGGGGCGGGTGCTTTGCCCGCGTCAAGCCAGCATCAACCCAGCGTACCAACCCGGCCGACGACAACGCAGTGAAACCCGTTCGTAACCCCGGATGCGCAGAGTGCCCGCCTGCCGTCTGCGTGGGGAGGTCAGAGTGCGGTTTCGCTGCACGGATCGAGCAGCCTTCACCTCCCTTCGCGCCAAGATTCTGCTCTCATTCCTGGGGCTGACCGCCATTACCGGCTTACTTGGATTCGGCGCCGTGCACAGCGTTGCCGCATCCGGCCGACTGGTCATGCAAATCTACGACGAACCGTTGATGGCAATCAGCCATGTTCGCAAGGCGCAGACCGAGTTCACCGCCATGCGCCTGGCACTGGCACTCCGGGACGCCGCTGCCGATCCGGACCGGCAACAACAATCCGACCGCCAGCTTGCCACGCTCGCGGGCAACGTGGAGGACGATCTTGGCGTGGCGCGCGAACGGGCCAGCTCCGGCCGCGCCGCCGAGGTCGCCCGGGCGGCGCTCGACGATTTCCAGGCATGGAATGTCCTGCGCCTGCAACGTGAGCCCGACACCGCGAAACCCCCGTTGCGCGACGCACTCGACCGCCGCGCGGAGTCCCTGCTCGGTGAGTTCGACACGCTCAGGCAGGTGACGGCGGAAGACTGTATCCGCGATCGGACGCGCACCATGGCGTCGATCCAGCGCTATCGCCTGTGGTGCGTCGGTGCGACGGCGGCGGCATTGCTCATCGGTACGCTGATCGCCGCGGCCCTGGCGCGGCACATCGTCCTGCCGATCGGCGCCGCCTCCCGTGCCGCCCGCCGCATCGCCGCCGGCGACCTCGATGCCGAAATCCTGCCAGCGGGCCGTGACGAACTCGGCCAGCTTCTCAGCGCCATGTCGGTGATGCGCGACAACATACGGACCATGATGGAACATGAGGCCGCCGCGCATCGTTCTGCCCAGGGACGCCTGGTCAATGCGATCGAGGGACTGAACGAAGGGATTGCCCTGGTCGGTCCCGACCGTCGCGTGATCCATGCCAATTCCCAGCTTGCCGCGCTTTTTCCGGCGTATGCGGCGGGCTTTACCGAGGGGGCCGTGCTGCCGCCGGAAACCGAGGCCGCCCTGGCTGCGAATCCGGCCAGCGAGATACAGATCGCCGACGGCCGCTGGTTGCGGCTCAGCCGGAGCGAGCGATCCGATGGCGGCTTCGTGCTGATTGCCAGCGATATCACCTTGCTCAAGGAACGCGAAGCCGTGCTGCAGGCCGCCAAAGAGCAGGCGGAAGCGGCGAACCGGGCAAAAACCGAGTTCCTGACCAATATGAGCCATGAACTGCGCACGCCGCTGACCGCGATCATCGGTTTTTCCGAGATCATCTCCAACGAGTCGTTCGGCACGGTAGGCCAGCCGAAGTACCGGGAGTTCGCTGACGACATCCTGCATAGCGGGCGCCACTTGCTCGACGTCATCAACGACATGCTGGACATCGCCAAGCTGCAGTCGGGCATGACGGAGCTGCGGCTGCAACGCGTGCCGTCGCGCAGCATCGTGGACGCCGCGGTGCGCATCGTGCGCAAGCATGCCGAGCAAGCCGGCATCCGTTTGGAACTGTTGATTCCGCGCAACCTGCCGATGCTTCGGGCCGACCATCTGCGGCTGCGTCAGGTCTTGCTCAATCTGCTGTCGAATGCGATCAAGTTCACGCCCGCGGGCGGAGTAGTGTCCGTCATCGCCGAACGGCGCGAGACGGAACTGGCGATCACCGTGCGCGACACCGGCATCGGCATGGCGCCGGAGGACATCCCGCGCGCGCTGCAACCGTTTGTGCAGGTGGACAACAGCCTCGCCCGCCGGCACGGCGGCACGGGGCTCGGGTTGCCGCTATCGAAGCGGTTCGTCGATCTGCACGGCGGCCAGTTCGAGATCCACAGCGAGCCGGGCAAGGGCACGTCGGTCACCATCGTCCTGCCGATTCCGTACACCTCTCCCGCGATCTTGACGGGAGATGTCGCCGCGTAGCGGCGGGTGAGCGTGATCGGGCCGGCACGCAGCCAGCCGCCGATGCGGCACGATTAAGCAACGTGCCGACCCGATCACCCTCACCCTCGGTGCTAACGTACCTCGACCTCTCCCGCGCGCAGCGCGGGAGAGGTAAACAGAACCTCAGAATAGTCCCTCGATCTCGCCGTCCTCGCGCAGATGGATCGCCTCCGCGGCCGGCGTGCGCGGCAGGCCGGGCATCGTCATGATGTCGCCGCAGATCGCCACCACGAAGCCGGCGCCGGCGGACAGCCGCACCTCGCGCACCGGCAGCACAAACCCTTCCGGCGCCCCCATTACCGTGGGGTCGGCGGTGAAGCTGTACTGCGTCTTGGCAATACACACCGGCACGTCGCCGAAGCCGGCATCCTCGAAGCCCTTCAGCCGCCGCGCCACGGCGTCCGACACCGCGATGTCCGACGCCCGATAGATCTTCTGCGCGATGGTACGGACCTTGTCGGCCAGCTTGAGTTCCAACGGATACAGCGGCTGATACGCCGCCTTGCCGCTGTCGATCCGCGCCACCACCGCACGGGCCAGCGTTTCCGCGCCGGCACTGCCATCCGCCCAATGCGTGCAGGAAATCACCTCGACTCCCTGCGCGCTCATCGCGTCGCGGATCGCCGCGAATTCTTCTTCCGTGTCCGAGTTGAAATGGTTCACCCCGACCACCACCGGCAGACCGAACTTGCCCATGTTCTCGACGTGTCGCGCCAGGTTGGCTACACCGCGCTTGACGGCGGCGACGTCTTCCTTGCCCAGCGCCGAGCGTGCCACGCCGCCATGCATCTTCAACGCCCGCACCGACGCCACGATCACCGCGCAGGATGGCGTCAGCCCCGCCGAGCGGCACTTGATGTCGATGAACTTCTCCGCGCCGAGATCGGCACCGAACCCGGACTCCGTCACCACCACGTCGGCCGTCTTCAACCCGAGCCGCGTTGCCATCACCGAGTTGCAGCCATGCGCGATATTGGCAAACGGCCCGCCATGCACAAACGCCGGCGACCCTTCCAGCGTCTGCACCAGGTTGGGCGCCAGCGCGTCCTTCAGCAGCACGGCCATCGCGCCGTCCGCCTTGATGTCCTTCGCCGTCACCGCCTTGCCGTCGCGCGTCTGCGCCACGATCATGCGGCCAAGCCGCGCCTGCAATTCGTCGAGGTTGCGTGACAGGCAGAACACCGCCATCACCTCGGAGGCGACGGTGATGTCGAACCCGTCCTCGCGCGGAAACCCGTTCGCCACGCCGCCCAGGCTGTTGGTAATCGAGCGCAGCGCCCGATCGTTCATGTCGAGACAGCGGCGCCATGACACGCGGCGTGCGTCGATGCCGAGCGCGTTGCCCCAATAGATGTGGTTGTCGATCATCGCGGCCAGCAGGTTGTTGGCCGAGGTGATGGCGTGGAAATCACCGGTAAAATGCAGGTTGATCTGGTCCATCGGCACCACCTGCGAATAGCCGCCGCCCGCCGCGCCGCCCTTCATGCCGAAGCTCGGGCCCAGGCTGGGCTCGCGCAGGCAGATCACCGCGCGCTTGCCGATGCGGTTCAACGCATCGCCGAGACCGACTGTGGTGGTGGTCTTGCCCTCACCCGCGGGAGTCGGGCTGATGCCGGTGACCAGCACCAGCGCGCCATCTTGCTTGCTCTGCTGCGCGTTGATGAAATCGAAGCCGACCTTCGCCTTGTAGCGGCCATACGGTTCCAGCGCCTCGTCCGGAATGTTCAGCCGCGCGGCAATCTCCGCAATCGGACGCATCTTGCTCTCGCGAGCGATCTCCAAATCCGTCTTCATGTCAGGCTGCTCTCCTCCGGTTGATGCCGAGTTCGTTCAGGGCCTCGGCCATGGCGGCAACGGCGTGGCGCATGTCGGCTGGCGTGATGGCGCCGATACAGCCGACGCGGAAACCTGGCGTCGGCGTATTATAGAAATTGCTGATCAGCACGCCACGCGCCTTCAGTGCATCGACGAAGCGTTGCAGGTCCCAGGCCGGATCGGCCGGCGCGTGCACGTTGACGATGATCGGCCCCTGGTGCTCGCGCGCCAGATAGGGCGTCAGGCCGAGCGCCTGCACGCCGTCGTACAGCACCCGCATGTTCGCGGTGTAGCGGGCGAGGCGCGCCGCCTGGCCGCCCTCCGCGTCATACAGGTCGAGCGCGACGTTCAGTGCGTTCAACACCTGCGCCGGCGGAGTGAAGCGGAAGCGGCCCGGGCCGCTGCGCAACGAATGGGCGTGCACATCCGCCAGATCGAACGACCAGCTTCCGGCATTGCCGGCGCAGGCCTCCAGCCGGTCGATGCGTGCCACCGCGAAGGCGACGCCCGCCACAGCCTCCAGGCATTTGTTCGGCGTGAACATCACGGCGTCGATCTCGGGCTGCGCGGAGATGTCGAGCGGCAGCGCGCCGAACGCCGACACCGCGTCGACGATCAGCCGCCGCCCGGCCGCGCGCACCACAGCGCCGATCGCGGCGGGGTCGTGCACCACGCCGCTGCCGGTTTCGGAATACACCAGGCCGACATGCGAGATCGCCGGGTCGGCGGCGAGCGCGGCGGCGACCGCCTCCGGCGGCGTCGGAACCACGGGCGAGATCGCCAGCGGCACCGGCACGCGTCCGGCTTCGCGCGCCAGGCGGACCATGCGGTCGCTGTACGATCCGGTGGCGGGGACCAGCAGCTTGCCACCAGGCGGGATGAAGCTGCGTACCGCCGCCTCGGTGATGAAATGGCCGCAGCCTTGCAGCGGCAGCACGGTGTGCTGGTCCGGCGTGCCGTGGGCAATGCGCAACAGCCGCTCGCGCAAGCCGGCGCAAAGCGGGCGGAAGTCGTTGTCCCACGGCGCAAAGTCATGGCCGAGCGCGGCGCGCACTTCGGCGCGCGTGGTCACCGGGCCGGGGATCAGCAGCAGCATGGGAGCACCTGGGCGAGAAACGATCAACCGGCGCAGGCTTCGCACGAAGGCGGCGGGAAATCCACCCGGCCGCTCCTGACGATCCGTTAACCTTCAGGCCCCGGCAAGAAAAGCGCCGGCCGGCAAGGTGCCCGACCGGCGTTTCGAGAGGCGGTCGCGATGGGTAAGCATCGCAGCCTCCTGCGGAGAAGTCGTGGTGATTTTCGATGTTAGATCAAGATCACCATCAGTCCGGAACCAGGAGGCGGGCCGGCCCTGGCGACAGGGCCAACTTGACGATTGCTCTAGCGGCCGCGTCGTTCCGATGCAAGCCCGATTTGGCCGCGTTCCCCGGGTGATTGCGCGAGCACTGAGAGAATCGGCTTGGGCGCATCACGTTGGCCCATGGCGGTGGGGTCGAGTCGACGTGAGTGGCGCCGGCGCAATATGCTCCGGCCCAACCAGCGCCGCCGGTCGCACATGCGGCGCCGCATCGCAGGAGGAAACGATGGCAGGATTGCTCACGGGCAAGTCGGCACTGATCACTGGCGGCGGTGGCGGCATCGGCCGCGCCACGGCTCTGGCTTTTGCACGCGAAGGCGCGCGTGTCGCCGTGGCCGACGCCGTCATCGAGAGCGCCCAGCAGACGGTGGCGCTGGTGAACGAGGCCGGCGGGCAGGCCATGTCGCTGACCGCCGATGTCACCGACACGGCGCAGGTGCAGGCGATGGTCCGCGCCGTGGTCGCCGCCTACGGCCGCCTGGATTGCGCATTCAACAACGCCGGCATCGCCGGCTTCCAGGTGGATGCGGCCGGCAAGAAGACGCACGAATGGGCGGACGAGTCATTCGACCGCATGATCGCGGTCAACCTGAAGGGGGTCTGGCTGTGCATGAAGCATGAGATTCCGCAAATGCTGGCGCAGGGCGGGGGCGTGATCGTCAATACCGGCTCGATTGCCGGACTGATCGGCCTGCCCACCTCGTCGGCCTATGTTGCCGCCAAGCACGGCGTGCTCGGCCTGACCAAGACCGCGGCACTGGAATATGCGGGGGAAAACATCCGGGTGAACGCGGTCTGCCCCGGCTATATCGAAACGAAGATGACCGAGGACACGATGCGTCGCCGCGGTGCCGAGCTGATGGAAAAAGTGCCGTTCCACCGCATGGGCAAGCCGGAAGAGATCGCCGAGATGGTGCTGTGGCTGTGCAGCGACCGCGCGTCGTATGTTAGCGGCGCGTGCTACAACGTGGATGGCGGCTACATGGCGATTTGATCAGGCGTTGGTCAGGCCGCCGTCGATCGTGATGGTCTGTCCGGTGATGTACGACGCATCGGAAGAGCAGAGGAAACGGATCACGGAGGCTACCTCGCTGGGTTGGCCGAAGCGCTGCAACGGGATTTCGCGTTGGTACGCCTCGCCGCGCGCGGCGATGATGGAATCCGTCATGCGCGTCAGGATCACGCCCGGCGCGACGGCGTTCACCAGGATGTCGGGCGCGAACTTGCGCGACAGCGAGCGCGTCAGGCCGACGATGCCGCCCTTCGCCGCGCCATAGGCGGCGTGCCCCGGGCTGCCGCGGCGGAACGCGACGGAACTGGCGAACACCAGTCGCGACGGTCCACGCGTATCGGCATGCGGACGGAACGCCACCGCCATGTCGTAGGCGTTGGTGAGGTTGGCGGCGATCGCGCGGTTCCACACGCCGTGGTCGTCCGGGTCGAGCGGATCGGGCTCGAACACGCCGGCCAGGTGCACCAGCGCGTAGACCGGTTTGGCGCGTTCCAGCAGGTCGGCACATACGGCGGGGGTGGCGAGGTCGGTCGCGACGGTGAACACGCGCACGCCGCCCAGTGCTGTCCTGGCGTCGTTCAATCGTTGCTCATCGAGATCGAGCAGAATGACGTGCGCGCCGTGGTCCAGGAAGGCGCGCGCGGTGGCGACGCCGATGCCGCCGGCGCCGCCGGTGATGACGACATGTCGGTTGATGAATTCCGCCATGTCACGCCACCAGCGCGCCGTAGTCGAGCGTCGCCATCACCTGCACGCGCCGCATGTAGCGTGGCTCGTCGGGCAGGTAGTCGGCCACCGCGTTGTGCATCGTGCCGATATTGTCCCACATCAACAGGTCGCCCTCGGTCCAATGATGCGCGTGCAGGAATTCGGCGCGATCCTGGTGGCGGAACAGGAAATCGAGGATCTCGCCGCTTTCCTGCGGATCCATGCCGTCGATGAACATGGTGTAGCCGGGATTGGCATACAGCACGAGCCGGCCGGTGATCGGATGCCGGCGGAAGATCGGCTGCGACACTGGCGGTTTTTTCCCCCGCTGTTCCGGCGTCAGCGGCTTGCGGGTGGAGCCGGGACGCTTGCGCATCTCCTCCCAGAACTTGGCGAAGTCATGCGTCGCGGTGCGGCCTTCCAGCTTGTGCTTCAGCGCCTCGGGTAGCTCTTCATAGGCGGCGTGCATATTGCGGAACTGCGTCTCGCCGAGCGGCTTGCCGTTGCGGTGCGGCACGTGCCGCGCGTGCAGGATGTTGGCGAGCGCGATGTCGCGGCTGTACGACATGTCGGTGTGCCAGCCCTGGCCGGCGTCATGCAGCCCGAGCGCCTTGCCGTCTCGCTGCATATTGGACAGCACCATCACTTCGGGGAAGTCGGGCTCGTGGAACAGGTTGGCGACGTTGATCTCAAGCTCACCGAAACGGCGACCGAACGCAGCGAATTGCGGCGTCGTCAACGTCTGTGCGGGGAAGCACAGCACGCCATGCTGGCCCAGGGCGCGCAGGATGTCGCGGAAATCCGCATCCGACAGGGGGCGCGCCAGGTCGATGCCGTCGATCCGGGCGCCCAGAGTCTCGCCGGTTGGAGTAATCTGCATGTGAGCCTCCAGCGGTTGCCAGGACGACCTCACCACGGATAGCGGCGGTTGCAAACCGGCGCGACGGACGTATCGGGTGCGGAGCGGAAAATCGCAGGGCATTCCGCCACCGCGCATTGCGGTCACTCCACCGGGGCAACCCAGTGGTTCAGTGGCCCGTGTCCTTGGCCGATCCCGGGTGCCGTTGCGATCGCCGCCCGAACATACGCGCGCGCGCGAAGCACCGCGTCGCGCAGCGTCATGCCCTGCGCCAGTCCGGTGGCGATGGCGCTGGCCAGCGTGCAGCCGGTCCCATGCGTGTGGCGGGAGACGATCCGAGGCGCGGCGAACGCCTCGCAACCGTCGGCGGTCACCAGCAGATCCACCACCTCATCGCCCGGCAGGTGGCCGCCCTTCAGCAGCACCGCCGGCACTCCCAGCCCGAGCAATGCTGCCGCGGCCCGGCGCATCGCGTCGAGGTCCTGGATGACGAGGCCGGACAGCACTTCCGCCTCGGGCAGGTTCGGCGTGACCAGGCTCGCCATCGGCAGCAGAAGCCGGGTCAGGGCGGCGACCGCATCGTCCCGCAGCAGCGACGCGCCACCCTTGGCGACCATCACCGGATCGACCACCAATGGCACACCCGGCGCGTGCCGGGTCAGCGCGTCGGCGACCGCCTCGATCGTCGCCACGTCGCCCAGCATGCCGGTCTTCACCGCGTCCGCGCCGATGTCGTCCAGCACCACCGCGATCTGGCGCGCGACGAAGTCCGGCGGCACTCTATGGATCGCGTGCACCCCCAGCGTGTCCTGCGCGGTCAGCGCGGTGATCGCGGTGGCGGCGTAGGCGCCGAGCATGGTGATCGTCTTGATGTCGGCCTGAATCCCCGCCCCGCCGCCGGAATCCGATCCGGCGATGGCGAGGACGATACACCTCTCCCGCTGCGCGGGAGAGGTCGCGCAGCGGGAGGGGTTCAAACCGCGTCCTCGCGTGCGCGCGCCACGTCGGCGATGACGGCGCACAACTCGTCCACGACACGGCCCACCGTCGTCTCGTCTTCCGCCTCCGCCATCACCCGGACCAGCGGCTCGGTGCCGCTTTCGCGTATCAGCAGCCGGCCAGCCCCTTGCAACGATGCCTCCATGGCAGCGACCGCCTGCACCACGCGCGGATGCTGCAACGGCGAGACCCCGGTGAACCGCACGTTCTTCAGCCGCTGCGGCAGCGGCGTGAACACCCGGCACACCTCGCTCGCCGGCCGCCCTTGCTCCACGATCACCGCCAGCACCTGCAACGCGGCCAGCAATCCGTCGCCGGTGGTGGCGAAGTCCGACAGGATGACGTGGCCGGATTGCTCGCCGCCAACATTGGCGCCGACGGCGCGCATCCGCTCCGCTACGTAGCGGTCGCCGACCTGGGTGCGATGCAACGCCAGGCCCGCGTCGCGCAGGAACCGCTCGAGCCCAAGGTTCGACATCACGGTCGCGACGATGCCGCCGCCGTGCAGCCGCTCGGCCTCGTCCCATGACCGGGCGATCAGCGCCAGGATCTGGTCGCCGTCGATCAGCTCGCCATGCTCGTCCGCCATCGCCACACGGTCGGCGTCACCGTCCAAAGCGATCCCGAGATGCGCGCCATGCTCCACCACCTGGGCGCAGAGGTATTCGGGCGTGGTCGAGCCGCAGCCCTTGTTGATGTTGAACCCGTCCGGCGCGACACCCACCGGAATGACGGTGGCGCCCAGTTCCCACAGCACGGTCGGCGCGACCCGGTAGCCGGCGCCGTTGGCGCAATCGATGACGATCTTCAGATCGTCCAGCCGCAGGCCGCGCGGGAAGCTGGCTTTGGCCGCCTCGATATAGCGCCCCCCGGCGTCGTCCAGGCGCGAGGCGCGGCCCAGCGCGGCCGGCGCGGCGAGACGCGTGGCGAACGTGCTGTCCATCATCGCCTCGATCTCGGCCTCGGTCGCGTCCGACAGCTTGCTGCCGTCCGGGCCGAACAGCTTGATGCCGTTGTCCTCGAACGGATTGTGCGAGGCGGAGATCATCACCCCAAGATCGGCGCGCAGGCTATGGGTCAGCATGGCAACCGCCGGCGTGGGCAGCGGGCCGAGCAGGGTGACATCCATGCCGGCGCCGATGAAGCCGGCGGTGAGGGCTGGCTCGATCATGTAGCCGGACAGCCGCGTGTCCTTGCCGATCACCACCCGGTGGCGGTGGTTGCCGCGGGTGAACAGCAGGCCGGCGGCCTGGCCGAGGCGCAGCGCGATCCCCGCGGTCATTGGCTCGGAATTGGCCTTGCCGCGAATGCCGTCGGTGCCGAACAGCCGTCTGGATTTGGTCATCCCATCTCCGTCGCGAATCGATGCGCCGGGTGTAGCGCGGCGAGGCGTCGGCGGGGAAGCGCGCCTCACGCGGGGGAGACCAGAGCACCCCACAGCTTGAGTGCCTGGACGGTCTCCGGAACGTCGTGCACGCGCAGGATATGCGCGCCGCGGGAGACGGCAAACAGCCCGGCGGCCAGCGAGCCCGGCAGCCGTCGCTGCGGGTCGGGTTCGTCGCCGGTGCGGCCGATGAAGGATTTGCGCGAGACACCCACCAGGATGGGCCGGCGCAACACGGCAAGCGAGGGCAGGCGGCGCAGCAGCTCGAGCGACTGCGGCGCCAGCTTGGCGAAGCCGATGCCGGGGTCGATGGCGATCGAGTCGCGGGCGATACCGGCCTGTTCGGCGGCGGTGATGCGCGCGGCGAGTTCGTCCGCGACCTCGCGGGCGATGTCGGCATAGACAGCGCACGCGTTCATCGTCGTCGGATCGCCGCGCATATGCATCAGCACGACCGGACAGCCGCGCGCCGCAATGAGCGCGGCGGCGGCGGGGTCGTGCGTCAGGGCGGAGATGTCGTTGACGATGGCGGCGCCGGCATCCAGCGCGGCTTCCATCGTCGCGGCGTTGCGCGTGTCGATCGAGACTTTGACGCCCGCGGCGGCCAGTGCGCGGATCACCGGCACCACGCGGGTGCGCTCGTCATGCGGTGCGACGGGCGGGGCGCCGGGCCGGGTGCTCTCGCCGCCCACGTCCACGATGTCGGCGCCCGCCGCTGCCATCGCCAAGCCGGCGGCGACGGCACGCTGCGGGTCGCGGTGTTTTCCCCCGTCGCTGAAGCTGTCCGGCGTGACGTTCAGCACCCCCATCACGCGCGTCCGGTCGAGCGACAGGCCGGCCCAGGTGATGGCGCTGGTCATACTTCCGCGTCATGGCGTGCGAAGGCCCGCCATACACGACCGGCCGTGGCGGCACGCCGGAAAGCCGTGGATGGCGGGCCTTCGCCCGCCACCATGACGTGGGGAGTCACGCCGGCCATAATGGTGGGACTCACGCCCGCAGATGATCCGGGATCCGCAGCCCCAGCCGGGTTGGCACGTTCCATATCTCGCGCACCTGCCTTGTGACGTGGAACCCGGCCCGCAGATAGGTTGGCAGCGCCCGGGCATGGTCGGCGGTGCAGGTGTTCACGGTCATCCCGCGCGCGCCCTGCCGCCACACCGTATCCACCGCCTGGCGCAGGAATGCGTAGCCCATGCCGCTGCCGATCGCGTGCGGCATCAGGCCGAAATAGCTGAGGTTGATGTCCGGCCAGAAGCGCGCGTCCAGCTCGAAGAACCCGGCCGGCTCGCCGCCCGCGTAAAGCACGTGGATCGTCACCAGAGGATCACGCAACAGCACCGCCAGATCGTGGTCCAGCGTCGCCCGGCGCAGCCACCACACGTAATCGGCGCCCACCGTGTTGTAGAGGTAGCGATAGAATGGCACGCTGCACGCCTCGACCCGCACCACATGGCAGCCGGGCGGCAGAGCGGGTGCCGCCTCGGCCGGAGGACGGTCCATCCGCAAGAAGGTGACCGTGACGCTGACCCGCACCACCGGTTCCATGCCGCACGCTCCCCTCGGCGCCTGGAGTGGCAGCCTAGCCGATGGCTTGTCGTCCAGGAAGCTGCGGAATTTGCGGTGGCTCCAAAGCAACGCCACGGCGCCTCCAGGTATTTCCCACCCCTGGCATCGCACCTTGGCGGATGCTGCGACCGTCGGGGTCGTCGTGATCGATCCGATAGGCACGCTCGGCTTCGTCCCCTGCGTATTCCACGAAGCAACCGGGCCGGAGAAGATCCGGAAACACAACCAGATTCCGATCGGTCGGGACCTTCGCCGAAAACCGTGCAGAACCCCTCCAGGCCGCGCAGGTCACTATGGATGGCTTCTCCGAGCATCTGCGTCGGCGCGGCGCCGGTCGAAGCCGCGCCATTGGTGGCGCGGGAACGGAGCCGATAACCCTGCCCGTCACCAGTCGGTTCCTGCGCGATCATGTCCAGCCACGCCTGGGATGTCCTGCTGGACAGGTCGAGAACCCGGAGCAATCGCTCGAAAAACCTCCTGACATCAGGGAATTGGGGTTGGCCGGGATGGGCCCTGGTGCAACACGGCTTCGCCTTCCCGCAGCGCTGGTGCTGCGACAAGCTGGGCGCTGAACGACATCGGGAGCGGCTGACCGTGCTGTATCGGCGGCGGCTGGGGTACCTCTCCGGCGCTACGCGCGGGGTTGAACCGCAGGCGGGAGAGGTTGCGTACCGCGCCGCCGCAGCAGGTAGCGCTGCCGCCCCTCCAGCACCAGCTCGCCACGCTGGTTGTGCACCGTGCTGCGCAGCCCGACCACGCCGGTCGAGCGATTCGGTGTCAGCTCGTCCACCTCCAGCGCCGCGTACAGCGTATCGCCGGCAAACACAGGCTTCAGGAACCGGCTCGATTGTTCGAGGAACCCGACCAGGGAGTCCTCGGTCAGGAACGGGAACAATCCCGCCCCGGCAGCGGTCTGGATCAGCGTCTGGAAGCCGTGCGCCAGCATGCCCGGCATGCCATGCCGGCGGCAGTATTCCGCATCATAGTGCACCGGATGATTGTCACCGCTGGCCGCCTGGAATGCGGCGAACATCCCGTCGGTCATCGTCCGGCTTGGCAATACAAAGCGCTCGCCCGGTCGAAAGTCGTCGAAGTAACGTTGTTCCGGCACCATGCGGTGCGCGGCGGGATCGAAGCTGCTCATACCGCCCCGGCCGCACGCAACCCGGCGATCTCCGCCGCGCCATAGCCGAGTTCGCGCAGCACTTCGTCGGTGTGCTGGCCGAGCGACGGCACGTCGCCCATCACCGCTTCCTGGTCGGTGAAGGTGAACGGCGGCAGCAGCGCGCGCACCGGGCCGGCCGGGGTGTTCACCTCGCGCCACTTGTCGCGCGCGGCGAACTGTTCGTGGTTCCAGACATCCATCGACTGGTTCAGCCGTCCGTTGGCAATGCCCGCCGCATCCAGCACGGCGACCACGTCCAGCGACGTCATCGTCGCGAAGCAATCCTCGATCAGCGCGGTCAGCGCGCGGCGGTTCTCGCGGCGGTCGTTCATCGTGACGAAGCGCGGATCGGTCTCCACCTCCGGCCGGCGCAGCACCTTCGCACAGAATACCTTCCACTCGCGCTCGTTCTGCAACCCGAAGATCACCTGTCCGTCCTTGGTGCGATGCGCGCCATACGGCGCCAGCGCGGGATGGCCGCCCGGCTCGCGCGGCAGCGGCGAGTTGCCATAGGCGGCGCGGTACATCGGATAGACCATCCATTCGCCCAGCGCATCAAGCATGGCGATCTTCACATTGGCACCCTCGCCGGATCGCGAACGTCGCAGCAGAGCCGACAGGATGCCGGTAAGCGCGTACATCCCGGTGGCGATGTCGGCCGCCGAGATACCGACGCGCGAGGGCGTCTCCGGCGTACCGGTAACGCTGATCAGGCCGGATTCCGCCTGGATCAGCAGATCGTAGGCCTTCTTCCGCGCCAGCGGGCCTGACTCGCCGTAACCGGAGATGTCGCACACCACCAGCTTGGGATGGCGCGGCTTCAGCGCCGCATGCGACAAGCCGAGTCGCGCGGCCGCGCCAGGCGCCAGATTCTGCAGCAGCACGTCGGCGCCTTGCAGCAGACGGTCGAGCACATCGCCTGCCTGGTCGTGCTTCAGGTCCAGCGTGACCGACCGCTTGGCGCGGTTGAGCCAGACGAAATGGCTGGACTGACCGTGCACGAAGCTGTCGTAGGCGCGCGCGAAATCGCCCTCGCCCGGGCGCTCGATCTTGATGACGTCGGCGCCGAGATCGGCCAGGTGACGGCTGCAAATCGGCGCCGCCACCGCATGCTCCAGCGCGATGACGCGCATGCCTTCCAGGGGTCGCACTTGTCCGCCTTCCTCGCGTTTCGTCCGGCGAGGAAAGCGCCGCGGGCGAGCGGTGTCAAAAGTGCAGGCCGGCGGGTGACGCGCGGATGCTACCGTACGTCCGGGCGCCATGTGCCACGCGGCTTGCGCGGCGCGGCGTTCACCGGCTTTTCCTGTAAGCCCGAGGCGGGATCTTCGGATCGCTGCGGGCCGATCGTCCCGCCCGCTCAATAGGCAGAGATGCATGTTCCTTCTCAGCCGCGCGTCGGGCTTTACGCCAGAGCAACCCTGCTGCTTGGTCTCTCGGCGGTGGCCCCTGCCGT
>Ga0181521_10003038_pt1 | contig 19882 bp, 13 predicted proteins | sample PEATcosm2014_Bin_32_FD_119764 | JGI IMG/M metagenome (GOLD analysis project Ga0181521, IMG submission 119764) | Peatland microbial communities from MTU Mesocosm Facility, Houghton, MI, USA - PEATcosm2014_Bin02_60_metaG | ecosystem: Environmental > Terrestrial > Soil > Wetlands > Peat | place... | reverse complement strand
CATAACTGGGCCAGCGAGTCGATGCCCTTGCGTCCATCCACGGCCTCGATCGCCACCAGAATCCGCATCTGCGGAGTAATCTGGATCACCGCCTCACCTGGTTCGTGGCTCCAATAACACGCGGCCCAGAGCGGCTAGATCTGGCGCGCCCATCCCTTTCCACTGAATCCGCATCTTGCCCTGCACCCCTTCCAACTCGATCACACACTCCGATCCGGCGATGGCCGAGGATCCAACCACTTCCAGGAAGGACGGCAGCGAAGCCGCCGACCGAGTGCGACGCCGCTTCTGGGTTGACCTTGCCGCTCCTGCAGGGAGCAAGGCCAACGCACCGCGGATCCCGCGACCCTGGCGGGAATCGGGCGTTGCAGCAATCCCGTCCGATTCCACCATCCGCTTCAGCTTGCCGTATTCCAAACGCAGAACCTGCGCGGTGCGACCAACCCCATGTTCGTGCGCCACCTTCGCCGCCGCTTTCCACAATCGCGGCGGGATCGGCAAGCGCACTCCAGGATGTGCGCTCCGCCAACCCGCAAAGCGCTGGTAAATCCTCTTCATGCCCTGGGGAACCTCAGACCGCCCGTTCGCCATCGCCAGCCCTCCTCTGCTCACACAGGAAAGACTGACGTTAACAGCCTCGATCAGCTCAAGTCACGCAGGCTTGCCGAAAGGACACGGTCCTTCGGCCTCAACGAAGCGCTCCATCGCTCTGTGCGGCTACCCAGTCACGAATCGCACCAATAACTTCGGTGGTCACGCCAAAACTACTTTGGATATTGTGGCTGTAGCCGAGCACAAGAATATCGCGCGGGTCTTCAGATCGTCGAGGACTGAAGAAATGAGGAAATTGGCTCACGATTAGACTCGGCCGAAGCTGAAATCTGTACCCAGCGGCCGTCCACTCAGTGAACACTTAACATCAAGCTCGAAGGGCCAGTCGGGACTGATTCGCGCCAGCACGCGGCTAGGTTTGTCTTTGATCACTCGTTCAAGCTGCCGCGTTACGCGTTCAAACAACACGGTTGAATGTTCGACATGGTGAGGAACGAGGTAGTCGATACCCATTCGGATCCGTGGCCTTGGCACACCTGCTGTGACTTCAAGCGAAGTGAGTTGCGCTCTAGCTGGATAGTCTGGCCCGAATATATCTTCGTCGCCGCGTTCTCTATCCCACGTTTGTACCTGGTCGCACAGCAGCAGCAAACAGATGAGAGGTTCGAAACTCCAGCTGAGAAGACGATCAATGCGGGGATTGAGCTCGCCGATAAGGTTATGCGTTGCCATCGCAAGAGCAGCTTCAAAGGCACAACTTCGTTGATGGCTGTGAAATCGTTTGCGAAACAAGAGGGCTGCAACGACTCCGTGATCGGGTTGCCCCGAAGCAAGGCTTTTCTCCCAAATAGGCTGAAGTTCCTTTGCAGTGGGGTCGTCAAATTCCGCAAATAGCTCGTCAGATGCGGTTTTGTAGTCATCTGGAACCCAGCTCGTCGTGACCGGGGCAACATTGCCGTCAAACTTCTCAATCAAGTTATCGCTGGCTCGACGGAGTTCGGCATACTTCTGAACGCAACCGCCGATATCGTGAAACATTGCCGCAAAAAACCAGGCATTGCTGAGTGACTCAAGGGGATCTCCGGACCGCGCTATTTCTGTAGCCAGTTCCTGCAAAGCTTCTAGCCGCTGGTCAACAACGGAGCGGTTCGAGCTCTTGATTATCTTCTCAAGGCGATTTGCTCGTGCTTTCAAGGCATTTTGCCAACATTTCTCAAACCAGTCACGAAGTACCTCGTGATGAATGAGGTAGTAGCCAAGCCAGAAAACGTTCACGACGTGCCGCGCATGCCCCCTGATCGAACGAGAGACCGCACGACCCAATGTTTCCCAATCGATCATTACTTTCCACATCTCCTGGCACGGGTCATTCCACACCTGCAAGCTGTGAGCTATGTTCTCGATGTCCCCCGCGATACTCTCGATTTGACCCATTTCGGTTAGGGCGATGGTGTAGCTGTTCGGCATCTTAGTCACGAACCTGTGCCAGCTTGCACCATTTGGCATTTCTCTTATGAGCCGCTGTATATATGTATCGGGACGCAAGCGAGACAGCTCGTTTGCCAGGCTGGAGAGTCTCCAGGTTACATAGGAAGGAGAGGCGGAATCTTTGTCCCAAATATCAAACAATTTGTCTTTGCGGCGCAAGCACGATTGCAGAACCGCTTCACCGCGGCCAGTGTAAGCAATCACTGGTATCGGGGACAATTTGTTGGTCAGGCTCCACGCGGTCACTGCCTCGACGATCTCGGTGAGACAATCCCGGTCTTGGAGGAACACATCCGCAAGAACTAGATCAACGCTCTGGTCGAGGAGGTTTCTGAGTTCGTCGGGGTTTTTGGCGAGCTTGAGATCTAACGCCACAGTGCCCGTGCCTTCGTTATAGTGGCTAACTGCGTCCTTCAATCGCCGCCTTGCTTCCGCTTCGTCTTCTACGTAGATCACGTGAAACTTCATACCTTTGCCCTTCTCACAAAGCCGCTGGGGACGATAACATCACAGGCCGCCGTAAACCCTCGCTGCTGCTCATTAGGCATAGGCTGTCGCCAGTTTGAGATCTCGACACCGAAGGGCGTCAGCATCGTTTCGGTAGCGCTCCAACATCTTCCGTGCCGAACGTTGTTGTCAGTTGTCTCAGGATCGGAATAGTCAGTGAGCACGCGAAAAGAAATTCGGCCGGTTCGCCCATACTCCTGTGTAGTGCCAATCGCAATTTCGCAGCGGTGATTGCGATCGTGAAAATCGCGAAACGCATTCGTTGTCCAGTTTAGGAGAGCTACACAAAGCCTCTCCTTGTGGACAAGAACTCGACATCCTTCGCTGCCAGGCAAGACATGACATATGAATGCGAGCTTCGGCGTGTCATCCTTGTCTGGTGCAGGTTGTTGACTATTCAGGTAGTCGCGAACCTCCTCCAAAGTGGGGTGGAATAGTGCGTTGAAGGTTGTGGAAAGCAGACCGGTGGGATCTAAGTCGTCCTGGCACCATCGCAATTCGGCGGGGGTTTCGGAGGCTAGGTCAAGCCCGGTATTTGAGCCGAGCCACGCCATCACTTTGTTGGCGCGTTCAAGAAAGCCGCCTTGCTGCATTAGAACGGCAGGACCAATGTAGGGTGTCAAGTCCTCCAGTGCCATCAAAAACTGACCAAGACACCCGTGCAATAGTGCACGGTATTCGCGGTTGTTCGGAGATTGCAGTACCTTTTTGAGCCAACCCCGCAGGAGTATGTGATCAGACATGGCGGAGGGGTCGGAAGAGCCGGATCGGAAGAGAGACTCAGCGATCACGTAAAGAGGCCATGCCGGTGGAATTGAGTGTCCCGGACGCCGAAAGCGCATGTATAGTTGGCGAACGAAGCCAAGGGTATGCTCGTCAACTTCTCCGACGCTGTGTTCGAGATGCTTAAGCAATCGGTTTGCGAGTGCGTTCGCCGTTTCTGGATCAGGACTTTCGACTTGTTCTGCCTGCAGCCGCATAAAGAAAACATTCAATGCTGTATTCAGCCTAATAAGACAGTCGACTCGATTAGCCGGCTGGTCGTCTGAAGCACGCGAGTTATCGAGTTCAACCATTGTGTTGATCGCTTCTCTGATAAACGCGCATAACAGAGAACTGCGACCGCCGTTTTGGCCGTCAGCGGCTTCACTGCTACTCTCGCTTTCATAGCGTTCGTCCGAGTGTAGCCGGGCAAGTGCATAAAACAGCGGTTCGACAAGGGAGGTGTTATGTTGAAGTTCGAGTTTGGCGCAGTCAAAAAAAGATCTGCGACCGCCGGAAGCAACAACACGCTGCCAGTTCCGGATACCCCACTCGATCACTGCCCAGCGGTATCTCTCTAGTTCTGTGCGCTCAGCTTGCTTCGCAGTCCCGGGAAACGTCCTGGCAATGTGGCGAAAAACATCTTCGATGGGATACGACCGGTACATCAGCTCGTAAAAAATACCAATTGCAGTATCGGCATACTGTGCACGGTAGTAGACCTTGGTATCGTCTTGTGTCGACCGTCGTGGCGGAAGAACTTCGATGCGACTATCCAGTCTGACGGGGGCAATTTGCTGAAACCGCTTGTCTTCAATCAAGACCGGCTTGAGTTCCTCTTCGCGAGAGTTAAGCCAACGGAACGCGTCGTCATCCCCGGCGATCCTGCGGTGCTGCTCTTTTATATCGCGAACATTTGACAACTCGACGCACTGGGGGCAGGAGTCCTCGTCGGGTTGAGGAAATCCTATACAGCGCAGGTACTCCTCGAAAACAAAGGGCACTGACAGACCGCCTCCGATTGACTCCATTGAGTGCCAGTGCTGATCGAGTGAGTAGCTCATCTGGTTGAAAACCGCGAAGTATCTCATCCACTGGACGGGAAGTTTGGACCCAGACAACTTAATATCGTACCAACGAAACCCTTGCCTGATCGCTCGCTGAATTGCGTCCAGAATCGTTAGTGCAGTGCGGCCGGTTGCAATTCCGTCGTCGAGGACTAAAATCCGGAGTGGTTGCTTCCGCGCACCACTTTTATCAGTTTCACGGGAGTTCAGATCTGCGACCGTATCGAAGAGCAGTTTCTTGAACTGTAAAGGAAGCCGATATTCAGGCTGGCGACCGAGAAACAGAGTAGCGTCAAGCATCCACATGGGTTGCCGACGGCCCCGCTGGGCGAGGATGTCTTCAACCTTCGGCCACAGGTAGTGAATTTGACTGTTCACGGGCATGACGACAGCGCTTATATCACCTTTCAGGGCGTGGCCAGCTTGTGATTCCCATTCCGTTCTCACACGGTCTTTAGGACCCTCACAAACATCAGCGACCCAAGCGGCAAGGCGGTCCCCGATATCGCCCTGAAGAACTCTCTGCACATTAATGACAAGCGAGTAGTGTCGGCTGCCGTAGACGTAGTGGCCAGCCCGCAACAAGCAGGTATCCTTCTTTTCGAACGTGCCAGCGCCGACGGCTGACAGCGCCTCCAAAGCCGATGGGATAGACCGATCTCCCCGAAGCATGCTGTACTGAAATGGTCGAAGTGTCCTTGGCTCGACCCAATAGTGGCGAGAATCCGGTTCACTAAGTGCCGGGGGAGAACATGTTGGTGGCCGCAGCATGTGGATCATCGAATGGTGCGGAACACCGTATCGCTCCTGCCAATCTAGTATTCTTGTGGCTTGAGTTTGTTGCACGTCTGTCAGCTGAACTAACGAAATCAGTCCAAGCAACTTCCCACCGTGCTTCTGCAAGCGCTTTATTAATCGTCCCGACATGACGCCGGCGCTGAGCACGTCCTGAACAATGACGATGCCTTCGTTCTCTGTAGTGATAAGCGGACTAGAATCTGGCCGAAGCATGTAGTGGCCGAGATCAGCGATTGAGGGCCTATTTATAGCCTTGTCTATGGGCCACCAGCGGTGCATCGCAGAAGCCAGTAAGAGTGCAGGAGCAGTAATGCTGGCCAACACATGCACATCACTTAAGGACTTGCCCCGGCTGTCCAGAAACTGACTGAGTCGATAGATCAGGAGCTGCGCGGCCTCATCGGCATAGCGTCCGCGTGCCAGAATCCTTGAACACTCTAAGAACTCGCTGACCCATACGTCGTCCTCTTGCCAAGGCAAACTGAACTTTTCAGTACCATAGTCGTCCCCGATGGGCCGCCGCGGCGGTGTGGAGTTCCCATCATGACCGTTGGCTGTGCGCTGGCGACCGCGCCAAGCGAAGCTCAACTCGACAACTTGGTCGAAGTGTTGTTGCATAGCGCGTGTTGCTTGCAACCCCAACATTTCTTTGCTCCATACACATTTCCATTGCTTCCCCGAACGCTCGAACAACTGGCTGGTATTGTTCAGCATCGCCAGCATCGCACTAATGTCTTCGGGGCGTTCCCTTTCGAAATCCGCTATAGACTTGGGCTCGCCGTCGATTAGCCCCAGCAGCGCCTCCTTGCACGAAGCGTTGGGGGCACCAAATAAGTACCGTTCGGCGTTAGCGTCGAGTCCGAGAACGGCACAGTGAATACCGCGATATGTTTCCAAAAAGTGAGACTCTGCAAGACGATCATATCGATGGCCTGTCATGCCTGGAGGAGCGCCGAGCAACTCAGTATCAAGAGAAGTGGGAGCATTCTGGTCCTCTAAGTCGGAAGCCTCGCGTGCTAGAGAAGGCGGCAGTTGAACAAGGAGAACTGGGCGAGTCTGGAGCAGATTCTGGAACAGGAATAGGAAGGTTTCGAATTGCGGACTCGTCCACACAAGATCATGAAAATCAAGGATCAAAGGATCCCCTGCAGGACGACAAGCAGCCAGCTTGCGACATAACTTCTCACAGGCGGCCCGAAATGACTTCTGCTCTTGTTTACCAGCGCAACTGCCAGGGAATTCTAACGTTTCGAGTAGAGGAACGAGATGGCCTCGGATCTGAGTGGGATCGATTCGATAAGAGTCCGGCATCGCGGAGACAAGAACCGACTCGCGGTTCTTTTCCGGAAATGCTAGGGAAGGCTCTAACGGAAGGAGGATCTGCAGTTGCGTGCCCTTAAGATGTTGATTTAGCAGAGAGCGGCTGTGAGGCACATAGCCGAGATGATTCGGGAGTCGCTGGAATTGCCCTCCGCGAGCCATATATGTGATCTTTGCTCCGCCGGAGTGGAGCGCCAGAAACCCCCCGTATTTAGCCACAATAAGCAGAATGCGCCCAAGGGCATGTCGTTCCGTAGCCCACGATTCACTGCTGCTCTTGCAAGTGCCAAATTCGTCGAACGCAAATGCTAGCACGTCGTCCGGAACTGGATTTCCTACCGTCCCCGCTCGTTGCTGATATGCTTCTTTTAGGGTCGTCACGATCCCATTCCCGTAGTCGGCAATGCATAGCTCCAAGAAGTGGGCCATTCGAGAGAGTTGCCCTAAGGCGGGGTCAGCGTAGCTCAGACGGCAAAATGGACGAACTTTGCCATGTTCTGTTGCTTGCACCACGCGAGCTGCAAGCACACCCGCAGTGCCGGAATGCTCCCATGCATTGACGGCAAGTTCGTGACACAACACACGCCAGACTTCGTCGTAGCGGAAGAGAGGTGAGCGATGAAACCTGGCCCCCATTAGCTCTCTCCATCGCAGAATGCGCAATTCGTCTAGAAACTGGCCACAATCTTCCTTTGATTCAATCCGTGTGAGACCGAAGACGACAGTTGAGAAGTCGGTGTCGGCATACCAACTCCTGAAACTAAGCATCTCGGGTCTCAATCCGGTTAGGAAAAAGCGGTTACCTCGATCCGGTCGGTTGAGTACCGCAGTGGTGCCGATCGATTCCAGAAATCCGGCGAGCGAAAGAAGCCGCGTCGTGTAATCGAATTCTTCTCGAGAATGAAACGTGCTGGTGCGACCTCTTTTTTTGTACTCCATCCATTCGGACGGCTGAAGTAAGCGATAATTCTGATTTGTGAAGTCGATTTGAATAGTGCGGACCCAAGGGATATTCAGGACACGTTCCATCATGCTTACAAACGTGACCCACTCGAAGAGGCTGGCGAACGACAGCTCAGGCGCCTTAATGACGATATGGGCAGGCGGCGAGCCTAAGAAGGGATCCAACTGGGTGGCGAGATCGCTAATTGACCTTGGTCCGAAGTACAGAATTGAGCCTGAACGTTCCGGGGCGAGATGGATCGTCTCTGTCGTCATCTATGCCTCGTCTTCAAATCTGCGCGTACATCTGTACATCCTGCCCCCAGACTCGGTTCTTCGCGAACGGAATCGTCAGACGATCCAATCCTTGCACAACAATTCAGCCTGTGCAAGAACCGTGAGAGTGGCCTGTTCCTGCTTGTCTGGCGGGTATCCGTGAGCGCGCAAAATACGTTTCACAGTTTCACAATTGCCCGCATTTTTGCACGCGCGCTTTCCTTGAGCTATAAGAAAAACAAAAATCTTTTTTCTGGAGTCTGTCGATAGAGTAGGGTTCTCACCGCCTGCAGGCATCTCTCAAATGAGCAAATGAGCTGCAATCCTTGAGTTCTCACAAGTTGGATCTCTTCGCAGTCCGCTGCCTTCCTCTCAAGCTCCGCGATGGTTGCACACCGCAGGGATTAGTTTCATGGCGATAGGGCTATTTTGCACGAATGTTGCGTCAAGTTGGTGGCAAATCCCCATTCCACTCACGACCGGGCTGGATTGAAACTTGCCCAAAAACCCTTGTCATTGGCATTTACCCAACCACTTGATTCTTAAAGGATCGATAGCAGCGCCTCGGAGTGGCTCAAAAACAGATATTTTTGGCCACTCCGCTGTCTTTTGGTCATACGGGAGTTCTTCCCTTGGTGAGGGAAGAATTTGCCAGCGCATGGGCAACCCCGGGGTTGCTTCCCAGATAGGGTTTGCATGCTACTCAAAGCGATCATTGAAGCTGTGGACTAAGAGGTGGCCCCGTTCTGCCCTTTTCGTCGTCAAGGACAGATCGCCCCTTAGGTGTTATCTTCCACATACCAACAGTCTGTTTTTCGATCCATCCTTCACGCTGACACTGTCTGTACGCCTTCTTTACAGCAGCGTGCCAGAGTGGTGTACCACCCGTAGATTTGGGTTCATTGTCTTTTTCTGTCAGGACTGACATCATTGAGCGCTCCAGTTCCTGCAGCACTTCTTCATGCCTGGCGCCTCCCCCCATTGAGACAAGCGCCTGCAGCGCCGGAGTGCAAAATTTCCAAGCGGGAGTCTTGCCTTTTCCCCTACCAGATGTGACGTTCACGGGAGATTGCTTTTCGACGCCGCTGTTTGCTATCCGCGTAGCCTTGGTCAAGCGCTTCCATTCCTGCCCAAAGGCATCCACACGTTCAGTAAAGTCGGTCACTGAGCGTCCGACCTCCATCCACTTCTGTGCAGAGCTGTAGTCACCGCCCTTCATCTCAAGCGCTGCCTGAGCATTGATTTTCTTCCGAACGCGCTTCAGACGTTTTTCAACAGTGCGAAAAGCCGAGTCCACGGTTGTTGAGTTTGGAATGGAGAGTTTCACTTTCCTTGTCCTCTCGGGGTGATAAGAGATCCTAACTCCAGACCTCTGGCAAGCACCCGTATGCCTGTCGGAGAAACACCATCTTGGAAGATTTTTCTCCAGAAATCTCGGTTGGGCTTGCCACCAAAGATAGTCTGCGCCAGTTTCGTATCAATCCAGCAGGGCAGATCGCCAATGTTGTGTAGGACTGTCTCTACCATTTTCCACACGGGGTCAGGGAATCGATTGTGCATGAGTCGCTCTTTGTCCACCATCTCGCGATTGAAAGCATAGTAATGCTCAATGGTGAGTCTGACCCACTTCAGCACGTTGATAAGCACCTCTTCGCGAGCTATGCGCCAGGCCCTGAGGTGCCCGGGTTGAATTGGTTCGCCCTTGAGAACCCGATCCTCCACCTTGCGGCCTCCAGTTTCGGTACTCCATTGGCCGACGAAGAAAATATCTGCGAACAAGGACATGAGCCGGACCATCTGTTCGCGCTCAACCTGGCGTGGGTTCGAGCCGATTTCCAGACCTTCACCTAGCGGTGAATCCAGGGGACGCATGTACAGAAATTCGGAGTAAAACGTCTTGTCCACTGTTGAGTAAGAGACCGGTTTTTCGGCGGCTTTGCCAGCCCACTCGACGAAGTCCATTAAGGTGTTCTCGGATGATCTGGTGATCTGATCCTTTGCAGACGCCACAATGTATCCGATCACTTCACGATGTTCACCTCGAAAGAGTTTCACCATGTCAGCTTCCGAGAATGAGAGATCGTCGGGCTGCAAACGCTTCAAACGCTGATAATCTTCCACGCGCTCTTTGAATAACGAGTCGCCCAGGTGCTGCTTGTCGGCAGCCGCGAACGCAATCTGCCGTAGCTTTCCTCCGGCATTCGTATTTGCTTCGAGCAAGACGTTAATATTTGGCCGAATGAACAAGCGTATCGGGATCGCCTTCGTACCAAGAAGAATCTGGGCGGCCGCCTTATGCTGACCATCGAACACACTCACCATTCCCTCATCTCCGTTCGCAGGCCCCCACCAGCCGAGAGCAACATGTAACTGCGGGCGTTTCTTATTGAACTCTTCCACCAAATCGCGGAGGTTTGCCCCAATACTGCGGGGATTGATCCTTGTGTCGTGATGGAGATACTCCAAAGGAAGATGGACGAAGCAGTACTGCATTTGACTGAGATTGTCTTTCCACAGTGGAACTGTGGTGATTTGAACGGCGCCGCCTTGTTCTAGTGAATAGCGAACGCAGTCGCCATCCACGGCCAGCCTGAGAGTACGGGTCGCGCCGCCGTATGCACGGAGTACGTGCCCTAAGTTTGCACCGCGTTCATTGTTATCTTCTGTGTTTGCTGCTTCCTCTATCTTGGCAAATCTGGCTATGACTCTTGCGACCCGAAGATCGGATGCACTCTTCGTTCTGTTGCAGAACTCATGAGTAAGTGCGAAGTTGTTTTCCTCATCTTTGCCGTCGCTGGCAATCGGGATAATGTGGTCAATCTCCAGCCCGTCCCGCTGGAGAATCAAATCTATAGCCTTTTCGCAGATGAAACACACGCCGTTCTGGCGATCGAGCAAGCGGCGACTCAGTTCGTCCCTCTGCTCTCCTGATAGCTTTGAAAGGTACAGTGAATGTACGGGCATTGGTTGTTCTCCGTCGCGATTATGTCTTAAGGTCCGCTGCGATCTGCGTGAACTGGTCCAGCGCTGCCTGCAGGTCCTCGGCGATCTCCGCGGCGATCACGTCGGGATCGGGCAGATTGGCCGAATCCTCCAGGCTCTCATCCTTCAGCCAGAAAATGTCCAGGCTCACCTTGTCTCGTTTGAGCAGGTCGTCGTAAGCAAAAGACTTGAAGCGCTCGGTCTCTTTGCGTTCATGCCGGTTGTCGGCGTTGTAGCAAGAGACGAAATCGTCCAGGTCCCCGCGCTTTAGCGGATTGGTTTTCAGAGTGAAGTGTTCGTTCGTCCGGAAGTCGTAAATCCAGAGCGTTTTCGTCCAAGGGGTTGCGCTGGCCGGTTTGCGGTCGAAAAACAAGACGTTCGCCTTCACTCCCTGGGCGTAGAAGATGCCGGTGGGCAGGCGCAGCAACGTATGAACGTCGGCCTGTTTCAGCAGTTCCCGCCGAATCGTCTCCCCGGCACCGCCCTCGAATAGCACATTGTCGGGCACCACGATGGCCGCGCGGCCATGAATCTTTAGACACGACTTTACGTGCTGGAGGAAATTAAGCTGCTTGTTGCTCGTCGTGGCCCAGAAGTCGTCGCGGACATAAGTCAGCGCCTCTTTGCTCTCATCGCCTTCCTCGTTGATCACCGTAATACTCGACTTCTTCCCAAACGGCGGATTGGTCAGCACCATGTCATAAGCCTGCCCTGGCTTCTCCGCCAAACTGTCGACGCCGCCATCGATCGGGCAGGTCTCGCCGCCCACACCGTGCAGGTAGAGGTTCATCACGCACAGCCGAGCGACACTGTCTACCAGTTCGTTGCCCGAGAGCGCCTTTAGCTTCAAGTGCTTCTTCTGGTCCCGGTCAAGTTCATTGTGCTGGCTGACGTAATCGTGCGTGATCAGCAAGAAGCCGCCGGTGCCGCAAGCTGGGTCGTGGATGGTCTGCCCCGGCCCCGGCCGCATCACGTCCACAATCGCCTGGATTAGCGGTCGCGGCGTAAAGTACTGTCCCGCGCCGCCCTTCACGTCGGCGGCGTTTTTCTCCAGCAGGCCTTCGTAGGCGTCTCCCTTCACGTCGGCGTCGAGCGAGGTCCACTGCTCTTTATCAATCAGGTCGGCGATCAGGCGGCGCAGCTTGGCCGGGTCCTGAATCTTGTTCTGCGCCTTGCGGAAGATCACGCCCAGCATGCCTCGCTCTTTGGCCAGCGTCTCCAGGATGTGCCGGTAGTGGACTTCGAGCGCATCGCCTTCCACATCCAGTAGGCTGGGCCAGTCGTAGCCCTTGGGGATGGTCGAGGGCTTGTTGAACGGCGGGCGCGTTTGCTCGTCGGCCATCTTGAGGAAGAGCAGGAACGTGAGCTGCTCGACGTAGTCTCCATACGACAGCCCGTCGTCGCGCAGGACGTTGCAGTAGTTCCAGAGTTTTTGGACGATGCCGTTAGAGGTCATATATCAAACGCACCAAAAGGGCGGATGGCGGGAGCATCAAGTCATTCTCCACGTAGATCGCCGATTCCTTGTCCGATCATTGCAACAGCCAAAGCAGACGACCCTAGTGCGCCATACGCGGTCGCCGGATTCGGTGCAGCAACAGTTCCAGTGGCGAGCAATACGTTGCCCGCGGCAGTAATCGCGCCGCCAAGCAGCTTCCCAATGCCATTGAAAATCTTTCTCTTCTTCGGCTTTTCTAAGCTATCTTGAGTTCCTGCCCGCGCAGCAAGTTTATCCATTGCCTCACCAGCCCTCTCCAACTCAGGCTGCGCTCGCCGCATTATCTCGGTTGGAGAGGTCTGAGGGCTCGCCAGACGGGTTCGTGCATACTGAATCACAATTGTTATCTCCGCGGATGGATTCTCAAACCCGGCCCTTCTCAAAAGCCTTGAGTCTTCTCTTGGGATTGCCGACTTGCGCAAGTTTTGGAAAGTTATGTCAGGAGCTTCCTCAAGAGCGTCAAGAATTCCAGCCCTATCCATTACACCGACAATGTGGTCCACGCGGATACTGCGAAGCTCCTCCGCGCATTCACGGAGTAGGGTTGCGTTGTCGGATCGTTCATCCACTAGTCTCACAAACCGTGCGGTCGCTGAGAGACGGTCGATGTCATGTTGGAGTACAGACCCGTCTGGCCCTAGATCGAGGCGTGACACACGAAGGTACTTCGTAGCAAGCGCTGTTAGGAACTCGCGGTATTCTTCCTCAGTCATAGGACCCTCACCTCTCTTGTGGCGGCGATGATCTAGCCGCAATTCTTGAGAATTGCTCCTAGTTTGGTCTTGCAATTCTTCCACAGTTCATCGTTCGGTCCAGCCTGGCTCATTGCGCATTTATAGGCAGTAAGGGATCGGGCCAACACCTTTCGAAATTCGTCCGCCTGGACTCGCAAGCGTTTGGAGTCAAAGAGTGGTTCTCCTGGCATCAGCGTGATATTCCAGCCCCCAGTCGTCTCAGCTTGGTGCAAAATGCCGCAACGAACATGTTTATAGAATGATTGCCCGTATCCCTTGAACACATGCAAATCCTGCTCACGATCAAGAAAGGAGCAAAAGGCGAGTTGGCTCTTCTTGCCCTCGGATGACTCCCAGCCCTGATAAAAGCTTTCAAGTGCCTCGATCACGAGGCAGCAAACAGCCATCGTCATGAAACCATTTCGCTGAGTTATTGTGAGCGGCTCAAACGGCGCGAAATATCGCTCGTCGAACCGATTCCAAAGAAACTCAGCGATCGACGTCCTGTCCTCGGTTGCCAACCAGGCCTTAACATCCCCCACCGTAGCATGAGTTCGCCAGCAGAGGATCGTATCGTCAGCCATCACCTACAATCTCCCCGACTGAGGCCGGGCTTACCACCCTGGCACTTTGGGCATTTGCGGTCATGAATATCGCTGCCGTTGGCGCCGTAGTCGTGGCCGCAGTGCGAGCACGCAAGCTGGTAAATGTGCTGCAAATGATCCGTGCCCGGCAGTTGGGTGTCACGAATCGTCACCTGCCCGTTCGGATTCACGTAGCCTGGGACAGTCGTGCCTTTGTCTGTCTTGGCCATCAGAATCTCTTTTCGCCCTCGATGTTGACCCGGAGCGCGCCCTCATCATTGCCTAGTACCGGCGTGATGCAGACGAGCGGGTCGCTCCCTATGGACAGTTTCGTCTGGGCCGGGAGCGCCTTCTCCAACGCCACGAAGACATCTTCAAACATGTTCTGCAGCCCGACCGTAGCCTCGATTGCAGATTTGAGCGCGACTGGCATCTTCCTTTTGCCATCCAGTTCGATGAACGTGGTATGAAACCGCTCGGGGACAGGAAACGGGGTTGCGATAAGGTAGTCGAGCATAGCGTGCCTTTTGAGTAGCTCCAGTTTCTCCTCGTCGCTGCCCACGGCTACATAAGTTCGCGCCCGCAATGAGTAGATTACGCCCTGTTCGTCGTGCACATACCACAGGTTCAGGATGATCTCCGGTGCTGACGAACTGCTCATGTTGTGCCCACTGCGTCCAGCCTCTTTGCGTTCCGCCGGGGCCTGCTATGCGGGCCATTCGTCGAGGAGTTTTGCGTATTCCGTCCTGACCGGATGCGCTCCAGCAGCGCCGAGGCGGGCTCGTCGTTGGGATTTTGCGGTACCAGTTTGCCTTCGAAGGCGCGCTTCAGGACGGATTGGCGCAGCCGATCCGCACGACGCTGGTTGGTGACCGCAGACGGCTCGACTTCAGCCAAGGTGGTTAGCACTCGCTCCATTTCATTGACGATGCGTTCCTGCTCGCCGGTGGGTGGAATCGGGATTGCAATCTTACTCACTTTCCCCACGCTGAGCGTGTAGAGACCTGATGTCGAGCCGGCGACTCGCGCTACTTCGGAAGAACCCAAGGAAGAGTTCCAGTAAGCCGCGCAATAGGCGGGTAGCACGCCGCTGTTTAGTCGTGCGCGAATAATGTGGTTCTGATGTACACAGTTTTCAACTTCGCCCTTCCAAATCGCCATTCGTCCGATTTCGGTCGGGCTACCGTTGCCTTCGACGATGAGCAGGTCCCCAGCACAAAGCCTCAGCTTTGAAAGCTCGTCGCCGAACACCTCGATACGATGAATCTCCGACAGATCGAGTCGACCTCGGTAAACATTCGCCACCCTCAAGAAAGGATATGCATTCTCGCGAGGGGTTCGGCTAGGCTGCTTTTGAATGCCGCCTTGAATCTCCGCGATTTGTCCTAATGAACCCCATATCCAGCCCTCTGGCAGAGTGGGTAAGTCTTTATCGTCCGGCAGCTCCGGCTCCTTATACTTCTTCTTCCAGTCATCATCCTGGGCCGGCTTGCGGGCGGCGTGCAGTTTGGCGAGCTGGTCGGCTTCCCAGCTGGCGCGGCGTTCTTTGAGGATGCGGGCGAGGAGTTGCTCGCCGGTCTCGTAGCTGCGGCCCTCCTTGCGGGCGAGTTCGGCTTCGGTGGAGACAAGGCGTCCTTCGCAGGCCGCTTTGAGCAGCGCCGCCCGATAGCGCTTCAGGTTGACCTGCACCCGCTTGAGCGCCGCCACTGCCGCATCCAGCCGAGTGAACTGCTTCTCGATTTCGGCGACGATGCGCGATTGCTCTTGCGCCGGCGGGAGGCTGACGCTGTATGCAGCTATATCCTTTGGTCTGACCGCCGGATATAGAACGCCCAAGACGGCGCCTGACATCGAGTCAATGAAGTGTGCCGTTTGCACGAGATAGAAAAGCCAACTCGCGACAACGTGTCGGCTTCGCAGAACAAAGAAACCTGTCGAACCGATTGCATCTTTCATCTCCGAGGAGAGCATTGCCACGGCGTTGAGGTTGGGCCGAGTCATGGAAATAAGAACGTCGCCCGGAACGAGGCGTTGGCGGGCTCGACTTGGAGCTCTATGCACGGGTAGGACTTTCGCGTCAACGATGCGCTTGGTACCCCGATCAATGCTGCTGATGTCTACGTAGAGAAAAGTTGCTGGCCCACTGGGCCGAGCTTGCTCGACGGTAGGTTCTGCGATGTCGCCTAAGGTTGCAGATGCCCATCCGATCGGCAGTTGCAGAGAAGCGCTCACTGCACCAGCACCTCATTCAGTTCCTTCAAGATCGGCTCCAGATCCTTGCCGAACACCTGATAAGCCTTGCCTAGGCCGCCGCGCTGAACGAAAGGTTCGTACTCGAAGTCGTCGGATTCAATGGTCAGGCTCGCGGCGACGTGGTCGCGGATGGCTTCCAGCCACTGCCGCTGCTCGGCGGTGAACTTGCGGCCATTCGATCCCTGCTGTGCCATCCACCGTGCAAAGTTCTTGTGGACATCGTCGCGGAACGGATGCAGGTCGTTCTGCTCGTGCATGGCGAAGCGCACCAGAGAAACAAGGTCGGCGAGCACGCGCTGCCCCGAGCCGCGCACCTTGGAGCGGTCGAGCGCCTGGTAAGCCTGCCAGAGGCGGTCGGCAGTCCAGGCGCGCGGCGGGCGCTCGATGGCCTTGGCCAGTTCGTCAATCTCCTTGAGCGTGAGCCGCTGCCGGTACGGGCGGCTATAGAGAATTTGCAGAGCGGTGATCTCGTTCTTGTTCTCCCGGATGAACTGCTCGAACGACTGCACAATGCTCTGCGCTTTCTGCTTGGCCGCGGGATCGTGCCCGGCGGAGATAAGCTGGTCTTTGCTGACGGTGTCAATCGTCTGCTCATAAGAGCGGCGGATTTCGACCAGCCGGTTGCGCAGGGTTGGATTCGTGGCGATAGGCTGAGCCGCTTCCTGGATCAGCTTGGTCACGGTCTGCTTGATCTGCTCTGGCGACGGCTCGTCTGCGCCGGTCGTTTTCTTTGCTGCTTCAAGCTGGGCATCGGGATCGAGCGCCTCCACGATGCGGCTGGCAATTTGCGCCAAAGGCTGGCCGGCAGTCTCCGTGATCCGCCTGCGGTCGTCGTCGCTCAGTTCGCGGTCAAGGCGGGCCAGACGGGAGGCAAGAGAGCTGAGCACGTCCGGCTCCCGATTGCCGAAAGAAACGGCTTCGAGCAGCTTCTCGAACGATACGGTGCGCTTGCGTTCTAGCGGCCGAGTATCCGACATGTCTCCTTCGCACAACCCGACAGCATCGACAATGATGAATACGGTCTTGAATCTGGCATCGGGCGTGACGGCTTGCAACTCGTCTGACTCAATCACCCGCGTGCCTCGTCCTTTCATCTGCTCGAAGAAATTCCGGCTGCGCACGGAGCGCATGAAAAAGACGATCTCCAACGGTTTGATGTCAGTTCCGGTTGCGATCATGTCGACGGTGACAGCGATACGCGGATTGTAGCTGTTACGGAACGAAGAAAGCAGGTGTTCCGGCCTAGCGCCAGTATTGACCCACGTAACCTCTTCTACTTCGCTGCCATCCTCCGCTTTCTTTTTGTTGACCACGCGCGCCGTGCCGGTCCGATAAGTAATCTTCTGAGCAAAGTCGTTCCCTTTGCCAAACTCTTCACGCACGATCTGCACGATGTCGTCGGCATGGCTGTCGTCCTTGGCGAAGATCAGGGTCTTGGGCACCTCGGTACGGCCGGGAAAGATTTCAGTGAACAGGCGGTCGCGAAAGGTCTGAATGATGGTGCGGATCTGATCTTTGGCGACGACGCTGCGGTCGAGTTCATTCGCCGCATACTTAAAGTCGTCCTCCAGTTGTTGCCATCGCACCTTGCGCGTGAGCTTGTCGCGTTTGTCAACGTAAAAGCCAGCGTCCACTTTTGATCCGCGCTCGCTGATTAGGGTGCTGATGCGATAAACCTCAAACCCGACGTTCACACTGTCAGCGACGGCCTGTTCGTGACTGTACTCCATGACCAGGTTCTGATTGAAGAAGCCGAGAGTCTGCTTCGACGGCGTGGCGGTCAGTCCGATGATGAAGGAATCGAAATACTCCAGCACCTGCCGCCACAGGTTGTAGATGGACCGGTGGCACTCGTCGGTGACGATGAAGTCGAACGTCTCGATGGGAAGGCTCGGGTTGTAGCTGACCGGGACGGGCTCGGTTTGCAGTAGTGAGGTTTCGAAGCCGGACTGTTCCTCCAGTTCCGGATCGATCTCCTTTCCCTGCAGCATGGCGTAAAGGCGCTGAATGGTGGTGATGCAGACCTTGCTGACATCATCCAGCTTGTTCGATTGCATGCGCTGGACGTTGTACAGCTCGGTGAACAGACGATTTTCTTCCGGCGTGCGGAATTTTTGGAACTCGGCCAAGGTCTGGCGTCCGAGGTTGCTGCGGTCCACGAGGAACAAAATGCGCTTTGCTCCAGCATGCTTGATCAAGTGGTAAATAAAGTTGCAGGCAGTGAATGTCTTGCCGCCGCCGCTGGCCATCTGGATCAGCGCACGCGGCCGGTCCGCGGCGAGGGATTTCTCAAGGTTCCGAATCGCCGTGATCTGCGCGGGCCGCAGGCCCTCGGTCCTGAGTTCCGGCAGGGTACGTAGTTTGGCCCGAAGGGTCGAGCCGGGATGCTGAAGCTCTTGCGTGAGCCATTGGTCGAGAGTGTCCGGCCGGTGAAAGCTGAACACGCGGCGGCTGCGAGCATCAGGCTCCAGGAGATTGGTGAAGCGAGTCTCTACCCCTGTGCTCTGGTACTGGAAGGGCAGCGGTCGGCGAGGCGTCGTGAGATTGTCCGGAACGCCTTCGCTGTACTTAGCAGTCTGGAGCTCGACACCCGTGAGCGTGTCGCCCTCTTTCTTGGCTTCGACAACCCCGATTGGCGCTCCATCGACGAAGAGAAGATAGTCAGCCTCTCCATGCCCCGGCTTCAGCGGAAACTCCCGCACGGCCACGCCCCGCCCAGCCGACAAGTTGGTTGAACGCTTGTCCTGGACGATCCAGCCAGCGTCGGTCAACAGCTTGTCGATGTTCTCCCGCGCCCGATCTTCGGGGGTGATAGGCATAAGAAAAGCAAACTAGATTGTCGAACAACGGGGGAAGGCGAATTATCGCACACATAAGCGCCACTGGAAGAGCCTTCCCGGATCCGTATTAATTTTCGAACGGCCAGCGCCTAAAGGGGTTGCTAATGCTCACTTCGATCTGCCCAGCAAGCTTACGATCTGTTCAGGTTTGTACCTCTGGATCGCCATGACCGGCTTTTCGATCGGGATCTCTACTCCATTGGTGTTGCATCAATCCGCTATCCATTTAACAAGTCGCCTGACGCCACTCCTCATTCTTGGCTGCCCCGGAGTGTTGATTGGTTATTACAGACCAGAAAGAAGGATCTATAGCCCAAGGGCGAATCAGGAACCGAACGATGGCAGATCTAAAACACCAGTTTGTGGGCAGCCGATCCGCAGCTTTTTTGAACTCTTAGATTCATGCACTTGCAAAGCTGACGGTGAATGAGGATTTTGGGCAGTGTTGGCGCCGACTGGGCGAACCCGCGGTTCACCCCCAGAGTCGCGGCTGCCGCGGTTTCTGTTAGCCGTCGGCTCTGGATGAATGGAAACCCAGTGACTGTCGGCGGCAGATCTCCCAGAAGCGGACTTCGGGCCCGGAATACCCTCCGGTTGGCACTCGCAGCAGTCCTCGCACTTGCGGCCACCGTTTAGGACAAGAGCGTGGCAGGATATTGGGTATGGGGAAAGAGAATCCAGTGCTGGTGCTGGCGTCGGGAGACGATCCGCAGTTCGCCATGCTGAACGAGCTACCACACACAGTATGTGGGGAGGTTGCCGCGTGTGCCCAAGCCGCGAAGGATGCGACGGTGATCTTGCTATGGTCGGGGACGCGGGAGTTGCTGCGCGAATTCTTTGGGATTTGCGGGAAGGTGCGCTGGGTACACTCCCGGGCCGCGGGCCTGGACAACCTGTTGTTTCCGGAACTCGCGCAAAGTCAAATCCTGCTAACCAACGGACGCGGCGTGTTCAGCGCGTCGCTCGCGGAGTTTGTGCTGGCAGCGATTTTGTATTTCGCGAAGGATTTCCGGCGGATGGTTCGCAACCAGATGGCATCTGTCTGGGAGCCGTTCGACGTGCAAGAGATAGGTGGACAGACGGTTGGGATTTTGGGCTATGGCGACATTGGCCGAGCCGTGGCGAGCCGCGTGCCCCTGACTGTACGCGAGTGTGATGCCCAGCTCGCCTTGCATTCAAGAAATCCATGGCGGAGATCGATAGAAACCGCTTGACAAGCAGAGACGGTTGGACTACTGTGCGGCGATTCACACAATCGTGCTCACCATGACACTTTTGT
>Ga0181521_10003036_pt1 | contig 19887 bp, 14 predicted proteins | sample PEATcosm2014_Bin_32_FD_119764 | JGI IMG/M metagenome (GOLD analysis project Ga0181521, IMG submission 119764) | Peatland microbial communities from MTU Mesocosm Facility, Houghton, MI, USA - PEATcosm2014_Bin02_60_metaG | ecosystem: Environmental > Terrestrial > Soil > Wetlands > Peat | place... | reverse complement strand
CGAAGTGACGGCAGCTCCACCGCCTTTAGATACGACAACGGCGCAGTTACAGATCACGTTCGGGAGTAATGAAATTCAGGACCTTCCGGTCGCGACTTACTCCCGGACCGCGGGATACGCCGTGGGGAGTAATGCCGCCGCAATCTGGAATCTCAGCCTTCTCGGAGCCAGCGTAGCTTCGAATGGCGGTGTTGGTTTTGGTGTTGGGCCCACTGTGGCCGGCCAACGTCCGGAGAACAATACTTTTTTTCTGGATGGTGTCAATAACAATAACTTCGTCTCAACCGGACCGCTGACGGCCATCGGCAACGATGCGGTTGCCGAGGTCTCCGTTCTGGAGAATCAGTTCAGCGCCGAATTCGGAGGCGCCTCCGGCGGCGTATTTAACGCCGTTGTCAAGTCGGGCACTAATCAGATTCATGGCTCGATTTATGAATACTTCCAGAACCGGAATCTGAACGCGGTGGATGCGCTGGACTGGACGCAGGGGCTGACGTCGCTCCCTCGCTACGATGACAATCGGTTTGGCGCAACTATCGGCGGGCCAATCGTGAAGAACAAGTTCTTCTATTTCGGCAATTTTGAATATAATCCGATCGGTCAGGCTACCACTCCGGGCGCGCCCGTGGCAGCGCCAACCGCCTCCGGCTACTCACTTCTGTCGCAGAATCCACAGGTCAGTTCAGCCAATCTAAACGTTCTGCAGAAGTATCTTGGAACCGCGGCTGCCAATAATGCGGGTACTGTCACGGTGGGAGGAGTGAATATTCCTGTAGGATTGATTCCGGTCGTCGGTCCGAATTACGACAACACTTACAATGCCGTTGTGGCATTGGACTATAACATCAGCGACAAGGATCAGCTCCGCGGCCGATGGATATACAACAAAACTTCCGGCATCGACACGAACGCATATCTGCCGATTTTCTATCAGTCAGCACCAAACAACACCTACCAGTATTCCTTGTCGGAGTTTCACAGTTTCTCTCCGACACTGCAGAACGAATTTCGCATCGCTTTCAGCCGGAACGTCACCCTGGTTGGCGCCGGCAATCTGACATTCCCGGGCTCGAAGGTGTTTCCGGACATCGATCTCACCGCTTCGCTGAATGTAGTTATCGGACCCGACGCAAGCGCACCCGACGGTGGCATTCAGAACCTGTTCCAGATTCAGGACAATGTGACAAAGGTATGGGGCCGGCACACAATCAAAGTGGGCTATAACTTCCTCGATACCATTTCGCAGGAGTACTTCATTCCCTATGTGCGGGGCTATTATGCATACTCTTCGCTGCAGCAATATCTGTACGACCTTCCTCCGGATTATTTTGGATTAAAAAGCTCCGGGCCCACGTACGACCCAATAGGATTTCTGCAGACTGCGGCCTATGCGAATGACGACTTCCGCGTTCGACCGAATCTGACTGTGAATCTGGGTATACGCTGGGAGTATGTAACAACCCCTGTCGCCTTGCGGTACCAGGCGCTCAGCGCGCTGGCGAGTGTACCGGGAGGGCTCACTTTTGCCTCGCCAAACTCCAGCCCGAACGACTGGTCACCGCGCATCGGCTATGCTTATTCGCCGGGGAAAGACGGCGTATGGTCTATTCGCGGCGGGTTCAGCCGTTCCTTCGATGTGCCGTACACCAACCTGATTGTAGACGAGGCGCCTCCATACTTCCTGAACACGCAGGAGTGCGGCCCTTGTGGCAATTCTCCTGGATTCCTTGCGCACGGAGGGCTGCCCGAGGTTTCTCCGTGCGTGGGGACGACGGTCTCGACAGCGCGGGCATGCGTTACAACATATACCGAAGGCGGCAAGCGCCCGTACGGAATCACGTGGACGCAGGGCGTTCAGCGGCGTCTCGGGAAAGATTACACGGTCGAAGTACGCTACACCGGTACGAAGGGTGTCCATCTATACGATCAGACGCGGTTGAACATCGTCCCGCAGGTAAGTGCGTCGAACTACATTCCCACTTATTTTGCGATGCCGTCCGCGTCGACCTTCGCGTCGCTGGGTAAATCGCTGGGACAAGTGGAGAACTATATTGCTCCCGGCGGCACGGCGGCGAATCCCAGCGATGACATGGCCACTCTGGGATTTACGAGCCCCATCCTTGCCTTTTCGCCCGAAGCTTACTCCGCGTATAACGGCCTCGCGGTGCAGGTGAATAAGCGCTACTCGAACCATTTTCAATATATTGCCGCATATACCTGGAGCCACATGCTCGATGACGCATCGGGAACCTTTTCCAGCACGGCACTTACGCCGCGCCGTGCGCAGAATTTCCAAAACATGGCGGCGGAATGGGCCTCCTCAGCACTGGACCGGCGCCAGCGCCTGACTTTCACTTCGATCTATGACTGGAAGCCCTTCAGCAACGGCAACTGGTTAATGAAGAATATCGTGGGCAACTGGAACATCTCCGGTACTTACACCTATCAATCGCCCGAGTACGCAACTCCTCAGACTGGTATTGATTCCATGCTCACCGATGGCGAGGGCATCGCCCGTACGATCGTGAACCCGGCAGGCTCCGCGAATGCAGGCACGGGTGTTACCGGATATAATTCCGCGGGGCAGCCAGTGTCTCCCGGAGATCCATCGACGGTGGCTTACGTCGCCAACAGCCCCAACGCCCGGTATGTGGCGGCGGGTTATGGCGCGCTGCCGAACGCCGGGCGCAACACGCTCGCGCTCAGGCCGACCGACAACATCGACATGTCGATTCTGAAGCGCTTCGCTGTTACGGAGCGAATTCGCCTCGAAGTTGGTGTCCAGTTGTTCAATGTGCTGAATCACGCGCAGTTTACGGGTGGACTGGCGAGCGACGTCGCGCCGTACGCGCCGGGTCCGGTCGCTCCCTATCTGACCCCGGGCAATTCGCAGTTCGCGCGCTTCGATCAGTTCTACACCAGCAACTCACGTGCGGGACAGCTTTCGGCGCACATCACGTTCTGATCTTTCGCTTTTGAACGAAACCCGCCGGTGGCACGGCCGCCGGCGCTCCCTTTTCATGCCGCTATACTGAAACCAGTCGATCCCTATATGCCCAAACGCCTTCTCTACGGCCTCGGCGCAGTGTTATTGATCGTGTCCGTGGTTCTGGTCGCGTGGCAGGGCTCTTTCTCCGGTAATTTCGGTTCTTTCGCGCCGGACGACGCCGAGCAGACGTTCGTCTTTTACGGCGTCTCCATTCTGATTTTCCTTTTGATGGTGACGCTCGGGTTCATGCTGGTGCGTCTGATCGTGAAGCTCTGGATCGAGCGCCAGAGGGACCGCGCGGGTTCCCGCATCCGTACCAGGCTGGTGTTTGGCGCGCTCGCCCTGAGCCTGATGCCGGTGTTCTTCATGGTGCTGTTCAGCGTTTACGTGCTGAACAGGACGATGCAGAAATGGTTCGACCGCCCGGTCGAACACGAACTGGTCGATCTGGTGAGAATCTCGGGGGCGCTCGACCGTCAGACGCGGGATAAAGCGAACGCCGAAGCCGAACTGCTGGCCGCCATGCCGGAAACGAAGGCCCTGCTTGCAGGCGGAACCGTTTCTGGTGACAATCATGATACCGATTGGCTTGCGCGGTTCTGCCAGACGCACGGCATTCTGGCCGCGACGATCGCGACAACAGACGCAAAAAGCACAAAGCCCGACGCCAGTTACGGCACTTTTCCGGGTCCGAAAGACGCGCCCTCGGCCACCGGACGCGCGGGGCCGGTCCGGCTGGCCATCGCCGTTCCGGTGGATGTGGCGAAAGAACAAAAGACGATCGAAGACTACGACCGCGCCTTCCTCGAGCTCAGCGCGCAGCGAAAGTTCGTCCGAACGATTAGCTTTCTCGTGCTGGCGCTGATTGCGCTCTTTATTTTTTTCGTAACCAGCTGGCTGGCGCATCTTCTGGCGCGCCAGATCAGCGGGCCGATCGCGGCTTTGCTGCGCGGGGCCGAGGAAGTCAGTCAGGGCAATCTTGGCCACCAGGTCAAAGTGAATGCCGTGGATGAACTGGCGCAGCTCGTGAGCGGATTCAACCGGATGACGTCGGATCTCGCGGCCAATCGAGCCGAGATCGAGGCGCGCCGCCGGTTCACCGAGGCCATCCTCGAAAGTATTCCAACGGGCGTGATTTCGGTGGATTCCGCCGGGGCGATCCAGCGCGTGAATAAAGCGCTGGAAGACATCTTCCCGGATTTGGCGCCGCGCAAGGCGGCTCGTCTGGAGGATCTGTTTTCGCGCGAGGATGTGGCTGAGATTCGTTATCTGATGAACCGCGCGCGGCGCACCGGCCACGCGACCCGCCAACTGGAAGTGAAAACGCCGCACAAGACGCTGCACCTCGCCATAACGGTTTCCGCCATCGAGGGGCGGCGTGGTTCGGGCTTCGTCATCGTCATCGAGGACACAAGCGATCTGCTGCGCGCGCAGAGGACGGCGGCCTGGAGCGAAGTGGCGCGCCGGGTCGCGCACGAGATCAAGAATCCGCTGACGCCGATCACGCTTTCGGCCGAGCGGATCCTGCGCCAGGCCAACCGCGCGCCGCTGCAGAGCGCGGTCAATAAAGTCATCCGGGAGTGCGCGGAGACGATTCTCGAAGAGACGGCTTCGGTCAAGCGGCTCGTCGACGAGTTTTCGCAGTTTTCGCGGCTGCCCGCCGCGCAACCGGTCCTTTGCGAGCTGAACGACGTGGTGGCCGGCGGCATCGGAGTTTTCGAAGGACGGCTCGACGGCATCGAACTGCGCGTGGAACTGGCGCCGGAGCTGCCCGCCGTCTTCATCGATCCCGAGCAGTTCAAACGGGTCGTGGTGAACCTGATCGATAATGCGGCCGAGGCCATGCAGGACTCGCCCACGAAGACGCTGCACATCCAGACGCGCGCCGGATTCGCGGACAGCGCGGAGATTATTTTCGCCGATACCGGCTGCGGCATCACTCCCGAGCAGAAGGAAAAGCTTTTCCTGCCGTACTTCTCGACCAAAGGGCGGGGAACGGGTCTGGGGCTTGCCATCGTGAGCCACATTCTCACCGAGCACGGCGCCAGCATTCGCGTCGAAGACAACAAGCCGTGCGGCGCCTGGTTCACGATCGAAGTGCCTGCTGCCGCTTCCGCCGGGAAGCAGTCCGCGCCCGTAAGCGCCACCGCCGGCGTATGAAACGCGAGACGCGATACGAATGAAATCCCCCCGTATTCTGATCGTCGACGACGAGCCTGGTATTCGCCAGTCCCTGAGTGGAGTCCTCGAAGACGAAGGTTTTGAGGTCGTCGCCGTGGAGAACGGCGAGATGTGCCTCGACACGCTCGGGCGCTCGATCTTCGAGCTCGTGATTCTGGACATCTGGCTGCCGGGAATGGATGGTCTGGAGACGCTGAGCCGCATTCAGGAGATACCGGAGGGAGACCGTCCGGTGGTGGTCATGATTTCGGGGCACGGCACCATCGATACGGCCGTGAAGGCGACCAAGCTGGGCGCGTACGATTTTCTGGAGAAGCCGCTTTCGATCGATCGCGTGCTGCTGGTGGCGAAGCACGCGCTGGAGCATCGGCGGCTGCGGCTGGAAAACGCGCAGTTCCGCGAATCCGAGAACGGGCGCCCGCACATCGTCGGCGACAGCGTACCGATGAAAGCGCTGCGCCAGCAGCTTGCGCTGATGGCCGGGACCAACGGCCGGGTGCTGATATACGGCGAGAGCGGCACGGGCAAGGAACTGGTGGCGCACGCGCTTCACGCGATGAGCCCGCGCGCGTCGAAGCCGTTCGTCGAGGTCAATTGCGCCGCGATTCCCGAAGACCTGATCGAGAGCGAACTGTTCGGCCACATGAAGGGCAGCTTTACGCCGGCGCACGAACGGAAGGTGGGCAAGTTTCAGAAGGCCGACGGCGGAACGCTGTTTCTCGACGAGGTGGGGGACATGAGCCTGCGGACGCAGTCGAAAGTGCTGCGCGCGCTCGAAGACCAGCGCGTCGAGCCGGTGGGGGCGCAGGAGTCGGTGCAGGTGGATGTGCGGGTGGTGGCGGCAACCAACAAGAATCTCGAAGAGGAAATCGACAAAGGAAATTTCCGCGAGGCGTTGTTCTACCGGTTGAACGTGATTCCGTTTCACGTTCCTCCGCTGCGCGAGCGCAAGGAGGACATCCCCGCTCTGGCGGCATACTTTCTCGACGAATTCGCGCGCGCCTACGGACGTAAGCCGAAGGATCTGACGCCGCCGGCAATTGAAGCGCTGCAGGCTCACTCCTGGCCGGGTAACGTGCGTGAACTGCGCAACCTGATCGAACGCATCGTGATTCTCAATCCGCAGAGCAGAATAGAAGCGCGGCACATTCCCCTGCAGCTTTCGCGCCGGACGGCGGCGGAGAAACCGGCGGGACGATACGGCAGTCTGCAGGACGTGCGGGAGGCGGCCGAGCGCGACTACATTCAGAAGAAGCTGGAAGAATCGAACGGGAACGTCAGCCGCGCGGCGGAATTGCTGGGGCTGGAGCGGAGCAACCTTTACCGCAAGATGCGAGCTCTCGGAATCGCGCCGCGGGAACAGATATAGGGCATACCGCTCCCTCACGGTCACGGCTCAGCAACTTCGATTAACCGGCTTCGTGCAGACTGTGATGGATCGCGTAGAGGGCCAACTCCAGACGATCGGAAACGCCCAGTTTGTCGAAGATGTTGTGCAGATGGTTTTTCACCGTCTGCTCGCTGATGAACATCCTCTCGGCCATTTCCTTGTTCTTGAAACCCTGCGCGACCAGAATGACGATCTCGCGCTCGCGCTGGCTCAAAGCGGCGCTCTGCTCGCGAATGCCGAGGCGCGCGGCCGTATTGTTGCCTCCTCCTCCGCCACCCTTTTTCGCGAGCCGCCGGATCACGTCCGCGGTCGTCATGCGGTCGAGCCAGAATTCACCCGCATGCACTTTGCGAATGCTCTTGATCAGAAGCTCGGTGGAGGTCTGCTTGGGAAGAATGCCGCAGCAACCCTGGCGCACGGCTTCGACGAAATCCTCTTTCGCGTCCCCGCTGGAGAGCATGATGACGCGCGTGGGAGCCTTCGCATCCTGAATCGCCGCGAAAAACTTCTGGCTCTGCGGCGAACTGGCGGGCCAGCCGATCAAAGCGATGTCCGGGCGCAGGTGCCGCAGTTGCTCGATGGCGGCGCCGATCGTTTCCGCGCTGCCGACGACGCTCATGTCTTTTTGCGCGGACAAGAGCTTGGCCACGCCGTCCCGGAAAATGTTCTGATCGTCCGCAATCGAAACACGAATCACGGGACGCGCGGGGTCTGCCGGGATATCAGTGGCGGGCGAGGAGGGCGATACCGCCCCTTTTGATTTCATTACGGTAGGCTTCCTCAACGGTAGGCTTCCTCACAATTTTAGAGTCCTAGTACCACGAAGTCAATAGTTTGCGCGGGATTGGACGACCCGACGCGGGTATTTTGGCGGTTCTCACGGCCCATTGGATACAGTTGAAAAGGCGATGAAACAGGAACCGGAGGAATTCGAATACCAGCGCTTCTGGAAAGGGCTGCAACAACTGGGATTGAATGCCTATGAGGCGCGATCGTATTTCGTGCTGCTGGGCCACTCGTGCTTCAAGGCTCTTGAACTGGCGCCGCGCTCCCGCGTGCCGCGGCAAAAGATCTATGAGGTGCTCGACAGCCTGGTCGAGAAGGGATTTGCGCGCGTGGTGCAGGACAGGACAAAGCTGTTTTCCGCTGTCGAGCCGAATCTCGCCATTCCGGCGTATCTGGCGCGGAAGCGTCAGCTTCTGGAATACGATCTGGCCGATCAGGCGCGCTCCGCCAGCAACCTGATGGAGGATTTGAACGGCCTGTATTCAGAAGGAAAAGGGGGACGCGGGACACTCGACTTTCTGCGCATCATATCGGAGCCGGCGCAGACGGCGGTCGAGTACCGGCGCATGCTGGCTGAAGTCCGGAACGAATATCTGGAGTTTTCGCGGCCACCCTACGCGGTCGATCCGCTGGACGAACGGCTGGTCAAACAGGCCCGCGTGAACGGAGTTTCGTGCCGCCTGCTGATCGAGAGCGGGACGCTGGATGAGAGCCAGCGGCAGCGCTTGAGCGACTATGCGGCGGCGGGAGTGGAAATCCGCCAGGCTCCTTCATTGCCGCTGAAGCTGGCACTGTTTGACTGCCGCGGCGGGTTGATCGCGCTGCTGGATCCTGTCATCAGCCAGCCAGCCTGGACCTCGCTGGTGTTCGACCATTCCGGACTGGGCGAGGCCATGAAGCACCTGTTTGAAGACCGGTGGCAGCGCGCCACGGAATTCGGCGATCAGGCGGCGGTGTAAGGGAGGCTTATCGGACGCGTTCTCGCCTCGAACCAATGGCCTCGGCAATCATCGCCGTCACGAGACTGTTGATACTGACGCCCTCGTTCTTTGCCTGCTCCGTCAGTTTCAGGTAAAGGGTTCGAGGCAGGCGCTGGCGCCACTGTGCCGCTTCGATGGTGGGCCGAGGGACAGGGCGCCCGGATTCCCGGAAGACTGCCAGGCAGTCGCGCAAAGCCTCTCTGCCATTCGCAATCGCCTCCTCGATGGTTTCTCCGTCCGACATGCATCCGGGGATTTCCGGGTACTCGACGAGATAGCCGCCGCCTTCGTCTTTCGAGAGCGGGCGTATGGCGATTCGGTACTCGTCGGTATTTCGATTTGTTCTTGCTCTCATCGGTTGCCTGCCTCCCTGGCGGCGTCGATCAACGCCAAAAAGTGTTTGATGTAAACTGGCTTGATCGGACGCTTTGCCGGCACCGAGACGATTTCCCTCACGCCGGAGGCGCCGAAGATCACGTGACTTCCGCCACGGCCCGGCCTGCGCCACTCCACGCCATGTTCCTCGGCGAGTTCCTGCAAATCCTCGATCCGCCAGCCTGATTGATTCCGGCGCATCCTCTCGATTGCTTTGCGGGAAGCCACCGTAAGTATGGTACCGCATCAGGTATCAACTGGAGAGCCATTCCGGTGCCTCGGTGCGAGAACAGGCGGCGTCGAAAGTGCAGGTTTTGGAGTAAGCTCCATGATATGGGCCTTATCTGCCGGCGACTTCTGCTCGTTATTTTGGTTTTTCATGCGTGGGGCCAGGAGGCCCCGGTAACAGTCATTCACTCCGGGCCTGGGCCGCAGCAAGGGAAGATTATCTTACGGAGCCGGGGCCAGCCCACGTTCGAGCTCATCCCGCAAAGCTCCGGCGCCCGAAGCGGACATATCTGGGTGAGCAGTTCGCCTCTGGGACTGCTGATTGAAGGCGAGGTCGACGGGCCAAAGCCAAAGTGGCCGGCCACACGCGCCGAATTGCTGAGTAAAGACCATGCAGAGATCTGGCTGGCGGGCGAGTCGAAATTAGACCTGCCGCCCATAGGCTGGGGCAATCAATTCGGAGAAACAGATCTGAAGAGCGAGAGCGATTGCTCAAATGCGAATGGCCAGCGGCAACTAAACATAGATGCCTGCAAAGGCTGGTTTCGGGAACAGGTTAAATACCGCGAGCAGTTCAAAAGATTGTTCATCAGACAATGGCTGCTGGCCAGCGATCCAGGCAATTACTCCCCATCAGTGCGCACAGTGGAAGCGTATGCCAATGCCGCAATGCAGAACATCGCGGCGAACTTCTTCCCGGGCGTCTATGCGCCGACGGCATTCGATCCGATGTCGAACGACGGTGTGGGAATGACGGTGCTCCAGACTGGCCCGAACGAACCGGGGTATGGCTTCCAGATCGGCATTCCGTATTCGGCGTTTCCGCCCATGCCATCGCTTGATATCCGCGATCTTTGGATCATGGTGGATGTTTTCAGCGATGCACCGGACGGCAAGAGGATGGGGGCGTTCTCGACGTCAGTACTTCATCGCAGGTTCGGCGACCCTTCAGCGTTCAACCACGTGCAAATCGAGCACCCATTGCAGCTGCAACTGACTCCCTGTGCTTATCCATTGGCGCAACCGGATCTATATGGAAAAGATCAACCAGCTTTTGTCTACCCGGTTCCGTTAGGAGCCAGAGAAGGGGAACAGGTTCTGATCGACAAAGTCGTCTCCGTACTGAATCCGGCCGGAGGTTATTTATGATCCAGGCGGCGCTTCTCCCCAGGCCGAGATTCGCCGACTCTTTTCAATACCTACCGGTAACGGCGGCTTTGCCTGTGGCCCGAAGCTGGCCTATGTGAAAGACGCCATCTCGGTTAAGACCGACAAGGGCGTCAATGAAGAAGGGTCGCTGCGAAAGTCCTGGCAGACGGCTGGACGTTGGTCAAAACTGGTCCGCGAGCCGACTCGTCAGGTTTCGGCTCGGGTCAATGCGCTGGTTGCCCGCGAGCGCTGTTAGAGGTTTATGCGATCTCCCCCGGAGGCGACCTGGAAACTGCGCTGGACATCGACGAGTTGGTCGGGAATGAGACGTATTCGGCGGACTTTGACTTCTATCAGGACTGGAGCCGTGCCACCTATTACAGCCAGGCCACAAATTCAAATACTGGAACAGGTGATCCATGGACAGAGACGGACTATTGTCTGAAGGGCCACACTTATGAAACTTGTGGGCGGAAAGAAAATGCCACTCCGCCCGATCCGCCGTTTGTGAGAGCACTTCGAGGGCAGAACTGACGGCCTGAATCCGCTACCGCCGCTCGTCTACGCGTTCGCGCCGCTTTTGTGTGAGGATCTCGCGCACGGCGTAGATCCTGCGGTCCTGGCTCTCGAAGTAAGTGCGCATGACTAACTCGCCGATCAGTCCGGTACTGAACATCATCAGGCCGACAATCAGCAGCAGCGCGCCGGCCAGCATCAGCGGGCCGTGCTCCTGGATAATATCCACCTTCGTGAACAGCTTTTCCACGAGACAGAAGCCGAGAATCAGCGAGCCGGATGTGGTTCCCGCCAGTCCGATCGTGCCGAAGAAATGCATCGGCCGCGTGAAGTATTTCAGCAGGAAGCGGATGGTCAGGATGTCGAACAACACGCGGAATGTCCGGCTCAGGCCGTAGTGCGAAGCGCCGACCGCGCGCTGTGTGTTGGAGATCGGCACCTCGGCCACGCGCGCGCCGTAGAAACTCGCCAGCGCGGGAATGAAGCGGTGCAGCTCGCCGTAAAGATTAACGTCGCTGAGGACTTCGGCGCGGTAGGCCTTGAAAGTGGTGCCGAAGTCGCGGAGATCCATACCCGAGGCTTTCGCCATCATCCAGTTGGCGATGCGCGACGGAATTTTGCGCGTAATCGCATTGTCCACGCGATCCTTGCGCCAGCCGCTGGCGATGTCAAAGCCTTCGTCGATCTTGCGCAGCAGGGCCGGAATATCTTCCGGGGCATGCTGCAGGTCTCCGTCCATGGCGATGATGACATCGCCTTTCGCCTCGTGGAAGCCGGCCGAAAGCGCCGCCGTCTGTCCGAAATTGCGGCGCAGGCGAACCACCTTCAGGTGGGGATCGGTCTGTACCAGGTTGGCCAGCAATTCGTAGCTGCGGTCGGTCGACGCATCGTCGATGAACAGAATCTCGTAGGGCCGCGCCACGCCGAACAATACCGACGTCAGCCGGTCGTAGAGCGGCAGAATCGAACGCTCTTCATTATGGATGGGAATAACGATCGACAGCATGCGTCAGTTCATTATCATACGGACACATGCGTTAGCATCGCGGATTGGACCGGTTACCGTATCGCGCGACAGAAGCGGCGGCTGCATACGAAGGGATTCAGCCTCTGCCAGTGAGCGTATTGCTGGAGAATGTGCGGAGCCTTTATAACGTGGGCGCATTTTTTCGCATCGCGGATGGCGTCGCGCTGGAGAAGCTCTGGCTGGCGGGCATCACCGGGTACCCGCCGCAAAACATGATCAGCAAGACGGCGTTGGGCGCGGAGGAAACGGTGCCGTGGGAGCACGTGGCGGAGGCGGGTCCTGCGATCAGGCGACTGCGGGCCGCCAACCATGAGATCGCTGCGATCGAGACCAGCGTACACGCGGTCGACCTGTTCGACTGGCAGCCGCGTTTTCCGGTCTGCGTGTTATTCGGACATGAGACCGACGGACTGACGCCCGCGCTGGCGGCGCTGGCCGATACGCACATCCGCATTCCTATGCTGGGCCGGAAACATTCGCTGAACGTAGCCAGCGCTGGAAGCGTGGTGCTCTACGAACTGCTGCGGAAATACCGGGCGCTGGGCTCCAGGCGCTAAACGAAATATCCGGCCACCGCGCGCTCGAGATCGGCGCGCGCGAGTGTGGGCCGCCTTTCCTCATACAGCGCAATAGCGCGTATCGCGGCGCAGATATCGCGGGGGAAACAAGCGCGCAGACCGGAGCTGTGGCGCAAACACAATTCGCGGAGATATTCAGCGCTGTCCGGCTCACATTCCATGCCGGCGGCCGCGGCGCTGAGACGCAGAATGGCGTCGAAGGCCTCGGCGTCGATGCCGGCAACCAGAATCTTATTCGGAAGACGGCGCAGGAAGGCTTCATCGGCGAGTTCATGGGGCTGAAGGTTGGTCGAGAAGACCACCATGAGATCGAATGGAATTTCGAACTTGCCGGTTCCGCCGAGCGAGAGAAAATCGATGCGCCGGTCGAGCGGCACGATCCAGCGGTTCAGCAGATCGCGGGGCGGCATCCTCTGGCGGCCGAGATCGTCGATGAGCAGGATCCCGTTGTTCGCTTTCATCTGCAGCGGAGCGACGATCGTGCCCGTTGTCTCGTCTCTCTGGAGATCGAGCATGCCGGGGTCCAGTTCCCCGCCCGCGGCAACGAACGGACGGCGGCAAACCATCCACCGCGGGTCGACGTCGAGCCCGTCGAAGACGATGGCCTCGTGGACGGCGGGATCCGCCAGCGTAATGATCTGGCCGTCGGTCTCGATCGCGTAAGGCACGACTACGGCATCGTCGAAAGCGCGCGCCAGGCGTTCCGCGATGGTCGTCTTGCCGGCGCCGCTGGGTCCGTAAAGGAAGATGGAGCGCTGCGAAATGAGGGCAGGGCCGAGCGCGTCCAGCAGCCGGGGGGAGACCACGATATCGGAAAACGCCGCGCTCAGCCGGGCGCGCGTTGCACGGACGTTGGCCACCTGCGCGCGCACGGCCGTCTTCCAGGATTCGAGCGAAACCGGCGCCGGGCCCGCATAGCGCGATGAAACGGCGCGTTCGGCGGCCATCTTGCGTCCGCTCGGGCTCAGCGAAAAGACATAATCGTCGCCCGACGTCCGCTGCACCTCGAAGTGATGCCGATCGTTCAAACGGCGGAAGACGGCTTCGGTCAGCTCGAGCGACAGCTTCAGCAGATCGGCCAGCAAATGGATGGTCGCGACGCCCCGCAGACTGACGTGCCGCACCGCCAGATCGAAAACCATGTTTTCCGGAACGTCGAGTTCATCCAGAGTGCGCGGAGTGCCGGGCAGCCAAACGGGTGGATTCAGTTCTGTCGTTTCGGCGGGCGCGGCGCTGCCTGATGTAATGCTGCCGAGCGTCGGGATGGATGCGGCAGGCACGCCTCAGGCTACGATTCTTTTGCCCGCACGGTGCTCGGGCGAGCGATAGAGCTTGAGCTTCCGGATCAGAGTGCGGCGCGAGATGCCAAGCAAATCCGCGGCCTTTTGCTGATGGCCGCCGGTCTGCGCCAGGACTCTGCAGATGGTCTGCTGTTCCAGTCCGTCGAGCGAATACTCTTCCTCCGGCGATTCAGCCTGACCGAGAATGATCTCCATGGGCAGGTCGCCCGGCACGATCTCGGGACCGGCGGCAACCAGAACCGCCTTGTTCAGCGCATTCCTGAGTTCCCGCACATTGCCTGGCCAGGCGTAATTCTCGAGCAGGGCCAGCGCGTCGGCGGCAACGGTCAGGCCGGTGTCCTTCAGGAACCATTCGGCGAGAGGGGCAATATCTTCGACGCGTTCCCGCAGAGGCGGTACGCGCAGATGAAACGCGTCGAGCCGGTGAAACAAGTCGCGCCGGAACTTGCCTTCCTGAACGGCGTCCTCGAGATTCAGATTGGTCGCCGCCACGATACGGACGTCGGCCGTTATCTTTCGCGATCCGCCCAGGCGGAAATACGAATACCCGTCCAGAACCCGCAGCAGTTTGGCCTGCATATGGCTGTCGAGCTCCGCAATCTCGTCGAGAAACAGCGTTCCGCCGGCGGCCGCCTCACAGAGGCCCGGTTTCATGTTTTCGGCTCCGCTGAACGCCCCCTTTTCGTAACCGAAAATTTCGCTTTCCATAAGGTGCTCGGGCAGCGCCGCACAGTTGATATCGATGAATGGTTTGCCGGCCCGCGATGAGTACTGATGCACGGCCCGCGCTATCAGTTCTTTGCCGGTGCCGCTTTCTCCTGTAATCAGCACGGCGGAATTGGTTCGGCCGACGCGGCCCGTAACGGAAATCAGCCGGCGCATGGACGCGGACGCGATCACCGTCGTCATCCCCATGAATTGCTCATAATGAGGCTCGTGGGACGAAGGTTTTGGCGTCCGGACGAGACGCGGCGGCTCCACGCCCTGAAATTGTGCAGGCGTCACCTCGTCACTTTGGTAACAGTTCGTGTCCATGCAGGTGCCGCTTGCTTCCATTCTCGGCCAACCTGTTGATTTGTCAATGTTAACTCCAGGCAATGGTGCCGGGAATAATGCCTCCGGACCCGGCACTGCCAGTGCCAAACTGGCATTGAGTTCCGGTGACATTCCTTTCGGAAATAGTGCCGCATTGTCACGTAAGTAAACGCTTTTCCGGCTGGTGATATTGCCAGAAGAGATTTGATTCGTTTATCTTAGGGGGAAGGGCATTGCGCTTGCTGTTGGATTGCGCTACAAACGTCCCTTCATGCCACTACGGGCCAAGTCGTATATTGCGTTCGTCCTCGCGACCGGTACGTTCGGTTTCGTGGCGCAGATGGCGCAGTTCCATTCGCACGATCCGTTTCTCTTCTGGTGCTATTTTCTCGTCGCGATCCTGACCTCGGGCCTGAAGGTCCGTTTGCCGATGGTGTTTGCCACGTATTCGGTGAATACGCTGGTCATTCTGGTGGGAGTCGTTCTGTTCAGCCTGCCGGAAGCGATGCTGCTGGGCGTCGCCGGGACGGTGGTGCAGTGCCTGTGGCGTCCCCGCGTAAAGCCCAAGACGATCCAGATCGGCTTCAGCGCGTGTTCGATCGGTCTGGCGGTCATGGCCGCCCACTGGGTCTTTCATGGCGCGCTGAACCACATCCTTGGCGAGTTGCATCCCCTGCTGCTCGGCATTGCAGCGTGTGTCTATTTCGTGGTCAACACAGTTCTCGTGGCCGGCGTCATCGCGCTGACCGAGCGCAAGTCCGTTTACAGAACCTGGTATTCGACCTATTTCTGGGTACTGCCCTATCATCTTGCGGCTGCTTCGGTGGCATGGCTGATGGTGGTGCTGAGCCGTCAGGTCGCCTGGCACGCCGCGGTCGTGCTTTTCCCGCTCGTCTATTTCGTTTACCGGTCCTACAAGATGTACATCGACCGGCTCGAGAAAGATAAGACGCACGTCGAGGAGATCGCGGGACTCCACCTGCGGACCATCGAGGCGCTGGCCCTCGCGATCGAGGCCAAGGACGCCACCACGCACGATCATCTGCAGCGCGTGCGTATCTACGCCACCGAAATCGGCAAGGAAATCGGTCTCGGCCAGAACGACCTCGACGCCCTGCAGGCGGCGGCGCTGCTGCACGACATCGGCAAACTCGCGGTGCCCGAGCACATCATCTCGAAGCCCGGCCGGCTCACTCCGGAAGAGTTCGACAAGATGAAGATCCATCCGCTGGTCGGAGCCGAAATTCTGGAAGAGGTCAAGTTCCCGTATCCGGTGGTTCCGATCGTTCGCGCGCACCATGAAAGATGGGATGGATCGGGTTATCCCTTCGGCCTGGCCGGTGAAGAAATACCGGTGGGGGCACGTATTCTGTCCGCGGTGGATTGCCTTGATGCGCTCGCCTCAGACCGCCAGTACCGCAGATCGCTGCCGCTCGACGAGGCCATGGAAATTGTCTCTTCGGAATCCGGCAAGAGCTTCGATCCGGTAATCGTGGACATCCTGCGGCGGCGCTATATCGAACTGGAGCGCATGGCGATCAGCGGGAGAGCCGAGAAGAGAGAGGTTCGGTTGTCGATGGACGTCAAGGTCGAGCGCGGTCTGGCGCCCGCCACCGGATTTGCCGAATCCGCCGAGACTGACGTCGGGTTGACAGGCGATGGGAACGGGATCGATCCGCTCTCCTCCATCGCGGCGGCCACGCAGGAAGCGCAGATGCTTTACGAGCTGACGCAGGATCTGGGCAATTCGCTCAGCCTGCAGGAGGCGCTGGCGTTCGTCGGGGTGCGGCTGAAGCGGCTGATTCCGTATGAAACCATCGCGGTCTACATCCGGCGCGACGAGAGACTGGTGCCGGAGTACGTGAGCGGCGAAAATCTGCGGCTGTTCACTTCGCTCGAAATACCCATCGGTCAGGGGCTTTCCGGATGGGTGGCGGAAAACAACAAGCCGCTCCTCAACGGCAATCCGTCGGTCGAAGCCGGTTATCTGAACGATCCGACCAAGTACAGCACGCTGCGCTCCGCGCTGGCTGTCCCGCTCAACGGCGTCAACGGTCTGCTGGGCGTGCTGGCGCTCTACCGCGCGGAACGGGATGCGTTCAGCAAGGAGAATCTGCGCATTCTGCTCGCCATCAGTCCCAAGGTTGCGCTGGCCATTGAGAACGCGCTGACGCACCGGCTGCTGGAGACCTCGATTACCACCGATTATCTCACGAATCTGCCCAACGCGCGCTCGCTGTTCCTGTCGCTGGATCATGAAGTCGCCAGAGCGCAGCGGCACGGGGCGACGCTGGCGGTGGTGGTTTGCGATCTGGATGGATTCAAGACCGTCAATGACCGCTTCGGCCATCTGGTGGGCAACAAGGTTCTGCGGCTGATCGCCAACGGTTTGCGCGAGCACTGCGGTCCGACCGACTATGTGGCCCGCATGGGCGGCGATGAGTTCGTGCTGCTGATTTCCGGGGACAATCCCGAAGAACTGGATTTCAAAATCGACAGCATGCGCGCGGTGGTGCGGAGGGCGGGTGAAGTGACACCCGAGCCGAGCCTGCTGGCCATGAGCGTGGGCGTGGCGACTTATCCGGAAGACGGCACCGACGCCGAAGAGTTGCTCGCCGAAGCCGACCGGCGCATGTATAAGAACAAACGCCAGCGCAAGAAGGACCGGGCAGCCGTCATCCCGATCGAACCGCACGTGACGGCCGCCGCGTCATGATGGCGGGAGTGTCTGCAACAAGAAACGGCGCGCGCCGAGGCTGTTCGGAAAACTGAACCCGCACCACAGCAGGTTCCCTCTATCGCGCACGTTCTCGCCTTGAGCCAATCGCCTCGGCAATCATCGCCGTTACGAGACTGTTGATACTGACGCCTTCGTTTTTTGCCTGCTCGGTCAGTTTCAGGTAGAGCGTTCGCGGCAAGCGCTGGCGCCACTGCGCCGCCTCGATGCTGGGCCGCGGCACCGGGCGACCGGATTCCCTGAAGACGGCGAGGCAGTCGCGCAGAGCCTCTCTGCCATTCGCAATCGCCTCCTCAATGGTTTCGCCGTCCGACATGCATCCGGGAATCTCCGGATACTCCACCAGATAGCCGCCGCCTTCGTCTTTCGAGAGCGGTCGTATTGTGATCCGGTACTCGTCGGTATTCCGATTCGTTCTTGCTCTCATCCGTTCCTGACCTCCCTGGCAGCATCGATCAGCGCCAAAAAATGTTTGATGTAAACCGGCTTAATCGGACGCTTCGCCGGAACGGAGACGATTTCCCTCACGCCCGAAGCACCGAATATCACGTGACTTCCGCCTCGGCCCGGCCTGCGCCACTCGACGCCATTCTCCTCAGCGACCTCCTGCAAGTCCTCAATCCGCCAGCCCGACTGGTTCCGGCGCATCTTCCGGAGCGTTTTGAGGGAAGCCGCCACCAAATTGATGGTACCGCATCAGGTATCAATATCTTTGCCGGCCACTGCGCAATGCTACAATTCCGTCCTTGAATGAACGCTTCCGTCGGTCAACTGGAACTCGCGCTCCTGCGCATCGCTCTGCATACTTTCGAGCGCCGATTTTATGAGGTCGCCGGACTGCGCTACGTCGAGCTGGATGAAGCCCGCGCTCAGTCCGCCAAGCTGCGCGCACGCTTCGACCCCGCCGCTCACCGCGAATCCATCGCCGCCCGGGAACAGGCCCGCCTCTCGTCGCAGGCTTGCGCCGCCGCTCTGCATCGGCCCGCGGTCGACCCCGAGAAACTCAAACGTGTCCACCACGATCTGGCCCGCCAGTTCCACCCCGATCTGATCGCCGAGCATGCCCATCGCGTGCTCTGCGAGCAGATCATGACCGAAATCAACGTCGCATACCGGGGCGGCGACCTCGCGGTATTCCAGATTCTGCTGGACTCGCTGAACGGGAATGGCGACACGGCCCGCGAACTGGCCGAGCTGGCGAAATCGCCTGCCGCCGAACTGCGCCAGAGAATCGAATACGCCGCCCGCCGGAAGCAGGATCTCCTCGCCGAACTCGCCGCCTGGGTCCAGCGGCTCACCGCACAGGAGCGGCATCACGGGCTCTCTCCGTCGCGTCCCCCGTCGCGCCCGATGAACCCGGTCAGCCGCGCGCTGCGCGACCTGTCGGCGCTTTCCAATGCCCGCCGCCTTATGTTCCCCGATCGGAGTATGGGCGAACTCTGTCTGCGCGCCGTGCGCGACATCGACTCTCCCCTTACGGTCCTCGGACCCGCGCGGGGAAGCGTCGATGTGCCCTTCGGCAAAGGCGTTCTGCTGCGGCTGGCGAAAGGCTGCACCGATCTCTCTCCTTTGACGCGCCTCGATCCGGAGGACCTGCACGGGCTGATCGACGAATGGCCCGAACTGGTCGTGCTCACCGATGAAATGCTGCGACCGCTGGCGCGCTTCCGCCACATCGAGGAACTGCGCCTCGGACAGACCGATATCACCGGCCGCGTGTTCGACGATTTTCCTTCCCTGCGCGAGCTGCGCGTGCTCATTCTGGACGAGACGCAGTTCGACGACGCCGGTCTGCTGCGTCTGGAGCACTGCGTTTGGATGCAGCGGCTCGACCTGAGCTTTACGCAGATCACGGGACCGGGGCTGGGCGCGCTGCACAACATGACGTCCATCCGCGATTTCAGTCTCTATGGCACGGCGGTTGGCGACGCCGATCTCTCGATCCTCGACCGCGTTCCTGGGCTGCGCAATCTCAACCTTGGCCTCACCTCGGTCAGCGACGGCTGCGCCGGACATCTGCGGCACCTGCGCGCGCTCGAGGTTCTCAACCTCGGAGGAACGGGTATCACCGACGCCATTCTCGACACACTCGCCCAGCTTCCGGCGCTGCGCGATCTGGTTTTGTGGGAAACCTCAATCACCGCCGTCGGCGCGCAGAAAATTCGCGGTTTCCCGGCGCTGCGTTATCTCGATCTGGACAAGACCGGCGTGTCTCCCGAGGACTTACGGGCCTTCCGCGAGGCTCGTCCCGAGGTGCGTCTGCCGAGCGATATATGGGCCGAACCGGAAGCCTGAGGCGACGTGTAATTTTTTGGAAACAGGGCTTTACTCCGGCGCCGTCCGGGCATAGAGTCTTAGGGATGCTTGGCGCCCTTCCCAGCGAACTGACCGAGGCGATCGTCCGTTTTTCCGATCCCGAGGTCTGTGTCGCGACGGTGGCCGCGGCGAAATGGCCGAGAGGTCCGCAGTGTCCGCAGTGCGCCGGCAAGCGACTTTCGTATCTCCGCACGCGCCGGATGTGGAAGTGCCTCGGATGCAAAAAGCAGTTCTCGGTCAAGGTCGGAACGATATTCGAAGATTCCCCGATCAGTCTCGACAAGTGGCTTTACGCCATG